>ERZ869909.729-NODE-729-length-33620-cov-9.937602_pt1 | contig 33620 bp, 34 predicted proteins | sample MGYA00520892_ERZ869909 | MGnify/ENA primary metagenome ERZ869909 (study PRJEB32215, sample SAMEA104723947) | bioreactor metagenome | biome: bioreactor; feature: anaerobic bioreactor; material: water | place: China | collected 2015-03-12 ...
AATGTGAATAAATTCATTGCTCAACTATTTTAGGTTCAATCAAATATACAAAATTATTGGTGATTACGGATATTCAATTAATTTTTAAAAAGCTTTTAATAACAATAAGGTAGTTTTAAGTTTTTTTTGATATAGGGAAAAGTTTTAATTACTAAGTTCTTTCGGCTATTTTTTCATTCAAGTAAATGAAATACAACAATTTTCAAAATAAAATAGCAGTTTTCCTTATAGTAATTCTATACACACTATTTGTTTTTTATATGGTTTAGTGTAAGCGTTGTAGTACTTTCTTTTACATATTCTTCATATTCATCACTATTTTCCTACAATTTTTTAATTTGTACTTTTGTGGGTATAAACATCCCCAAATAATTAAAAATGAAACTAAAAGTTCTGTCAATTGACGACTCCAAAACCATAACCACACATTTAAACTATATTTTCAAAGACCTAGAAATGGTTGACTGGATAGGACATGCTTACAACATAGAAGAAGGCATAAGTTTTGTCGAACAAACCGCTCCTGATGTTATTTTACTGGATATTATGGTTAACGAAGAAAGTGGTTTTGACTTGTTAAGCTATGTGAAATCTAATTTCCCAAAAATTAAGGTATTTATGTTAAGTAACCTGACAGATTCTATTTATGTTAAAAAAAGCCAACAGTTAGGTGCTTGCCATTTCATTGATAAATCCTATGAGTTTGAAACTATTCCGGGGCTTTTAATCGATGCTTTGGAAGGAAAAGAGGCCTAATCAATCATGAATTTAACAGAAAAAAAACCTCATTTTTTTTTAAGTTATAAAATTTAACTATATCTTTACAAAGTATTGGAAGCCAACAACATTGGATTTCAAGACGCCCCAAATAATTAACGACCATGAATTTTGAAAACTTTTCAGATGCTAATAAGCAACTGATTGAATACAAGTCGCTATTCAATAAAGTTGTAAAAACAGCAGATGTTTTTGATTTAGAAAAAAGCAATTTTTCTAAAAAAATTGTCAACAGTAAGGCTGTCTTACTGATTTGTGATTTTGAAGGTGGAATTGTTTTTATTGACGAAACCTTCAGCAGAAATGCTTGCCTTGACAGCTTAAACGATAAATCAATACTTGACTTTATTCACCCGGAAGATGTGCCGGTAGTTATTGAACAATTGGTTCAATTGCTACAAGGAAAACATCCAAATATTAATATTGATGCCAGAATCGTTACCTCCAATAATCAAAACTTCTTTACAAAGTGGCATGTGGGTTACTTAAGAGGGTTGTTTTATTTTTACCCGATTGAGTTGCCTAAATTTTTAGAAAATATTTCGGGTGTTCAGGATAATAACATTCAAAAGTTTAAATCAAACAAAACCATTCTGCCGGAACAATTGCTATGGAAAATAGAGATTTCTAAAACTTTGTATGAATGGGATTCATTAATTTATAAGCAGATTAAATACTGTACTACTATCTAAACTATTCATTTTTGTCACTTTTTGTACTACACTACTTTCACAGTAACTACTATTTTTATAGTGTTAACTTTTGAAGAGATTTATGAATAATTTAGTTGATACTTATGAAAATTATATCTGTTGACGATTCTGCAACCATTTCAAACCATATAAAGACCGTTCTAAACAACATAGACGGGGTTTCTTATTTGGGTCATGCGTTTGAAGTTTCTGAAGCTGTTCAACTTATTGAATCACAGCTTCCTGATGTAGTTTTGCTCGATATAATTCTTAAAGAAGAAAGTGGTATTGATTTGTTGGTTTCAATAAAAAATAACTATCCAAGCATTGAAGTAATAATACTTTCCAACCATTCAGAACAATTTTATAAATCCAAATGTAAAGAGCTTGGAGCATCATTCTTCTTGGATAAATCTTATGAGTTTGATAAATTACCTGAAATTTTAGCCAACCTTAAAAAATCCTAATTCTACAGCTTATAACCCCAAACTTCCCCAATGTTTTCAGTAAAAAACCACACAAACTTAACTTCACAGACAACCCCTTCAGCTTTTGAATCTTTTGTGAAAGTGCTAATCTTTGATGAAGAAGTCGAGTTAGCCAACATTGATAACTCTCTTAAACAGTTGAAAAACATAGATTTTCAATATTTTATAACCCATGATGATGATGAGTTTAAAAGAATTTTAAAAGATATAAAGCCTCAAATCATAATATCTGAACTTCATCAGGATGAAAAATCCGGCAGGAAACAACTTGATTACTGCAGGATGTTTTATCCGGAAATTCCCTTTGTCTTTCTATCAAAACATTCTTGTAACAAATCAACACTTCACCTGCTTGAAGAGGGAGCCACCGACTTTTTATTTAAAGAAAATATAGCCGATTTGCCAAGTGTTGTTTTTAAAGCATTGAGACAAAGCAGAGAAAAGTATGAAATTAAAACCACAAAACAGCAAAGATGGGAAGATGCTCAGCGCTTTAGGGGGCTAATTGAATATTCTCACGACCCGGTAATCACTTATTCTGAATCGGGTATAATAACTTATGCAAGCCCGGCAATTGAGAGGGTCTTGGGCTATCAGGTTCAAGAATTTATTGGCTCAAACGTTTTAGAGCATATACATCCGGACGATATCAGTCTGAGACAGGAAAATTTTGAACAATTAAAAGGTGGTAAAAATACTTTTACAGAAATTGCTCAGGAAAGATTAAGACATAAAGACGGTCATTATATATGGGCAAAGGCCATAGTAAGCGATGCCAGACTGTTGCCAGGCATTGAAGGGTATATGACAAATTTCAGAGACATCACTGAAACTGTAAAAAATAAATTAAAACTTGAAAAAACACTTAAAAACCTGACAGATTATAAAATCGCTTTGGATGAAAGCTCCATAGTTGGCATAGCAGATTTGAAAGGAAAAATCACTTATGTAAATCAAGAACTGTTGTCAACGTCTAAGTATCACAGTGAAGAGCTGATAGGAAAGAGTTTTAAAATATTTCAGACAGACGAGCATCCGGATTTTTTCTATTTAAAAATATGGAAAGATATTGCAAATGGAAAAATTTGGAAAGGCGAACTAAAACTAAAAGCAAAAGACGGTAGCCATTTTTGGGTTAGCACAACTGTAGTTCCGTTTTTTGATGAAAAACATAAGCCGTATCAATATATAGTTGTGATGCGGGATATTACGCTTAGAAAGCAAAAAACGCTTGAACTGCACAATTCAATTGATTTGCTAACCAGCCAGAATAAACGGCTGCTCAATTTTTCATACATAGTTTCTCACAACCTCAGGTCGCACACCAGCAACATTCAAAACCTAATCAGCCATATTGAAGATACAGTTGATGAAGCCGAAAAAAAAGAAATGATGCAGCACCTGAAAAATGTAGCTGAAGCACTCAATGAAACTATGTATAACCTCAACGAAGTGGTTTCCATTCAATCTAATTCAGAACTGAAGATAGAAGTAATTAAACTAAAACCCTTTGTAGAAAAAACTCTGGAAATATTAAAAACACAGATTACAAACTCAAAAGCAGTCATAATTTCTGAAATACCTGAAAATGAATTAATAAGTTTCAGTGTGAGCTATCTGGAAAGTATTTTGCAAAACCTGATTTTAAATGCAATAAAATACAAGCACCCCAATCGTGACCCTTTAATTAAAATAACTTGTACCAATGATTCCAATTATCTAAATTTGAATATTACCGACAATGGCATAGGCATAGATATTAAAAAATATAAACACAAAATTTTTGGAATGTACAAAACATTTCATTCAAATAAAGACTCAAAAGGCTTGGGCTTGTTTATGAGTAAAAATCAAATTGAAGCACTTGGTGGTAAAATTACCGTTGAAAGTAAAATCAACGAAGGATCAACTTTCAGGCTCTATTTCAAGCGAAATTAAATTATAAATCAAACTCCAATAGATGAGTTTAGCAAATAGGTCTTGCTTTAAATAACAAAAAATGGTTAAAAAGCTTTGTATAATTGACGATGACGACTTGTATAAATTGCTGCTTAAAAAATCAGTTGATAACCTTGGGAGCAATGTCGAAATTCTAACCTATCCCAACGGCGAAGAGGCTTTTATAGAGCTGTCAAAATTTAAAAATTCTCCTGATTTATTGCCGGACCTGATATTACTTGATATCAATATGCCCATTATGGATGGTTGGGAATTTATGGAGCAATTTGTCAACACAAAAAACCAGTTCAAAAAAAACATTACCATCTACATAGCCAGTTCGTCCATTGCCAAACAGGATATTGAAAAGTCAAAAACCTATCCAGAAATTTCAGGCTATATAGTAAAACCCATTCTAAAAGACACTGTGGCAAATTTACTTCTACGAAAAGCAGTGTAACATTTTAAGGTTTTGGAAGACCCATAAGCATCATCAATCAAATCAAACTATAATGGAAACTTTCAACGACAACAAATCTCATTTTGCGATGAGAACAGACAACCAACTGTTGATGCTCACTCACTTTTCACAGTTGCTCACTTATGTTACCGGTTTTGGCGGTTTGCTTGTGCCAATTATTATTTGGGCTGTAAACCGTGATAAAGTAGAAGGCTTAAATGAACACGGCAAAGAAATTATCAACTTTCAGCTCACCATGCTCCTGCTGGCATTAATTTGTATTCCCCTTATTTTTCTATTAGGTCTGGGAATAATAGGTTTAATTATAATTGGCATTCTTTGTTTTGTAATGCCCATTGTAAACGGCATTAGTGCCTCCAACGGAATCTTTAAACCCTATCCTTTAACCATTCGATTTATAAAATAAAAAAACCGCAACGGTTGTGAGGTTGCGGTTAAAGCATAATTGTGAGGTTAAAAATACTAACAGTTAGGTTAAAAAAACATTTTCAGTTAGTAATATCATAAACAGGTTTAAAACCTTAGTTGTTCAGCATTACGGGCATCACCAGCATGATGATGTGTTCGCCTTCGTCCAGACCATCTACCGGGGTTAAAATTCCCGCACGATTGGGCAAAGACATCTCCAAAGATACTTCATCGCTGGTTAAATTGGACAACATTTCGGTTAAAAATCGTGAATTAAACCCAATTTGCATATCATCACCTTTATAAGAACAGGTCAGTCGTTCCTCAGCTTTGTTAGAATAATCAAGGTCTTCTGCAGAAATATTCAGCTCAGCCCCGGCAATTTTTAAACGTATCTGATGGGTAGATTTATTAGAAAAAATGGAAACCCTTTTCACCGAACTCAGCAATTGTGAACGGTCAATCACCAGTTGATTTGGGTTTTCTTTGGGTATTACCGCCTCATAATTGGGATATTTTCCTTCGATCAATCTGCACACCAGTTCAACATTGTCATAAACAAACTTGGCGTTGGACTCGTTGTATTCTACCAAAACATCCTCCTCACTGCCTGCAAATAGCGACTTCATTAAAGTTAAGGGCTTTTTAGGCATAATAAATTCAGCCGTTTCAGCAGCTTTTATATCTTCTCGGGTATATTTAACCAGTTTGTGGGCATCAGTAGCAACAAAGGTTAGACTGTCTGTCGTAAACTGAAAAAACACACCGCTCATTACCGGGCGCAAATCGTCATTGCCACTGGCAAAAAGCGTGTTGCTTATGGCTGTAGCCAAAATATCTGCCTGTATCACTGTGTTTTTTGGGTTGGTAATGTCAATGGCTTTTGGAAATTCTTCTCCTTTTTCATAGGCCAATGCATATTTTCCGTGACTGGAACTTATTTCCAAACTGTTGTTTTCTTCCACCACAAAAGTGAGGGGTTGCTCGGGAAATGATTTAAGTATGTCTAAAAGCAATCGGGCAGGCACAGCAATACTTCCTGAACTGTCACATTCCACTTCCAGTTTTCCGGTAATGGTGGTTTGCAAATCAGACGCAGTAACACGCAGGGAATTGTTGTCAAACTCAAAAAGGAAATTATCTAAAATAGGTAATGTGTTGTTGGTATTTATAATTCCGCCTAAAACCTGAAGCTCTTTAAGCAAATAAGAACTGGATACAATGAATTTCATTTTATAAAGGGTGTTTTTTACTTATTTTTTCAATCTGTTAACTACAAATATATTGTAATATGCCTGAAACGTGAAACATTTTTATTAACAAATATCAGGTGTATTTTTTCTTTCGGTAAAACGAAAAGGCAAGCCCAAAAACCAACAGCAATACCAATGGAAATACTAAATTCAAGGTTTGCCAATAGCTGCGCTGTTGAATTACTTTTTGCGGGTCCAGAAACGGAATAACGATTTCTTTACTTCTAATGTTTATAAGTCCGGTTTCATCCAGGAGGTAATTGACGGTATTCATTAAAAAATCCTTATTACCATAGCGGGTATTGGTCCATTTGTCAAAACCAAGTTCAAGTGGTCTGTTGCCCTGCAGTTGATTTTTTATCACATTGCCATCACTAATTATCACCATTTTGCTTTCCACACCCTCATCTTTGTGATTATTGATAGCAAAAGGTTTTATTCTGTTTCGGTACACCGAAGTAAAATTTCCTTCCAGCAATACCGCCAATGGCACTTCGCCGGCTGAAAACTGTTGCATATCCGGCCCGTTGTTATATACCTCTAGATTAAACATAATTTCCCTGTCAAGACTTATCCTTGCAGGCATTCCCACCACACGGGTGATGGGCGAGGTGCTCAATAATATGGTTTTTTTAATGTCGTTTTCGAGGGTATCTATAGCACTGGCAAAATCAAATTTTACGGCTTCAATATTATTTACAATGGGGTGTGGGCTTGTACTGCTGGTCAATGGGCTGTAAAACCAGGGATAACGGTCAAACTGACTGTCGGCTTCTGTTCCTGTAGCCAAAACAATAGGAGCAGAGTAGAGGTCGTTTACCAAAACCGGATTGATTCTAACGCCGTAGCGAAAGAAAAAGTCCGTCAGGTTTAAATTGTTACCAAAAGCAAATGTATAACCCAAATTGAACAAACTGTCCATTTCAACACTCACCTTGTCCACCAACCAAATACTTTTTCCGCCGTTCATAGTGTACTGATCAAGGACATATTTTTCTTCATCAGTAAAGGCTTCCTGCGGTTGTGCAGAAATAATTAAATCATAAGCTTTAATTTCTTCCAATGTTTTTTGTGGACTCACCGCTACCGAATCCAGCGTAAACTTGGCCGTAAAATAATAATCCCGCAGGGTCGAAATAAAATCGGCTACATAACGGTCGTGTAGCTGACCGTTGCCACTCAATACAGCTATTTTTTTTGATTTTGGCGTGATAATTTTATTAAAACCATCGGCAAAAGCATACTCCAGGTTTTGAATGGAATTGGTAATACGTTCTTCCTGAGTGGCACCCAATTGGTTTTTCAGCAAATTCACTTTTACCAATCGGCCTTCGTGCATAATAATTGCCCAGGGATAAATCAATTCCTGCGTGATTCTGCCTCCATCCTGAACACTCACTTGTGCCGGTAGTATACCCAATTGTGCCAATTGTGCCCTTACTTCATCAGGGTTATCAGTATCTTTGGTAGGGTCAATAAATTCAAACTTTACCATCGAATTTTTAGAAGCAAATTCTTCCAAAATCTGTCGGGTTTCACTCTGCAAACGTCTGAATTCTGCCGGAAAGCTCCCTTCAAGTAATACTTCAACAAACACTACAGACTCCGCAGATTCTAACGTTTGTACAGCAGCTTCAGAAAGTGTATATCTTTTGTCGTGGGTAAGGTCAAACCGTTGATAGACCAGTCCGCTTATGTAATTCAACCCCAGCACAGCTATCAATAGCAGGACGATGTTTTTGAAGATGTTAGTATGCTTACCCATTGTCTTTTTGAAGTTTAAAAACGGTTAAACCTAAAAAGAAAACGGCGATGCTCACAAAGTAAACAATATCACGCGTGTCCAAAACACCCCTTGCCACGCTTTGGAAATGAGCCTGCATTCCCAGTTTGGAAACAAAATAATCATAGGAGCCAAAAAGATTGTAACTCGCCAACCCTTCAAACCCGTAAAACATAAAAAAGCACAGAAAAACCGCTATGATAAATGATACAATTTGATTTTCAGACAAGGAAGAAGCAAATATCCCGATGGAAGTATAGGCAACAATCAGAAAAAACAAACCAATGTATGAACCTAAGGTACTGCCCGTGTCCCAGTTGCCGGGGGGATTGCCCAATTGAGAAATGGTATGGATGTATAAAAACGTGGGTATTAATGCCAGTAAAATCAAAATCACAGCACCCATGTATTTTCCTAAAACAATCTGCTTCACTGAAATGGGTTTGGTGAGTAACAGTTCAAGCGTGCCCATTCTTTTTTCTTCACTAAAACTGCGCATAGTAACCGCCGGAATCAAAAATATCATCACCCAGGGAGCCAATTGAAAAAAGGAAGAAAGCTCGGCAAAACCGGCGTTGAGGATGTTAAAAGGTCCTTCAAACACCCAAAGAAACAAACCGTTTATCAGCAAAAAAACACCAATGACCAAGTAGCCAATCAGCGAGCCGAAAAATGAATTGATTTCCCTGAAAATAAGTGCTGTCATAAACTGTTACTTTAACTAAAGTGGAATAACAATATTGTATAACCCCTCAAAATATATAGTTCCCGCAAAAATAACAATTAGTTTCTATAATCAGGGTAAAGGGGGTTTATTTAAAACATTTGCTAAAGAATCTGTCAAATGATTTAAAATTAGTATTTTTACATAACAATAAAACAATTTTATGGGCACCTTGGAATTGCGAAAAGAACTGCAAAAATTCATAGAAGTCGGCGACAAAAACTTTTTGGATGCTCTCCATAAAGCTGCAAAAGCATATTTGGAGCAGAAAAAACTTGACAAAATGATTGCTGAAGGTGAGGAAGATATTATTGCCGGACGAATTCATAGTCAAGAAGAAGTTCAGCAAATGATTGAAAGTTGGATAAAGGAATAAAACCTGTTTTCTGGACATCCAGAGCTACAAAAGATTTGCATAAAACAGCCTTGTTTTACAGTGAGTTATATGGAACTTCCAAGGCAATTAAAATTGTTGCTGAAATCAGACAAGCTACAGAAATTCTAGAACAAAAGACCTTAGACACTTCAAAAATTGGCTCTATTGACGAATCTTTCTCACATTTAAAACACACTTATCGTAAACTTATTAAGCACCACTGTAAAATTACCTATCGCGAGGGAAATACTAAAATATATATAGTCAGAGTTTTTGATACCAGGCAACACCCCGACAAGAACAAATAATAGTACATTTTTTTTAAGATGTTTTTGATATAAAATCAACCCGTAAAATTTAAACAAACTTCTAAAATTCCATTTAAACAAAAAGTGTTGATGAATGTGATAGAAGCAAACACAGAATAATTTATTCGTTGTGTTTATGTATGTTTGCAGTGTATTTTTTGCGTTTTGCAATTCACATTCAACTATGGAGTACATCAAAACCCAATTTCGTGACCTGTTGGTTTGTCAGCCTAAATTACTGGGCGACAGCAGGGGTTATTTCTATGAGACTTTTAACGAGCAGCATTTCAAAGCGCATACCGGTTTGAGCGTTCACTTTGTTCAGGACAATCAGTCGATGTCGCAGTATGGTGTGGTTCGGGGGTTGCATATGCAAGGCGGGGCTTTTGCACAGGCCAAGCTGGTGCGCTGCATCAAAGGCAAAGTGCTGGATGTGGTGGTCGATATGCGAAAGGCAGCGCCCACCTTTGGTCAGGCATTTTCGATTGTTTTGTCTGAAGAAAATCACACCCAGTTGTTCATTCCACGAGGCTTTGCACACGGGTTTTCGGTGTTGAGTGAGGCGGCCGTTTTTGTCTATAAATGTGATAACTTTTACAACCGCGACTTTGAAATTGGGCTGGCATACAACGACCCCAAGCTGGCTATCGACTGGAAATTGCCCGAAAACGACTTGATAGTTTCTGAAAAAGACCAAAACAATCCCGCTTTCGCGGAAGCGGTCAACAAACTTTATTCGCTTTAAACTATGAGCCGGGAGCCACTTATTATAGTCACCGGAGCTGAAGGCCAACTGGCACAGGCATTGCAAAAACAGTCATTGGGCGAAAAGGTGCTTTATTTTTCAAAAAAAGATTTTGATTTGTCTGATTTTGACCAAATGGGAGCTGTATTTTTAAAATACAAACCCACTTTAATCATCAACACCGCTGCTTATACAAAAGTGGATGACGCAGAAAAAAACCAAACACAAGCAATGGCCGTAAATGCTACGGGAGTGGGACAGCTGGCTAAGTTTTGTCAAGCACATAACTGCAAACTCATTCACATTTCAACCGACTATGTGTTTGATGGCAAGAAAGGAAGCCCTTATTTAGAGGAGGACAAAACCAACCCCACAACAGTGTATGGACATTCAAAATTAGTCGGTGAAAATTTGATTTTGAACTCAGAGCTTCCGGCTTTAGCTATCATCCGCACTTCCTGGCTTTATAGTGAGTTTGGGCATAATTTTTACAGAACCATGCTGCGGCTTGCCACCACCCATACTGAACTGAAAGTAGTAAACGACCAGACCGGATGCCCCACCAATGCTAACGATTTGGCTAAAGCAATTGCAATGATTGCCTCCCAACTTTCAAAGGAAAACTCAGGGATTTATCATTTTTCAAATGCGGGAACCACTACTTGGTACACTTTCGCGAAAGCGATTTTCAAAAAACACCATATAAATGCAAACGTGCTGCCCGTCACCTCAGACCAATTTCCCACCGCGGCCAAAAGACCCCAATACAGTGTGCTGAACCACGATAAAATCAAAAGGGTTTTTGGACTGGAGATTGAAGACTGGGAAACTTCCTTAAAAAAATTATAGCTTATTCGTGCAACACCAAAAACGGAATTTCTTTCTGATACCTTGTGTGGGTGCTGTTGGAACTGAAAAAGATTTGCTGAAAAAAGTGAATGTTTTTGGCCACCATGGCAATCAGTTTGATGTCGTGTTTTTCAACACACTCTTGTATGGCTTTGTCCAGATTGCGGTTGGTTAGTGACATAAAACGGTGGTTGTCTTCCATAAAATAGTCCTGAAGCAACTCCTTGTTTTGCACTTGGTCGCCAACGATCAACTCGTTCTTTTTTGCCAGATGAATAATGTGAATTTGCGCATCAAACATTTCCATAATATCTGAAATAGTCTCCAGAATTTTTGCTCCGTAAAAAATGTTGTAATCGGTGGGCAATGCCAGATTTTTGATTTCAGAATAGCGGGCTTCCTCGGGGATTACCAATGTATTGCATTTTACCTTGCTGATAACATCGGTAGTGTTGGAACCCACGGCTATTTTTTTAATGCCCGAAGTTCCTTTGGTGCCCATTACTATCAAATCAATGTTTTTGTTTTCCACTTCAATTCTAATGGAATCAACAATGGAGCCCGTAGCCGTTAAAGCAAAAAACGTGTGATGGGGATTTTTGAATGTATCTTCAATTTTGTGAATGAGTGACTGTAGCTGGTTTCTGCTCTCGGGGTGAAATGTTTTGCCATTGTATGGAAACCCATTGATTTCATTGACGTGCAGCAAATAAAATGTGCACTTTCGGTTTTTAAAAAACGAAGTTGCATACTGAATCGCGTTCCACGAATTTTCAGAAAAATCGGTAGGTATTAGTACATTTGTTATCACCCCTGTTATCTGTATTTAAGCACAAAAGTAGGCCGAAAGTCTTCCCTGTAAAATGATAAAAATCATAAACCTGAAATGAGAATGAGTGTTAACAAATTTTAACCGGTGGGATACGGCATTCTTTTTGTTTTTAAGTAACTTTGAAAACTGATAGATTATGGGAATTTTAAAGACACGCAAAAATAAAAGGTTCAATTATGAGCCCCGGTATTACAAGTCTGATAAAGAGGGCAGTCCGTTTCAAATGGAACGGAAATTTGACCAATTCAGGCGTTCTACCGGTGATACTAAGGGATTGAAAGCCAAGTTTGCCAATGCCTGGGAAGACCTTAGAAACAATACCGATAAAAAAACCGGACGTATCATTTTAATAATAATCAGCATTCTGATTCTCATTTTTTTATTCATCATCGATTTTGATCTTTCTATTTTTAAGCAGCCTTTTTAAATGCCGGATAAAATTCAATTACTTCCCGATCATGTTGCCAATCAAATTGCTGCCGGCGAGGTAGTGCAACGCCCTGCCTCTGTGGTGAAAGAACTGCTTGAAAACGCCATTGATGCCGGTGCATCCCACATCAAACTGCTTATAAAAGATGCCGGAAAAACACTGGTTCAGGTTATTGACAATGGTGAGGGAATGAGTGCCACCGATGCCCGGCTGAGTTTTGAACGGCACGCCACTTCCAAAATCAAATCGGCCGAAGATTTGTTTCAACTCCACACCAAAGGCTTTCGCGGTGAAGCACTGGCTTCTATTGCGGCCGTGGCTCATGTTGAACTAAAAACAAAAACCGAAAGTGCAGAAGTGGGTACCTTGCTAAGGATTGAAGGCAGCGAAGTGATGGAGCAGGAGGTAACGGTAACTCCCAAAGGAACATCAGTAGCCGTAAAAAACCTGTTTTTTAATATCCCTGCCAGACGCAATTTCTTGAAATCAAATCCCGTGGAAACCCGCCACATTATTGATGAGTTTCACCGCGTGGCATTAGCACATCCTTCGATTGGTTTTTCTATGTTTAACAATGGAGCCGAAGTGTTTCAATTGCCCATTTCCAATCTACGGCAACGCATTGTCAATATTTTTGGTTCCAAAACCAATGAAAAACTGGTGCCGGTAACGGAAGAAGCACCCAATCTCAAAATCAACGGCTTTATCCTTAAACCCGAATTTGCCAAAAAAAGCAGGGGCGACCAGTTCTTTTTTGTCAACAACCGTTTTATCAAAAGCGGCTATCTGCACCATGGGGTGATTTCGGCCTTTGAAGGTTTGCTGAAAGACGGTATGCAACCCGGCTACTTTCTCTTTTTGGACGTTGATCCCAAAACCATCGACATCAACATTCACCCCACCAAAACCGAAGTAAAGTTTGAAGACGAGCATATGCTGTATGCCATGCTCCGCTCGGCTGTAAAACACAGTTTGGGGCAGTTTAATGTAGCTCCGGTATTGGATTTTGAGCGTGATAAAACGATGGATACGCCTTATGACTATATCAACAAAACCCCGGGTATTCCGCAAATAGAAGTCGATAAAGATTTTAATCCTTTTCAGGAAAAAAAACCGGTTCAAAAAAATATTTCTTTTCCGTTTAAACGGGAAAAAGCACCTTCATGGGAAGTATTATACACCGATTTGGAAGGGCAGCAAAAAATAAGTTCAAAAACGATTGATTTAGAAGCCATCGAGCTCGAAAGTGAGGAGGTTACCGGCTCTTTGTTTACCGAAGAAAAAACAGATACCGCCCAGCAAATTTTTTCGTTGCAAAACAAATATCTCTTTATAGCCGTGAAAAGTGGTTTTTTGGCCATCCATCGCAGGCGGGCACACGAGCGCATTTTGTATGAAGAGTTTTTAAAAAACATCACTGTTCAGGAAGCTGTTAGTCAGCAGTTGTTGTTTCCGTTGGAGCTTTTGTTTTCACAAAAAGACATTGCCCTGTTACAACAAGTGAAAGAGCAACTGGAGTTTACCGGTTTTGCTTTTGAAAAATTTGAGGGCGAAACCATCATGGTCAAAGGTGTTCCGGCGGGTGTGAGTGAGTCTGATACACAGGCTATTTTTGATCAACTGCTGGATGATTTAAGTCACGATGTGCCCGAAAGTGCCTACAGTCTTAACGATGCCCTGGCCAAATCGCTGGCCAAATCGCTGGCATCAAAAACAGGGGTTTATTTAGACAAAGAGCAGCACGACCATTTGGTGAATAGTTTGTTTGCCTGTAAAGAACCTTCGGTGTCACCCGAAAACAAACCGGTGTTGGTAACCATCCCTATAGGAGAAATTGATAAAAAGTTTAATTAAATTTGAAGTATGGGAAGAATTTCAGAAACGGTAAAAATATTATTGATTGTCAATATTTTGTTTTATGTGGGCACCATGTCTTTGGGTCGTCAGGCATACGAACTCTTTGCCCTCCATTATCCCGATAATGAACGTTTTGAATACTGGCAGCTGGTGACGCATATGTTTATGCACGGCAGCACGGCACATATATTTTTAAATATGTTTATGTTGTATATGTTTGGGAGCCATCTGGAATACAGCGTTGGGCAGAAAAAGTTTTTGTTTTTGTACTTCTCAGCCGGTTTTGGAGCAGCGGCATTGCAGTTATTGTTCCTCTATGTAGGTTTTCAGGATGCTTACAATACGTATATTCAGGCAGGAGCAAGCCCGCAACAAATTAAGGAAACGCTCACAATGATAACCGAAAGTGGCAGGTATTACCCCATAGCAGGTGTGCCCGAAGAGGTTACCGCAAAACTCTACTCGAGTTATGCATCGAGTATGGTGGGAGCATCAGGAGCGGTTTTTGGTGTGCTGGCAGCCTTTGCGGTGCTGTATCCCAATTTGCCATTGTATTTGTTTTTCATCCCTGTTCCCATCAAGGCGAAGTACCTGATTGGAGCTTATTTTGCTATCGATTTATACAGTGCGGCCACCGGAACAAACATCATTGGCCCCTCAAATGTAGCACATTGGGCACACGTGGGTGGAGCTGTTATTGGGTTTATTACTATGTGGTACTGGAAAAAGAATAGTTTTAACCGGAATAGATGGGATTAAATATTTCAAATTCCAAGTACCAAAACCCAAGCACACAAAATTCCAAATTCCAAGTACCAAAATCCAAAATTGAACTAGAAACCATAAACCATAAACCATAAACCCCCAATGAACACACTAGACCAAGCAAAATACAAATTCAAAATGGCCAATGTGGTGGAGAAACTGATCATTGTCAATGTGGTGGTGTTTATTTTGATGTATGCCATTCAGGCGGTGTTGTTTTTGTTTGAACTTCCGTTGGATTCAGTCAGGCAGTGGCTGGTATTCTCTAAGGACCCGGGCGATATGCTCTACAAACCCTGGAGCATCATCACTTATGCTTTTTTGCATCAGGGGATGCTGCATATCTTTTTCAATATGCTGATTTTGTATTACTTCGGACAGTTCTTTTTGACTTATTTTACACCCAAGCGTTTACTGAATTTTTATTTTCTGGGTGCCATAGCCGGAGCACTGGTGTATATGCTGAGCTACAATTTGTTTCCGGCTTTTTCAGGAACGGGCAGGTCCTTTTTATTGGGTGCATCAGCATCAGTGATGGCCATAGTTGTGGGTATTGCTACTAAAGTGCCTTATCTCGGTGTGCGCTTGTTCCTTCTCGGAACGGTAAAACTCTGGCACATTGCCCTCTTTTTTGTGGTGCTGGATTTAGTTAGAATTCCTATGGGCAACCACGGCGGCCATCTGGCACATATAGGCGGTGCTTTTCTGGGGTTTTTTTACGTCAAACAACTCGAGAAAGGTAACGATATCGGGCTTTGGTGGGAGCGAATTTCAGATTGGTTTGTAGGCTTGTTTACACCCTCAAAAAAGAAACCTTTCAGAACCGTACACCGAAACACCACGACCAAAAAAACGGCATCCAAAAAACACGACAAAAGCGACAAGCAGAAAAAGATTGATGCGATTTTAGATAAAATAAGTAAAAGCGGCTATGACAGCCTGAGCAAAGAAGAAAAAGACTTTTTGTTTAAATCAGGAAATGAATAAAGTACCAAAAGTCAAGCACCAAATTCCAAAGTATGAAAACCCCTGATTCTTTAAAGGCGGGAGCCGCTTTCAAAAAGTAAAAATAACAATAAACCATAAACCATAAACAACAAACCACAAACTCCACTCGTGAAAAAAGTCGGGCTTATCGATAAACTCATTTACCTGCTCAACTCCATTTTTGCATTTGGATTGTTGCTGTCTTTGTTGATACCTTATATCCCGCCACAAAGCTTCCCGATGTTGTCTGTATTAAGTTTGGTGGTTTCGCCTTTGTTGCTCATCAATGTGTTGTTTCTGGTGTATTGGGTACTTCGCGTAAAGCGTCAAATGTTGCTATCGCTTATTGTGCTGCTGGTCTGCATTGTTCAGTTCAATGCCTTTTATAGAATCGACCTGAAAGAAGCACCGCCCCTGAAAGAAAACAGCCTGAAGGTGATGAATTACAATGTGCGTCTGTTTAATTTGTACAACTGGATTCCCGATAAAACCATACCTGCACAAATCAGTGCGTTTATTGCCGAAAACGACCCGGACATTATCAGTTTTCAGGAGTATTCATCCACCAATAAAGTAAACCTGAACGCCTATCCCCACAAACACGTGGTGCTTAAAAAGCAAAATCCGCCGTTTGGGCAGGCCATTTATTCTAAATTTCCGGTTGTAAACGCCGGTGACCTCAATTTTAAAAACTCCGGCAACAACGCCATTTATGCCGATGTGCTGAAAGGAAAAGATACCATTCGCATTTACAATGTGCATTTGCAGTCGCTGCAAATCAACGAAAGCGATATCGATTTTGATCAGGAAGCCTCCAAGCGATTGATTCGAAGAATGGCACATTCGTTTAAAATACAGCAAACCCAGGCCGAAATACTGGCTGACCACATTCAAAGTTCCCCTCATAAAACCATCGTGATGGCCGATTTAAACAATACAGCTTTTTCGTATGCTTACCGAAAAATAAAAGGCACCAAAAAAGACGCTTTCGCCGAAAGGGGCAAGGGGCTGGGCACAACCTACCTGATTAAAAACATTCCGCTGCGCATAGATTTTATTCTGACTGACAGGGCTTTTACCGTAAACAGCTTCCAAACCCACACCGAAGAATTGTCTGACCATTTTGCTATTTCAACACAGCTTAGCTGGTCTCCTTCGGAGTGACGATAGGGAGAGGGGGAGACAGGGGAACAAGTAGAAGGCTCAGTACTCATTTTTCAAAGAGAGTAATCCATCCGGATTGGTTCCCGGAAAACGGGCTACAAAAGCTTTCCAGCCCTCAAGCTCGCCATTGATGATGAAGGTTTCTTCTTTTTTAAAAACGCTTCCAATTGAACCAATTGTGGCACCAACAGGTGCTCCAATAATTGCAGTTGCCAGTGCGCCCTCACCTTTTGAGCCGGGGGATAAAAGTTTTCCGGGTTCTGTAACTATTGCACCCACTACAGCACCCGAAGACACTCCGATTAGGGTGCTTACCAGTATGCCATGACCGCGTGACCTTTTAGTTTTTATAGTTCCGATGTTCTTATAATTCACACCCGTCCCTTTGTTGCCTCTCACAAGGTATAAGGTATTGTGGGTGATTTGGGTGGGCTTGCCCTTGGCAATTTTTTTCCCGTTGAGGTCATAAACCCTTATGAAGGTGTCATACAGGCTTTTTTGATTTTGTGCCACTACATTAAAGGCCATGAATATACTCAAGGCCAATATCAAAGCTTTCATAACCGGGTTGGATTATTCGTCCTGCTCTACTTCCTCTCTGGCCATACGTGCGGCAGCTTCACTAAGAGCTTCAGAAAGTGCCTGACCGTCCCAGAAACCGTGTTCGCTCACCACTTTTGAATCCATAAAACGGGCGGTTAAATGGAGTGGCATCTCGACGCGTTTGCCGGTGGCGGCCACAACACCATACCAAGTGCCCCAAAAGTTTACCCACATTTCGTCATCGTCAGTAATAACGCGTTCATATTCGCTATCGCCTTCTACAAAACCATAGTCAGAAAGCATGGCAACAGTGTTTTTGTGCCCTTCAATGGCCTGGTCGATGGTAATGGGGTTTTCGCTGGTGGAGTTATAGTGTATTTTAGCACCTTCGGCATAGCCGGCTCGCAACTCATCCCAGTTTTGGGATTCATAGTGTGCAATACCTTGTTTGTAAAGGTCAATTTCAGGGGCATCCTGAGTGTAACGTTCGGGACATTCCTGCTTGCAGGCCGCAAACAGCAGCAGGCTGAAAAGTAAAATAAAAGAAGTTTTCATAAGAGATAGATTTCTGTTGGTTATTTATTAATTAAAAAGTTAATACATGCACATAAAAAGCAATTAAAGGTACAAAAAAATAGCATACCATTAATAAAAATTCTATTTTCTTACAAAATGTTTAATTGGGCGAGTGCTGGGGTTTATGGTTTATAGCCTACCTACGCTTAAGCTTCGGCAGGTAAATTTATGGTTTATGGTTTATCGTTAATCATCAATCTTCAATCGTTAATCAAAGTGCTGTGAGGGGGATACTTAACAAATAGTGTATAAGGAGTGTATAAAACACCGGCAAAGGAGCACTCCTTTCCTATAATAGGATAAGGAGGTGTTTGCTAAAAAGTAAAAACGTATTTTTATAAATCTAGAATACCAAATGTTTCCGTGTATGGAACATTAATACTAATTAATTCAAATTTTGGATTCGTTCCTTTTTTTAATAAGTCTAGAGTGTTTTTTGAACGAACGTCAGATGTAATAAAATGAGTAATAGTTTTATCTAAATCAGATTGTGCAAAAAGTTTTGAGTCATTTGGAATTATAGCTCGTGGTGATAATTTTTTGTCACTTATTTTATTCTCCGTGAAAATTATTTTAGCAAATTCACCTGTCTTTTCTGCATCTTTTAAGTTAAATGGAATAATTTGGACGTTTTTTAAAGGTAAATCATCCAATTTGCCAAGAACGCAATATTCTGCAATTGTTATTGTAGAAACCTTAAGTGTAATTTCATTTTCCAGGAAATATTTAAAATAGCCAACTGCATTAGAGTGAAGTGGGTCTTCATCATTAAGAAGTCGAATAAAGAAACTGGTATCTAATAAAACACTATGCTTCATATCCACCTCTTAAATTTAACAGCCATTCATCCGGATTAATATTTTTCCAGCTTTTTTTAGCTTTTTTAATTAGTGAATTCAGATAGTCACTATCAAATTTTGGTTGATAATCAATTAATTCAACTAATGAAAGTGAACTTTTGTCTATTTCGCCGGTTTCAATGTTTTGTTTTCCACTCGCTCTCACGCCAAATTTCTTGTAAAGTAAATTTTCTTCTCTTTCTTTTAGAAATTCTTCTCCGGTTTCGATAGGCAAGTATCCATAATCATCTGTATCTAAATGGATATTAGCTTTACTTTTTCCTCCTGCATCTTTTAAGATACCATAAAAATAGAATTCCGCATCAACCCAAATATTTTCTGTTCTAAAGTATTTAGTTGATGGATTTATTGTTAATTCATAGTCGTCTTTGAGAGAAGTCTTTATTTGAAATTCATAATTTTTCTGAAGTGATAAATTTTGCATGTTTTCAATAGCTCTCGCAGTTTTTAATTCTAAAAAATCTATAGATTCGTTAGCTTGAATTTGTCCTAATACTGCACTAAATCCAATTACTGTTTGAATAGTGGTTTTAAATAGATGCCTCACAGAACCTGCTTGAATATCATAAGTTATGATGGGTCTGTCCTTTTTATTAGTTGGGTATAATAAGTTTTCAACATTTTGCAAAATCGCTGCAATATGCTTAATATCATAGTTGTCAGGACTTAAACTTTGATTGCCTGATTTCCCAACTACACGAATTTCTATGTCACCAATTTTTTCCACAATTCAAAGATACAATTATTTTAATATGTTAATCGTTAATCGTTAATCAACATGCTGTTAGAGGGAGTGTATAAAACACCGGCAAAGGAGCACTCCTAAAATAGGAGCGGAGGTGTTTACTCGGCTGGCAAATTTATTTTATAATCTTTCACAAAACTGTATTGCTTCACGACACTCAATGTCAATAAATTCTTGTTGATTAAAATATCTCCCATCAATTTTCCATACAAAACGAAATTCACTTTGATATTGATATTTACGGTCTTTTAAAAACATTAAATCAATTCCATTTCCTATAGTTTCATTAACACGTTTATTGAAATTTGGTCCGCCGATAGTTATTGTACCTTCATTACTCATATCATCTTTGTCAGAAAAAGGTGTAATTGATTTTGAAACTACTTTAAAATCTTGATACGCACAAAAACCAAGGAATGCTTCGTTAGTTCCTGGTATTGCATTTAAAATAGCGTTACAAAAACTGACAGTATCTTTAATCTTGATTCCAGAATTGACATCAAATGTTTTTTTGATATCATTATCATATAATAAGCTTCCGCAAAGCATATAACTATTTGAACCTGTGTTCGTCATTATTAAATTTTGAGTTCCTTCTTTTGATTTTGTTTCATAAGTTCCACCACCTTCATCTGTGTCTCCACGAATTTCATCAGGATATTTTCTATATCTATCGAATGAACTTATTCTTAAAATTCCTTCTTTAAAAAATAATTCTACATATTTGCTATCCATGTATCGATAAACTGTCGGTAGTGAAATACTAATTAATTTCGCTGATTGTAAGTTTATATTCATAATTCGATTTACATTATTCTTCTATATTTTTGTCAACATTAATATATACTAAATATAAGGTTTAACCACCAGCCCACATCCCATCTCCACACAACTCCACCCCTCCATAAAGGCATATATTGTTATTTTAACAAACGGGGATTGTAAAAGGGGATAGCGCTTCCTAAGCTTAAAAAACTACAGTGGCTAAAACAAATATAGTTAAAAATGTGAATACCCTTTCAAAATAGTTTGGGAGCAGGTAGTAGGTAGTAGGTATTTTGGAATACTGACCAGTGCCTTCTTTTTTGGTATTGTTCCGGCTTCCTTCCGGCTTTCCTTTTAAAAATCGTTTTTTTAAAACCCTCTCTGGAACAAATGTGGGAGAACACTGGGAGAAAACCACCCTTTTTTTGACCAAAAGGGTCAAATGGTGTCAAAAGGGGTCAAATGGTGTCAAAAAGGGTCAAAAGGGGTCAAATGGTGTCATGATAAAACAAACCGAAATTTGATGAAAAAAGAAAGTGAGAGATTAGATTTGAGACGTGAGTCGTTGTAGCCTGCCTGCCTATTGTCAGCCGGGGGAGGGTTGAAGCCTGTTTTTCATAAAGGATTTTTCCGCCGCCCTTTAGGGAGGGGTCAAGCGGGAAAATCCGGGTTCCACCCTTTATTTTTTCCTTCCAGAAGTTTAGGAACATAAGAGGATGACGGGGTGACGAGGTGATGGGGTGAGAGGGTGAACAAACCACAAACCATAAATTTACCTGCCGAAGCTTTTAATCCTACGTAGCTTCAGCGAAGTAGGATAGTGTAGGTAGGCAACAACAACCTCCCAACCCATTTTCCTGCAACTCATCGAATTTTCAACCGTTTAATCGTTTTATAACCTTAAGATAATATGAACTTTGAAAAATAAAGGGTATTTTTATCCTTTTAAAACGCACTTCTATGAAAACACATTTACGATTACCTTTAGTTGCTTTTTTAACAGCCCTTTTTAGCTTCGCTTTTACCGCCGATGGGTGGGGGCAGACTACCTGGCAATATGATTTTGGTACAACCCAAGACTCTCATACGTCTGGAGTTTCAACAACATTTTTACCTAGTACTCCTGTAGATGGAGGTGTTTACAGGGTGAGGGTTGGTACTGGGTCCGGAGGATTTGAACTGGTTAATCCCGGTACTTCATTAGGGAGCGGTTCTGAACTTCAAATTACAGCTCCTGCCAACACTTCGGCAAACAAGTTTAGTGTGTATGATTTTGATACACCTTCTGAAACAGCTTATGTTAAATTTGCTTACCGTACTACATCAACTACCAATGGAACTTTAGTTTTCCAATTAGGGAACAGTGTATCTGCATCAGACAATACTGGATATACAGGTTCATACAATAATTCTTTGGCTATTTTTTGGATAAATTATGATTCTGGAAATTTAAGTACAGTTAACCGAAGAGGTCTAGGTAGTAACACTACAATCTCCGGTTCCGGTTTTGCTAAGGATACAGACCATATCGTTGAAATTTATGGTAATAACTCAGCTTCGGTTTTTGTTTATGATCGTGGAGGTGTTGGCTATAGTCTTGATGCACAATCGTGGGACATATGGGTAGATGGAGTGAAAGTTTCTCCAGCAAATGGGTGGCCAAGAGCTAACAATCCAGGACTGGCAGTTGGTGATCTTAGTGGCTTTACATTTTTTGCTGAAAACAGTACCTCTAATGGAGCAATGATTATATTGGATGATCTGGAATACACCAACGGGTTAACAGCATTTGTGCCAACCAGTCCTACAATTTTACCATCTGTGACTTCATTAGATGCATTTCAATATATCGAAAATGAAGGCCCTTCAGACCCAGAGTCTTTTACAGTTTCCGGAAGTAGTCTTGATCCTGCTTCTGGGGATCTCTTGGTTAGTGCCCCAACAAATTTTGAAGTTTCTCTGGATGATATAACCTACAGTAGTTCGGTACTTATACCTTATACCGGAGGAGAAATTTTAAACGCTACTGTTTATGCAAGATTGGAAGCAGGTCTCGCCGTAAATACTTATGTTGGAAACATAGAAATATCAGGAGGTAGTGCTGCTACAGTTCAAATTAGTGTAGAAGGAAATGTTATTGAACCTTTTGAGTTGCCTTATTTTAACGGTTTACGCAATCAAGATGATTGGGACGAGGCTATAGCCTATGAGTTTGAATTTAACAGCACCTCCTTTGCGACTGGAGCAGGAGGTTATGTTGGCATTCCAAACGGTGGTTCTATTGTATCAGCTTCCATTGATTTTGCTGAATATGACCTAATATTCACTTCTTTTGACTTAGCTTCTTTAGGCTCAGGTGGAGGAAGAATATTGACTGTTTTTGTTTCAGACGACAATGGGTTAAATTATACAGCCTTAGATTCTTATCCTGCAGATCAAGGAGCGAGTCCTTATATCACATTTACACAGTACATTGATGTATCTGCATTAAACGGGAGTCAAGGCCGTATCAAATTTGAAATGACTGACGGGACCGGTTCCATCCGTTTCCGCGATTTGGATATGGACTTTTTTGAAGGCTATTTCCATATGGATGCGGCCTGGTTTCCTGCCAATCCCGATGGTTTAAACATTCCTGCAGATGATGTGCTGGTGGTAAACGGCGATGTTGCTTTTAACAGCAACACCACCATCAACGCGCTAACCATCAACGAGGGAGCATCTATGGATGTGGCAGCTGTTTTAACGGTAAACGGCGATATTACCAACAACGGTTCACTGGTGTTTGTAAGCAATGCCACCACCACAGGTCAGTTAGATACTTTTGCAGGTGCTGTAAGTGGCGACGTTACTGTGCAACGCTATATCCCTGCACGCCGTGCGTTCCGTTTGTTGAGTTCGGCGGTAACTACTTCCGGCAGCATTCGCGACAACTGGCAGGAGGGTGTAAACAATCCTGACCTGGTGACTAACCTAAACCCCCATCCCGGTTTTGGTACACACATCACCGGCTCGGTTACGGGCGATAATGGTTTTGACGCTACGCCTTCGGGCAACCCGTCGTTGTTTACCCTAAACAATGCCACCCAGCTTTGGGAAGATGTTGACAATACAGACATAAACACCATCGCGGCAGGGGCTCCTTACCGATTGATGGTGAGAGGTGACCGCAGCATTGATGTAACAGACAACACCGCTACACCCACCAACACTGTGTTGCGCACCACCGGGGCATTGCACACTGGTACTTTTGCCACTACCGGTTTTAACGAAAATGCAGGGGCGTTTAATTTCTTCGGAAATCCTTATCCTGCTATTGTAGCTATGAACGATGTACTGGCGGCAGCTACCAATGTAAACGATGCACACTACTACATTTGGGACCCCAATTTGGGAACCCGTGGTGCTTATGTAACAGTTGACCTGCCTGCAGGGACTAACTCAAGCGGCTCGCCTGCCAATCAGTATCTGCAACCCGGTCAGGCAGGTTTTGTGACCACACTGGCCAATGGTTCTGCTGCACTTACTTTTGAAGAAAGTCATAAAGCGGTTACTCAGCCAATGACTCAGGTGTTTAGTGTAGTTTCAAAAATTGATTTAAGACTTTATACTGCGTTTGCTTTCGCGCAAAGTGAAAATGCTTCAGATGCGGTAAGAATTAAATTCAGCGACGATTATACCAACGCCGTTACACCTATGGATGCTACCAAGTTTTATAACCTCGATGAAAATCTGGCAACCAGCAACGATGGAATTTTGTTAAGTATTGAAGCACGGGACTTACCGCTGGCAGGTGAAACAGTTTCTCTGTTTACAAACCAATACCGGGATACAAATTATGTGTTTGAGGCTTTAATGAGCGAGCTTAACGACATTCAGGTGTTTTTGAAAGATAACTTCACTGGAATTCAGACAGAATTATTTAATAATGACACAACGCTTTATGCTTTTCAGGTGGATGGCAACAACCCGTTAAGTGCTGCTAATGACCGTTTTGAAATTGTGTTTGAAGAAATGATGGGTACCAATGATGCACAGTTTGGCGACGGTTTTGTATTGTTCCCCAATCCCGCTCAAGGCGAAATAAATATCGCCACACGAGGCATTGCCGGTGAGGAAGTACAACTGAGCATCACGGGAATATTAGGGCAAAAGGTTTTTGACCAAACCTTGACCGTAAATGCCGATGGCCTATTGACACTGGATACTGCCGGATTGTCAAACGGGGTGTATATCCTTAAACTTAACCACGCCAACGGTGGGCAGTTTATCACTAAATTTATTAAAAAATAAAACCCTTTAGTAATGAAAAAAATAAAAACCCTCACAACTAAACTCGTTTTTGCAGTTGCTGTTTGTATGTATGCGCTGTCTGCGCAACCTGTACAGGCGCAAATCAGTTTTGACGACGATGTGGACGATGAAACCCCGGCCGCACCCATCGATGGGTTGATAGCTTTGGGAATTGCTGCCGGAGCCTGGTATGGCATCAAAAAACTAAGAGCAAAGTAATAGATTACCGGTTAAATTAGATTTAAAAGTCCGTTTTACTGTTAGCTAAAGCGGACTTTTTTTTCGGTTTTTTTGACAATTTTTATCAGAAAAAGCAAAGATGTCAAGCAAACGGAAATTTGCCGGGTTTACCTTTTGATTAAAAAATATAGTATTATTGATTAAATCATTCTATTTTTGCTGAAATTAAACAGGGATGATTAAAAAACTTCAGTACAGTCTATACAAAATTGGAATTGTTGGGCTTCTATTTGTTTTTTCTACTGCTTGTTCAAGTAAGAAAGACATACTTTATATGCAGGATATTTCAATGGTGGCCGGTATGACTACTGAAAATTATGAGCCACCTGCTATTAGACCCAATGACATTTTAATTATTAATGTAGCCGCTTTTGATATGGAAGCAGCAGCTCCTTTCAACCTGATTCAACCGGCCAGAAACCTGATGCAGGCCCGAAATATGGCAAACAGGGAAGTTCAAGGCTATTTGGTAAATGATGACGGTTCCATTGAATTCCCGGTTTTGGGTACCATAATTGCCGGCGGGAAAACACGTCAGGAGCTTGTTAATTATCTCAAAGATGAAATAAGTGCCTATATAAAAGACCCCATCATCAACATAGACATCATAAATTATAAGGTAACAGTTTTGGGAGAAGTTAATCGTCCGGGTACATTTACGATACCCGATGAACGTATTACACTTTTAGAAGCTATAGGTATGGCCGGCGATTTAAATATCTATGGTAAAAGAAACAATATATTGATACTGAGAGAAGAAAATGGAGTGCGCACCTATAGTGTGGTTGATATTACCAACACAAACTTTATTCAGTCTCCATTTTATTATTTAAAACAAAACGATGTGGTTTATGTACAGCCCAACAGTGCTCAGGTGGGTGCTGCAGCATACAATAGAAACGCTACCGTTTATATATCCATTGCATCTGTTTTGATTTCATTGGCTGTATTAATTACGAGATAAAATTATGGAACAACAATCTCAACAAAACAATTTACACCAACAAGAGCCCAATCTGCGTGAGCAAATAGAACTTTATCTCAGGCACTGGTTTTGGTTTATTTTTGGTGTGTTTCTTTCACTGGTAGGAGCCTACTTGTATTTAAGATATAGCACACCTCTGTACAAAACCACAACATCCATCATTATCAAAGACAGTAAAGGGCGGGGAGCTGCCTCTGAACTGGCCGCATTTGAAGATATTGGACTGATTAGTGGTATGAATGCAAATAGTATTGAAAACGAAATTGAGATTCTTCGTTCCAAACGACTGTTTAGAAATGTAGTAGAAAAACTGGACTTACATATTCGCTATTTTTCCGAAGGAAACATTAAAACCACTGAAGTATATTCAAACAAGCCTTTTACAGTTAGAATATTGGAAGAAAATCCGGAGGTTTCTTTACCCAGCTACCCGTTGACCTTTAGAATTAATTCACCTACTTCGTTAACAATTACTGATGGTGTTGCCGGCTATTCCAGAGATGTTAATTTTGGTGATTTGGTTGAATTGCCTTTTGCCTCAATTACCATCATTCCTGAAATGGAGCGCCTTGAAACCATGGCGATGGGAAGAGAAATACTAGTTCAGTTCTATTCAAAAGATGCGATGGTTTCTTATTACCAAAGCAGAATTCAGGTGAACCCTATAGCAAGAAATTCAAGTGTGATTGAGCTGTCTTTAAACGACCCTGTGAAGGAAAAAGCACAGGATATACTTAATGAACTTGTTGAACAATACAATAAAGATGCTATTGACGACAGAAATATTGTAGCAAACAACACTGCTTCATTTATTGACGAACGACTGAATATAATAACACGTGAACTGGATTCAGTTGAAACAGATAAGGTAACCTTTAAACAAGATAATAGAATTACCAGTCTGCAAGCCGAGGCACAACTGTTTCTGGAAAGCGCCAGTGAGTTTAATAAAAAACAAATTGCATTTCAAACCCAGCAAGAGCTGGTGAATGACTTACTGACCTATCTTCAAAACAATGAAGAAATCAATTTGCTTCCGGCCAATTTGGGAATTGCCGAAGGAGGCATGGAAGGATTGATTAATAATTACAACAATCTGGTTTTGGAACGAAACAAACTTTTGCGAAGTTCTACCCCGCAAAACCCGGTGGTGGTAAATCTTGACAACCAAATCAATCAGTTAAAGGGTAGTATCATCAGTGGTCTCCAAAACATTAGAAATTCCATAGAAACAAACTTAAGAGATTTGCGCAGGCAGGAGTCTATGTTTGGAACTAGAATTGCGGAAGTACCCGGCAGGGAAAAAGAGTTTAGAGGCATTGAAAGGCAACAAAGCATCAAAGAAGCATTGTATTTATTTCTTCTTCAAAAACGAGAAGAAACCTCTATTTCATTGGCAGTAACAGCACCAAAAGCTAAAGTTGTAGATGCCGCATATAGTTCAAATAACCCCATAGCGCCTAAACGAAATATTATCTATTTGGCTGCATTGCTTTTAGGCCTATTGATTCCATTTTTAATTATCTATTTGGGTCAGTTGCTTAACAATAAAGTAAGCAACCGGAAAGATATTGAGCGACATGCAGGACGTATTCCTTTTGTGGGAGAAATTCCTAAACTTAGCGGAAAAGAAGAAGAACTTATCAAGCAAAATGATACTTCAGTATTGGCCGAATCATTTAGAATTTTACGAACCAACCTGGAATATTTGTTTGTAAGCAATAAAACAGAAACTGTAGCCGGGAAAACCGTTTTTGTAACATCCACAGTAAAAGGGGAAGGTAAAACTTTTGTTGCGGTTAATCTGGCATTAACACTTGCCTATACAGGCAAGAAAGTGGTGATTGTAGGTGCTGATATCAGAAACCCACAATTGAGGCGCTATTTTGATAGTCTTGCTAATACACAAGGAGTCACAAATTATTTGGTAGATTCAAATGGTTCTGCTTTAGACTATGTTGTTCCTTCTGAAATTTCGTCAAACCTTTCTTTGATACATTCAGGAGCTATACCACCCAACCCGGCCGAATTATGGATGAGTAAAAGAGCGGCTACATTATTCAGTGAGTTGAAAGAAAACTTTGATTACGTAATTGTTGATACAGCACCCTGTCTGTTAGTAACCGATACATTTTTGATTAGCCCTTACGCCGACACTACGCTTTATGTAGTGAGAGCCGATTATACGGAACGTCAACTACTGGAGTTTCCAAAAGAACAGGTGGAAGAAGGTAAATTAAAACAAGTTGCGTTTATACTTAACAATGTAAAAATGGCCAACTTTGGCTATGGAAATAAGTATGGATATACCTATGGTGCCGAGAAGCAGAGTTTTTTAACCAGACTTACCAGAGTATTTGATTAATCTAAATAATTTTTTAAACAACGAAGGCTTCTTGTAAAGGAAGCCTTCGTTGTTTTTATTAGTAAAATATATTACACTTTCTTTTTTCGTTTTCTAACAAAGTCAAAAATAAACCAACCGGCAAGCAGTATCAGGAAATACTTGAAATAAGAAACCGGTTCACCGCTTCTGCCTACGGTGGTAAACATTCTATCCCAACGGATTTTATTGAACCCGGAGGCATTTCGGTCGATGCTCAACCAAATAAATACCGGTTTGCCCACCACGTGATTGTGAGGTACATAGCCCCAGTTGCGGGCATCTTCAGAGTTGTTGCGGTTGTCACCCATCATCCAGTAATAGTCCTGTTTAAATGTGTATGAAGTTAATGGAGTGCCGTTAAGCAGTACCTGTGTATCTGAAACGGATACATTGTTTTCTATTCCAATTTCGCTCCCTTCATATACCTCTATAATACGTTTGTAAAACGGAATGCTTTCAGGTGTGATGGCCACTGTTGCTCCGGCTTTTGGAATGTAAATCGGGCCGTAATGCGACGAATTCCAGGGGTAGCGCGGATCGTGCGGAAATGCTTTTGCATCAAAAGTACCGGGCTCAGGACGCATGGGTATCAGTTGAACAATGTTGGGGTTGTTTCTAAGTTTATCTACGGCATCATCGGTTAAGAATAATTGAAACTGCCTGAATTCCTGGTCAAGTGGATAAATTTCATTAATACCATAGCGGTCTCTCAGAAATTGTAAATTTTTTACCGGTTCGTTGGTAATCATATAGTACAAAAACTGAAGCTTTGCCCGATCGGGCAATTCGTTTAACTCGCCATTGACATATACTCTTCCATCTCTAATTTCCAAAGAATCGCCGGGAATACCCACAGCGCGTTTTACATAATTGGACTTTTTGTCGATGGGTTTGATATAAGTATTGGGTCCTGTATACCTGAAATAGGGTACAGTATCAGTAGGCCAGTTAAATACCACGATATCGTTGCGTTTTATATCCTGAAATGCCGGAAACCTAAAGTAAGGAATCTGTGGTTTGTTGGTGTATGATTTGGTTTTCACCAATGGAATGGTATCGTGCACCATCGGGAAAGAAACCGCCGTCATAGGGGTGCGCTGTCCATAATGCATTTTGCTTACAAATAAAAAGTCGCCCACCAGCAACGTGCGCTCCAGTGATGAAGTAGGAATGGTAAACGGCTGAATAAAATAAGTGTGAACAATGGTGGCAACCACCACAGCAAACAGGATGGCTCCTGTCCATTCGCCGGACGAACTTTTGGTTTTTAAACTGCGTTCCGGCAGGTGTTTTACATCCTGAGTGTAATTGATGTAGCCCACATACAATCCTAGTGTAACAATTCCCAGAAAAGTATCAGCATAGGTGTTTTTTCCAAAACTGCGAAGGGTTTCTACCCAAATCACCGGGAACATAATCAAATTGATAATAGGAATAAACAGGAGCAAAGTGTACCACCAGGGCCTTTTGATGATTTTCATCAAAATGATTGCATTATAAACTGGTACTGCCGCTTCCCAAGCCTGCCTGCCCGCTTTTTGATATAATTTCCAGGTACACAGAAAATGCACCACTTGTATAATCAGGAAAAATAAAAACCATTCAATAATTGTCATGATAAGTTTGTTGTTTATAGTTTATAGTTTATTGAACTTTTGCCCTTTGTATTGAGAGTTTCGAAGATAATGCATAAAAGAACCAATCTTGTTTTTTTCTAAATCACACATTTCGTTGAGTTTGTTATGTTATTCAATGTTGATTAGACTTTTGTCAAAAGCTCTGTATGATTGAGACTTCAACTCTTCTGAAGAAGCTTTTGAAATGCTCAAAAAATGCTGAAATTCTTTGTCGCCGTCTCTTCCAAAACCCTCAGCTATATTGTCCATAATTGAGCCTGAGCTCGCTTCCATTTGATTTCTAAGTGTATAGTTATTTTTTAAATCAGTAGTTTGAATTAATTCTTCTACAAACTGACATATCTTTCGGGCTAACTGCCAAATCTCTAAATCTTCAAATCTTCAAATCTTTTAATAGTAGCCATAACAATGAACTATAAACCATAAACTAGAAACAACTATTAACCTCAAATCCCCAGCACATCTTTCATCGTAAAAACCCCTTTTTTACCGAGTAGCCACTCTGCTGCCAGTATGGCTCCCAAAGCAAATCCCTCCCGGCTGTGTGCCTCGTGTTTAATGCTTAAAGTGTCGATTGCCGAGCGGTAAAAAACTGTATGGGTTCCTTTCACATCATCTATGCGCAGTGCTTTGATGGGTATTTCGTTTTCAGTTGCACTATCCAATTTCCAATTGGTATAATCACTGTTGTTTATAATATCTTTAGCAAGCGAAATAGCGGTTCCGCTAGGGGCATCCAGTTTTTGGGTGTGATGAATTTCTTCAATATCCAAGGTGTATTCTTTGTGTTTTTTCATCATTTCGGCCAGTTTTTTGTTCAGTTCAAAAAACAGGTTGACTCCCACACTGAAATTAGATGCATATATAAAACTTCCGTTACGTAATTGGCAGGTTTTTAACACTTCGTCATAGTGTTCCAGCCAGCCGGTGGTACCGCTCACAACGGGAATTCCCATTTCAAAACAACTTTTTATGTTTTTTACGGCGGCTTCAGGCACACTGAAATCGATAGCAACATCTGCTTTTGAAAGTTCAGAAAAATCGCCGTTTGATGAAATGCGGGCAACAATTTCATGACCCTTTTCCTGAGCCAGTTTTTCAATGGTTTTTCCCATTTTTCCATATCCCAAAAGTGCGATTCTCATTATTACCACAATTTATAAGTTAATGAAAGCCCATAATTGGTTTTCCCCAAAAAGGCATCATAATCAATGTTTGGCCCCAGTGATAAATCTTCTGACACATTAAATTGTTTCAAGTGGGCATCCACATTGGCATCTACAATATTCAATAAATAAAATCCAACGGCAAAAGCCAGACTTACATCCATGTTACGGCGGGTATTTCGCTGTGCACGTATAAGTGTTTGGTTTTCAACATTTTCAAGACGTCCTTCAATAGGAAGCCCTGCAAGCCTGCGTTTGTAAGCATTTCTAAAACGGTTGTAGTCCTTTCGGTTGGTGGTGTAAAAATAGATGCTTGTTCCTATTCCGGCATACACAAGGGGGATTTTCCAGTATTTTTCATTGTATGCTTGTCCCAAACCGGGAATTACCGCCGAGTAAAAAGCGGCTCTGGAAGGAGCTAGCGGGTCAAGTTCTTCTTTGATAACTGTATTGGTAATAAGCATTCGATCTTCAGTAACTACATTCAGCGTGTCTGCCACCTGACTTTGCAGTTGAAAGCCGGAAAAGCAGAGTAGAAGTAGTGCCAAAAACTTATTTTTCACCCTGTATCAGTTTGGAAATACGTTCAAATTCGGTTTTATTTTTAAACGGAATGATGAGTTTGCCCTTGCCGGAAGCATTGGCTTTTACATCCACTTTTACGTCCAGTAAATCAGAAAGTTCCTTGCCGGCTTTGCGGGCAAAAGCGGGTGTTTCAGCTTTTGGACTTGTTGATTTCTGCCCCGGATTTTGAAGATTTCTTACCAAAGCTTCAGTTTCTCTAACAGAAAGCGAATCAGAAATTATTTTTTCATACACCTCCAGTTGGTCAGCGGTATCCTCTAAAGTGATAAGCGCTCTCCCGTGACCCATAGTGATAAAACCATCACGCATACCGGTTTGGATAATGGGGTCGAGTTTTAAAAGGCGTAAATAATTGGCAATGGTAGAGCGGTTTTTACCCACCCGGTTGCTCATTTCTTCCTGTGTAAGTTGAATTTCTTCAATCAACCGGCGGTATGAAAGTGCAATTTCAATAGGGTCTAAATCCTGTCGCTGGATGTTTTCCACCAATGCCATTTCAAGCGATTCCTGATCGTTGGCAATGCGAATGTAGGCCGGAATGGTTTTTAGTCCTACCAGCTTTGATGCGCGGTAACGGCGTTCTCCCGAAACAAGCTGAAATGTATTAAATCCTAATTTTCTAACTGTTATAGGCTGAATAACACCCAATTCCTTGATGGAAGATGCCAGTTCCTGCAGGGTTTCTTCATTGAAACTACTACGCGGTTGGTACGGATTGACTTCGATACTATCGAGTTCGAGTTCAACAATGTTTCCCACTACTTTATCAGCACCTTTGTCATTGGCTGATTGTATGTCGTTTTCAGGGTCTTTCAGCAAAGCCGAAAGTCCTCTCCCTAATGCTTGTTTTTTGGTGGCTTTTGCCATACTAGTTGTTTTTTTCAATAAGTTCTTCTGCCAGAGTCAGGTAGTTGTTGGCTCCCTTGCTGTCTGCATCATAGGTAATAATGCTTTCGCCATAGCTGGGTGCTTCACTTAAACGCACGTTTCGTTGAATGATTGTTTTAAAAACCATTTCGTTAAAGTGTTTTTTTACTTCGTCCACCACTTGGTTTGAAAGCCTCAAACGCGAATCATACATCGTGAGCAAAAGCCCTTCAATGTCTAAATCGGGATTGTGGATTTTCTGAACACTTTTTACGGTGTTAAGAAGTTTCCCTAATCCTTCCAATGCAAAATATTCACACTGTATGGGAATCAACACCGAATCGGCCGCAGTAAGTGCGTTGAGGGTCAATAACCCTAATGAAGGCGCGCAATCGATAATGATAAAATCATAGTCATTTTTAATGTCTTTGATGGCTTTTTTGAGCATATACTCGCGTTCATCCATATCTACCAGTTCGATTTCTATGGCAACCAAATCTATATGTGCAGGAATAATATCCAGATTGGGCGACTGGGTTTGAAGAATAGCGTCTTTGGCACCGGCACTATGCTCCAACAGCTGATAAGTACCCACCTCGACACTTTCAACATCGATACCCAAACCCGAAGTTGCATTGGCTTGTGGATCGGCGTCAATAAGCAATACTTTTTTTTCAAGAACCCCCAGTGAGGCAGCCAGATTAACAGATGTGGTTGTTTTTCCAACACCACCTTTCTGGTTTGCAATTGCTATGATTTTTCCCATGAATTGTTTAAAATATTATCGGGTAAAAATACAATTATTTATATCGATAAAAAATCAAATTTATTAACATCAAAATAGGGTTTATAGTTTTACCCTCCGTAGCTTTTTTACCCTCTAAAGGTTTACCGTAAGAGGATAGCAAAGGAAGGTTTGGATGTTAAGTGATTAAAATAAATCGTTCTACTGTTTATTTCTTATGAATGCGAATCAAGGGTTAAAAAATCAGTTGAATAAAAGCGGCGGCTACTTTTCCAAAAACATGAACGAGCAAGCCGTTGGTTGACCTAACCTTGCTTGCTCTTTGTATATCTGTTCTTTCAATCAACCAATTAAAAAATGACTCTATTGG
>ERZ869909.730-NODE-730-length-33564-cov-4.912832_pt1 | contig 33564 bp, 31 predicted proteins | sample MGYA00520892_ERZ869909 | MGnify/ENA primary metagenome ERZ869909 (study PRJEB32215, sample SAMEA104723947) | bioreactor metagenome | biome: bioreactor; feature: anaerobic bioreactor; material: water | place: China | collected 2015-03-12 ...
ATCCTGTTAAGGATCCGGGCACACCCTTACGTTCCCGGGCCTGCGGCCCGAGGAGGGAAGGCTGTTTACATGTCGCCGAACGACGGCGTGCTGACGGTGATCGCGCGGATCGGTGCCGACTCAAGCGGCGTGCCCACCAGGAAGACGGTGTTCACGGTGCCGGGCACGAGGTTCAGGCCCTCGAGGTCGATGGTCGCAACGCGTGAGCCGTCGAGGCGCATCTCGAGCGGGCCGGTGAACTGTGCGGCGTCCACTCGGTTGTAGCCCGTGGCGTTACCGTACGCCGCGCTGCCGGTCACCCGGCCGGACTCACCGGTCACGGCGATGCTCACTTCGCCTACGCCGGGCGCGGCGTTGACCACGCGCAGCATCGACTGCGAGCCCATGTCGAACTGGTACAGGTCGTCTTCGAGCACCAGTACGTCAAGCATGAAGCGGTCCGAGCCGTCATCCCCACCGAAGAGGCTGCCGACCCAGGCAAAGAAGCCGCCGCCGGAATCCTCATCTGCGAGCTCGGGCGGAGCCTCCAGGCCGATGAGCGCGATCGTGTAGAAACGGCCACTGTTCAGGTTGATGGTGCCGAGGTCGTTGTCGTTGAGCTCGGGCACGCGGATCTCGAACGTGCCGGCCGGCAGCTCAAGGTAGCCGGCGTAAGCCTCGTAGCCGAGGCCCTCGAAATCGGACGGGGTGGGCGCAGGGCTGTCCACATCGGTGCTGACAAGCGTGAAGGTCACGCCCTCAGTGCCGGGCGCAAGGTTGAGGACACGCACCCAGGCGTTGTCGCCCATCTCGCGCATGCCGGGCTGAAGCGGGAAGTCGATCATGCCCTGTTCACCGATCGCGGGCGGAGGGGCGTCGCCGGGCTGTGTTGCGTCGCGGTCGGTGTCAACGTCGGTCTCGACCTCGACCTCCACGTCGACGTCCTCACCCTCTATGGCGTCGTCCTCGGTCGTGGCTTCCGGATCGGTCATGTCTTCGGGATCAGCCGGCTCCTCGACGTCCGAAGGGGCGTCGTCATCCACAGGATCAGCCGGCGTCTCGATGGTATCGACCGGGCCGTCCGGATCCGCCGGCTCGTCCTGGTCATTCTGAGCCAAGGTCATGCCGGCGAAGAAACCGAGCATGAGCAGGATCAGCATGAATCTGCTGAATCGGTTGCTGTGCCTTTCGTTAATCATTGCTGTTACCCCCTTGCCTTTCGGCTGGTTTAAGGATAGGCAGCAGACGGCAATGCCGACCGAAGCTTGAATTACAGAGTGTCAGGTGTGCTTTTCGCCGCGTGCTGCACGGGCGCCCGGGCCGGCCAGCCTCAGCGCTCGTGCAGCAGTACCTCGGATTCATCCCCGATCACCAGGCGGTGCGAGCCCGGCCGGTTGTCGGTGCCCTCCAGCCGCACGCCGTCACCGATCAGGCTCTCGCGGACCCGGGTGCCGATGTCCCGGATGCTGGTATCCGAGCCGATCACCGAGTACTCAACCTCCGCATCCTCGATCACGGATCCCGGACCGACGGTGGTGAACGGTCCCAGGTACGACCGCTCCACGCGTGCGCCCGCACCGATGATCACGGGCCCGAAGACGGTCGAGCCCTTGACGTTCGCCCCCGCCTCGACCACGACGTCGCCCACAAGCTCGGAGTCTTCCACCGCGCCGTCCACCTGCCGACCGATCCGCATTAGCAGCAGCCGGTTGGCGTCCAGGATGTCCTCCGGCTTCCCCGTGTCCTTCCACCAGCCCTCCACCTGGACGGGCGCGACGTGGCCGCCCTGCCGGATCAGGTCGTGGATCGCATCAGTGATCTGGTACTCGTCCTTCGCACCCGGCTTGAGCTCCTCGATGATGGGATGGATGCTCGCGTCCAGCACGTAGACCCCGGCGATCGCCAGGTTGCTCGGCGGCACCTCGGGCTTCTCGACCAGCTCGATGATGCGGCCGTCCTTCACGACCGCAACGCCCAGCTGTCGCGGGTCATCCACGGGAACGAGCGCGAGCACGGCGTTCACCCCGTCCTCAGGCCGGTAGGCGTCCACGAAGCGCCCGATGCCCTGTTCGAACAGGTTGTCGCCCAGGTACATCACGAAAGGGCTGTCGCCAAGGAAGCCCCGGGAGACCTTGACCGCATGGGCGAGGCCAAGGGGCGGGTCCTGGATCAGGTAGGTGAAGCTGGCACCCGGGTAGTCCTCCAGGGACGCCTGCAGGTGCTTGATGGTGTCGTGACTTACTACGATGCCTATCTCGCTCACCCCGGCATCAACCAGGTTCTGGACCGCGTGATGGATCAGCGGACGGTTGGCGACGCTGATGGTCGGCTTCGGCTTGAGGCTGGTGATCGGGCGTAGCCTGGTCCCGAGGCCGGCGGCGAGGATTAGACCTTTCATGGCTCCAAGTGTACTACCGGGACGTGAAGGGATCGACACCGAGCAGCTTCGCCCGCTCGCACCAGGGGCACCTGCGCAGGTGCGAGGGATAGAAGTGCTGCTCGTTGAGCGGGCACGTCACCAGCGAACCCTCGAGCCGGTCCAGTACCTTCTGAAGGTCTGCGGCCGATGGACGGGCGAAGCCCGGGCTGATGAGCGACCGGTTCAGCAGCCGGCGCAGCTGCGGACTCAACAGGGACGGCGGTGGTGCCGCCGGCGGCCGGTCCACGTGCCTCGAGCCGAACCAGGGTGAGCGCCGGCTGCGGATGTTCGCCTCCAACCCGGGTGGGTCTCCCGCGCCGCGCCAGACCCCGGCGAACGGATGCGCCCCCTCCATCAGCAGCTGAAAGACCAGCACGGCCAGGGCGAACACGTCGCTGGCCGGCCGCCGGTTGATCGTGCGGAACGACTTGCCGATCAGCTCCGGAGCCGTGTACTCAAGCTTTCCGACCACGCAGCGATGGACCGTCCGGCCGTCGCGCACCTGGATCGAGTCCAGGTCGATCAGGCTGACCAGTGCACGACGGGTCACCATGATGTTGCTCTCGTTCAGGTCGCCCACCACGTAATTGGCCGCGTGCAGCGCCGCGATGGTGGCGCTCAGGTTGCGGGAGACGCGCACGAGGTGCCGCCAGCTGAAGCCTGGCGCGGTCTCGCGGCGGCTCCGGGGGTGATAGATCTGGTGCAGCGGCCTGGCCTCGCGCGTGTCGAGCCGGGGCATCGCGAAGCCGCCGACCCGTCCGTTGGCATCGACCACCAGCGCGCGTGGCCAAGCCAGGGCCGTGTGCGAACCCGGAGTGGTGCCGCCCGGGTCCTCGGGGACACTCGCGAGCATCGCCCGGAGCTTGGCCTCGCGCTCCGGGCCGGGTTCCAGGTAGAGCTTGGCCACCAGGTCGTGGCGGCCCTCGATCTCGAAGACGCGCGCCTCGCCGCCGCGTCCGAGTTGCCCGCCCAGCCGGATCTGCCGGCCCTTCCCGTCGGACTCGAGGTGCCACGGCGGCCTGAGCGTGTTGCCGGGCCCGCTCATCCCGGCAGGCTTCGGGCCGCCAGCAGCAGGGTCGTGTCGTCATGGGTGCGGCTGGTCACCCGGTCTGACGCCAGGAGGCCCTGGAGGCTGGCCGAGCGCGAAGCCTGGAGTGCGTCATCGGCTGCGCCTTCGGCGAAGGCGAAGAGCGGAGCGAAGAAAGGCTCGAACGGATCGCCGTTCCCCAGCGACGTCGCCACGGGCTCGAGCCCATCGGTCAGCAGGGCGATGCCCGTGACGCCGTCTGCCGGAATGCAGTCGATACGGACGGCATCGAGCGCTTCCGGCGACGTCAGGAAGACGGTCTCGCCGGCGAAGCGGGCCGTGGGCGGGCGGGCGAGCCGCGTCAGGGCGGTGCCGTCATGAACAACCAGGGCACCATCGCCGAGCTGAAGGGCGGTCACAGCCTTCTCGGTCACCAGGCACATCAGCAGGGTGCTCGCGTAGTCGCGCACGCTGTGCCCGCGGCGGCGGGCCTCGGCGCCGAGCACGCGCCTGGCCGTCTTCAGGGCATGGATCACAAGCGAGCGCGCCCCGTCCGCGTCGGTCGGGACCTGCGAGCCGGTCAGGGTGTTCACTACGGTGGCGACCGCGATCCGGGAGCCGATCTGGGAATGCCGGGCCGAGCCCGCCCCGTCCGCGGCGGCGAGCACCAGGCCGCCATCAAGTCGGGAAGCCGCGAGCCAGGCGTCCTGGTTCGGCTGGTTTCGGCTGACGTGTGCCCGGCCCCGCTGGCTCGCCGCCAGCAGGCGCCAGCCGCCGGACTCGAGCGCTGGCTGCGGATCGGCGGCAGTCAAGGCTGCCTTCAGCTCGTGACTTCGGACCAGCCAACCGGGGGCCGAGCGAGCTGGTCGCCCACCCGCGAGTGCGAGATGCGCTGCTGGCTCTGTGACAGCCAGAGGAACATCTCGGCGAACTGCAGGCCCTTCAGCTTCACCGGGGGCCTGCCCGGCGGGGCGATCTCGGAGAGCCGCTCCAGGTTGGCCCGGTCAACGCCGACCACGAAGAACGCGAGCCCGCGCTCCGAATCGGCCAGGCGCGCCATGCGGGCCGCCTCCTCGAAGCTGTCCGTCGGCTCACCGTCAGTGATCAGGAACACCCAGGGCCGGAAGTACTGCAAGCCGGCTCGGCGGTACATGTCCTTGCGCTCACGCAGCAGTTCAAGGCCGCTGCTCAGTGCCTCGCCAAGCGGCGTCGATCCGCCGGCGGATAATGTTTCAGGCTGCCAGTCCTCGACCGTGATGAAGTCCTGCGCGGTCCGCACGCCGCCGGCACCGAAGGTGACGACGGCAAGCTCGACCCGCCGCCGCGCCAGCTCGTCGGACATGAGATCGTCCTTCAGCAGCGTAAGGCCCTCGTTCAGCGCCCTGATGGGTTCTCCCCCCATCGAGGCGGAGGTGTCAAGCAGCAGCAGGCAGGGAGCCCGGGGATCCGGGTTCTCTGCCAGCTGCACCAAATCAAGCTCGCTCACTCTGCCCAGTGTATGCGACAGCGGAAGCACACACAACCACACGCGGCCAGGCTAGACGCCCCTGCCGCGGATGATGCGAACCAAAAACAGAATGGCCGCTACCACCAGCAGGACATAGATGAACCCGCCAAGCGTGTAGCTCGTGACCATTCCGAGCAGCCAAAGGACAACAAGAATGATTGCAATGGTTTCCAGCATCGGTTTGTTCCTCCCCTCCGGAACTGATCCTGACTATCATGATGATGGGATGGGAAAGTACTTACTGTAACGGCTAGCCATATTGCCCGGCGTTAGACTGGACGCATGAGAACCTCGCAGATCCGTCTCAACGTCGACCAGTCCGATGATGCAGTGGAGGGGATCCGCTGGGAGGCGGACGATTCCGGCAACCCGGGCATGCACAGTGCCAAGGGCATGATCCTTGCGCTCTGGGACGCGGAAGTGCGCCAGGCCATGCGCATCGACCTCTGGACGCGCGACATGAGCATCGACGACATGAACGACTTCGTCTTCCAGACGCTGGTTTCGCTGGCCGATACCTACCACAAGGCGACGAACAACGAGGCGATCATGGCCGAGATCAAGCACTTCGCGCAGGACTTCGCGGACCGGGCCTCGAAGGTGGAGCAGAAGCGGACCCAGCCGCGGACCTGAACCGGACGGCTACTCCGGCTTGCGTCCGTCCAGGGTGAGCAGCGGCCCGTACAGGTCGGGCCTGCGGTCCCGGAAGAAGCCCCAGCCGGCCCGGAAGCTGCGTGCGAACGCGTAGTCGAGGTCGGCCAGCAGCACCGCGTCGCCGCTGCTGGCGGCCTCGGCCATGAACTCGCCGCGCGGGTCGGTGATGAACGAGCTGCCGTAGAACTCCATGTCCGCCTCGACCCCATAGCGGTTGGCGGCTCCGACATAGACGATGTTGGCGATTGCGTGACCGACCATCACCTTCTGCCACATCGAGCGGGTGTCCAGCGCGCCCGCCTCGGCAGGCTCGGAGCCGATGGCGGTGGGGTAGAGCAGCAGGTCGGCCCCCTGCAGCGCCATCGCGCGGGCGCACTCCGGGAACCACTGGTCCCAGCAGATGGCAACGCCGATGTTGCCGTAGCGGGTGCGCCACGACCTGAAGCCGGTGTCACCGACGTTGAAGTAGTACTTCTCTTCGTAGCTAGGACCGTCCGGGATATGCGCCTTGCGGTACACGCCAAGGCTCGAGCCGTCGGCGTCGAACATCATCAGGCTGTTGAAGTAGGCCTGGCCGGCCTTCTCGAAGAAAGATACGGGCAGGACCACGCCCAGCTCGGCGGCGAGCGCACCGAAGTGCTCGAGAAACGGATGGCCCTCGACCTCGTGTGCCAGTGCGAACAGCTCCTCCCGCTCGAGCTGCGGGAAGTAAAGGCTCTCGAACAGCTCGGGCAGAAGCACGATGTTCGCGCCCTGTGCCGCCGCATCCCGCACGAGCTCGGTGGCCCTGGTCACGTTGTCCTGCAGGTCGTCCGTGCACTGCATCTGCAAGATCGCCAGCCGGGCCGTGTCCACGCGCTTCATGGCCGGTTCCTCTCCGGGTCGCCCGCAGGCTGCTGCTGCGTGATGCAGTGGAAGGCTCCCCCGCCGGTGATGAGGCCGGTCGCGTTCGCGCCGATCACCTCGCGCCCCTCGAACAGCCCGCGCAGAACCTGCAGCGCCCGGGCATCGTTCACATCATCATAGGTGGGAACGACAACGAAACCGTTGCCGATATAGAAGTTGGCGTATGACAGGGCCAGGCGTTCGCCCGCAAGCTCCATGCGGCGCGCGGGGAGCGGCAGCTCCACGATCCGGTAGGGCTGGCCGTCGTGATCGCGCAGGCTCTGAAGCCGCTCGAGGTTGAGCTGCATCGTGTGGTGGTTGGGATCATCCTCGTCCGCCTCGGTGCTGCAGACGATCGTGCTGTCGTCCGTGAAGCGGACGATCGTGTCGATGTGGCCGTCGGTATGGTCGCCCTCGAGGCCGTGTTCGAGCCAGACCACGTTGCGCACGCCCAGGTAGTCCTGCAGCAGGCGCTCTATGGCGGCCTCGTCCAGGTCTGGATTGCGGTGCGGTGACAGCAGGCACGAGCGCGTGGTGATGCATACGCCCTGCCCGTTCAGCTCAAGCGCGCCACCCTCCATGATCCACCGGACCGGAAACCGGCGCATGCCGAGCCTGGCGGCGACGGCAGCGGGCGCGGCGTCGTCGAGGTCCCAGGGCGCGTACTTGCCGCCCCAGGCGTTGAAGCCCCAGTCGGTCAGGGCGACGCGGCCGGTCTCGTCGTTGCGGACGAAGATCGGGCCGTTGTCGCGGAACCAGACGTCGTTCAGCGGAATCCGGTTGTACGTGACGTTGGCCACGCCCTCCAGCATGGTGCGGGCATCGCGTTCGACCTGCTCGTCGCGGACGTTCAGGATCACGGGTTCGAAGCGGGCGATCACGCGGATCATGCCCGCTATGTCGCGCCTTGCCGGCTCCAGGAAGCCCTCCCAGAGATCATCGTCGAAAGGCCACGAAGTCCAGGTGGCAGCATGCTCGTCCCATTCGGCCGGCATGGAGAATCCAAGAGACTGGGGAGTAGGCATGGCCTATGCTACATTAGCCGGGTTTGTCGGATGAAATCCGACGGGAGGGACGATAGAATTGGCAAAAGTGCAGCAGGCAGCCAGGTTCACCGCCGCCGATGCAGACGAGGTTTACGGCATCGGCAACTGGAGTACCGGTTACTTCCGGGCAGCCCAGGACGGCAACCTGGAAGTGACGCTTGACAGCAACGTGGCACTCGGCTCGATAGTCGACAGCCTGAGCTCGATGGGTCACAACCTTCCGCTGCTGCTGCGCTTCCCCCAGATCATCGAGGATCGCCTGGACCGCCTCAACGGCGTCTTCAACTCGTCCATCAGGGAAGCGGGCTACCGCAACACCTACCAGGGCGTGTACCCGATCAAGGTGAACCAGCGCCGCATGGTGGTGGAAACCATCGCCGAGTACGGCGCGCGCTACCGCACCGGGCTCGAGGCGGGTTCCAAGGCCGAGCTCGCCCTCATCCTGGTACAGGACACGCATCCCGAGGCACTGATCCAATGCAACGGCTTCAAGGACGACGACTTCGTCCGGCTCGCGCTTTGGGGCCGCAAGCTCGGCAAGAACGTGATCATCACGCTCGAGAAGTACACGGAGCTCGAACGGGTCATCCGCGTCAGTCGCGAGATGGGCATCAACCCGATGATCGGTGCGCGCTTCAAGCTGCACGCGCGCGGCGCGGGCAAGTGGGAGGAATCCGGTGGCGACGACGCCAAGTTCGGCCTGACCGCGGCCGAGCTTGTCGACGTGGTCAACATCCTCCGCACCGAGAACATGCAGGACTCGCTCGTCATGCTGCACTGCCATGTGGGCAGCCAGCTGACGGACATCCGTCGCATCCGTGTGGCAGTGCGCGAGGCCACGCAGGCATACGTGGACCTGCAGGAGATGGGCGCGGGCCTGACCTACCTGAACGTCGGGGGCGGGCTGGCTGTCGACTACGACGGCTCGAAGACCACCTTCTACGCCTCGGGCAACTACGGCCTGCAGGAGTACGCCGACACCGTCGTCTACACGGTCATGGAGGTGTGTGACGACAACGAGGCGCCCCACCCGGTGCTTGTGACCGAGAGCGGCCGCGCGCTGACGGCCCACCACGCGGTAGCGATCATCCCCGTCATAGACACGGTGGGGCCGACGCGGACGAAGGTCGAGCTGCCCCCGCTCACGGGCGAGATCCACACGCTGGTCTCGGACATGATCGAGCTGCAGAAGGACATCACGGTCAAGACTTACCGCGAGGTGTACAACGAGGCCGTCTCGAACAAGGAGACGATGCACAGCCTCTTCGAGCTCGGCTACCTGACGCTGCTGGAACGCGCCCACATCGAGAGCGCGTTCTACGCGATCCTGACGCGCGTCGCCAGGGTGATACGCACGCTCGATTACGTGCCCGACGAGTTCGAGACGCTTCCCGAGCAGCTTGCCGACATGTACATCTGCAACTTCAGCCTCTTCCAGACGCTGCCGGACAACTGGGCGATCCAGTCGCTCTTCCCGATCGCGCCGCTCTCGAGGCTCAACGAGCTTCCCCAGCGCAACGCGGTGCTGGTCGACATCACCTGCGATTCGGACGGAAAGATCGACAAGTTCATCGACCTGCGCGACGTCAAGAGCACCCTGCCGCTGCACGACCTGCGGCCGGGCGAGCCGTACTACCTCGGCATCTTCCTGACCGGCGCCTACCAGGACACGCTCGGCATGGCCCACAACCTGTTCGGCCGCGTCAACGAGGCGCACGTCCGCGTGGGCGAGGACGACTGGAAGCTTGAGCTGTTCGTGAACGGACAGAAGGCGCGCCGGGTGATCGAGAACATGGGCTATGAGGCGCCGCAGCTGCACGCCTGGCTCGAAGAGACGATCGCGGAGGCCACGGGCGGCAACCGACTGAGTGTTGACGAGGCCAACGAGATGCTGCAGCTCTACGACGCGGAGCTGGTCGGGTACACGTACCTGGAACAGGTGTAGGCAGGTGACGCGCCCGCAAGGCGTCGCCCTGCTGCTGCTCGTAACCGCAATCTGGGGCACGACCTTCGTGGTCATCAAGGGTTCCCTGGACTCCGTGCCGCCATCGCTGTTCCTGGCGCTGCGCTTCACGGCCGCCGCGCTCGCCCTCCTCTGGGTCAGGCCGGACCGGCGCACGCTCAAATGGGCGGTGCTGCTCGGACTGGCAAGCTTCGTCTCCTATGGCAGTCAGACGGTCGGACTCGTTTACACGACGGCCTCCAAGGCGGCCTTCATCACCGGGCTGAGCGTGGTCATCACCCCGTTCCTGACCGGACTCGTCTATCGCACCTGGGTGCCCGGGCGCGTCTGGTTCACGGCGATGGTTGCGCTCGCTGGCCTCGCGCTGATGACGCTGACCGGTGAGGGCGGGATCAACGTGGGCGACGTGATCATCGTGGGCACCGCTTTTGCGTACGCAGCGCACCTGCTCCTGATCGCAGAAGCCGTCAAGCGGCACGATCCGCTGAAGCTTGCTGCCATGCAGTTCTGGCCCGTGCTGATCCTCTCGTGGATCTGGGCCGCTCCGCACGTTCACCTGATCAGGGACCTGCCTGCCTCGCTCTGGTGGAGCATCGCCTACCTTGCGCTCATAGCCACGGCGCTGGTCGCGATCGTGCAGAACTACGCCCAGCGCGTCGTGCCGGCACACGTCGCGGCACTCATCTTCGTGCTCGAACCGGTCGTGGCAGCGATCTTCGGCTGGATCTTCCAGGGTGACCGGCTCGGTGTGGCCGGGTGGATCGGTGGTGGCCTGGTGGTGGCCGCGATGCTGATCAGCGAGCTCGCGCCGCCGCGGGGTCCGGTGGGCAAAGAGCCCTGAAGGGTCCCCGATAACGTATCCTTGAGCCGGGTACCAGATGGAAGAGCCTGCACAATCCGGACCGGTCCGAAATGTGATCACCGGTCTGCTTAACCGCTTCCGCTCCGCTCGCGACCGGAGCGGGCCGCGCGTGTCGCAGCGCGCCGTGCTGGAATCGCAGGATGACATCGCGACCACGATGCTGAGCGTGCGCAGCGAGGCGACCGGGCTGCACGCCGCGGAGGCCGCCAGGCGGCTTCGCCGGCTCGGGCCCAACCGGATGAACCTGCCCGAAAACCGCTCCAGGCGCGATGCCGTGCTGGGTACCACCTTCAACTTCTACGTGCTGATGCTGCTGGGCACGGCGGTGGTTGCGTTGCTGGCCGACACGTCGTACCTTCCGGGCGCGGTAGCGCTCGTGATCGTGGTCGCGCTGGTCGCACTGGCTTCGCTTTACCGCACCAACCGGACCAGGCGGGCGCTGGCCGGGCTGAACGAGATGGCCAAGACGACGGCGCACGTGCTGCGGCGCGCCGAGCCCGGATCCGAACCCGCGTGGCTGGAGCTGGACTCGTCCGTACTCGTGACCGGCGACATCGTGCGTCTGGACGCCGGCTTCCGCGTGCCCGCGGACGTGCGGCTGATCGAGTCGGATCAGCTCGAGGTGAACCAGTCCCTCATCACCGGCGATCCCGTGACGGTGATGAAGACTGCCGGCGGACGCGAAGCGACGCCCGGGCCCAGGCTTCCACATGGCGGGCTGGCGGCTCCTTCCGTACCGAACATCTGTCTGACCGGCAGCTTCGTGGTCAGCGGATCGGGCACCGGAGTGGTGGTCGCCACCGCCGACCAGACGTATTACGGGTCGCTGGCGCGCCACCTGTTCGCGGCTGACGTTGTCCGCACGCCCACGGGACCGGGCGTGCTGCTGCTGAGGCTCCTTGCGCTGGTACCGGTGGTGTTGCTCTTCCGGCTTGACATGGCGCAGGGAGGGCCGCTCGAGCTGCTCCTGTTCCTGCTGGCGGGGATGCTGTTCCTGCTGCCGGAGCTTGCCCCGGGGCTGTTCGCGCCGAGCTTCCGGATGGCGGCCGGGCTTGCCGGGCCGCTGGCGACGATGGCGCAGTGGGTGCAGGAGCTGGCCGAACCCGAGCCCGATGGTGCAGGCGTCAGTCAGGCTGCGCAGCGCTTCGCGCGCAGCGGTCTGCACCTGGAGGCATGCCTCGATCTCGCTGGCGAGCACTCGCATCAGGGGATGCGCTTCGCCTGGCTGCTGAGTCGGCTGAACACGGCGTCGCGCACCGATGTCGACAAGGCCGTGCTCACCTGGGTGCTGGGCGAGCGTGGTGAGCAGGTCGAGGAGGACATGACGCTGGTGGCCGAGCTGCCTTTCGACCTGCGGCACCGCCGGGCATCCCTGGTGATGGCGGGAGCCGGGGGCCAGCAGGTGCTGGTCAGCCGCGGCAGCCTTGAAGACGTACTGGTAGTGGCCGGTTCAGTGCGGGAGGGCGACCGGGTGCTGCCGCTCGATGCTGTGACGGGGGCGCGCCTTCAGCAGCTCGTGCGCGCGCAGGCTCACCAGGGCTTCGGCGTGCACGTGATCGCCAGTCGCTTCTTCCCGCCGGACACGGGCAAACGGGTCTTCAGCCGGCACGACGAGCGTCAGATGACCATCGAGGGCCTCCTCGTGGTCAGTCCCGGTCTCAGGGAAAGTTAAGCTGTAAGCTACCCGCGCTCTCGCGTCGGATCTGGAGTGTAATGCGAATCAGAAAACCCGGAAGACGGATCCTCCTGCTGCTCGCCCTTGGCGTCGGGGCGTACTGGTCGGCCGCGGCGCTTCGCTGGTTCCTGCCGCCAGGGCTCGAGATCACGCACGAGCCGGTCGTGCAGGCCGGGGAGCTCTTCGAGCTGGGGATCAGGGCGTCCAAGCAGGTGGCATTCGAGGTGGAGTACGGCAGCACGCTGACTCGACTCCCCTCCGAGGCGATCGACTGGACGCTCTTCCTGCCTGCGCTGCCCGCCACCGTTGACCTGACCGTCACGGCTTCTGACGCCAGGGGCAACCTGGTGAGCGAGTCAGTGCCGGTAACCGGCCTGCGGCCCGCCGTGATCAGCGACTCCGTGCCGGCGTCCCTGGTCGAGGGCGATCCGCTCGCGGTCTTCATCGCGATCGAGGACCCCGACGCGACCATCGCGGACCTGAGGGTCGACCTGAACGGCGTGCCCGCCGCGCTGCACGCGGTGGCGGGCGGCACTGCCGTGTTCGGAGCAGTGCCCCTGGGCAGCGGGGCTGGCGAGATCGTGATCGACATCGCTTCGACCGACGTGTTCGGGCGCGACCGGCTGCGGCAGCTCCGCGTACCCGTCCGAACATCGGACATCCCGGTCGATGTCCTGCAGCTGGCCGACGAGGTGCTGGACCTGATGACCGACTCCAACCGCGCGGCAGAGGCCGAGATGTTCGAGCTCGCTTACGCGGAACCGATCGAGCGGCCGGTCTGGACGGAACCGTTCGTGCTGCCCAGCCAGGGTGTGGGCACCAGCGGCTTCGGCGATCCGAGGCAGTACTTTCCGGGCGGCCCGGTCAGCTTCCATGAAGGAGCCGACATCGCGGCACCCGCCGGCACGCCCGTGGTGGCGACCAACCGGGGTGAGGTTGTTGCGGCCGGTTTCTACCCGCTCAAGGGCGGCTTCGTGATGATCGATCACGGCGGGCTGGTGACCAGCCATTACGCTCACCTGCAGGACATCCATGTGGTGCCCGGACAGGTCGTGGCGCGGGGTGAGCTGCTCGGAGACATGGGCACGACCGGGATCTCGACCGGGCCCCACCTGCACTGGGAGATGCGTGTGGACGGGGTGGCGAGCCACCCGCTGCCCTGGGTCGACAGGCTCGTTCCCGGCATCGACATCAGCGGTCCGTAGCAGGTTTTCCGCTACAAATAGTATTCCGCATACACATCCGGCCCCATCCGGGACATTAGGCTCTAGACATACCCGTGCGCTTTCCCGCGGCCCGTGTGGGCCGGCTGGTGGGCACAATCCTGGAGGTATGCATACGTGATTACCGCACAAAGAAACCCGTTTCTCCGCACCGCCGCTGGCGTGCTCCTTGGAGCATCGCTCCTCGCCGGCTCCGCCCTGGCTCAGGATGACGCGAAGTTCGCCAACCTGAGGCTTGAGCCCGTCGTCGAGGGCCTGATCTCGCCACTCACGCTGCACGCTCCCGCCGGAGACGCGCGCCTCTTCGTCATCGAGCAGACCGGCCAGGTCCGGATCGTCGAGGACGGAGAACTGCTGGACACGCCCTTCATCGACCTCTCCGACCGCATGGTCGAGCTGAGCGAGAACTACGACGAGCGTGGCCTCCTGGGCCTCGCGTTCCACCCCGACTACGCGGACAACGGCCTCTTCTACGTCCATTACTCCGCGCCGCTGCGTGACGGCGGCCCAGACGAGTGGAACCACACCGCCCACGTCTCCGAGTTCAGCGTGTCTGATGACGCCAACCTTGCTGATGCCGACAGCGAGCGCATCCTGCTCGAGATCGACCAGCCCCAGATGAACCACGACGGCGGCGCCCTTGCCTTCGGTCCCGACGGTTACCTGTACATCGCCCTCGGTGACGGCGGCGCAGCCAACGACGTTGCCATGGGCCACCCGCCGCTCGGCAACGGCCAGGACGTCAGCACGATCCTCGGCAACCTCCTGCGCATCGATGTCGACGTTGAAGAGGGCTACGGCATCCCCGATGACAACCCGCTGGTCGGCGTCGAGCTGCCCGCGGACGCCGGTTACGAGGGCACGGAAGCCCGTCCCGAGATCTACCTCTGGGGCCTGCGCAACCCGTACCGCTTCTCCTTCGACTCCGAGACCGGCGACATCTGGATTCCCGATGTAGGCCAGAACCTCTTCGAGGAAGTCAACGTCGTCTCCGGCCCCGGCAACCTCGGCTGGTTCCTCAAGGAAGGCACCTACGCCTTCGATCCGGAAGAGCCCAGCGTCATTCCGGACTACGCACCGCCGGCCACCGGCCCGATGGGCGAAGAACTGATCGACCCGATCTTCGAGTACACCCGCGAGAGCGTGGACCCGGATGACTTCATCGGCATCACCGTCATCGCCGGCTACGTCTACCGCGGCAGCGAGTTCCCTGACCTACAGGGCCACTACATCTTCGGCGACTGGGGCCAGAGCTTCACCTCACCGTCCGGCACGTTCATCGTCGCCCACCCCGAGGGCGAAGGCGAGATCACCGGCCTGAACCTCGAGCACGTCGAGCGCCTCGACGAGTTCATCATGGGCTTCGGCGAGGACGGCTTCGGCGAGGTCTACGTGCTGACCACCGCCATCACCGGACCCGAAGGTTCGACCGGCACTGTCTACAAGGTAGTGCTCGACTGAGCTGACTGCCGGTGCGACACCGGCGGATGATGAAGCGGGCTATAGAATCACCGCATGACCTTGCCCGAACATCAGGAGCGTCCACCCCGCCGCGCACGCGGAGGAGTGGACGCTCCCATTTCTGACTTTGGGGCGGCCCTTGCGCCGCTTCCGCAGACGGTGCTGCGCGGTACCTGTCCCAACTGCCGCCACGCATACATGTACAGGGACTGGATCAGGCTCAAGGACACCTGTGACTTCTGCGGCGTCCGCTTCGAGCGTGACACCGGCAGCTTCCTCATGCTGCTGGCGTTCAACTACCTGATCGCCGTGTTCAGCGCGGGCCTTGTCGCCTGGGTACTGATCGCCAACTATGGCCTGTTCGACGGCATCACATGGGTACTGGTCGCTGTGGGCCTGCTGTCACTCGCCGCGTTCTATCACGCCGCCAAGTCACTGTATGTCTGGGTGCTCTGGGCTTTCGGATTCGTCTACAACGACTGACCGCCCAGAGCGGTCAGAAGACGACGCTGCCGCCCTCCTCGGCCAGTTCCGTATCCGCGAACACCTGCCGGGCGGCTGCGAGGTCGGCCGCGCGGGCCTCGCCCTCGGGAGGCAGGTGCACCAGGACGAGCCTTCGGCTGCCGCTCCGGCTGGCAACCCGGGCGGCCTGCAGCGCCGACGAGTGGCCCGGGCCCTCGCCCGTGGCCTCGTGCACGAGCAGGGGCACGCCGGATGCCCAGCGGGCGATCTCCTCTGCGGGCTCCGTATCCGCCGAATAGAACGCAGTGGCACCGCTGCGCAGGTCCGTGAAGTGCAGGCCCACGCAGGGCACCGGATGCACTCCCGGAGCGGTGCGGACCAGCCATTCACCGTCGTCCAGCGCGATCGAGCCGGCCCTGTAGGGCACTTCGTGGTAGATCACGGTGGGGTAGCCGGGCCAGTCCGACGTATCGAACGCGTCATGCACGCGCCTCGCCTGAGAGAGCGCGCTCGGGATTCCATGCACGTGAAAGTCGCCGCGCAGCCCGTGCACCCAGAGCTTCTCCATCAGGAGCGGAAAGCCGCCGCAGTGGTCCGCATGCTCGTGCGTGATTATCAGGCGGCGCACCCGCAACGGGTCGAGGCCCGCGGCGAGTACGCGCTGGACGGCGTCGCCGCCGCAGTCGACCAGCACAAGTGAGTGGCCGTTGTCCAGTGCCAGCATCGTGGTGGTGCGCCAGGAGTCCGTCACGACCGCGCCGGTGCCCAGCAGGTGCAGTGTTGCCATCTTCAGCGATGATACCCAGCCGCCCGTGCGCCGTGCGGTACGGATGTCGCAGGTGCTGACAACACCTGTGTACCGGCGCGATAACATCGGGGGCATCGGCCCGCCTGCCCGGCGGTCCACTGCATGACCTTCAGTGCAAGACAGGACGGTGACCCATGAAAACCCGATCACTCCGCTCCACGCTCTCCACCCTGTTGGCATTCCTCGTGCTGGCCACGGCGGGTCTGGTGTCCGCACAGGCCGGCCCGGTCATCTACGCGATCATCAACGAGCAGGACGCCCAGGCGCTGGCCGACCTCTTCGAGGAGCAGACCGGGATGAAGCCGACGCTGCTGCGCGGCTCGACCGGCGAGATCATCGCGCGCGTGCTTGCCGAGCAGGCCAACCCGCAGGCCGACGTCGTCCTGGGGGGACCCAGCACCCTGCACATAACCCTGGCCCAGGAGGGCGCGCTCGAGCCCCATGAGCTGCCGGCCGGACTCTCGCTGCCGGAGGGCAGCTTCGATTCCGACGGGCTCTGGACCGGTTTCCACACCACCGCGCTCGGGGTCGGCGTGAACCTGAACCGCTACGCATCCCGCTACGGAGACAGGCCCATGCCCGAGACATGGGAGGACCTGCTCGACCCGGTTTTCGCAGGCGAGATCGTCGTCACCGACCCGCTCGCTTCCTCGACTGCCTACCTGTTCGTCCAGGTGCAACTGCAGCGCCTTGGCTGGGAGGCCGGCTGGGACTACCTGAGCCGGCTGGTCCCGCTCGTGGGTCAGTTCCCCAGCTCCGGTTCGGCACCAACCCAGCTGGTTTCACAGGGCGAGTACACGCTGGGAGTCTCCTACATCCATGCCCTGGCCCGCAACGTCGAGGCCGGGCTGCCCATCGCGATCATCGTGCCGCCGGACACGGGCGGCGAGATCGGCGCGGTTTCCGTCATCGGCGGCGGGCCGAACCCCGACGCGGCGCACGCCTTCGTGGACTTCATCCTCGGCGCCGACGCGCAGCAGCTCTTCACCGACCGCTCGCTGACCAGCCCTCTCAACCCCGACGTCGTCCTGCCCTCCGGCACAGTCAGTGCCGAGGACATCAGCCTTATCGACTTCGACCCTGACGTTGCAGCCGAGCAGCGCGAAGCGGTGCTCGAGCAGTGGGGGCAGCTGATCGATTGAGCCTCACGGCACGGACGATCAGGAACGTCCTGTCCGGCCCGGGCCTTCTTCTGGCGGGCTCGGCCGTGCTGCTGTTCCTGTTGACCTTCGTGCTCTGGCCGCTCGTTACCGCCGCCGCCACACCGTCGCTTCAGGTGTGGCAGGACGTGCTGGCCGGGAGCCGCTGGCGTCAGGTGGCCTTCAGCACGCTCTGGCTTACCGCGCTGTCCACGACATCCGCGATCACTCTGGGGCTCGTGTTCGCGCTGGCCGTCACCAAACTGCGCGTGCCCGGCTGGCGCTACTTCGCCTGGGTTCCGCTGCTGGGCCTGTTCTCCCCGCCGTTCGTGGGCGCCCTGGCGATCATCCTGCTCTTCGGCCGCAACGGCCTGATCACGAGCCAGCTGCTCGGGCTCGACGTGAGCCTGTATGGCTGGCATGGCGTCTGGTTCTCGCAGACCCTGTCGTTCTTCCCGCTTGCCTACATGGTGCTGGTGGGCGTGCTCAGGCGCGTGCCTTCCAGCCTGGAACAGGCCGCCTCGGGCTACGGTTCGGGCAGCCTGGCCGTGCTCAGGCACGTGACGCTGCCCCTGGCTCGCCCCGGCATCCTCGCCGCCACCCTCTTCGTGTCGCTCGGCGTGCTGAGCGACTTCGGCACTCCGATGATCCTGGGCGGACGCTTCCGCGTGCTGGCTACCGAGGCGTACAACCGCGTCACCGGCTGGGGCGACCTGCAGGGCGGTGCGGTACTGGGCTTCCTGCTGCTCGTCCCGGCGCTGATCATCTACTTCGTCCAGGCGCGCTTCGCCGCAGCGGACCGTTTCGCCACCGTGGGCGGCCGAGGCAGCTTCGACGCGCCACTGCGGACTTCCGGATGGGGCCGCGGGCTCGTCACCGGGCTCTGCGGCGCCGTCACCCTGGTCCTGGTCGCCAAGCTCGGCGCGATCCTGGTCGGCGGCTTCGCCACCGTCTGGGGCTTCGATTACACGCCCACGCTCTCACACCTGAACTGGCTGACCACGCGCAGCGCGGACCTGATCAACACGATGCAGTATGCCCTGCTGGCGGCCGTGCTCGGCACCGTCGTCTCCCTGTTCGCGGCCTTCCTGGTGCATGCCGTGCGCGTGCGCGGCCGCGGCGCGCTTGACCTGCTCACCCTGCTGCCGGCCGCCGTACCCGGCACGCTGCTCGGCATCGCGTTCGTGCTCACCTTCAACACCGGTCCACTGAAGCTGACGGGCACCGCAGCGATTATCATCATCACCATGACCGTCGGCGCCCTGCCCACCGCCTACCGGATCTGCGCCGCCGCGCTTCAGCAGGTGAACCGCTCGCTGTTCGAAGCCGCCTCCAACCTCGGGGCGGGCTGGCTCGCGATCCTGCGCGACCTGGCCGTGCCGCTGCTGCGCGGACCGGCCGGCAGCGCCGCCACGCTGCTCTTCATCCACAGCATCGGAACGCTCAGCGCCGTCATCTTCGTGGTCGCCCCCGGCCGCAACCTGGCGAGTGTCTCGATCCTCAACCTGGCCGAAGAGGGCTACTGGGGTGGAGCCGCGGCCATCGCGACCGTCCTGATGGTGCTGGCCGGACTCGTCCTGCTGCTGGCGCGGCTGCTGCTGGGCCGGAACTTCCGGCCGTTCGAGTCCCTGTGACCACGCCCGCTTCCGCGGTGGAGCTGCGCGGCGTCTCGAAGTCGTACGGCGCGGTGCAGGCGGTCCGGGACCTGAGCCTGGTCGTGCCCGAAGGCAGCTTCACGACACTGCTCGGACCGAGCGGCTGCGGCAAGACCACGGCGCTGCGCATGGTGGCCGGCTTCATCGACCCGGACCGGGGCGACGTGCTGATCGGCGGGAAGTCCCAGCTGGGCGTGCCCAGCTTCCGGCGCAGGGCGGCCATGGTGTTTCAGGACTTCGCACTGTTTCCCCACATGACCGTGGCCACCAACATCGGCTACGGCCTCCGGCACAGGCGCATGAGCGCCGGCGTCCGCAGCGCCCGCGTGGCCGAGGTGCTCGCGTTCCTGCAGCTGGAGGCGCAATCGGGCAGGCACCCGCACGAGCTTTCCGGGGGGCAGCAGCAGCGCGTCGCGCTCGGGCGCGCCCTGGCCGTGAGACCCGAGGTGCTGCTGATGGACGAACCGCTCTCAAACCTGGACGCCAAACTGCGCGTGCGCCTGCGCGCCGAGCTGCGCTCGGTCCAGCGGGAGCTGGGCCTGAGCACGGTTCACGTGACGCACGATCAGGAGGAGGCGCTCGCCATCAGCGATCAGGTGGCTGTCATGAGCGAAGGTGCGATCCGGCAGGTCGGGCCTCCGAGGGAGCTTTACGAGCGGCCGGCCGACCGTTTCGTCGCCGACGTCATGGGCGAGACGAACTACCTCGAGCCGGACGCAGTCGAGCGGGAGGGTGACGCTACGTTCGTCTGGCTGGACGGCCAGCGCCTGGTCGTGCGCGACGCAACCGACGGGGCAACGGCGCATGCCGTGCTGCTGGTGCGGCCGGAATGGTTCAGCCTCACGCCATGTCAGGGCGCGACGCTTCCCGTGTCGTACCTGGGCAGCGAGTACCGCGGCGCGAGCGAGTTCCACTCGTTCCGGCTGCCGGGCGGCGAACCGGTCGGGGTGGAATCCGGGCCGGGCAGCAGCCTGAACATGCAGGCCGGAGCTGCGGCGAGCATCCATCTGGGCCATGGGCGCGCCCTGCTGACGCTGCGCTGACACAGGCCCCGCGTCTGTCATGGCCATGGCGTTGACGGCGCTGCAGGCCGGACGATAGTATCAGCTCGTAATCAGGTCCGTTTTTACCCTTCCGCCTTTAACTGGGCCTGTTTCGACATGCCAAAGGAGAAGAAAGCATGAAGCGCCTTCTGATAGCGGTACTGGCAGTGATTTCCATACCGGCGGTTGCCTCGGCACAGGGCACCGTCAACCTCCTGTGCAGCCCCGACCTCGCCTGGTGCGAGGCGCTCGGCCCCGCCTTCACGGCGGATACCGGGCACAGCCTCGAGTTCATCCGCGTCGGCTCGAACGATGCCCTCGCCCGCCTGCGCGCCGAGGCTGCCAACCCGATCTTCGACGTCTGGTTCGGCGGCACCGGCGATCCACACCTCGTGGCCGTCCGCGAGGGCGTCACCGAGATGTACATCCCGACCGCCTGGGACGACATCATCCCGAACCTCAAGTCCGTGATCGGCGAGGAGTACATCCCGCTTTACGCCGGAGCGCTCGGCTTCTCGATCAACGAGAGCGTGCTGGAGGAGGCCGGAGCCGAGATGCCGACCTCATGGCGCGACCTGACCCGCGAGGAGTACCGCGGCCTGATCGCCATGCCGGATCCGAACAGCTCGGGCACCGCGTACACGATCATCGCGACGCTCGTGCAGATCTTCGGTGAGGAAGAGGCCTTCCAGATCCTGGAAGACATGCACATGAACATCGCCCAGTACACCTCCTCAGGCGCAGCCCCCGGCCAGCTGGCCGGCCGCGGCGAGGTCGGCATCGCCGTGCAGTTCATGCACGACGGCGTCAAGTTCGCCGCCCAGGGCTTCCCGCTCGTCACCCTCGCCCCGGAAGAGGGCACCGGGTACGAGATCGGCGGCATCTCGCTCGTCGCGAACGGCCCCAACCGCGAGGCCGCCATCGACTTCATCGAATGGGCGCTCACCCCCGAGGCCCAGATGCTCGCCGCGTCCCAGGGCGAGTCCTTCCAGATCCAGTCGAACGTGAACACCCCGGTTCCCCCCGAGGCGCCCGATCTTGATTCCATCAACCTGATCGAGTACGACTTCGATACTTACGGCTCGCCCGATGTCCGCGACCACCTCGTCAGCCGCTGGACGAACGAGATCTTCCCGATCCCGCGCTAGGGGTCAGGAACAAGCCGTCGAGTTCGCTGCTCCATCGCCCCCGACCGCCTCGCAAGGCAGGTCGGGGGCGGTCCACACATAAAGGACGCAGGCCTTGAAGAGCCCTATCCACCGATGACACTGCTGCGGGAAGCCCGCAACACGGCCCGCAACGGAGTGCTCGCCGTAAGCGGGGCCTGGCTGCCGGCCGCGCTTGGGATCGCCGCGTTCTTCGCGCTGCCGTTCACGCGTCCCAGCCGCCCGTTCCTGAACTTCGAGCTGCAGACGTACGGCTGGCAGCTGACCAGTCCGTTCGTCTGGGCGGTGCTCGTCGCAGCAGTCGTGGCGCTCGCAATCAGCCTCCTGAGGCTGCGCGTGACGCTGCGCGCCGATCTCATCCTGGTCGCCGCGACCCTGGGTTTCGGCAGCGGTGTGGGCTGGCTGCTGGTTACCTCCGAGCCCTTCGGCCTGGGCGCGATACTCGCGCTTGCGGCGCTCGTGCTGGTCGCCGGCAACTGCCTCAGCGAAGCCGGCCGCATCCAGGGCGACGCCTTCATCGCCTCCAGCATCCTCTTCGTCGCGATCTTCATCTCGCTCTTCATCATCTATCCGCTGCTGATGGTGCTCAGGTCGGCCTTCGTGGTCGGTGGCGAGTTCACCCTGGCGCAGTTCCGAAGCACGCTTTCACACCCGCTTTTCCTGTTCCTCAACAACCCGCGGACCGAGGCCAACGAGCTGGCGCTGACGCTGTGGTGGTCCGCCGGCGGCGCTGCCCTGCTCGGCCTGCTGGCAACGCTGAGGCGCGCTCCGCTGCTCAGGGCGGTGTTCCAGCTGCTGCTCGGGGCGGCGCTGGGCTTCGCCGTCGGCCTGATGATCTACGGGCGCGGCGCGGTGCCGACCAGCCTCCTGGTGGTCACGATCGTCGCGCCAGCCTGCACTCTGCTCGGCCTGTCCTTCGCGATCCTCGGGCAGCGGTCCCGCTTCAGGCCCGTCAGCCGTTCGCTCGACATCATCAGCCTGCTGCCCATCATCACGCCGCCGTTCATCCTTGCTTTCGCCATGATCTTCCTGCTCGGCCGGCGCGGAATCATCACCTATCAGCTCTTTGGCGCCGCCACCAACGATATTTACGGGGTGCTGGGCGTTTCCCTGGCCCAGATCCTTGCCTTCACGCCCGTCGCCTACCTGCTGCTGCGCGGCTCGCTCGCCTCGCTCAACCCCGCGCTGGAGGAGGCCGCCCAGACTCTGGGGGCGAACCGCTGGTACCTGCTGCGAACCGTCACCTGGCCGCTCGTCCGGCCGGGCCTGGCCGCGGCCGCGCTGCTCAGCATGATCGAGTCCCTCGCCGACTTCGGCAACCCGATCGTGCTCGGGGGAGACCGCAACTATCTTGCCACCGAGGTGTACCTGTCGCTGACCGGCAGGTTCAACCCGAACGAGGCCGCCGTGTACGGCACGGTGCTGCTGCTGTTCGTCCTGGCGGCCTTCTTCCTGCAGCAGTGGTGGCTTGGTGGCAGCTCGTTCGTCACGGTCACCGGCAAGCCCTCGGGCGGGAACATCGTCAGGCTGCCCACGGCCATGGAGTGGATCCTGACCGGCATCCTCGCCGTCTGGACGGTCTTCGTCGCCGCCCTTTATTTCTCCATCGTCTTCGGCTCCTTCACGCAACTGTGGGGGGTGAACTACACGCTGACGCTGAGGCACTACCAGGACTTCATGCGGGCCGGCATGCCGGTGTTCCTGTACTCGCTCTCGGTGTCGGCGATCAGCGCGGTTCCGGCGCTGCTGCTGGGCTTCCTCGTTGCCTACCTGGTCAGCCGCCAGCGCTTCTTCGGCCGGCGGTTCATCGAGATCGGCTCGCTGCTCTCGTTCGCGACGCCGGGCACGGTCATGGGCGTCGCCTACGTCTTCGCGTTCAACACGGGGCCGTGGCTGCTGACCGCCAGCAGCGTGATCATCGTGCTGGCGCTGGTGTTCCGCAACATGCCGGTCGCGATCCGCGCGGCGGTAGCGGGCCTGGCCCAGATCGATCCGAGCCTGGAGGAGGCCAGCGTGATGCTGCGGGCGCGCACCTTCACGACGCTGCGCCGGGTGCTCTTTCCGCTGCTGGTCAACACGGTGGTCACCGGCCTGATCTTCGCGTTCGTCAGCGGCGTTACCGCCGTCAGCCAGGTGATCTTCCTGGTCAGCCCGGGCAACCAGCTGGCCACCGTGCTGATGCTCGGCTGGATCGAACAGGGACAGCTTGGCCGGGGGGCGGCGATGGGCACGATCCTGATCGTGTCGATGCTGGCAGCCATCCTGCTGATGCTGCTCCTGGCACGCCTGATAGGCAACAGAATGGTGGGGGTAAAGGACTGATGAGTGTCTCGGAGATTCAGGTTCGACCGGCGACGGTGGAGCTCAGCAGGCTGGTCAAACGCTTCGGCCGGGATTCGCTGGCTGTCGACAGCATCGACCTTCACATCGAGAGTGGCGAACTGGTCACTCTGCTTGGTCCTTCCGGCTGCGGCAAGACGACGACCCTGCGCATGATCGCGGGGCTGGAACGCGCCACCAGCGGCAAGGTGATGCTGGACGACGAGGACGTCACCAGGCTGCCCGCCTACCTGCGTGACGTGACGATGGTGTTCCAGAGCTACGCGCTCTTTCCACACATGAACGTGTTCGAGAACGTTGCCTACGGCCTGCGGGTCGCGCGCAAGTCGCAGGCCGAGATCAGCGCGGGGGTCGACGCCGCCCTGCGGATGGTGGGCCTGCAGGAGCTGTCGGCCCGGCCGGTCACCGCGCTCTCCGGCGGCCAGCAGCAGCGCGTGGCCCTTGCCAGGGCGCTGGCCATCAGGCCGCGCGTGCTGCTGTTCGACGAGCCGCTTTCTAACCTGGACGCGAAGCTTCGCAAGCGCGTGCGTGAGGACATCCGGGAGCTGCAGCAGCGGCTCGGCATCACCAGCGTCTACGTGACGCATGACCAGGAGGAGGCGCTCGCGATCAGCGACCGCATCGTCGTCATCAACCACGGCCGCATCGAGCAGGTGGGCGATCCGATAGAGCTGTACACGCGGCCGAAGACCCGCTTCGTCGCCGATTTCATCGGTGCGGCGAACTTCCTGCCCGCCCGGTTCGACGGATCGAACGTGGTCACCGGTGGTCACGCCTTCTCACACGTCCACGACGGTCCGTCCGGTGACTACACGCTCGTGATCCGTCCCGAGGCCGTCCGGCTGGCCGATCAGGGGCTTCACGCGCGCGTGGTCTCGAGCGCCTACCTGGGTCCCGTCAACGAGTACGTCTTCGCGACCGAGAGCGGCGAGATCTTCGCCTCGCTCTCCGGCGAAGGCGAGCAGCTGCTCGAGCGCGGCGCCGAGGTCCACCTTCAGTTCAAGCCGGCCGGTGTGCACTTGCTTTCTGAATGATCACGCGGCCGATGGTACACTCTTTCCGTGCTGTGCGGCCAGATAGACCGACCTGAACCAACCGAGCTGATCGACTTCCTCAAGCTGCACCTGGGCCGGCCCGAGACGCTGGTGCAGGTGGCCGGTGAGTTCGAGGTGCTCTACACGGGACGCGCGGCCAGCACGGCCGACGCAGGTGACTTCGTGCTGATGGTCAAAGCCGACGGCAGCCTCCAGCTGCACGGCCACCGGGGCGTGAAGCCCGTGAACTGGCAGCCGAGATCCGACAGCCTCGACGTGAGCCTCGAGGACGGCAGCGCGGTCCTGCTTTCCGAACGCTTCTCGCCGCAGGAGTTCGTGCGCGTGGCGTTCCTCGAACCTGCGTTCGCCCAGGCGGTGCGCCTGCGCGAGGTGACCGGGTTCATCCTGATGGGCTCGGAGTCCGAGATGCAGCGCGCTCTAGCAAGCGACCCGACCGTGATCGAGCCCGGCCTGCGCCTGCTTGACCGGGAGCTTCCGACCGGCGTGGGCGGGATCGACCTGTACGCCATGGATGGCGACGGGCGCTACGTCATAGTCGAGCTGAAGCGCGGCAAGGCCACGCAGGAGGCGGTTCATCAGCTCTCGCGCTACGTGAGCGCGGTTCAGGCCGACGTCGGCACGGCCGTGCGCGGCATACTCGCTGCGCCCTCAATCAGCAAGCCCGCCCTGCTCCAGCTGGAGCGCCAGGGGCTGGAGTTCAGGGAGGTCTCGGCCCTGCCCGGCTTCGAAGAGGCGGGACCCGTTCAGTCCCCGCTGTTCGGACCGTTAGGCTGATTCGTGGAGAGTCACGGCCTGGATCGCGGGGGAAGGATGATCAGGATGATCATCACCTTCCTTGCCGTGCTGGGCTGCATCCACGTGACCTTCATGCTGGCGGTTGAGTTCAGGCGCATGCGCAGTGCGGACGCCGCCATCGAGCGGCTTGAGGTCGAAGTCGGCGACCTGGAGGCCGAGGCGGCCCGCCTCGAAGCCGTGATCACACATGGTGATGACGACCGCTACCGCGAGCAGCTGGCGCGGCGCCAGGGCTTCATGCTGCCTGATGAGACGCGTGTCGTGATTATCGGCGTGCCCTGAGGCGCTCAGCCGATCGGACGCAGGTCCTCTGAAAGCGACCAGCCGACTCCCGCGGGTGTCCGGTCCAGCCTTTCCTGAAGCTGCTCGGCGAGCCAGGGCAGGATGCCGGCAAGGTGCTCCTCTTCCTCGTCCGTGGTGTAAGTGAGCACGGTGAACTGGTAGACCACCTGGGTGTCGGACGGCGTGCCGTCATCGAAGAACGTGAACGGCGCTCGCGGGAGCGCGTCCCAGATCAGGTGGATGTCGCCATCCAGCTCTGCGGGCAGCCAGTCCGCGAAGTCGAGCTCGAGTTCCACCGGATGCCACAGGTAGCCCTGAAGCAGCCTGAGCGCGAAACGGCCGTCCTCGTCCCGGGCTGCTTCGGGTGGACCGCTCAGGCCGGTGCCTCCTCGGGGATGGGCACGTCCGGCAGGAGTGCCCGCCACTGCTCGAAGAAGTGCGGCATCGTGTCCAGCAGGATCGCGTGAAAGCCGAGGTCGCGCGCAGCGGCCACGTTCGCCTCGTTGTCGTCGATGAAGACGGTTTCTTCGGGTGGGACCGAGATCGCCCGGGTGAGCGCAGCGAATGCGGCGGCGTCGGGCTTGCGCACGCCGATCTCGTTCGAGAACACGAAGTGCTCGATGCGGTCCATGCGCGGCTCGCTGCGTACCTGGTCGCAAAGTGCGGGCACGTTGTTCGAAAGCATGCCGACCGTGTACTGCTCCGGGATGGCGGCGAGGATGTCGTACATCTCGGCGCGTTCGCGCCCGCTGGCCAGGAAGGTGGCTGCGATGCGCTCCTCGTCCTCCTGCGTGCCGGTACCCTTCACGAAGCGGTCGGCGAAGCCACCGAGATCGAATGCCCCGATCTCGAACTCTTCCAGCAGCGGGAAGTAGACGCTGGCAACCAGGTCGGGATCGAGCCTGGTCAGGGCGGTCAGGTTCTCGACCGCGTGTGAGTCGAACGTGCCGCGGGTAAAGATGCCGCCCCAGTCGAAGGCGATGGCGCGGATCATGGGTTCACCTCGCTCGTCTGGACAGGGAGTGGCCGGTGGTTAAGGTCGCGCCCGGTCTGTTCCCTGTACCAGCGGAAGAAGATGACGATGAAGGGAACCCCGAACGCGACGAAGCCGGTCAGCTTCATGAGCGCGCCTGCGGCGGTCTGGTCCGCGAGCTGGTCAGCGAAGAGCCAGGTCGGTGCCAGTGCATAGGTCGGATACAGCACGTGGTCTCCAAACGTGATGGTTGAGAAGGCCACCATCTGGGCGATCGGAAGCAGGAAGAGGAAAGCGAGTTGCCCGAGCCGGCCGGGAGTCGGCAGTTCAGGGACGCGCGACATGATCGGCCACCACACCACCGTCGAGGTGAAAAGGAAGACGACGTGCTCGAAGTGGTGCAGCGCACTGTTCCTGAGGGCCGCGTCGTAAACTACCGGCAGGTGCCACATCGAGTAGCCGATGCTGAAGATGAAGAAGGCGGGAATCGGGTGCACCAGAAAGCGCGCCACCGGCAGTACACGCGGACCGGTGAACAGCCAGCGGGCAAGCCAGACCGGCAGTCCGGCGATTATGAGCGGCGCCACCACGAACGAGACGATGTTGTGCTGGAACATGTGCGCGAGCAGCGAGTAGCGCTCGGCGAGGTCGTGCAGCGGCGAGCCTTCGGCCAGGTAGAAGATGATCATGGCCGAATAGAAGAAGATCGCGTTGCGGACAGGGAAGGGTTCCCCCGGGGCGATTCGCTCCCGGAGTGGCCCGGTCGCAAGGAAGTACATGAACGCGAGGGCGACGATGCCGCCGATCAGTATCGGATCGAGTTGCCAGGCGATGTATAGCTCCACGCCCTACATGATAGACCGGGAGCGGACTCCCGGTCTAATCAGAACAAACGTGTCTCAGGCCGTATCGGAAGGTCGCGCCCTGGTCAGTCGAGTCCCAGTGCGCTGCGTTCGCCGTACACATCCTGCATGGACAGGTCCAGGCTGCGCGTCTCGGCGATCTCTTCCGGCCTGTAGTACTCGAAGTCCGCGGGAAGCGCGTCGGCGTTACCCCAGGCGGTCGAGATGTGGTTGAGGATGTCGGACAGTACCTGGTCGCTCAGCGTGCTCCAGAACGGCATCACGCCGTTGTACGTGTTGCCGTGCACCTCGATCTGCCCGGCCAGGCCGAACATCACGATGTGCTTGAGCACGTCCCGGCCACCGGCGGTGATGATGTCATCCACGTGATCAGCCAGCGGCGGGAACAGGCCGGGAAGGCCGGCACCGGTCGCCTGGTGGCAGGCCGCGCAGTTCGACGTGTAGGCGGCCTCGGCAACGGCGACATCGAACGGCCCTGCCTCGGGCGCCGGTCCGTCAGCCTCGGTGCCCAGGACGAAGTCGTCGGCCGGTTCGGCGGTTGGCGGCACTATCCTGGCCGACGGGTCCGCCGGCGGCACCGAGGTTCGCGGCGTATCGGCGATGACCTCGGTGGGCTCGGGACTCTGGTTCGTGAAGGTGAAGTTTGTGGTCGACGCGACGGTGAAGAGGAAGATCAGGCCGATGAACGTACCCAGCGCAAGCAGCATCCCGCTTCCGAAGAAGCCGGTGTACAGCTTGTCGTCCTCCTTGAGGTGCATGAAGAACATGACGACGAGGATGAACTTGATGACCGAAAGCAGGATCAGCCAGAACATGACCGCGCCGCGTGAGAGCCACGAGAACGTGTACTCGACGATGGCGAACTCGATGTAGGTGATTGCCGCCAGGATCAGGGCGATGATCACGTATGTGGCTACGGAGCCGTGGTTGTTGTTTCTCATGTCTCCAGAGCCCCTAGACGAAGTCCACCAGGTAGACGACCGTGAAGATGACTATCCACACGATGTCCACGAAGTGCCAGTAGAGCGCGGCGATGTCCAGGTAGACAGCGTCCTTGGATGCGGTAGGCCGGATGTATGAAGCAACCACCAGCGCGATCAGCCACAGTACGCCGACCGCGACGTGAATTCCGTGCGTGCCGGTCAGCATGTAGAAGCTCGAACCGAACAGGTTGGTCTTCTGGTAGAGGCCCAATTCCATGAAGTGCGAGAACTCGAAGACCTGGAAGCCAAGGAATATCGTGCCGAAGACGATCACCCCTGTGGTCCAGAGGCGGAACTGGCTGATCTTGTCCTTCCGGAGCGCGTCGAGCGCGAGCACCATCAGGAACGAGCTCATCAGCAGCACGAAAGTGCTGACGGTCGTGAGCGGGATGTCGAACAGGTCCAGCGGGTAGGGACCGACCAGGCTGCGGCCCTTGTAGACGAGGTAGGTGCCGATCATGGCGCCGAACATCATGCAGTCCGACGCGAGGAACACCCACATCAGCAGCTTTACGTCAGGAAGCTTCGAGCTCCGGTACGGCGGCTTGTGCTCCGCGTGACCGAGCGCAGTGGCCTGGCTCATCAGTGGCCTCCTTCCACGGAAACTATCTCACCGGTGGCCTTGCGCACCGTGTAGTGTTCCCCACCCAGACCCTCGAAGGCCCATGCGAAGACGAAGAAAATCAGAAGGGCCAGCGCAAGCAGCGCCAAGAACCAGTTCTGGTAGAGGACGCCGTAGCCGCCCATTACGATGCTGAGTGCGGTCATGAACGGCATCCATGATGCCCCTGGCATGTGGAAGGACTCGAACTCCTCGTCGTCCGCGGCCTCGGCGGCGAGGTCGCCCTGATAGTGGCCACCCTCCAGCATCTCGGGATGCTTGAGCACCCACAGGGGATCGCGGTCCAGGATCTTAGGCACCACGTGGAAGCCGTACGCCGGTGGCGGCGAAGTGGTCGCCCACTCGAGTGTGCGGCCGTCCCACGGGTCGTCTCCGGCCGGCTTGCCGCGCAGCAGGCCCTGTACCAGCGTGATCAGGAACAGCACGAGTCCGATGCCCATGACTCCGGCGCCGATGCTCGAGGCAAGGTTGAAGAAGTCCAGGCCGATGTTCGCCTCGTACGTCTGGATCCGGCGCGGCATGCCGACCAGGCCCATGAGGTGCTGGGGGAAGAAGATGATGTGGAAGCCGGGGACCAGGAACCAGAAGGCCCATTTGCCAAGCCGTTCGGAGAGCATGCGTCCGCTCATCTTGGGGATCCAGTAGTGCGCCGCGCCAAGGAACGTCAGGAGCGCACCACCGCCCATCACGTAGTGGAAGTGGGCTACGACGAAGTAGGTGTCGTGCACCTGCTGGTCGAACGGGGCAACGGCGACCATGATGCCGGTGATGCCGCCCAGCACGAACGTGACGAGGAAGGCGATCGCATACATGAGCGAAACGGTGAAGCGTATGTGCCCGCCCCACAGCGTGGCTATCCAGTTGAACACCTTGATGCCGGTCGGGATCCCGATTATGAACGACGTGATCGAGAAAACGGCGTTGGCGACCGGGCCGAGGCCGGTGGTGAACATGTGGTGGCTCCACACCGCGAAGCCCATGAAGCCGATGAAGATGCCCGAAAGCACCATGATCGGATAGCCGAACAGCGGCTTGCGCGAGAACGTCGGGATTATCTCGCTGATCACACCGAAGGCCGGCAGGATGATGATATATACCTCCGGGTGCCCGAAGATCCAGAACAGGTGTTGCCACAGGATCGGCATGCCGCCCGCCTGGGTCACGTAGAACACGAAGTTGAACGAGCGGTCGAAGACGATCTGGACCAGCGCGATCGTGAGCGGCGGGAACGCGAAGATGATCAGGAAGCTCGTGATGAACATCATCCAGGCGAACAGCGGCATGCGCATGTAGGTCATGCCGGGCGCGCGGAAGTTGACGATCGTGACGATCAGGTTCATCGCGGTCACCAGCGTGCCGATGCCGTTGATCGCGAGGCCGATCATATAAAAGTCGACGCCGTTGCCCGGGTTGGCGGACAGCGAGGTGAGTGGCGCGTAGGCCACCCAGCCGACGTCAGGCGCGCCGCCCAGGAAGATGCTCGTGTAGATCATGATGCCCGACAGGGCGTAGATCCAGTAGCCGAAGGAGTTCAGGCGCGGGAAGGCAAGGTCTCGTGCACCGATGCCGAGCGGCACGAAGTAGTTCGCCAGGCCGATGCCCATGGGCATGATCGCGAGGAACACCATCGTGAGGCCGTGCATCGTGAAGAGCTGGTTGAAGAAGTCCGGCGACACCAGCTGCTGTTCCGGGAGTGCCAGCTGAGCGCGGATGAGGCCCGCCTCGATACTGCCGGCAAGCAGGAAGATGAAGCTGGTGACGAGGTAGAGGATACCCAGTCGTTTGTGGTCAACGGTCGTGATCCAGCTGCTGATGCCCCTGGTCCCCGTAGGCCGCCCGAGCAATCCTGGAGCGGATGCGGATGCGGATGCCATCAGTTAGCGCCTCCCATGGCGAGATCCTCGCCGCTTTCCGGATCGGTTACCCCGAGGCTGAGCAGGTAGGCAGCCACGGCTGCGATCTCTTCCTCCCGGTTGGGGTCATCCGCCGCCCAGAGCGTCGGCATGTAGTTGCCCGGCTTGATCGCCTGAGGATCGCTCAGCCAGGCCGCGAGGTTCTCGGGTGTGTTGGCCATGACGGCCGCCGCGACTGTCTCGCGCAGGCCGAAATTGGTCAGATCCGGGTAGTTCGGCGTGCCGGTCCGCACGCCCTCGGTCAGGTAGCCCGACACGTTGTGGCATGCGATGCAGCCCTTCTGTGCGAAGAGGGCCTCGCCCTGCTGGACGAGCTCGCTCTGCGCCGGCGCGGCCGGAGCCTGGGCTGCCAGCTCGGGCACCTGGGCCTGCTGGAACGCCTCCGCCCACGCGTCGAAATCCTCGGGCGTGTCAGCGAAGACGCGGAAGCGCATGTACGCATGCGCACCAAGGCACAGCTCGGCGCAGTGTCCGTAGAACTCCCCAACCTCGTTCGAGTTGAGCCAGAGCCGGTTGTCCTGGCCCGGGATCAGGTCGATCTTTCCGCCGAGCCGGGGTACCCAGAACGAATGCAGCACGTCTGCGGAGTCAACGTTGAGGACAAGGCGACGGTCCACCGGGAAGCGAAGTTCGTTCGCGGTGACGATGCCCAGGTCCGGGTATTCGAAGCTCCACCACCACTGGTGACCCATCACGTTGACGACGATGTCGTCCTCGGTGGGCTCGAAACGGCTTTCAGTCTCGAATATCGCCCGCACCGTGGGAATGGCGATCATGATGATGATGATCACCGGCAGGGTGGTCCAGATCGCCTCGATCAGGACGCTACCGTGCACCTGCTTCGGGATGCCCTTGTCTGACGGTCTGCTGCGGAAGCGGACCAGGGCATAAATGAGCGCCGCACCAACGAGGACGAGCACCACAACGCTCAGCCAGAACGTGAACATGAACAGATCAAGCTGAATCTGGGCTACATCGCCGGCAGGTCTCATTATGGAACGTGGACCATCCATCGCGCAGCCGGCCAGGACCAGAGCCAGGCCCGCCGCTGCGGCGATCGAACGGAACCAACGGACTACTGTCACACTTTTCCTCCTCAGGCGGATCGTCCGGCCGGGCACAGGCGACCTGCCTGCGCCGCTGCCGGACATTTCATGCCGCATAATGTATCACGTCTCATGCCGGCTTCATGCGGCAATCGGTATCCAGTCTGCCACAGAAGTGTCACGCGTCATAGGCCCGGCGTGCCGACCCCTGCTGCATATCCAAACGCCTCTGCGACATGCTCGCTGTGAATCCGGTCACTCCCGGCCAGATCGGCGATGGTCCTTGCGAGCCGGAGCAGCCGGTCGAGCCCCCTGGAGCTCAGGTCGGAACGGTGCAGAAGCCGCTTCAGGGCGGCAGCCGCCGGCTGCGGCAGCCTGGAGTGCGTCCTGAGCGCTTCCCCTGCCAGCCGCGAGTTCCTGATCCCCTGCCGGCGCAGCGCGAGCGAGCGCGCCCCGTGTACGCGCTCCCGCACGGTCGCGCTTGGCTCCCCCCTGGGCAGGGCCAGCAGGTCGGCTGCCGGCACGTGCGGTACCGCCACGCTCAGGTCGATCCTGTCCAGCAGCGGTCCGCTCAGCCTGCGGAGGTAGGCGTGGCGCTGCTGTGCCGTGCAGCCGCAGGTCCGGGCCTGGGAGCCGTGCCAGCCGCACGGGCACGGGTTGCGCGCCGCCACGAGCTGGAAGGCCGCCGGCAGCTCCAGCTGGAAGCGGGCGCGGTCCACCCGGATGCTGCCCGTCTCGAGCGGCTGGCGCAGCAGGTCGAGCAGCCGGCCGGGAAACTCTCCGAGCTCGTCCAGAAAGAGAACGCCCTCGTGCGCAAGGCTGATCTCGCCCGGCCGCTGTGCGCCCAGCAGAGCCACCGCGCTGACGCTGTGGTGCGGAGCCCGGTAGGGAGGCTGCCGGATCAGCCCCTGCGGCTTGAGCCCGGCTGCCGACCGGATTCGCGTGACGGTCAGCGCCTCGTCCTCGTCCAGCAGCGGAAGCAGGCCGGGCAGCCTTTCGGCGAGCATCGACTTGCCCGTGCCCGGGGGCCCGGTGAGCAGGATGTTGTGCCCTCCGGCAGCCGCGACCTCGAGCGCGCGTCTGGCGGCAAGCTGGCCCCGCACATCGCTCATGTCCTTGCGCTCTGCTGCGCCGGTGGCGGGAACGGGGCCCGGGGCGACCTCCGGAAGCACGCCCTGCCGGAGGCAACGCACGGCTTCCTCGAGCGAGCGCACTGCAACGATCTGGATCCCGATCAGGAAACCGACCTCGTGTTGGTTGGCAGCCGGAAGCAGCAGCCTGCTGTAGCCCGACGCGCGCGCCAGCAGCGCGGCGTTCAGCGCGCCGCGCACCGGCCGCAGCCCGCCGTCGAGCGCGAGTTCTCCGAGCACCAGGTACCCTTCCAGGCAGCCCGGCGGCAGCGCGGCCTGTGCGCTCAGGACCGCAAGGGCGATGGGCAGGTCCAGCGCGGGACCCTCCTTCCGCAGGTCGGCGGGCGCTAGGTTGACTACCGTCCGGCGTTTTGGCCAGGGCAGGTTGCTGTTGCGCAGGGCCGCGCGGACCCGCTCGCGCGCCTCGCGCACCGCCGTGTCCGGCAGCCCGACTATGAACATGCCGGGCAGCCCACCCGCGATGTCGACCTCCACGCGAACTTCGCTGGCATCGATCCCGCTGAGGCTGGCCGAGCTGACGGCCGCGTACATGGGCAACAGGGTAGCGCCGCGCAGCCCGCTACCGGG
>ERZ869909.731-NODE-731-length-33535-cov-34.097764_pt1 | contig 33535 bp, 35 predicted proteins | sample MGYA00520892_ERZ869909 | MGnify/ENA primary metagenome ERZ869909 (study PRJEB32215, sample SAMEA104723947) | bioreactor metagenome | biome: bioreactor; feature: anaerobic bioreactor; material: water | place: China | collected 2015-03-12 ...
TTGCGAATGCGCGTTTCGAGGTCGCTGACCATACTGGATACCCTGATATGCGGGAAAAGCCCCCTGGCATTGCATCCAAGGGGTTCAAGATCAAGCTTTTCGTGTGACCATCCCCCGCATGCTGGGGTTGCGCGAAACGGAAGCGTCCGTGGGAAAAAGTCCGGGCCGGCTCAGGAGAGCGGATGGCGCCATGGCGGAGAGCGCCGAGGGAAAGCCCGCGGCGCTCTGGGAACGAGGATAAGCTGGAAGCTTTCTAGTCGACAGACGCGACGCGGCCGCGCTCGGGAAGCTGGATGCTGATCCGCTCGAGGTCGATGCGCGCCGTGCCTGCGCCCGTCGGCACGGAGACCGACTGCGGCACCATCAGCTTTGCGGCTGGCACCATGCGGAAGGTGATTTCGATGTCCTTCGTTTGGGCCAGATGGCGCGTTTCGGCATTGGCGCGATAGCCGGAGAGCGGCGTGTATTTCACGCGGCAGACGGTCGCCCGCTCGCCCTGGGTGCCAGCGAGGGTGATCTTCCGCGCCTCGTGGAGACTGATGTTGAAGCGTTGCTTGCCGTCGAAGATGGCGACGGTGCGCCCGCACGGGGTGGCGGCATCGCTATGGGTCAGAACGAGGATGGCGCTCAAGGGGTCGAGCACGTTGGCGAGGTGCTTGCGCTCGAGCGGCACCGTATCCTCGGGCTCCCGCACGACCGGCAGCACCGTGACGTGGTCGACGTTGTTCTTGTCGAAGCCCATGATCACCGAGCCGTTGCGCACGGAGCTTTCGTAGTCGAAGCGGAAATCGGAGGGGGCGGGGCGTTTGTCGCCGACCGAGCCCGAAACCTGCGTGACGCCCTTCCAGCGGAACACGCCGAGCAGCGCCGAGAGCTCGACGTTGGTATGGAGTGTGTATTCGCTGTCGCCGACGTTGGATTTGAAAGAGAAGGTGCCGAGATCGAACCCGTTGAGGGTGACCCGGTAGCCTGCATCGACAGATGCCGAGGACAGGGTGGCCGGAATGGCCTGTGCGGCTGCGGGACCTGCAGAGAGGACGGCGAGAGCGGCCGAGCCCAGGGCAGCAACGCATGACGCGACGCGACGAGACGACTGGTACATGATCACACACTCACTACCCCGCCGCGCCGGAAACGCGGCATTGGGGGGTCACTACAGGTTACAACTCTTTGTCGAGACCCAGTCTGACTTGGAAGGCTTAACAATTCGCTCACGGGCGAGCTGAACCGAAACACACGCCCCGCCCGTTAATCCACAAATCTTCTATTCCGTTCCCTGGAGCATTTTTTGACTGTTCTGTGGCGCGAAGATCATGGGCGCGTCGTGCGCGATGCTTGACGCCTGGAACGAGGCTCGCGTATAGAAGGGCCCAACGGTCCTGCCGGTCTCCATCGGCGGGCCATTTTCATTGTTTTTCCCCGTGATTTCAGGCCCGTCTCTAGGGTGGCCGGCTGGTCGTGGGGCGCCGAGAAGGATTTCGCGACCATGACCAGGCGCTGTGAGTTGACGGGCAAGCTGCCGCTTTCGGGCCAGCTCAGGAGCCACGCCGAGAACAAGACGAAGCGTAAGTTCCGCCCGAACCTCGTGAATGTCACGCTGATCAGCGACACGCTGGCGCGTTCGGTGAAGCTCCGCATCAGCGCCCACGCGCTGAAGACGGTGGAGCATCGCGGCGGCCTCGACGCGTTCCTGGCCAAGGCCAAGGCTGAGGATCTCTCGCCGGACTGCCAGAAGCTGAAGCGCGAGATCGCCAAGGCCAACGCCGAAAAGACGGCTGCCGCCTAAGGCAATCCCTTAGAAACGCTTGAAGTTTTCATGCGCCTCCGGTTTCCCGGCGGGCGCATGTTGCGTTGTCCGCCGCGCTACGAGGCGGCGAGGGCCTCGAGATCGAGGTACTGGGTCGTCATGACGAGCGATCCGTCCGCAGCTCGCGGCCACTCGTCCTCCGGACGATCCCAGTAGAGCTCCACGCCGTTCCCGTCCGGATCGCGCAGGTAGACGGCCTCGCTGACCCCGTGATCGCTCGCGCCGTCGATGGCGATCCCCGCCGCACGCACGCGCCTCACGGCGTCCGCGAGCGCCGCTCTGGTCGGATAGAGGATGGCCGTGTGAAAGAGGCCGGTGCTGCCCGGCGGCGGCGGGCTGCCGCCTTTGCTCTGCCAGGTATTGAGCCCGATGTGGTGGTGATAGCCGCCCGCCGAGAGAAATGCGGCTTCGCGCCCGTAAAGCTGGGTGATCTCGAAGCCCAGCACGTCGCGATAGAACGCGATGGCGCGGCCGAGGTCTGCCACCTTGAGGTGGACGTGGCCGATGCGGACCTGCGGGTCGATGGGAGTGTTCTGAGGCATGGGGGCTCCGGGCGGTGTGTCCGCTGGATATGGGCACGCTCGAAGCGAAAAAAACCCGCCGGCAAGCCGGCGGGGGAAGGGGGCCGGCGCAATGGCCAGCCTGCCCGGGCGCGGCGGATCGCTTCGCCCGAGCCGGGTCGCTTGTTAACGGGCGACCAATCTCAGCAGGAAAATAATCAGAAGTGCGCCGATCGTGGCGTTGATGATGTCGCCGAGAATGCCGCCACCGATGTAGAGGCCGAGTCTCGGCAACAGCCAGCCGGCCACCACCGCACCGATGATACCGAGCACGATATTTCCGACGAGGCCGAAGCCGCCGCCCTTGATGATCTGGCCGGCCAACCAGCCAGCAATGGCACCGATGATGAGCCAAATGATAAGGGCTTCCAAAGCCATATGCCTTCCTCCGTTTGGACGTGACGCGAGACCGAGGGTTCAGTCGTGGATCGTCTCCGCCGCCTGCGGCTGTCTGGCCCCAGTGCGAGGTATCTGCGACGTTACTTGAGTTCGCGGAATGCCGAAACACGGTCGGTGTGCAAGTGCTCAGTATTGCACCGGTAGGATGTCGGAGCGCCGTCGGGATGCATCACCACCCATCCGATGGCATGGAGCTTGCCTCTGTACACGTTCGGAGCACACGTTCGGATGATTTGACTGCGGACGGGCGCCGGACTGGGACGCCGGTCCCCCACTGCATCTCACGAAGGGAAGACATGATGAGTTTTCGGAACGCAGCCATTCGCCTTGGGTTTGCGGCGCTGGCGGGGGTGGCCGCTGTCCTGCCGGTATCCGCGAGCGCCAAGACCATGCCCGACACCTATCAAGGGGTCTGGATGAACATGGAAGGCCGCGCGGCGAGCTGTCGAAGTTCGGATTGGGACGGCCCGAACCATACGGACACACATATTCGGGTCACGCAGGGCGGGCTGCAGTTCGCCGAGGGTGGGTGTGAGTTCACGTCGGTGAAAACCAGCGATTTCGGCGACGCGCACGTGGCGATGTCCTGCGGCGCGGAAGGCGAGAGCTATAAGACATCGGAAATCTGGCTGCTCACGACCATCCGCGAGCACAAGATGCTGGTGATGACGAGCCGCGACCGCGAGATCGGCGCCACGATCGTCTACCAGAATTGCCCGTGAGACTAGGCTGCGTACTCATCAATGTCCCATCCATTTATGAGTACGCAGCCTAGAGTGCTTCCGGAAAAGTGGGAACCGGGTCATGGCGAAGCCGTGCCCTCACGAAGTCCGATAAGAAGCACGATAAAGCAAAAACTTAGAGCCGTTCCGCGATTCCACCAAAATCGGAACGGCTCGAGGCGAGTGAGGGTACGCCGCGGGCCACGCTCCGTCGGAAAAGTGCGGGCAGCCGGCGAAAACAGCGCGTCCTGAAATTGACTCCGTGCCAGGGAGCGGGCATCGGAGATGGCGCTCCCTGGATTTTGCCGGAACCTCACTTTGCAGCCGCCGTCTCCGAAGCCTCGGGTCACGAGTTTGACGTCGGCCGCCTCGCTTGCCGGCGGACTGATCGCCGTCTTCGCCGCCCAAGGGGCGTTCCAAGAGGCGTTCGCGCAGAACGCGGCCGAGACGGAGCTTCCCGAAATCGAGGTGACGGCTCCGGCGGCATCTGCCACGGCCGCGAAAAGCGCACGCAGACAACAGGCGCAGGGATCGTCGCCCGCGGTGCCCGCCGCGATGGCGACGGAACCGGGGCCCTCGCCGCAAGGCCCGGGTGTGACGGAGACGACGGCCGGCCCCGTCGACGGCTATCGGGCGCTGACCGCCACGTCGGCCACCAAGACGGAACGGCCGATCGACAAAATCCCGCAATCGATCCAGGTCATCCCGAAATCGGTGATCGACGACCAGGCGCCGATCAGCATTGACGAGATTTCCCGCAACGTCAGCGGCGTGCTGGGCACGCTGCGGCTCCAGACCCCGGCCTACGACAGCGGCAAGATCCGCGGCTTCTTCTCCGAGCAGCGCCTCGACGGTTTGCCGGTGACCTACAATCCGGGCTTTCGCGACAGCATCGTGAATATCGAGCGCATCGAGGTGCTGAAAGGCCCGACTGCGGTGCTGTATGGCGGCGGCCTGGGTGCGCCGGTGGGCGGAGCGCTCAACGTGGTCTCGAAGATGCCGTTCGATGCGCCGCGTGCCGAGTTCGGCGCCACCATCGGGACGGACAGCTACTATCGGCCCTATTTCGACATCAACCAGCCGATTGCCGCCGACGGCACCGTGCTGTTCCGGCTGACCGGCGAATATCTCGATGCCGGAAGCTTCATCGATCACATCGAAACCCAGGCGTTTGCGCTCAACCCGACGCTGATGCTCCGTCCAAGCGACGCCACCACCCTGACGATCCAGGGCCATGTTTCGCGCTGGGAGCAGCCCGAGTATCAGGGTCTGCCCGCGGTCGGGACCGTGGCCGGAGATTTCAGGGTCGACCGAAGCCTTTTTTCGGGCGCGCGGGAAGCGCCGGACGCCCACAGCGCACGCGACAGTGTGACGGTGACGCTCGATCACGCATTCTCGAGCGACATCGACTCGACCGTGAAAGCCCGGTGGACCCGGTCGGATCTGGCGGAGGTCGGCCAGATCCTGGTCGGCAGCGACGGCCTCATGGCCAATATCCCGATGTTTCCGCCCTCGCGTTGGCTCGCGACCAACGGCTTTTTGGACCAGAATCAGGACGAGTTTCTCATCGCGGGCGACACGCGGTTCCGGTCGTCCGGCAGTTGGCACAAAAGCACGCTGCTGGTCGGCGCGGACTACAGCCGGCTCGCCGCCGACGGCGCGATCGTGCTCGATGTCTTCCGCGGGGGAGCGGGCATCGTCGACTTGAAGAACCCGGCACCGCTTCCCTTCGTGCGTCCGCCGAAAGCGCTCGACACCGCCGTGATGGACGAGCACGAAGTGGTCGTGTCGCAGGGCGCGTATGTCCAGCTCGAAAGCACGCTGGCCGACCGGCTGCATATCGTGGCCGGTGTGCGGCTTGCGGATATCGACATCGACTTCACCGATTTCATCGACGGCACCCGCGCGAACGAGCGCGAGACGCGCCTCCTTCCCCGCATCGGCGCGCTGCTGGATGTGACCGATCGGGTATCCGTCTTCGCTGGCTATAGCGAAGGGCTCACGAGCTATGCCCTGGTGGGGCTTCGCGGGCTTCCGCCCCCGGAGATGTCGTCCCAGGTGGAGGGCGGCCTCAAATTCGATCTCGGCGGCGGGCTGACCGGAACGGCCGCGCTGTTTCAGCTCGACAGATACGACACCCCGGTGGGCTTCGACGCGGTGATGATCGGCACCAGCCACCAGCGCGCTCGCGGCGCGGAGCTGGACGTGATCTGGCAACCGACGCCCAACTGGAAGATTTTGGGCTCCTATGCGTTCATCGACACCGAGGTCGTGAGCGCGACAGCGTTGATCCAGCCCGGCGCGCGCCGCATCGGCGTTCCCGAGCACTCGGGGCGGCTCTGGATCGACTACGCCTTCGACGCGCCGGCTCTCCAGGGATGGAGCGTCGGTGCCGGGCTCTACGCCGCGTCGGGACAGGCGGTCGATCCGCTGAACCTGTTTTTCACCGACAGCTACATGACCGTCGACGCCAAGATTTCCTACGCGACGGACGATTGGAAAATCACCGCGTCCGCCAAGAACCTGGTGGATGAGGACTATTTCGTCTCTCATTTCTATCTCGGCGGGCGCGTGGCCCCAGGCGATGCCCGCGCGTTCTACCTCACGCTGGCCCGCACCTATTGAGGCGGCGCGCCGTCGGGGCATGGCCGACGGGAACCTCCGACAGCTGAACGGCGTTACGCTGCCGACGTTCGGGGCGGTGTCGGCATCGGCTAGCAGCTATGTCTCAAAATCCTATCGAGCAACCGGTCTTGGCCGGACGTGCCGACACGGTCGATCCCAAGCCGCACGACGCGGTGCGGGTGGCCGCAACGCTCGTGTCGGCCGCGATCATCATATGCGCGCTCTATTTCGGACGGGATGTCCTGATCCCGTTGGCGTGCGCCTTTCTCATCAGTTTTGCGCTCCATCCCCTGGTGTCGTGGCTCGTCCGCGTGGGGCTGCCCCGCATCGGGGCCGTGATCGTCGTCATGACCATGGTCCTGGTGCTCATCGGCGGATTGGTCGTCGTGCTCGGCGCGCAGTTGCGCTCTCTGAGCGAGGAGCTGCCCACCTATCAGTCCACCATCCGCGCGAAGATCGAGGACATGCGCGGCCAGCTCAAAGTGCCCGCCGTCTTGGAGGATCCGATCGGCGCGGTGGAGGAGGCGCCGCCTCGCGAGCCGGCCGCGAAGGCGGACGCGCCGCAGCGCGTGGAGGTCGTGCCGCGTCCGAAAGAGCCGATCGAGATGGCGTCCGAGTGGCTCGCGCCGTCCCTGCAGCCCTTGGCGACGGCGGGCATCGTCTTCGTCTTCGTGTTTCTGGCGCTGCTCGACCGCAGCGATTTGCGGGACAGGCTCCTGAGGCTGCTCGGCGGCAATCTCCATCGCTCCACCGATGCGCTGGAGGAAGCCGGCACGCGCATCAGCAAATACCTTCTGATGCAGGTGATCGTGAACGTGAGCTACGCCGTGCCGATGGCCATCGGCCTATGGCTGATCGGCGTTCCCGGCGCGATGCTGTGGGGGGCCGTTGCTGCGATCATGCGGTTCGTGCCGTATGTCGGCCCGCTCATTTCCGCCGTGTTCCCGATCGGTTTGGCGTTCGCCGTCGATCCGGGGTGGAGCATGGTTCTCTGGACGATCGGCCTCATCCTCGTGCTGGAGCTGATCAGCAACAACATCGTCGAGCCCGTGCTGTACGGCACGAGCACCGGCCTTTCGGCGATGTCTCTGATCGCGGCGGCGACGTTCTGGACGGCGCTTTGGGGACCCGTCGGCCTTATCCTCTCCACGCCCCTCACGGTATGCCTGCTGGTCTTGGGAAAAAACGTCCCGCAGCTTCGCTTCCTCGACACGATTCTCGGCTCCATGCCCGCGCTCGACACGCCGACGCGGATCTATCAGCGCTTGATTGCCGACGATGCGGACGAAGCCATCGACATCGCGACGACGGAGATCGAGACGTCGTCGGTGAGAGAATTCTACAACGAGGTCGGCATTCCTGTTCTGCGGCTGGCGAGCGAAGACTACCTTCGTCACGCTACGCCGGAGCACCGCCTGCGCGTATCGAACGGCCTGGAGGAATTGCTCGACGATTTACGCGAGGAGTTCCAGCCGGACGGCGAGCCCGTCGCGCACGCGCCGATCCTGTGTATCGGCGGCAAGTGGGAGATGGATACCATCGCGGCCGAAATGCTCGCTCATGCGCTCGAGCTCGAAGGATTGCCGGCGGGGGCGCGGGCGGCATCCACTCTCGGAACCAGCAATCTCGCCGATCTGGAGCTGAGCAAGGGCGAGATCGTGTGCCTGAGCTACTTCAGCGCCGATCCCGTGATTCCGGCGCGCCAGCTCTGCCGCCGCCTTCGCCGCAAATGGCCGGACGTGCGGATCGTCCTCGCGCTGTGGGATGCGCCGGCCGAACTGCTCGAAGGAGACGCGCTTCGCGATCTCGGCGTCGACGAGATCGTGACCTCGATCGAGGAGGCGGTCGGCCGTCTTCACCGCATGGCCGCCCCCGGCGAGGCGGAAGCGGCAGAAGTGCCCGAGCCGCCGGAAAACGAGGCCGATCGCGTCGCCGCGCTGCACGCCACGGGCGTGCTGTCCGGCAACGCGCGCGATGCCCTCGACGCCTTCGCGATCCGTGCCGCGGACGTGTTCAACGTGGATCTTGCCGTGATCTCCGCCATCGATACCGACGAGGAATTCATCATCGGGCAAAGCCGGAAGCTTCCGGGAGAGACACGCGCCGAAGCGGACGGAATGCTGGTGATCCCGCGCGCGGATGCGGTGTGCGATCACGTGGTCGCGAGCGGCGATACGCTCGTCGTCGCGGATACGGATCGCGATCCGCGCTTTGCGGACAATCCAACCCTCAAGATGTGGAACGCCCGGTTCTACGCTGGTGCGCCGCTCCGCACGGCCGATGGCCTCGTTTTCGGGGCGATGTGTATCCTCGGCAAGGAGCCGCGGGCGCTGGACGAGCAGGAATTGAAGGTTCTGGCGACGATGGCTGCCGATGTCGTCGCCGAGATCACCGGAGACGAGGTCGGCGACGGAAAAGCGGAGGGACCGGGCGCGAAAGATCCGACCGCGACCGTCGGCCAGCCGGTCCCGGAATAAAGGTGGGGCAGCCGTTCCAGATCGAGATGACGCGTCTATCCTCACGCTCGAATCGATAAAGGCCTGTGAATTCATCGGATTCCCATCCGCCTCGCCATCCTTCGAGGCGGAAGCGGCCCCAGGCTGCCGTGCTCGTAGCGGCTCCTCCCGCGCCACGGCGCAATAAGTGTTTACGAGCGCGAGAATCGCTTATTTTCCGGGGCGTTCTGTGCGCTGCCGGCTCTTTGTGAGCGGGAAAGCTCGCAGCGCAGGCTCGGCATAGGCACGGCGAACGGGGCGCGGCCAGACAGGTCATGATATTCAGACAACCGAGCGATCATGATTTTTCCGTCCTTGCGGAAATCCGCCGCGATCCGTCCATGCAGGCGATGCTGATGGCCATTCCGGACGCGACCGACGACGGCGCCGTGGAGCAATGGATCCATCGGCGTCTGCAGGAGCCGGGTGGACTGTTCCGCGTCATCGCGAGCTCGGAAACGGACCCGGCCATGGGTTTCATTCAGGTTGGTCCGGTCAATCGACGGAACCGCACCGGCTACGGAGCCATCGCCGTCTCCAAGAACGCGCGCTTGCCGGGGATCGGACAGATCGCGATGCGCGAGTTGATGCGCGCGGCATGTCGCGATCTCGGTCTCCGGAAGCTGATGGCCGAGATCCGGGTCGACAACTTCACGGCGATCCAATTGAACCTGATGGCGGGCTACCGCATCGTCGGAACGCTTGCGGCACACTTTACGGATGCGAGAGGAAAGCAGCACGACGTGCTCCTTTTTGAACGGCTTCTGGATCCAGGTGAGTTCCAGGCGGCCCGCGCTTGAAATCCTGCCGGGCAGGATGCTCCGGCAAGACGAACCGATTGAAGAGGAGGAGCGATGAGCGTGCAGGATCGGGTCTTCGCGGCCTTCAGAGAAGCGCTCGATGTCGAGGATGGGATCGACCGCTCGCGTCTCGTTTATCGCGACTACGCCGAATGGACCTCCATCGGGCACATGACGCTCGTGGCGGCGCTCGAGACGGAGTTCGATACGATGCTCGATACGAATGACATTCTCGCCATGAGCAGCTTCGACAAAGCCGTGGAGATTATGACCCGATATGCCGCCAATTGATCTCTCCGGTCGTGTGGCTTTGGTCACCGGCGCGTCTCGCGGAATTGGACTCGCGATTGCGCATCGTTTCGCCGCGGCGGGCGCCACCGTGTTGCTCAACGCGCGGGAGATTGGTGAGGAGAGTCTCGGCACGTTCGCAGAGGACGAGGCGCAGAGGATCAGGATCCTGCCGGGCGACGTCGGACGGCCGGACACGGCGCGCGACATCGTGCGAACGGTGTTCTCCAGCAGCGGTCGCCTCGACATTCTCGTCAACAACGCCGGCATCATGCGAACCGGGTTGATCGGAATGATCTCCGATGTGGATGTCGCCGAGGTGCTCGACACCAATCTCGCCAGCGTCATTCACATGACCCAGTCGGCGGCGCGTCTCATGGCGCGCACGGGAGGAAGCATCGTCAATGTTTCGTCCGTCGTTGGGGTGAAGGGAGCCGCCGGGCAACTCGTCTACGCAGCCTCCAAGGCAGGAATTGTCGGTGCGACGCTCGCGGCCTCGAAGGAGCTTGCTCCAAAAGGCATTCGCGTGAACGCTGTGGCGCCCGGCTATATCAAGACCGACATGACCTCCCAGCTCGGAGACGAAGCGAGGACGCAGGCGCTCGAGGCGATTAGCTTGGGGCGGCCGGGCTCCGTGGACGATGTCGCCGATGCCGTTCTTTTCCTGGCGTCGGATATGTCGCGCTACGTCACGGGGCAGATCCTGGGCGTCGATGGCGGAATGATTATTTGAACGCCGGCGCGTGGGATACGCTCATGTTTGACGCCGACCGCGAGAACCTGCTGCCGTTTTGGAGCGACGCGCCCGACCGGCAAGTCTTGTGGGACGATCGAACCCGGATCTGGCTGACGGAACGTGAGCTGCGCGCGCAGTGCATGGCGGTTGCGAGGCAGCTCGAGCGGCCCGGCAAGGGACTGGTGTTTCTCCTTTCCTCCAATCGCGCTGAAGCGCTCGTCGCGTTTCTTGCAGCCGTTACGGCAGGGCACGCCGTGGCGTTGATCGATCCTGGCCTCGCCGTGGACAGGATCGACAACCTTTGCGCTCCCTACTCTCCGGATTTTGTTCTCGGCTGCGGAGAAGTGGAATGGCTGCGCGAGGCAGCGAACCGGCCGGGAGAATGGGACATTGCGGAAGGCGAGCAATCCGGGCTCGTGGTGGCCAGCCGAAGAACGCCCGTGTCGGCCCCCGCGATCTCGCCGGATCTGCAGGTGCTTTTGCTGACGTCGGGCACGACGGGAAACGCGAAATTCGTCCGTCTCTCCGCCCGTGCGATTGCGGCCAATGCGAAGCAGATCGCGCTCAGTCTTTCCTTGGGGACTTCGAGCGTCGCGATCGCCCATCTGCCGCTTCATTATTCGTATGGCCTGTCCGTCGTCACGTCGCATCTCGCGGCAGGCGCCCGTATCGCGTTGATGGACGACGCGATCACGTCCGAAAGCTTTTGGCAGAAGGTGGCGGCAAGCGGCGGGACGCACTTTCCGGGCGTTCCCTTCCACTACGCCGTGCTCGCGCGGCTGGGCTTCGGCGTCGTGCCGGTGTCCGTCGACACGCTGACCCAGGCCGGCGGACATCTCGGCACAGATCTGCAAAAGTCGATCCTGCAAAAAGCGGAAGAGCGCGGCGCCCGAATGTTCGTGATGTACGGACAGACAGAGGCGTCCCCGCGCATAGCGACCGTGCCCCCTGCGCGTCTGCGCGAAAAGCTGGGCTCGGTCGGCTTGGCGCTGCCGGACGGCAGGCTCCAGATCGTGGATGAGGACGGCGCGCCTTTGGCCAGCGGGAAGACCGGCGCTGTCGTCTACCAAGGGCCGAATGTCATGATGGGCTATGCGGAAAATCGTGAGCATCTGGCGCTCGGCGATGTCATGGGCGGACGCCTAGAGACGGGCGATCTCGGATGGATGGATCGCGAGGGCTATCTCTTTCTCTCGGGACGCACCGCGCGCTTTGCGAAGATCGCCGGTCTCCGGATCAGCCTCGACGATATCGAAAGAGAGGTGTCGGAGCTCGGCGCCGTCGCCTGTATCGAACGGGGCGAACGCGTTATCGTGATGTTCGAAGGCGATGTTCCGGCGGACGCAAAGGCACGATTGAAGACCATCGCGCTGTCCGCGAAAATCCCTTCGAGCAGCTTTGCGGTCGGATCTCTCGCTCAGATGCCGCGCAAATCGAACGGCAAGATCGACTACGGCAGGGTGAAGGAAATCGCAAATGTTTGATCGTTTGCTCGAAGCCCCACCCTATTCCTTGCGGCAAGGCGAGAAAGAACGCCTTCTTCTCGCGGGGCTCAACGAGCTGACACGATTTCATTACGAGAAGTGCCGGGACTATGCGCGCATCCTCGATGCGGCGTGGGGCGGTCTCGGCTCCTACGGCGCGATCGAAGACGTGCCGTTCCTCCCGGTTGGCCTGTTCAAGGAGCGCGAGCTGTCGTCGACCGACGGGCCACACATCGTTCTCCAGTCGAGCGGGACGAGCGGCCAGGTGCCGAGCCGTATCGTGGTCGACCCTGAAACGTCGACGCGCCAATCTCGGGCGTTGATTGCAACCTTCCGGCCGATTCTGGGAGACCGGCGTTTGCCGTTCCTTGCGATCGACACGCGCGATGTGCTGAAACCGACGAACCTCACGGCGCGGGGCGCGGGCGTCCTCGGAATGATGAAATTCGGCGCCAAGGCGACGTTCGCCCTATCGCCCACGTTGGAGACGGATCTCAAGACCGTTCGCGATTTCGTGGCGGCTCATGGCGGCGCGCCGTTCCTCATCTTCGGTTTCACCTTCCTGGTTTGGACGAAGCTGTACGAGGAATTCCGCGATGGAGAACTCGACCTCTCCAATGCGATCCTCGTCCATTCGGGGGGATGGAAAAAGATGGAGGAGCGGAAGGTTCCCAATGCCGAGTTCCGCGAAGCGCTCCGATCGCGCTTCAATCTCACGCGGATCTATAACTTCTACGGCTTTGTTGAGCAGATCGGCTCGATGTTCGTGGAAGGCCCGGATGGCCTGCTTTATCCGCCGAATTTTACCGACGTGATCGTGCGCAAAGCAGGGAGCTGGGAGCCGGCAAGCCTGGGCGAAGAGGGCGTCCTGCAGGTCGTCTCGCTCCTGCCGGGATCGTACCCCGGCCACAGCGTGCTTACCGAGGATACCGGGAGAATTCTGGCCGTCGACAACGGCGCGGAGGGCCGTTTCGGCAAAGCGATCGCCGTCACGGGCCGTGTCGAGAAGGCGGAGTTGCGCGGCTGCAGCGATGTCGTCGCGACGACCCGAGCGGCTTAGGGGCAAGGACATCGTGACGGTGCATCTCACATCCCTTGGATTGAACGGCGCGGAGACGCCGATCGACATGGCGACGCTGGAGGCGCGCCTCGACGCCGCCCGCGGAGCGCTGGTCACGCCGTTTTCCGCCGAACGGATGGATTTGGTGGCTGGTGTGGGCGACGCGATCCTCAAGAGCAAGTCGGCGGTTTCGTCCCACGTCAAACACTTCGGCTTCTGGATCAGAAAAGCGAACCTGCGGGCTCTGGCGCAGGATTTCGAGCGCCGGCGGCCCTCCGGTACGGTGTCGCGGCCGCGGGGAGTCGTGTTTCATGTGCCGCCGAGGAATGTCGAGACGGTTTTCCTCTATTCGTGGGTTCTCTCGTTCCTGACCGGCAATGCCAACGTCGTGCGCCTGTCCCACGACGTGAGCGCTGAGCTGGGCGGGATCTGCGATCTGTTCCTGGCCGCTTTCGAGGAGAACGATGACGGATCTCAATTCTTCGTTCGCTATCCCTCCGACAGCGAGGGGAGCCGCCTGATCTCGGCGCAGAGCGACGTGCGGATCGTCTGGGGCGGCGATGCCAAGATCAAGGCGTTCGAAGATTTGCCGTTGCGCGGCGGCGGAAAAGCCATCTGGTTCGGCGACCGCACCTCGCTCTGTGTGCTCGACGGCGAGAAGGTCGCGGCGTTGAACGGCGCCGAACGGCTCGATCTCGCGCATCGTCTCTACGATGACATCTTCGTTTTCGATCAGATGGCCTGCTCCTCGCCGCACACCCTCTACGTCGTCGGTGATGCGGCGACCCATCTCTCAGGCGTCAAGGCGCTCCTGCAGACGTTGGGAGAGGTTGCCTCGGAGAGAGGGGCATCGTGGGCGACCGGACACCAGATTTCCAAGATGGTGCAGGCCTTCGCCTCGGCAGCATCCGGCTGGTCGCGCGAGGTGAGCTGGCGCGACGCCATGCTGACGAGCACCGTGACGGATCGCCAGGAACGGGCCGATCTGCGTGTTGGAAGCGGCTTCTTGAACGTGGTTTTCATTCCCGCCCTAGACGCCGTGAACGGCATCCTGCAGGAACGAGACCAGACCGTGACCCACTTCGGATTCGAGCCGGAGGCCATTGTCAGTGTCGCCGGTTCCGGCGCGGCGCCAGGAGGCATGCGCTGGACGCCGGTCGGCACCGCGCTCAACTTCGATTTCGTGTGGGACGGGTACGATCTTCCGTTCGAGCTGACGCGCCTGGTGAGGGTCGCGTAACGCCCCCGCGACCCTTCGGACCGGCCATAGCAAGCCCTGCGCAAGATTGGCGTAATAAGCGCGAGGTGGCGTTGGTCGGGGGGGCCGACGAGCCAGGGGCGCGCATGGGCGAGATGAAACTCAGCATCTGCATTCCGACCTACAATCGCGAGCGCTATCTCCACAACACGCTTTCGCGCTGTGCGGCCGACTTCAAATTCGCCTTTCCGTACGAAATCGTGATCTCGGACAATGCGTCGACGGATGACACGAAGCGCGTCGTCGACGAGTTCATCGCCAAGGGACTGCCGATCCGTTACCATCGGCGCGCCGAAAACGGCGGCGCCCTCAGAAATATCGTCTCGTCCCTTCGGCACGCGGTCGGCGAATATGCGCTCTACCTCGCAGACGACGACGTGCTGATCGCGGATCAGGTGGCGGCCATCGTCGCTTATCTGGACGCGAACCCCGATGTCGTGACGTGTCAGGCCCCCTGGTTTCTCTACGACGAGGTCGCAAATAGAGATACGGGCCAGTTCTACAGGGTCGACAGGGATACGAAGTTTGCCCGGCGAAGCTTCGCCGAAGTGTTTCAGTTTATCTACGAGCGGCATATTTTTCCGGAGATCGGCATCTACCGGACCGCCGCCCTGCGCTCGGCATGGGTGCTGCGAGAGTTCTGTTTTGCGCCGTTCCCCTATCTCGCGCATTTTCTCGACCAGGGGGCCGTGACGTTCCTGAAGCAACCGTTCTACCGTTCGGTCACGGTCTCGAAGATCGAGCCCCGCCGTCATCAGGCCGGCAATGAAGAGGTGATGACCTTCTGGGATCGGTATCGGGGCGGACTGGAATACTTCCTCTACTTCGGCGTCAAACGCGGCAGCATTGCCAACACGCGCGAGGCGCGCGCCGCGTTCGAGGAAAAATGCAAGATCTTCACGTTCAATCGCATGGCGGTCGCCGCGCGCTTCTGGGCGGCGCGCAACGATTTCGTGAAGGTCTACGAGCTTTTTACGCGCATGGCCGTCGGGGGCATGGCGGATCATCCCGATATGGTCAAACTGCGCGAGGTCTTGCCGCTCAGGGTTGCGCTTCAGACCTTGGCGTACCAGGTGGGCGCGACGGCCGGCCTCGACAGGCTGATCTTGAGCGGGATGGCCGATCCCGCCGCGATCGGCGACCTGCTTCGCGATTGCGGGGTCGAGCCTCGGATCGAGATCCTGGACGACAGCGCGGCACATGACCCGGCGCGGATCGAAAGCACGGCGGTCTTCGTCTCGGACCAGCAGCGCAGGGGTAAGTATCTATCGATGGGCTACAAGCCCGGCCTTATTTTTACGGAGCAAGAGCTGGTCCGGCACATCCTTGTCTGACGGCGAAGGCAAAGGACCGCGCTCCGGCATTGTGCCGGCGACTTGGGCACGGGTATAGCTGCGTATCGAATGCGTGGGCGTGAGTCGGAGCGGCGGCATGAGGTGCGGCTATGGGCGACAGGATACTCTACGCGAAGCCGTCGATCACCGATCTGGAGACGCGATACGCTGCGGATGCGGCGGCGAACGGCTGGGGTAGCCGCTGCTATGAGTACATCCACCGTTTCGAGGCCGGTTTCCGGACACACTTGGGAAGCGACTTCGCGATCGCGACGTCGAGCTGTACCGGCGCATTGCACATGGGGCTGTCCGCGCTCGGCGTGGGCGAAGGCGACGAGGTCATCCTCGCCGATACGAACTGGATCGCGACTGTCGCGCCGGTCGTCCATCTCGGCGCGAAGCCGGTTTTCGTCGATATTCTTGCCGACACCTGGTGCATCGATCCACAGGACGTTGCGCGTCACGTGACGCCGCGCACCAAGGCGATCATCGCGACGCATGTCTACGGCAATCTGTGCTCGATGGATGCGCTCTTGACGGTTGGACGCGAAACCGGCGTTCCGATCGTCGAGGACGCAGCCGAAGCGATCGGATCGGTTTGGCACGGGCGCCGTGCCGGATCGATGGGGGTGTTCGGCGTTTTCTCCTTCCACGGCACGAAGACCCTGACCACCGGCGAGGGCGGCATGCTCGTGACGAACGATGCCGCGCTTTATGAACGCGTTCTGACGCTCTCGAATCACGGCCGGACACGCGCGAACGCGAGGACGCTTTGGCCCGAGGCCGTTGGCTTCAAATACAAGATGTCGAACATCCAGGCAGCGATCGGCTGCGCGCAGCTCGAACGTATCGACGAGCTCGTGTCCCGCAAGCGGGAGGTTCTCTCCGGCTACAAGGCGCGCCTTGCCGATCTGCCCGGCATCGTCTTGAATCCGGAGCACGAAGGCACGGTCAATGGCGCGTGGATGCCCACCGCTGTTTTCGAGCCGGGAAGCGGCGTGACGCGCGATGCGCTGCTCTCTGCGTTCGAGCGGGCGGATATCGACACGCGCACCTTCTTCCATCCGCTGTCCAGCTTGCCGATGTTCGAAAAACGTCCGCAAAACGCGAATGCGTGGAGCATTCCGGAGCGGGCGATCAATCTTCCAAGTCATCACGATTTGACCGACGCAGAGCTGGACCGCGTCTCGGAGGCGTTGATCGCCGTCGTGCGCGATCGTGAGCGTAATAAAGAACTGGCCGTCAGCCGCTCGGCGTGAGCGGGACGCATATCACGGGGTAGATCTAGCGATGACGGTACGGGATGATCGCGCGGAGTTTGAGGCCCATAAGCGGGAGATGTCGCTCGCGCTCGGCCGGGACGACGACGCGTTTCGGCACAGTTTGGAGACCCTCGTCCAGCTCGACAAGTACGATTACACGTACCTTTGGTCCTGGCTGGGCGTGCCGATTATTCAGATGCCGGCGGACGTCATGGCGACGCAGGAAGCCATCTGGAACACCAAGCCGGACATCATCATCGAGACGGGTGTCGCGCGCGGCGGGTCTGTGATCTTCATGGCCTCCCTCCTTCAGGTGATCGGCAAGGGGCAGGTGATCGGGGTGGATACCGACATTCGCGCCCACAACCGGGACACGATCGAAAACCACCCGCTGGCACCGCGCATCGTGCTGATCGAGGGATCGTCGACGGCGCCCGAGACGCTCCGCGAGGTGAGCGCGCGGATTCCGGATGGGGCGTCCGTGATGGTCGTTCTCGACAGCGATCACAGCCGAGATCACGTGCTTGCGGAGCTGCGCGCCTATGCGCCGCTGGTGACGGAGGGTCAGTATCTCGTCGTGGCGGATACGCTGCTTGGCCGAGGCGATGCCTCGCACGCGCCGACCAAGCGCACGCAAGTGCTTTATCCCGGCAACGAGCCGCTTGCGGCTCTCAACGCTTTTCTCGCGGAAACCGATCGGTTCGAGATTGACGAGGTCTTGAACGGAAAGCTGGTTCTTTCGAGCTCCCCGGGTGGATATTTGCGATGCAAACGGGGCTGACTCGATACGGCGATGGCGTATCCGTCCGCTCGATGATCGGCGGGGCGTGAATGCGCACGGTCGTGATCTCGCAGCCGATGTTTCTGCCCTGGGTCGGCCTGTTCGAACAGATGCAGACGGCCGACGTGTTCGTGCATTTCGACGATGTGCAGTTTCCGCAAGGACGCAGTTTCGTCAGTCGCGTGCAGGTGAAAACGCGTGACGGCATCCGCTGGCTCAGCGTCCCCATCGCTCGCGACGGCAGCAGCCCGCGCATCTCGGACGTGTGCATTTCGGAAGACGGCGGCTGGCGCCGGAAGCACCTCGAGACCCTGCGGCACAACTACGGCAGAGCCGCCAACTTCCCCGCCATGTTCGAGCTGGCGCAGGAGCTGCTGCTCGTTCCGCAATCCAGCCTGTCGGAATTCAATATCCTGAGCCTGGAGAGAATTGCCGCGTGCCTCGGCCTCAAATGCACGTTCGTGCGCGCGTCCGCGCTCGGCAGGGGCGGCCGCAGCAGCGAAAGGCTGATCTCCATCTGTGCCGAGTTGGGCGCCGAGACCTACGTGACCGGACATGGCGCGCGCAACTACCTGGACCACGAAAAGTTCGAGGAGGCCGGCATGACGGTGCGTTACATGGACTATGCGGTGGAGCCATGGCCCCAACTGCACGGCGAATTTACGCCGTTCGTCACGGTGCTCGATCTCCTGGCGGCCGTCCCGTTCTCCGAAGCGAGAGGACACTTCAGATCTGAGGCCGTCGACTGGAGAACATTCCTGAAAAGGTCTCCCTGACGGGCCGCGCGGCGCGCGGTTGCGATGCTCGATGCGAGGAAAAACGGAATGAAGCTGGCAGCCCTCAGGAACTTGGAAAGCAAGATCGATCGCTTTCTGGACCGGCGCAACGACGGCAAGCCGATCGTGCTTTATGGCGCCGGTTTCGGAATGCCGGCAATTCTGGCCAAGTTGGAATGCTACGGCTTCCAGATCGCGGGCATTTGCGACTCCGATCCCAGCAAGCACGGGACGCGATACGAAGATCGTTACGATATTTTCGGGTTGGACGACGCGTTGGCGCGGGTGCCTGATGCCACCTTCGTCATCACGGCGCCCGCGCATTTCGACGACATTCACCGCACGCTGATGCAGAACGTGGCGCCCGGCCAGGTGAGCGACGTGGATCTCGAATGCGCGCACTACTTCGAAGCCCACGAGTTCGAAAAATTCTTCAAACAGAATCTGGAAGGTCTGGAGCGCGTGCGCACGAGCCTGGCGGATGACGCCTCCCGCGACGTGTTCGAGAAAGTGATCAAGGCGCATCTCTCAGGCGATCGGAAAGACTTCCAGAACGCAGAGAGCGGAACCGAGGATTGGTATCTCTTTCGCTCGCTTTTGGCGCCGCCGTCGAACGCGGTCTATTGCGATTGCGGGGCCTACGACGGCGATACGATCCGTCTGTTCATGGAGGCGGCCAAGGGCGGCTTCGAGCGCATCTACGCCTTCGAGCCGGACGACGCCATGCGGGGCAAGCTCGAGGACATGGCGCGGGGCGAGCCGCGCATCCAATTGATCGCGAAGGGTGCCTATAGTTCCGAGGGTCGCCTGTCCTTCCGGCCGAACGGCGTATATTCGATGCTCACCAGCGAAGAGGCGAGCGACGATGTCGTCCACGTTCCGGTGACCACCATCGATGCCGTTCTGGGCGGCCAGCGCGTCGATATCATCAAAATGGACATCGAAGGCGCAGAGTACGACGCGCTGAAGGGCGCCGAGCACACCATTCGCGCCCACAAGCCGAAGCTTGCGATCTGCCTGTATCACCGTGTGGACGATATGCTGCGCATCCCGGATCTGGTTCGCAGCTACGTGCCCGAGTACGAGCTTCACATTCGCCATCAGTCGGCGAGCTGCACGGACACGATCTTGTTCGCCGTTGCGCCAGGCGACGGCATCCAGAACGCGCGGAGCGACTAAGCCCAAAAGATTTGGGCGTGCGTCTGAGCGTGGCTCTTTCACCGTTGCCCTAAAAATGCAGCGCCTGGACGATGCCAATCGTCACGTCCGCGCCGCTCTCCCTGCCGGCAAAGCCCGCTAGGGCCGCCTCCCCGAAACGACGCACGCTTTTATTTGACCTACCTACTGATAGGTAGATAATAGGAGCCGTTGCGCGAAGCGCGGACAGCGCCGGGCGCGATGGCATGACGTGCGCCCCGCGCAAGATCGTCGGGGTGCCCTTCCGCCAGCGAGAAAATGGAAACGTCCAATCGGAAAGAGGTTCACATGGCGCTGAATGACTGGAACTCCTATCGCGAAGCCCTCATGGGGCGTATTGGTGAACTCGGGAAGTTGTCGCCGGATTCGGTCGGCGGCTATCTCATGGCGAGTGGCGCCGGCGCCAAGACGGGCCGGCTGGACGAAAAGACACGGCAGTTGATCTCTCTTGCCGTTGCGGTCACGACCCGTTGCGACGGGTGCATTTCCGTCCATGCCCAGAAGGCCGTTCAGAACGGAGCGACGAAGGAGGAGGTTGCCGAAGCGCTCGGCGTCGCGATCGCGATGAACGCGGGCGCCGCCCTCGTGTATTCGGCGCGAGCACTCGACGCCGTCGAGGCATCGAGCACCTGATTGATGTGCAACGGCCTGCCCTCGCCCGCGCGGGCGAGCGCAGGCCGATTGCATCCCGGCCATGCGCTGCGCTAATCATGCTGCTGGGATTTGGGATCATACGTCATGGCCGCGGATACGAAATCGACGTTGCTTGCCGAGGCGGAGCACCTCGTCTGCACGGTCGGATACGCCGTGTTCAGCTTTGCCGATCTTTCCGAGCGCGTGGGGCTCCGCAAGGCGAGCATCCACCACCACTTCCCGACCAAAGAGGCGCTAGGAAATGCACTGATCGATTCGTATCTCGAGCGCTTCATAGCGGAACTGGACGCGCTCTCCGGAAGACGTATGGAGACGAGGTCGAGGCTCCTGGCGTACGGAGATTTTTTCGCGGGAGCCTTGTCCGGCGGACAGATGCCCCTGTGCGGTGCGCTCGCAGCCGATGCCGCCTATCTGCCGGCCTCGATGCAGCAGCGTGTCGAGAAATTTTTCAAAGTGCATTTGGACTGGCTGGAGCAGGAGCTTCGGCGCGGTGTCGCCAAGGGGGAGGTGCGCTCCGATCTCAAGGTCAGTCGCGCCGCCCTCCAGATCCTCAGCGCGTTGCAGGGCAGCAGCATCGTGGCTTGGGCGCTGAAGGATCCGAGCGTCATCCGCCCGACGTTGCGCGCCTTGCTCGACGGCTTCGAAGCGTGATCAGGGACTCAAAAGGCGTCTCGGCCGGAGCCGCCACCCGGCTTCGACAGAAGTCGGCCCGAACTCTCTCGTTGTGTTCGAGAACGGCGCGCCTGGGGTGATCGTTCTCGCGTAGAAAACGTTCCAAGCCCACCTGACACCTAGACCATGATCGCTTCAGGCCCTATCAGCCTGAAACGTGAATCATCGGTCTCACCGAAGAGATAGAGCGTGATCCCGATTCAATCGAAAATGATCACGCTCTAGGGGTTGCGGTCGGGCGAGGGTGGATTTTCGCCGCCACCCAATCCGAGACCCGCGCCCAATCCGGCGGCGCCCATCCCCATGCCAGTTCCAGTCCCCGCGCCGCCACCGCCTCTTCCGCCGGCGCCTTGCCGAGAGTTCTCGTTTCCACCCCGACCGCGTCCGCCGGAGCTCGACGGCCGTGTGGGGCCCTGCATCGGAATCGCAAGATCGGGCGGGATCGGATCGAGATCGAGCGCTTCGCGAATGAAGTTGCGAAGCGAGACGACGAGGTCGTGCGTGTGGACGGGCCGTCCGGCAGTCAGCTCGCGCGCGGCGCGTTCAGCCAGCCGAACATGCTCTTCGGTTCCAAGCAAGATGATGTCCGACAGCGCGGCCTCGACCGAATCGCGGATGCGCCGCGCGCGGTCGGATCCGGCAGCGCTGTCGCGGATCGGGTCAAGGGCTGCTTTGGAGTCGCCCTCGGGGATGGGCTCGCCGGATTGACGCAAGTCGCGCAGATGCGTCGGATCGACGGTCAGATTACCGGTGAACGAGCCGCCCAGGACTTTGTAGGCTGCGATCAGCGTACGGAGGCGCTCGTTGATCTGGCGGTTCATGCGCTCGCGGCGCTGCTGGATTGTAAACATCATCAGCAACCGGATGCCGATGCCAATGAGCGCGAACAGCGCCAAGCCGAGCACCGTCCCGAGCATTCCCTGCCATGAGCTGAAATCAAGGTAGCGCAGTGACGCCTCCCACCATGTTCCTGGCCACCAGCCTACACGATTGGGCGCGGCTCGAGTGCCCAGTTTCATCACGCATGGTAGGAAACTGGTGCGCCCGAAAGTTTCAAGCGCTTTGTTGCCGAGCATACGGCCCTGCTCAATGGGCGAATAGGCCATGATCGGCATATGTCGTTTGCGGCACCAGGGCATCCGATCATGCGCAGCTTCGAGCCGGGTGAGGTCTGGTTCTACGACTAAACCACGGGTCGCACCTTTCTCGGATCCGAGCTGGCGCCACCGCTGTCGCATCCGCCCAACCGAGGAGCGCCTGCCCGTCGTTAATCAAGTTTGATTTCAGTGTAGGTCTTGGAGGTGATTTTCCAGCCGGTCTTGTCTTTGACTAGGTGTTGGTACTCGACGAAGTTATAGCCGTGCCAGTTTTCGATCATGGTGCGCGCCGAGGCGACATTGCCGACGATATCGAGATAATCCAGGCGGCTGGTGGAATTGGTTTGGCCTTTTCGCGCCACGGTGTCGTACAGCGCCTGGATCGGCCGCCCATTGATAATGGCGTTGTCGTGAAACGCTTGCCTGAGCAGCTCGACGTTTCCGTTGCTGCCCTCCAGATATTTTTCCAACACGGCAAGGACGGCGTTGTATTCCTGTGTGTTCGCAATGCTCACGATGCGGCTCCTTGGATTTGCACGGCCGGGCCGGCATCAGTCCTTGACCGTCAATATCCGGTCCAGCGGCTCACGCTCGCTGACGAACTCATTGATCCTGTAGTCATCCGCATAACCAAGCGCGATACCCATGGCGACCATCTCGGTTTCGGGGATATCCATCCATTTGCGGACGATTTGCGGATACTTCACGGTCTCATAGGCGGACATCGTCGCGACGCCTCTCGCGACCGCGCTGTACATCAATGTCTGCGAAAACGCGCCCAGATCAAACACCGACCAGAGCGAGGATTGGGCGGGGATAGCCAGATAGGCGATGGCCGCAGCGTGAAACAGATCCCGCTGCGAGTCGCCATATTCATCGGCGTGTTCCGTGCCCAGGTGGCCTCGGATCTGGCTGCTCCAGTTCCCCATGTTTCGACGTGTTTCAGGGGCCCACGCTTCCCTATGCGCGGTGGAAAATTCCGCCTGTCCCCGGACCCCTTGCGACGAAGCGGCGTAGTGTTCGGCCTTGATGCTATCGAGGGTTTTGCCGGTTGCCAGGTAGACGCGCCATGGCTGGGAATTGGCCCACGAAGGCGTGTGCTGCGCATCCTTGATGATGCCGATCAAGGTCTCGCGCTCGATCTTCTGATCGTTGAAGCAACGGACCGAGCGCCTGTTTTGAAGAACCTCGCTGAATTCCATTTTACTCTCCGTTGCGATGACGAGTCATGCCTTGTCGGAAGACGGCGCAACGAATATCGTAGTGGTCACTACACTTCACAAGGCGCAGCTCTTCCTGGAAGCTGCCCGACATTACAAGAAGCTCTACTGGAGTCCCGCCTGGGATCGACTGGCGGCAAATCCGGATATTCACGAGGGCATGGCCGCCTTTTTCCAGGAGGCCGCCGGCATCCTGACCTCGCAGGACGCGCCGTGCGGATGCCTGATCATTCTGGCTGCCACGAATGTCTCCGCCGAGGGGCAGGCCATCAACGACACGCTCAAGGAGCTACGCGAAGAAGGCCTTGATTGCTTTCTCACTCGCATCAAGCGGGCGATCGTCGACGGACAGTTGCCCCCCGACACGAATACCCCTGCCATGGCTGTGGCAGCCAACACCATGCTGGACGGCATGTCTCTGCGGGCACGGGACGGCGTATCCCGAAGCGAGCTTGAGCAAGTCGGCGCGATTGCGATGAGCATGTTCCGGAAAGAGCTATTAGGTGCAGCGGGGTCAGTCGGTGGTAAGGCACATGGCAAACCAGGGAGGCAATAGCGGTTCAGACCCCGGCGATCCCTATGCGCGCGGGGCGCAGATGTTTCCGCGCTTGTCCGAGGAGATGGCTGAACGCGTCGCGGCTTATGGGATCGAAGAATTGGTGCCCGCCGATATGATGGTCTCCGAGCGCGGACGCGCCTTGGCTCGCCATTTGCAACCACGACAGCCGGGTCTTTGCAGTGGGGGACGTCCACTCGGGCAGCGTCAAGCGGGTGGCGTCGAGTGTCGGCGAAGGTTTGGTCGTGGTTTCGGCAATCCACCAGTATCTCAACGAGCAGCGCTCGCTGATCTGAGACCAAAAAAGTTCGGTCCCATGGACTACTCGGCGTTTCCCGCCTCCGGACCGGGCGCCAGCGATGATTTAAACTCCTCGATGAAGCCGCGCACGCGGGACGGCATGTGGTGGCGGGCGGGCAATACGGCCCAGATCGCGAGGTTGACCGGATCCGCGTCCTGCAATGCGACCTCGACCAGGTCGCCACGCGCGAGGTCGTCCACGATGTCCCAATAAGTGAGCAGCGCCAGTCCGGAGCCCGCCAGGCAGGCGGCGCGCAAGGCATCCGCGCTGCTGGCCGACAAGCGGCCGCTGATCGGCCGGGAGACTTGCTGCGCGTCGCGCCGGAACAGCCAGGAGCCCATGCCGTGGAGCGTCAGGCAGGCGTGGTTGCCGAGATCCGCCAGTGTCTGCGGATTTCCATGTGTCTTGAGATAAGCCGGGGATGCGCAAAGCATCCGTGGGTTGTCGGCCAGTTTCACGGCGATCAGTTCCGAGGCTTGGAGGGGCGCGACGCGGATGGCGACATCGATGCCGGCCGCGACGATGTCGATGATCCCGTCGGATAGCGTGACGTCGGCCTGCAGCAACGGATTGGCGGCCATCAACCGCGCGACCACCGGAACGACCAGCGCGCGCCCGATGACGTTCGGCGCGGTCAGCTTGAGCATGCCGCTCAACCCTTCGGCACGCTCCGCGAACGCGGTGACCGCGGCGTCCTTCGCATCGAGCATGGCCTGCGCCAGCGGCAGGAAGGTTTCGCCATCCGAGGTCAGCGCGAGCGATCGCGTGGTGCGATGGAACAGGCGCACGCCGAGCTCGGTCTCCAGCGCGGCCAGCCGCCGGCTGACCGCCATCGGCGACAGGCCGCTCTGCCGTCCGGCGGCGGAAAGGCTGCCGGCTGAGACGATCGTGCAGAAAAGGGCAATATCCGAAAGGTCCATCATTATAACAGTAAAAGATAAAGTGCCTATCGTCCAGCCCGTCTAATTCGCCGCCTCCGGGGTGCCTATCTGCGTCTCCGACGTGCAATTCCGCTTGCCGTTGCATGGTTCGAGCGTCGCGTGCGCCTTTTGTTTTGTGCGGAGGACGAATTGGAGGACCAATTAATGAGCAACGCTGTTTTCACGAAGATCGATATAAACGGGCTCACGCTTCGCAACCGCTTCGCCGTCGCACCCATGACCCGTGTCAGCGCCACCGCCGACGGCCGGGCGACGGCGGAAATGAAGTCGTATTACGAACGCTTCGCGAAGGGCGGCTTCAGCCTCTTGGTCACCGAGGGTCTCTACACCGACAAAGCCTGGTCGCAGGGCTATATCCACCAGCCCGGGATCAGCGACGAGGTGCAGGCGCTGTCATGGCGGCCCGTCGTCGAGGCTGCCCACGAACACGGCGGTCGCGTTTTTGCGCAGATCATGCATTCGGGCGCGCTCAGCTACGCCAATGGGTATCGTGAGGGCACCGTCGGGCCCTCGGCGATCAAGCCCAAGGGCACCCAGAGCGAATCCTATTACGGCAAGGGCGAGTTCCTGACGCCGCACGCCATGACCGACGAGGAGATCACCGACACAATCGACGGTTTCGCCGATGCGGCGCAGCGCGCGATCGAGGTCGCGGGGTTCGACGGCATCGAGCTTCACGGCGCCAATGGCTATCTCATCGACCAGTTCCTGACCGATTTTTCCAATGAGCGCACCGATCGCTGGGGCGGAAGCACCGAGCGCCGCGTCGAGTTCCTCCTCGCTGTGTTCAAGGCCGTTCGCGCCAGGGTCGGGGATGCCGTTCCCCTCGGCGCGCGCATCTCGCAGGGCAAGACCAACTATTACTATCACAAGTGGCAGGGCCGCGAGGCGGACGCAGAGATCATCTTCGGCGCGCTTGCCGATGTCGGCGCCGACTTCATCCACGTCACCGAATTCGAAGCCTGGCAGCCGGCTTTCGAAGGTGGCAGCGACAGCCTCGCCGCGCTGGCGCACCGCTTTGCGCCCGGCATCCCGATCATCGCCAATGGCAGCCTGCACGATCTTGCCCGGGCCGAGGACATGATCGATCAGGGCATGGGTCTGGTCGCCATCGGCCGTGGCGCGCTGGCCAATCCCGACCTGCCCCGCCGCGCCGAGGCAGCTCTCGATCTGGTCGAGTTCGACCCCGGCATTCTCGTTCCCGTCGCCAACCTCAAGGCGCGCGAACTCGAAATGGCCTGACGAGCTCTGGCTGGCCGGATCAGAAGAAAGGATCGAACGATGACCAGCGAACAACCAAAGACACTCAGACTCGTCATGCCGCAGTGGCAGGGCGGCGATAATCTGAAAACCTGGTTCGGCTGCTGGCCTGGCTTGCGCCTGAAAGCGACTGGCCGACAGTGGATGTGCCTGTTCCTGCGCCCGATGGCACGCCGGCTGAGATCGACAACGGGGTCCGCCATCGCGGCGCTCTGATGAAACAGTTGCAGGCGGCGACCGAGTTGCTCGAAACGCACCGGCCGGACAAGGTGGTGGTCTTCGGCGGCGATTGCCTCGTCGATCAGGCGCCCATCGCCTATCTGAACCAGCGCTATGGCGGCAAGCTCGGAGTGCTCTGGCTGGATGCGCATCCGGATGTGAGGACGCCGAAGGACTACCCCAATGCGCATACGATGGTGCTGGGCAATCTGCTCGGCGAGGGCGACCCCGAAATGGCGTCGCATGTGAAGCTTCCACTCGATCCGGCGCGGGTTCTATTCGCCGGGCTCGACTCGGATCGGCTGACGGATCAGGAACGCGATGTCATCGCCCGGCGCAACATCGCGGTCGTCCATACAAGGGAGCTCGATCAGGACAGCAATCCTGTTCTTGACTGGATCAGGACCAATGACATCCGCCATCTCGCCATCCATCTGGACCTGGATGTGCTGGACCCCAAGGCGTTCCGCGCGACCTACTTCGGCGAACCCGAGCCCGAAATCGACCCGCTCACGGCCTTCCCGGCCGGCACGATGCGTTTCGCAGTTCTGGCACGGCTGCTGAAGGACTTGGACGCGAATACCACGATTGTAGGGCTCGGCATCACCGAGCATCTGCCGTGGGACGCCATCAATCTGCGCAATCTGCTGAGCGGCGTGCCGATCCTCCGGTAAGCGCGGAATGACTCGCAGTCCGCTCCCGTTGATAGAACAGACGATGGAACAGAAAAATGCATTGGACCTGATCCGCCAGCCGGATCGCATGACCATCGGCTTCGAGTTGCCGCTGGATAACGACTGGTCGCCTGCGGGCGACGCCCGGCGGATGGCCGACGGACGTCCGGGCGGCGTGCCCGATCTAAGTGCGATGGGCGGTCTGGTGCGCAAGGCGGATGAACTGGGTTTCGCCGCCGTCTGGGTGCGCGATGTTCCGGTCTTCGACATGGCCAACTTTGGAGATGCGGGCTCGGTCCACGACATCTTCACGCTGCTCGGTTACCTGGCCGCGATCACGCGGCGCATCGCGCTGGGAACCGCCGCCGTGGTGCTGCCGCTTCGTCACCCGCTGATGGTCGCGAAGGCAGCAGCCTCGGCCGACGTCCTGTCCGGCGGCCGGCTGATCCTTGGCGTGGCTTCGGGCGACCGTCCGGTGGAATATCCACTGCTCGGCCTGGATTTCGAGGCACGCGGGCAAGACTTCCGCACGGCCGTCGATTATCTCCGTGCGGCCTGGAAGCCTGGCGGGTTGCCGGTGAACGGACAGCGGGTCCCGACGCTGGATCTGCTGCCGCGCCCGCTTCAGCAAAAGATTCCGATGGTGGTGGCGGGACAGGCTCAGCAGAGCAACGAATGGCTGGCCAGCCGGATGGACGGGCGCTTCACCTATCCGATGGGGGTCGTACGAACGGCCCAGGTGGCTCAGACGTGGGCCGAGGCGACCGCGGGTCAGGGAGCCGTCCTCAGCGCGTTTTTCCTCGACCTGCTGGACGACGCCAACGCGCCGATGGAGCCGATCCGCCTGGGCGCGCGGGGCGGGCGGAATGCGATCATCGCCCATTTCCAGGCTCTCTCGGCGGCGGGCGTGGATCACGTCGCCGTCAATCTTCGACAATCGGGTCGCGCGCCTGCGGACGTCATGGACGAACTGGCAACCGAAGTCGTGCCCGCCTTGGAAAAACATATCTCATGACGGTCTTCCTTTATCGGCGCGGTTGCACGCTCATTGCGCGTCTGCGCGCTCGATGGTGATGTCCGAACTGCCGGCGACCTTCAGGGCGTCGAAGCCTTCGACGATGCGGCCGAGTTTCACGAGACCGGGCGAACGGCGGAAGTCTTTGTGAAACAGCGCGAGATTGCCCCACGGCGCATAATAGGTCACGTCGCCGGCTTTGGGGTCGATCGCCGCGGGCGCGCCGTCTGTGCTGAGATTCGAGGACAGATAGGCGATCTTCTCCGTAGCGGCGAAGTCTTCGAGCTTCACCTTGAGGGGCAGCAGGGCGAGGAAATCGCGCGTCGTCGCGTTGTCTTCCAGGATGGCGACGACCGGCGTGCCGTTGAGCGTGAATTTGATCTTCATGGTCTTATGTGCGGTTTGCCCGTAGGCGGCGCTGACAAAAAGGAAAGCGGCCGCGAGTGCAATGCGGGTCATCGACATGGCGTCAGCGTTCGATCTGCTTCTGTTGCTCGGGTGGATAGCGATCGCCGACGATTTCGACCTTTGAAACCGCGTCGTTGAGCGCCTGAAGATCGTCGGCCGTAAACACCACGTCTGCGGCCCTCAGATTTTCGTCGAGATGGGCGAGTTTTGTCGTGCCCGGGATAGGCACGATCCACGGCTTCTGCGCCAGCAGCCAGGCGAGGGCGACCTGAGACGATGTAAGGCCCCGCGTCCGGCCGAAGGCGTTCAGCACCTCGACCAAGGCCAGGTTCGCTCGGATCGCCTCCGGCTTGAACCGCGGCAGGGTGTTGCGGTTGTCGTTGCCGGAGTCGAACCGCGTATACTCGTTGATCGCTCCGCCAAGGAAGCCGCGATTGAGCGGGCTATAAGGCACAAAGCCAATGCCGAGTTCTTCCAGAACTGGAAATATCTCGCTTTCCGGCTCTCTCCACATGAGATGGTATTCGCTCTGTACAGCGGTGACCGGCTGCACGGCATGGGCTTTCCGGATTGTTTGAGCACCCACTTCACAAAGGCCAAATCGCTTCACCTTGCCCTCGGTGATAAGGTCTTTCACCGTGCCGGCCACGTCTTCGATGGGCACGTCGGGGTCCAGGCGATGCTGGTAGAAGAGATCGATCGCGTCGACCTTCAGGCGCTTGAGGGAGTCGTCGGCGACCCGGCGGATATTCTCGGGGCGACTGTTCAGCTTGCCGGTTTCGTATGTCCCATCGACGACGCTGTGCCCGAATTTGGTCGTCACGCTCACCTTGTCCCGGTAGGGATAGAGACCTTCTCCCACCAGCTCCTCGTTGGTCAAGGGTCCGTAAACCTGAGCGGTATCGAACAACGTGACGCCGCGTTCGGCGGCCTGATGAAGCAGCGCCAGCAGCGCCTTGCGATCTGGATGGGGGCCGCGATTGTAGGTCATGCCCATCACGCCGAAGCCCAGACTGGACACCTCCATGCTGAAGCGCCCCCGGCCCAAGGTGCGTTTCCCGTGGATCGATGCGAGATCCATTCCGTCCGCTTGTCGCGAGGGTGATTGAGATTCGTGGGGCGCGGCGCTTGCCGCAACAGGCTGAAGCGACAGCGCAATGCCGAGACCCGCACCGACGCCGAGTAGTTCGCGGCGGCTCGTATGCTTTAGCTTATTCATAGCGTTCAACTCCGTTCACGCGATCGCGTCAACCGCGCCGCTTCTCGAAGACAGCCTTCGCCACCGGAAGGGCCGACATGGCGTTGGGCCAGCCGGCGTAGAAGGCGAGATGGGTGATGGCTTCGGCGGCCTGCTCCTCGGTGAGCCCGTTATCCATCGCGCGATTGAGATGGAAGGTGACCTGCTCGACCTGGCCTGAAGAGATCAGCGCGGCGACGGTGATGAGGCTGCGGTCGCGCGGCGCAAGCTCAGGGCGCAGCCACAGGTCGCGGAAGAGATAGTCCGTCGTGTACTGAACAAGGCCGGGCGCGACATCGCCAAATTGATTGCCGACATTGGTCGCCCGCGCGGTCTCGGCCTTTTCGTCCAGCGGCAGCGGAGTTGGGTCCATCTTCGGAAGCTGATCCGGCCCGATGCCGCGCTTGGCGAAGACTTCGCTGACCGGGCCGATCGCGGCCATCGCCTTGCCCCAACCGGAATAATAGGCGAGATGCGTGATCGTCTCCGAGATCTCGGCGGGCTTCACGCCGTTCTGAAGCGCCTGATCGGCGTAATAATTGACCGCGCCGGCCTCGCCGCGGGCGATGAGTGCGGCGATCGTGACCAGGCTGCGGTCGCGCGGGTTCAGACCCGGCCGCTTCCAGACGTCACCATATAGGCGGTCCTGCGTGTATTGCTCGAGTGCTGGCGCGACGGACCGGACCTGATCCGGCGAGAAGCGGCGACCTTCGGGATTTGGCTGCTGTGCATGTGCCGTGGTTGCCATGATGAGGAGTCCTAAGATTGGCGCGATGAAGCGTTTCATGTCGGTCTTCCGGTGTTGGGGTTTGTGAATTCTTGGCTGAGAGGCCGTGTGCGACGAGCGAATAGCCCGCCGTCGACGACGGGCGTCCTCATCCGTGGTCGAGCTGGCTTTCGGTGAACGGATCGGCGCGGCCGCCGACCAGAGTGATCTTCTCTGCGCCGGCGTTGAATTCGCTGAGCTCGTCAGCGGTCAGGCGAACAGCCGGTGCGCCGACGTTCTCGGCAATGTGCATGTACTGCGTCGTGCCGGGGATCGGGACGATCCACGGCCGCTGCGCCAGAACCCAGGCGAGAGCGAATTGCGCCGGTGTAGTGGTCTTCCGCTCCGCCCAGCCACGGACGTAGTCGTAGAGGGCGAGGTTCTTCGCCAGCGCCTCCGGCGCGAAGCGCGGCAGGTTATGGCGGCGATCCGTCGAGTCGAAGCGGCTGGCAGCGTTGACGGCGCCGGTGAAGAAGCTGCGTCCGACCGGGCAATAGGGCACGAAGCCGATGCCGAGTTCTTCGAGCGTCGGGAAAATCCGGGTCTCCGGCTCGCGCCACCAGATGGCGTATTCGCTTTGCACGGCGCTGACCGGCAGGACGGCATGGGCACGGCGGATGGTGGCGGCGCTGGCTTCGGAGAGGCCCCAATGCTTCACCTTGCCGGCCTGAATCAAATCCTTGACCGCGCCGGCGACGTCCTCGATCGGCACCTTGGGATCGGGGCGATGCTGGTAGAGCAGATCGATATGGTCGATCCTCAGTCGTTTCAGCGAGCCGTCGACGGCGCGCCGCAAATGGTCGGGCTGGCTGTTCAGCGACGTCGGCTGGCCTTCCTCCACGCCGAAGCCGAACTTGGTGGCGATGACGACCTGATCGCGCACCGGCGCGAGCGCTTCGCCGACAAATTCTTCGCTCAGATAGGGACCGTAGACCTCGGCGGTGTCGAAGAACGTCACGCCCTGCTCGAACGCGGCGCGAATGAGCGCCACACTCGCTTTGCGGTCGCGCGGTCCGCCGCCATAGTAGCCGACCAGCGGCAGGCAACCCAGGCCGATGGCCGACACCTCCAGATCACCGAGTTTGCGGCTGTCCATGGCCTTCTCGATTTTTGGAATTGCGGCATCCCGCCGGTATTATGCCGACAGCGCCTCTCTCGGCCCTCAAGGTCGATGACTGGCACGAGACGGTCGATATCAACGTCAAGGGCGTTCTCAATGGCGTGGCAGCCGTCCTTCCGACCTTTATCGCGCAGAAGTCCGGGCATGTGCTGGCAACGTCCTCGGTCGCCGGACTCAAGGCGTATCCCGGCAGCGCGGTCTATGGCGGGACCAAGTGGTTCGTCCGTGACTTCATGGAGGTGCTGCGCATCGAGTCCGCCATGGAAGGCACCAACATCCGCACGACGACCATCTACCCGGCCGCCATCAATACCGAACTGCTCAACTCGATCTCCGACAAGGGCTCGGCCGAAGCGATGAAGCAGCTCTATGACAGGCACGGAATTTCGTCCGACAGAATCGCGGACGTCGTCGCCTTCGCGATCGACGCGCCGGAGGACACGACGATCAACGAATTTACTGTCGGACCTGCCGATCAGCCCTGGTAAGCAGGAGGCGCTGATCAGTCGCCTCGAATAGCCCGTCTTATCTGTGATGGGAAATCTCGCATCGCTGGCACGGAGCACGTCTATGAAGCTGTTGGCGCAACCGACCTCGGCGGTCCGGAGATGCTCAGTCTTTTGACACTGCCGAAAGGAGTATGAACAATGGCTATTGACCCGCAGCGCGTCTTGCGGCTGAACCTGCCGCAATGGCAGGGCAGCGATCGCCCCGACTACCGCATCGGTGGCCGCGTGCTGGCAGCCATCGCCCCTGATCCGCAAGGGCCGCAGGAAACCGTGCCGGTTCCTGTGGCCACAAGCGACAAACGTCCCGTCGAGGGTGGAATCGTATCCCGCCAGGCGCTTCTTGAGCAAGTTGCGGCGGCGCGCACCGCAATCGAGCGCCATGCGCCGGAAGCCATCGTGACGCTCGGTGGTGACTGCCATGTCAGTTTCGCGCCTTTCGCCTATCTGAACGAACGTTACGGCGACGATCTGGCCATTCTCTGGGTCGACGCCCATCCCGACATCATGGGGCCAGAGCAGATGGCGAACGCTCATGCACATGTGCTGGCGATGCTGATGGGCGAGGCGGCGTCCGACTTTACCGATGCGGTGCCGCGCAAGGTCGATCCGAAGAAGGTCCTCTATGTCGGGCTCACCGAAACGACTCCGTTTGAAACTGGCTTTGTCGAGAAGCATGGCCTGGCCCGCCTGAGCCCCGAGGATCTGGCCGGTTCGCCTGCCAAGGTTCTCGAATGGGTCCGCTCCAGCGGTGCGAAGAAGATCGCTGTCCATTTCGACGTCGATGTTCTCGATCCCACGCTCTACGACTTCCTGCTCTTCCGCGACCCGTCGCTGGCTCCCGGCGCATTCGACGGCGTCGCCAAGGGGCGCATGCGGTTCGAGGACGTCGCGGCTATTCTCACCGCTGTGAACGCTGAAGCCGACATCGTGGGCCTCACGATCGCGGAGTTCACGCCCTGGAGCGTGATCGAATTATCCAAATCGCTTCGCAGGCTTCCGCTGCTGAGCTGATTTTGCCTGATGGTCTCCCAAAACGGGACCATCAGCTTGTTTGGTGTCTGCATCGGCGGCTTCGAGCCAGCGCAGGAGATCGCCGCTACGGCCCTTTGACCCTGGCGAAGAGCAATCGGTGCTGAAGCAGAACATAGTCGGTTCGAATTCGCCGGGGCCTTTGGTGCGAGAGATCCGCACGTTGCGAGCCGATAAGCCAACCCTTAAGCGAGAATGGCGCACCCGACAGGATTCGAACCTGTGACCTCTGCCTTCGGAGGGCAGCACTCTATCCAGCTGAGCTACGGGTGC
>ERZ869909.732-NODE-732-length-33512-cov-7.285120_pt1 | contig 33512 bp, 21 predicted proteins | sample MGYA00520892_ERZ869909 | MGnify/ENA primary metagenome ERZ869909 (study PRJEB32215, sample SAMEA104723947) | bioreactor metagenome | biome: bioreactor; feature: anaerobic bioreactor; material: water | place: China | collected 2015-03-12 ...
CCACGTCGTCTGGGTCGCCGAAGCCGTCACCGTCGGCGTCGCGGTAGAAGGGCAGGCGCACGCCCTCGTCGATCTCGTCGTTGCAGTTGTTGTCGACACCATCGCAGACCTCGACCGCGCCGGGGTGGATGTTGGGGTCGTTATCGTTGCAGTCACCGCTGCGGTCGACCCAGCCGGGAGGGCCAGCGCAGGCGAAGATGGGGGTAGCGTTGCGGTCCCCCCAGGTGTCGCCGTCGAGATCGGGCCACCAGTTGCGCTCGCCGATAGAGCCTGGTCCATCGGTGACGCCGTCGCAGTTGTTGTCGATGCCGTCACAGACCTCGACAGCGTTGGGATGCACGTTGGGGTCCGTGTCGTCACAATCCTCGTCGTTGTCGACGTAGCCCTCCGGCGCGCTGCAGGCCCAGACCACGTCGTCTGGGTCGCCGAAGCCGTCACCGTCGGCGTCGCGGTAGAAGGGCAGGCGCACGCCCTCGTCGATCTCGCCGTCGCAGTTGTTGTCGACGCCATCGCAGACCTCCACCGCGTCAGGGTGGATGTTCGGGTCTGTGTCGTCGCAGTCGCGGTCGTTGTCGACGTAGCCTTCGGGTGGGTCACAGGCGAGCACGAAGATCGCTGGGTCACCAAATCCGTCTCCGTCCGCGTCCAGGAACCAGACGTTGAGGGTGCCGTCCTCACCGTCATCGATTACGCCGCTGCAGTTGTTGTCGACACCGTCGCAGATCTCCTCGGCGTCCGGGTGGATGTCTGCGTCTTCGTCGTCGCAGTCTTCGTTGTTGTCGACGTAGCCCTCGGGTTCGTCGCACGCCAACACGGGATCGGCCTCGGCATCTCCGAAGCCGTCTCCGTCCGCGTCCGGCCACCACGAGCGCTGGCCCGCGGCGTCGGGGCCGTCGGTCACACCGTCGCAGTTGTTGTCGATACCGTCGCAGACCTCCGTAGCGCCGGGGTGGACGGCGGGATCGATGTCGTCACAGTCCTCGTTGTTGTCGACGTAGCCAGGAGGCTGGGTACAGGCGAAGAGAAAGCGGTCCGGGTCGCCGAAGCCGTCGCCGTCCCCGTCTCGGTACCAGATGGGCGCGTCGATGGCGTCGGGGCCATCCACGATGAGGTCACAGTTGTTGTCGCGGCCATCACAGAGCTCGGGCGCTCCCGGGTAGATCGTGGGGTCGCTGTCGTCGCAGTCGTCGCCGTTCGTGACCCAGTGCCCCTGGCCCGGCGGTGCACACCCGATATAGGCGAAGCGAGGATCTCCGAAGCCGTCTCCGTCCGCGTCCAGGTACCACACCTGAGCGTCCCTGGCGTTCTGTCCGTCGACGACGCCGTCGCAGTCGTTGTCGCGCCCGTCGCACACCTCGGGGGCGGGCACGACGAAACCATCGCACGTGGGGCTCCAGCCGCCACCGAAGCAGGTCTGGACGCCTGCCCGACACTCGCCCACCCCCTCCGTGCCCGGGGGGCCGAAGTAGCACGATCGGGTCAGCGCGTTGCCTTCGGTGTCCCGGTCCGTGAAGCCGTCGCAGGTCCAGTCGATGTCGTCGCAGCGCTCCTGCAGCGCGGGCTCGTGGAGCGGCTGGCACACCCGCGCACCCTCGACGCAAGCCCAGGTGCCCGCGGCACAGCGGCCCAGCAGGCCGGTGTCACAGGAGCCGCCGACGTCGATAGGGTCGTTGTCGACGATCCCGTCACAGTTGTCGTCGAGCCCGTTGCAGCGCTCCTCACGCGGCAGGACGAAGCCCTCGCAGGTGCTCGCCCACTCGCCGCTCTCACAGCGCTGCAAGCCCTCGACGCACACGCCGACCCCCCTGTGGCGCGCTTCGCCGGGGTAGCAGGTGCGGGCCAGAGACTCTCCATCGGGGCCGACGTCGATCTGGCCATCGCAGGTGTTGTCGAGGCCGTCGCAGCGCTCCTCCGTCGCTGGGAAGGTCGTCTGCTCGCACTCCAGCACGCCCCCCGCGCGACACACGGTCAACCCTTGCGCGCACACACCAGCGAGCCCGGTGTCACAGGGTTGCCCGCTGTCCACGGTGTTGACGTCGACGCGCCCGTCGCAGTTGTTGTCGACGCCGTCGCAGATCTCGGGCGCACCGAGGTAGACCGCGGGGTCGTTGTCATTGCAGTCCGTGCCTGCACATCCGGGACCCAAGCCATAGCCGTCGTTGTCTTGGTCCCAGCAGAAGTCATCCGGGAGGCAAGCGGAGGCTCGGTCGCTGCCCCCGCCCACGATGACGCAGCGCCACCCCTCGCGGCACTCCGTGTCATCGCGACAGAAGCGCGTGCAGATACGGACCTCCCCGCGGTCATCGACGGCCTGGCAGAGCTCGGGGGCGCAGTCATCGCTGGTCTCGCAGAGGCGTACGTCATCACCCCATCCGTCGTGCGCGTCCGTGGTGTCAGCGGTGTCCCCCGACGTGGTGTCGCCCTCGTCCTCGTCGAGGTCAGGGTCGCGGTCTACCCGAGGGACGTCGCGCGTGTCCTCACCGTTCGTGTCGCTGACGTCGTCGCCTGGCGGCTCTTGCGTCTGCGTGCTCCCGCTCTTGTCCGAGCACGAGGCCATTAGCAACGCGGCCCCACAGAGCAGGGGGAGGAGGGCATGGTGGATGGAGGAGATACGCATGACACACGGGGGGAGGGAACGAGGCAGTGGGTGGGCCCACGCGTCGCGAAGCTCGTCGGTGAGCAAGGAGGGGCGAGCGCGACGGACCCAGGGGATCGCGCGGCGCGTCAGAGGCTACGTGAAGGTCCTCGCGGAATCCAGCGCCACTTCATCGGAAACCCACAGGGCTGTCAGGAGCCTGACACGCCCTGCGCCCGACCTTCGTGGGGTCTGTCCGCCAGCGCGCCTAGGATAACCGATCCATGCGCATAGGGCAAAGCGCTGAATGATCTAGGTATTCTGAAGCGGTTGCGCCCGCCCGCGCTGCGGGCCGCCCCGCTCGAGGGGCTAGGCGCTCAGGAAGCCCACGGGAGCGCGGAAGAGGAGCCGCTCCTGCGCGTCACTCTGCACCCACGTGCGCTGGCGCATCCGTCCGAACTCCAGCGCCTCCTCGGCGCTCATGCCACGCCCGATCAGGTGCAGGAGGAGCAGCGTCCCCGCCCGGCCGGCACCCTCAGCGCTCAGGTACGCCACCCTGTGCCCGTGGTCCAGACAAGCCTCGACGTAGCGACACAGCTCCATCCCTTGGACGACGTCAGGGGCACCCCCCGCGCTGAGCAGGACGTGGCGCTGCAGCAGGCCCGCCGCCTCGACGAGGGGGTCCGGCAGCGCCTCGGCGTCCAGGGTGACCACGAGGGTGATTCCTGCGTCGCGGAGCGCCGCGAGCTGCCCCGCTGGGTCGCGGCGTACCCGCTCGAGAGGGTAGCTACCCGTCATCCGGCTCAGCAGCCACGTGAAGCCTTCGGGCGTCGGTCCGTCACCGGCCTCGCGAGCCGGTGGGGCGGGTGGGGTGTCGGGCGCTAAGGTCCGCAGGGAGGGCAGCTCTACAGCCTTCCACGTCCCGCTGGTGAGCGCGCTGCGTCGCAGGGGTGGGGGCTCAGGGGCGGCGGCGCTCAGCGCTGGTGGCGTGCCCTGCGCTGCCCGCAAGCCTCCGCCTGCCAACGATGCAGGCGCGAAGGTCCTTGAGCAGCGACCCTCCTTCATCAGGGTGAGCGCGCTCGCGAGGCGCTCTATGAGCGCTCGGTGGTGCGTCACCATGAGGAAGGCCCGACGCGTCGCCTGGAGCGCGAGCAGGTGCTCGATGGGTGCGCGCTCCTCCACGCTCAGGTCCGCCATCACTTCGTCCAGACAGACCAGCTCCGGGTCACCCAAGAGCACCCGGGCGAGGTGTACCAACCGCTGCAGCGAGGGTGACGCCTGCGACATGGGGGTCGTCCATGCCGCACGAAGCGAGCCGAGGTCGTGTGCCTCCAGCCATAGAGAGAGCAGCGTGTCCAGCTCGTCATCGCTGCGCTGTCGCCAATGGGGTAGCTGTTCGACCAGCAGGGCGCGGATGGGCGCGTCCGTGACCAGGTGTCGAGACGAGAGCCACCCGATTCGCAGCTCGTCCACCACGCCGACCCCCTCGCGCCGGTAGCACACACGGCCTTCGACGGACCAGGGGGGTAGGGTCGACTGGCGCCCCGCGAGCACCCGCAGGAGGGTCGACTTCCCCGCGCCCGGCGGGCCCGCCAGGGCGTGGATGCCGCGCGCGGCCACATCAAGGGACACATGGTCCACGATCACGCGGTCCCCGTGGTGGACACGAATCTCCCCCGCTTCAACGAGCACTGGCGCTGACGATGACATCTCGCTTTACCAATCCGGCACAAGGGGGGACAGACGAGCGCGCCACCCTAGCGCATGGTAGGTCCTGGCGCTACCTTCTTTCGCCTCGCCCGTCAGAGCAGCCCCCCCGAGCCCAGGGGCGCTTCACCGGGCGAGCAGCGCCTCCACGGTCTCGGCGACGACCTCTCCGCCGGGGCGCTCTGCCTGCATCGCCCGGCCAAGGGCAGCGGCGGCCTGCACCCGCGAGGGTTGGAGCAGCCCTTGGAGCGCGTCACCCAGGCGCTCTGGTGTCCACCGCCGAAAGGGGAGCACCAGCCCGACCCCCAGGGTCTCCAAGCGATGGCCCCAGTAGCGCTGGTCTCCGAACACGGGGGCCACCAAGGTGGGGCGACCCGCCCGCGCGCTCGTGGCTGTGCTTCCCGCCCCGCCGTGGTGGACGATGGCGGCGCAGCGTGGGAAGAGCCGGTCATGGTCGACGGGGCCGATCCAACGGACGTGCTCGGGCAAGCTCCCGCGCAGGCGCGCGCCCTCCTTGAGGGCTCCGCTCACGATCGCGCGCAGGCCTGTACGTTGCAGCGCGCGCAGCACCACGTCCATCGCCGCCTCGGTGTCGAAGATGGGCATGCTGCCGAGACCGATGTAGACGGGTGGTGGCCCTTCGTCCAAGAAGGGGAGCAGCGTCTCGAAGCTCTCGCTCTCCCCGAGCCCAGCGCGAAGTTCGGGTGGCAAGGCGCAGAAACCGGTGACGATGTCGTGGGGCCAGTCTTGGGGTCGTGGTTGGAGCAGGGGGCTCCAGAGGTGGAGCGAGGGGTGCCCCGCACGCCACAGCGCCATGGGCGCGTCCTCGCGCGCTTGCGGCAGTCCGTGTCGGTGCCGGATGCGCTTGTCCGTGCGCCCCATCGCGCGCCAGATCGACCACGCGAGCGCCTTCGTGGTCGCGTAGCGCGCCGCGCCGGGGACCCAGTCCGGAAAGTGCAGCGCGCCGTGGACGACCTCGCGCGACGGCAGCGAGGGGAAGGTGTGGGCAACCCACATGGGGAAGGAGCGCAGCTCGGAGAACACCCGGACCATGGTGGCGGGCAGCAAGCCCGTGATCACGCCGTCGCAGTCCTCCGTGAGGGTGCTGATGTCGCGCTCGACGTCGTCGGCGAGGCGTTCATGGGTGGTGATCATGGCTCGGACCAGGCGCAGCAGGTCCCCACGCTCGACCCAGGCGCGTCCCTCAGGGGACTCGAGGATCTCTTCGCTGCTGCCCGCGATCGGCAACACCTCCAGGCCCGTCGCGCGGGCAAAGGCCACGTGGTTCTCCGGGGTGCCGAGCAGCACATCGTGGCCCCTGGCGCGGAGCGCGTGGGCGATCGCGACCATGGGCTGGATGTCTCCCCGTGTCCCGTAGCTCACGACCGTGATGCGCATGCGTCCTCTGCAGAAGTGGCTGCGCTCCTTATCCATCGGGCTGTGGCCCTTGTCCAGGGGTCCGCACCCGCTTCAGGGCGTGTCGCGCCGCCCCCCGCAGCCTAGTGGACGTTCCAGGTGTTCGGGCCCGTCAAGAGCGCCTGCAGGCTGAGCTTGTTCTTGGTGACCGCAGCGCGGTGGCGGGCGGCGAGCTCCTCTTCCCAGGTGGGCTCCGTGACGGCGCGCAGGACACCGATGGGGGTGGGCCCTCCCTCCCGTGGGAGCTGCGCGAGGGCGGCGGCGTAGCCGGGGGGGCCATCCTCTCGGTGGCGGAGGACATCCTCGGGCCGCACGTCGGCTGCCGGGCGTCGGGCGAGCGCGAAGCCCTCTTGGACGATCGCCAGCGGCTGGTCCTTGGCGCCGTAGAGCAGCGGCGCTCCCTCTTCGAGGCGCAGCACGTGGTCCTCCTTCGTGGCCTTCTCGGTGAGCAGGGAGAAGGCGCCGTCGTTGAAGATGTTGCAGTTCTGATAGATCTCCAGGAAGGCCAGCCCGCGGTGGTGGTGCGCCCGGTGGATCATGTCGCCGAGGTGCTTGGGGTCTCGATCGATCGATCGGGCGACGAAGGTCGCCCCAGCCCCGAGCGCTAGCGACCAGGGTTCGAAAGGCGCGTCGGCTGTTCCGAAGGGGCTCGACTTCGTCTCTTTGTGCCTCTCCGAGGTGGGGGATGCCTGTCCTTTGGTCAGCCCATAGATTCGGTTGTTGAAGAGCAGGACCTTGACGTCGAGGTTGCGCCGGATGGCGTGGATGAGGTGGTTGCCACCGATGGAGAGGCTGTCTCCGTCCCCGGTGACGACCCACACTTGGAGCTCCGGGCGCGCGGCCTTGAGGCCGGCTGCCACCGCTAGGGGCCGCCCGTGGATGGTGTGGAAGCCAAAGGTGTTCATGTAGTAGGGGAAGCGGCTAGAGCAGCCGATACCGCTGACGATGACCACCTCCTCGCGTCGGAGGCCGAGCTCGGCGAAGGCCTTCTGCACGGCCGCCAAGATGACGTAGTCCCCGCATCCTGGGCACCAACGCACCTCTTGATCGGTCTGAAAGTCTTTCCGGGTTAGCGGGGCAAGGGCGGTGGTGTTCATGCCGGCTCCAGGTGTTCGAGGAGGCCTTGGACAAGCTCAGCGGTGCGGAAGGGCTGCCCTTGCACCTTGGTCAGCGAGCGGATGGGGAGCGCGAAGCGTGCCCGAAGAACCTGGGCGAGCTGCCCCAGGTTCAGCTCAGCGACGATCACCCGCTCGTAGCGCCGCAGGACCTCCTCCGTGTTGGCTGGCAGGGGGGCGAGGTGCCGCAGGTGGGCCCGCGCGACCTTCTCGCCGCGCCTCCGCAGCTCCGCGCACGCGGTGCGGAGGGAACCTTCGGTGCCACCCCAGCCCACGACGAGCGTCCTGGCGTCCTCGTCCCCTTCGACGGTGAGCGGAGGCAAACGTCGCGCCACGCGCTCTACCTTCTCTTGGCGCAGGTGGACCATCTTCTCGTGGTTCGCGGGGGCGTAGGAGATGTGCCCGGTGCCGTCCGCCTTCTCCAACCCGCCGATGCGGTGTTCGTAACCCGCCATGCCTGGCGTCACCCAGGGCCGCGCGAGGGTCTCTGGGTCGCGCTGGTAGGGCTGAAAGTCCTCTGCAGGACCCACCGGCGCTAGGGTGATCGGCTCCAGAGCGTCGAGGTCTGGCACCTTCCAGGGCTCCGCGCCGTTGGCGATGTACCCGTCGGACAAGAGGAGCACGGGCGTCATGGAGGTCAGCGAGAGACGCACCGCTTCGATCGCGATGTGAAAGCAGTCCGAGGGCGACGAGGGCGCCAACACGAGCAGCGGCGACTCGCCGTGGCGACCATAGAGCGCCTGGAAGAGGTCCGCCTGCTCCGTCTTTGTCGGCAGGCCGGTGCTCGGCCCTCCCCGCTGCACGTCCACCACGATGAGAGGCAGCTCGGTCATGATCGCCAAGCCGATCGCCTCTCCCTTGAGACTGATGCCAGGCCCTGACGAGGTGGTGACGCCGATGGCGCCGCCGTACGCTGCCCCAATCGCGGAGCACACCGCCGCGATCTCGTCTTCCGCCTGGAAGGTGTGCACGCCGAAGGCCTCGTAGCGCGCGAGCTCGTGCAGGATGTCTGACGCGGGTGTGATCGGGTAGGAGCCCAGGAAGAGTTGACGCCCCGCGAGGTAGGACGCCGCGGTCAACCCCAGCGCGAGCGCCTGGTTACCCGTGATGTTGCGGTAGGTGCCCGGCGTCAGCCGGGCGGGGCGCACATGGACGGGGTGCGCGAAGGCCTCCGTGGTCAACCCAAAGTCCCAGCCCTTCTGCAGCACCTGACGGTTGGCGAGCGCCAAGGCGCTGCCTGGGCCGAACTTGCGATCGATCCACGCGCGCGTGCTGTCCAGCGGCCGACTGAACATCCAGGAGGCGAGCCCCAGCGCGAAGAAGTTGCGGCAGCGCTCCTTGTCTCTGTGGCTCAGGCCTTCCGCATCCGAGAGCGCCTCCACCGTCAGGGTCGTGATCGGCACCGTGTGGACGCGGAAGGCGCCCAGAGAGCCATCGTCCAGGGGGTTCGTGTTGAGCCCAGCCTTCGCCAGCGCGCGCTCGTGGAAGGCGTCGGCGTCCACCACGATGGTCGCGCCCGGCTCTAGGTCCGGGAGGTTCTTCGCCAGGGCAGCCGGGTTCATCGCGACCAGGACGTCCGGGCTGTCGCCGGCGGTGTAGACGTCGTGCGACGCGAACTGCAGCTGGAAACCGCTGACACCGGGCAAGGTCCCGGCGGGCGCTCGGATCTCGGCGGGGAAGTCGGGCAGGGTGGCGACATCGTTGCCGAAGAGCGCGCTCGCCTCGGTAAAGCGGCTGCCCGTCACCTGCATACCGTCGCCGCTGTCTCCGGCGAAGCGAAGGATAACGTGCTCGCGCTCTGCTGCGGGCTCAGCGGCGAGAGGGGAGGGGGCGTTCATGACCGGGGGCCGGGAGAGCGGGGGCAGCGCGCGTGGTGACCAGTTCACCACACGCAGGTGGTCGCGTAGTGGCATTCTTTACCATTCTTGTCAAGAATGGCCTCCGTAAATTGCCATGCTCGCAAGTGTGGTGTGAGCGGCTTCACCGGGGTCCCTGCAGGTCCACCTTCCTAGGGCTGGTTACCCCTTGAACTGCGGGGTGCGGCGTTCCATCATCGCCCGGACCCCCTCGTCGTGGTCTTCGGTGTTCTGGACGATGCCTTGGTAGGTTGCGGCCAGGTTCAGCGCGGCGTCCAGGCCGAGGTCCCAGCTATGGTACACGGCGCTCTTCGCGAGGCGGACGGCGAGCGGCGCGTTGGCGGCGATTCGGCCTGCCCACTTGCGCGCTGTCTCCATGAGATCGTTGGGTTCGACCACGTCGTGCACGAGGCCGATTCGCTCTGCCTCCAAGGTGTCGATGAGGCGCCCCGTCATGACGAGATCGAGGGCGCGCGGGAAGCCGACGACGCGGGAGAGCAGGTAGGCGCCGCCGTCGCCGGGAATGAGGCCGAGCTTGACGAAGGTGCTCCCGAAGCGTGCGCCGTTCGCTGCGATTCGGATGTCGCACATGCAGGCGAGATCGAGCCCCGCGCCGATGGCGGGGCCGTTGATGGCTGCGATGACGGGCTTCTCGAATCGCGCGAGGCGCCGGGGGACGCGATGGATCCCGCGCAGGTATGCGCTGCGGAGCTGTACGGGGTTGCCAGCGAACATCCCCTCGTGGTCGGCCATCAGCTTGAGGTCACCGCCACCGCTGAAGGTGCCCCCCGCGCCGGTGATGACCACACAGCGGACCTCGTCGTCCACCTCGGCGGCGTCGAAGGCCCTCGTGATGCTGTCGATCATGTCGTCGCTGTATGCGTTGCGCGCCTCTTCGCGGTCCAGGGTGATGATGGCGAGGGAAGCGTCTTTCTCGTAGCGGAGGTCTTTGAACATGGGGCCTCGGGGGAGGGGCCGCCTAGGCTGCGGCGGCGGAGGAAGGTCTCGTCAGCCGACCCTACCGGGCTGTCGATACAGAACAAAGAAAAGGGACGCCAGCGCGAGCAAAAATACCAGCCACAGCGCCGCTCGTAGCCGGCCTCGGGGTGGTGTCTGCTCGGGGATGTGGAGCCACACGATGGTCCACCAGCCGACCATCAAGGACGCGGCGGCCGCCAGCAGCGCTGCGCCCAGCTTGCCGTGCATCCACAGGAGCCTGCTCAGGACGTCGATCCGCAGCAGGAAGCTGGCCACCCCGGCGGTGACGGCGACGGCCAGCCCGGGCAGCAGGCACCCGTAGAGCAGGCGTTGCACGACCACGCGAAGTAGAGGATGCTCTCGGTCCTCGGGTCGGCTTGTGGGCAGAACCAGGCCTAACCCGACCAGCCCCGCCATCCAGGCGAACACGCCGAGCAGGTGAAGAGCCTTCAAGGTGGTGAACCCCATGGATCGCTCGTCCCTGGCAGGTCGCGCTCGATGCGCGACCGGTGTTGCCCCTCGTGCTACGCCTCCTTCAGCAAGTCAACGCCTCTTCCGCGTCCGTGACGACGCGAACCCCCGCCCCCGGTGCCGCCCCATGACACGCCGCTCCTCAACCCTCGTGATCGCACACCAAGACCCCCCTCAGTTTGCGCAGGAGCCGGTCGCGCTGCCCATCGTGCAGTCGACGACCTTCTACATGGATTCCGCGATCGAAGCCTCGATGGCGGAGGGCAACTACCGCGGGGGTTGGCTCTACACGCGGATGGACAACCCTACGCTGGACACCCTCGCCCGCCGCGTGGCCTCCCTGCACGGCGCCGAGGCAGGGCTCTGTACCGCGAGCGGCATGGGGGCGCTCTCCGCCGCGCTCTTTGGGCTCACGCAGCCCGGCGATGTGCTGATCGTCGACACGCAGCTCTACGGGGTCACGGACAGCCTCTTGGACCGCTACCTGGTGCCGGCCGGTCGGCGCGTGGTGCGCGTCCCCCTGGCGACCCCGGGAGCGCTTGAGGCGGCCTTGGAAGCGCACGCCCCCGTCGCGTGGGTGCTCGCCGAGACGGTCTCCAATCCTCTCCTCCAGGTCCTCCCCGTGGCTGCCGTGGCCCGGGCTTGTGCGCGCGCTGGCGCGCGCCTCCTCGTCGACAACACCTTTGCCAACCCCCTGCTCTGCGCTCCTCTGGCGCTGGGTGCGTCGCTCGTTGTCGAGAGCTTGTCCAAGTCCATGGCGGGGCACTCTGACGTCCACGGCGGCGCGGTCGTGGGGAGCCGCGCGGACGTGGACCGCGCCTGGGACGCCATGATCCACCTGGGCCCTTGCCTGGATCCTCATGCCGCGGCGATGATCTGGCGAGGCATGAAGACCTTAGCTCTCCGTGCGAGCGCCGCGGCCGCCAACACCCGGGCGCTCGCGGAGCGCCTCAGGGCTCATCCCCGCGTGACGCGGGTCTACCAGGCGTGTCCGGTGCAGCGTCCTGAGGTGGCCGAGACGCTCCGTGACACCTGCCCCATGGTCTCCTTCGTGGTGGAGGGGGGGGACGCCGCTGCAGAGCGTCTCCTGCGCTCGTTGAGCGTGGTCGCGCCAGCGACCTCGCTGGGAGGTGTGGAGTCGCTCGTGAGCCTGCCGATGAACACCAGCCACCGTACACCGCAGGCCCGCGAGCGGACCGGCCTCCTGCCAGGCACGCTGCGCCTGAGCGTCGGCTGCGAAGACGTGGAGGACCTCTGGGTAGACATCGACACCGCGCTCAGGGGCGAGGAGGCTCCCGCGCGCTGAGAGGCGTGCCTCGTCCTCCCCGGCGCGTGCCTCCCTGGTGAGGGCCCCCAGCCTCCAGCCCCCAGCCTCCAGCCCCCAGCCTCCAGCCCCCAGCCTCCAGCCTCCAGCCTAAAGGATCGCGCGCCAGGTGACGACCCTGCGGGCGTTAGGAGGCACGGTGACGTGGAAGCCCTCCACGGAGAAGCGCTCACCGTAGCCGGCGAGCACGATGTGGTGCTCGCCGGGCGTGACGGGCAGCCGAAGTACGTGGACTCCCGCAGGCATCATCGTCCAGTTGCGGGTGTCCGGGCGATCCGTCGCTTGCATCGCTCCCTGGACGATCAAGCCGGCCAAGAGGCTGGCTCCTGGGAAGAGGCGACTGTCGAGGTCCGCTGCCCGGGCGACGCCTTCGGTCGCCTCCCGCGCGACGATTCGGGTCAGCGCACGCGTGATGGCGGCCCACGCGATTCGGCCCTGCACGCGCTCCCACTCCTGGAGCGCGAAGGCCTCGATGTCTGCGACCATCGGGATGGCGATCTCGCCCTGGTCGGCGCTGCGGACGGTGAACCCGCGCAGCGGATTCGAGAAACGCGTCAGCACGGGGTAGTTCACCCAGGTCAGCAGGCCCTTGACGATCAGCTCGTTGTACTGGCGCTGCTGCTCTGCGCTGAGGTGGGCCTGTCCATCGTCGGCCATCATGGCGAACACGGCGCCCACCGGCAGGTACTCGGGGACACGGCGCGGGCCGAGCCCAGAGAAGACGATGATGACGAGCTCTTCGGCGGGCGCAGGCCTGACTTGGTCAGGGCGCAGCCCGAGCGAGGCCATCGCCTCGTCGACGAAGCGGTCTAGCGTGCCTGCCCGTCTCCCGCGCAGCCGGACCATGCTCTCGGCGAGACCGGGGACAGGCCGGATCTGCCACGCGTCGGTGTAGAAGAGCAGCGCGGCGTCGAGGTCGCCCGTCAGCTCGTGCGTCAGCCCGGCGAGGTAGTGGGCGGTCGCCAGCATGGGGTGCTCCGCGACCTCCGTCGTCCGGAAGTAGTCCAAGAGGATTCGCGTGCGCCTCGCCTCGACCATCGCGGCGCTGAAGTTGCCAAGGTGGAGGTAGGAGGCCATGGCCATGAGGTTGATCAGCAGCTTCTCGTAGACGGGCGGCCGGTAGAGGCTCAGGTCGTCGCTGAAGAGGTAGCCCGCGGCGGCGGCCATCCCCTGCGGTGTCAGATCCAGGACCTCCATCATCTGGTCGGCCGCGTTCAGGTCGGCGACCGCTTGTTCGTGCCAACCCAGCGCTTGCGCGATCGACGCCCGCTCCAGGAGCAAGAGGGGGAGGTCGAAGCGCTCGGGCCTGCGTCCGTCTTCAGCGCGCCGGACCAGCCTGTCGATGCCCTCGTAGGCGCCGTCGAGATCGGCGGACTCCACCGCTTGACGGACCCCATCGAAGCGCAAGGCATAGCTCGCACAGGACCCTAGGAGCACGAGGCCCGCGACCAGCGCGCAGAGCAGCGCTCGGTGGTTCGGCTGTCTGGACCAAGTGCGCACGAGGAACCTCGGGGAGGAGAGGGCCTAGGGGAAGGTCAGCGAATCGGCACCAAGCCCTTCGAGAGCTCGGCGTTGTTCTGCCAGACCACCGCACCCGTCTCGACCTCGAGCAGCTGCATCACCATGAAGTACTGTACGCGTCGGGCGTTGCCGACGCGCTCCGAGTTGTCCACCACCCGGCCTGTGAGGAAGTAGTGGACGCCGAGCTGGCGTCCGAGGGTGGCGGCCCGCGCGCGGTCGAACTCTTGGCCTTGCTGGGTGCGCAGCTCCTCCAGCAGCCGCTCCCGCAGGGCCGCCGCCACGACCGTGAAGCTGTCGCTGTCCACGAAGACGGTCTCGACCATCCCGAGGAGCGCGTGGAGCTGAGGTTCGATGTGTTCCGAGGTCCAGTTCTCCATCGTCATGATGGCCACTGTGGGCGCGGGCTGAGGCGGATTGGCCTCGAGGCGCTGGTAGAAGCGGCTCGTCACGAAGGCATGAAGGTTCTCTTGGAAGAGGCGCTGGAGGTCGTTTCGGTCCAGCCCGAGCCCCATGGCTGGTCGGTCGAGCCCGGGCTGGTCCCGGTCGCTCACGTAGCCCATCTGGGCGGACCGGCACGCGGGCAAAACGAGGGCGAGGATGAGCGCCGTGAGGGGCAAGAGGATGAGTCGACGCATGGTGGGCTCCTTCAGCTTCAGGGGGACGCGCGGCGGGCTCTGGTCTAACACCCCGGCCCGCCCCGCGCTAGGACGCAGCGCGTCCTCATCCCTGACAAACGCTTCGGCCGCCGGCTTATTCGCTCGCTCCTGCACCCGGTGAGCAGGCTAGCCCTCACCTGGACCCGGTGCTAAGAGACCTGGGCGAGCGATCGCACGCTCAACGAGGAGGAGCTCATGCGTTGGTTGGTGCTCTGTGTGCTGGTGGGGGTCGGTGCGGTGGGGTGTGACGAGAGCGGACTCAGCCCCCTGGATCCTGCTCCGCCGCCGGATGTGCAAGACGACACCGATCCAGCCTCCGACGTTGACTCGGACCCCAGCGATCCACCGCCGCCTCCAGTGCTGAGGCCGATGTATGATCCTGAAGGTGAGGGCTTCTATCGCCTCCCTTGGCCCTCGGATGTGCGCCGCCTCTCCAACGGGTCCGTGGACTTATCGGACTTCCCCCAGGTGACCTCGAACGCCCTGGTGCGCAAGTACCGGGCGGCGATCGAGAACGACGTCTTCGGCTTCTCCACGATGCCGGTCGTCTACGTCGCCTTCGCCGACGGCGACGCCCCGGCGGAGCGCGCGCTGTTGACGCCGCAGGAGAGCGTCGCCGCGGACGCTTCCCTCCAGCTGATCGAGGTCGGGCCCGATGGCTGCGGTCGCCAGATTCCTCTCGAGACGCAGGTGTATCGGGGAACGCGTGACCCCTACCTGCGTGGCGGCGTGATGATGAGCACGCCTGTTCCTGGGTTCTTGCTGGATCCCCTGACGACCTATGCTCTCGTGATCACCACGGACTTCGGTAGCGCGGCCGGCCAGCGCAGCGAGCGTGCTCCTGCCATGGACGTCCTCCTTGTCGACGACGCTCCGCCGGCAGCGTGGGCGTCTCACCACGACGCCTTCGCTCCCCTGCGTGCCTGCTGGACGCAGCTCGGCAGGGACTTGGAGGACGTCGCGGTCGCCACGGTCTTCACGACGGATGATCCGGTCCGTGAGACACGCCTGCTGCGGCAGGCGGTGCATGATCCGCAGCGGTCGCGCGCCCCAGAGATTAGAGAGTGGGAGAGCAACGCCGGTGGCGGGGAGAGCGTGAAGACCTGGCTCGGGGTGTACGAGACCCCGATCTTCCAACGAGGCAATTCGCCCTATCTCTCCACCGGAGGAGGGCTCGTCTTCGCCGAAGGAGATCCCCTGCCCCTCGTCCAGCGCTGGGAGGAGGTGCCCTTTACCGTCAGCGTACCGGCGACGGGCGAGGGGCCCTTCCCGGTGGCGATCTGGTCGGACGGCACGGGAGCTACCCGCCGCAGCCACCTGTCCAGCAGCGTGTTTCGTGCCCTCATCCGAGAAGGCTTCGCGGTGGTCGCGTTTGAAGCGCAGTTTCATGGCGAGCGCTCGGACCGGAACAGCCCAGGGGCGAACACGGACCTAGCCACCTTCAACTACGCCAACCCGGAGGCGGGGCGGACGAACTTCCGTCAGCAGGCCGCGGACACCTTCTACTTCCTGCGCGTGCTCCGTGAGGCGCTGCCTGGACAGGAGGGGCTCCCGCCCTTGGACGTCTCGCGCTTCGTGTATGGCGGCCAGTCCCAAGGTTCGCTCGTCGGAGCCATGGTCGCTGGCGTCGAGACCGAGGTCACGACCTATGCGCTCAACGGCGTGGGGGCCTATCTCGCCATCACCATCGTTGAGCGGAAGGATCCGGTCGACATCGCGCAGCTCATCCGCAACCTGCTCCGCTTGGACGGTGACCTGACCCGCTTTCACCCCGTGGTGCAGCTCGCGCAGCTCGGCAGCGACGCCGTCGATCCCGGAAACTACGCGCGCTACTGGGTTGGGCATGACAGCCACGCGCGCGGCGTGAACGTGCTGACCGTCAACGGCCTCCTTGACGACGCCGTCCCCGCGCGTTGCGCAGACGCGCTGACGCTCTCTGGAGACTTGGCCCCCATTGAGGCGTGGGCCTGGACGAGCTGGGACCCCGACCCGACAGGCCTCTGGCCCACCGCCTCGGTGGCGCTTCCCTTGGCCGCCAACCGCCAGGCTCGCGATGGATCTCCTTTGACGCACGTCACCTGGATGGACGCCGATCAAGGCCACTTCACCATCTTCCGCGTCGAGCGAGCGCGGGAGGCCTTCGTCGCCTTTCTCACCTCAGGGTGGGCGGGAGAGGCGGCCATTCCCAGGCGCTGATAGCGCTGCCCACGTCTGGCGGGGAGCGCCGCGAGGGGCGTGGGGGGCGCCTCTCCGCTGAGGGTGTCCGTTGGACCAGGCCGCCGCCTCAGGCGCCCTCGAGCGGCGAGGTCGCTCAGAGCGAGAGCACGTCGGCGAGCAGGCCCGGCGCCCCAGCCGCGCCGCGTGAGGTGCCGCCGCGCCCCGCTGCGCCTCCCTCGCCCCCTGGCGCAGGCACCTCCGGGAGCTGGAAGCTCTGCGAGTCGTCCAAGGCGATGCCAGGGGTGTCGACGATCAACACGCCCACGCTGGCGCCGCCCGCACCTCCGCTACCACCTCCTCCCGGACCGCCTGCCCCGCCCGCGCCGCCGCGGCCGCCCGCGCTGCCTTCGCTGGCGGCTCCTGGCAGGCCGTTCGCGCCTCCGGAGCCTGCTGCGCCAGCCCCACCCGGGCCGCCAGCGCCCCCACGACCGCCAGCGCTCGCCACGAGGGTGTTGTTGCGTAGGACCACGCCAGGCGAGCGCAGCACGACGATCGCCACCGAGCCGCCCGCGCCTGCGCCCGGCCCCCCGCCTCCTCCTCCGCATCCCCCTGCGCCGCCACCGCCGCCCGTCCCTCCGTCCACGTCCCCGATTCCGATGATCAAACGGCAGCGCCGCTGGCCACCACCGCCACCACCGCCGCCGCCGCCGCCCGCTTGCCCGTCTTGACCGCGCAGGCCCTCGCCAGCCCGCCAGCTTCCGCCGAGCCAGGCTCCCTGCGCTTGCGCTGGCGGCCGCGTCGCTGGGGCGCCTCCCTCACCCGAGATTCCTGGCTGCCCTGGGGACCCTTGGGTGTGGCTGTTGCAGCCGACGGCTATGGGTCGCCCGCTCGATGTGCCGCCTGCGCCGCCATCGCCTGGAGCGGCGCCCCCGGGGGCGCGCCTGCCGCCGAAACCCGCTGCGCCGGAGGCGCTGTCCGAGCACCCGCCGCCACGGCCCCCGCCGCCGCCCTCGGCGCCACACGTGGAGCCGCCTCCAGCCATGAGGCCACACGTCCGTGCGGTCTGCTGAGGCGCCCCAGCGTCGGCGGCGTCGCTGCCTGGGTTGCCGGGGCTTCCATCCGCTCCCCGCCCGGCCTCCACCCGGTTGCGTGTAAAGAGCAGGCGCCCGCTCACCTCTTCGAGGACCACGGCGTGCGAGGACGATCCGGGGGTCGTGGCGTCGGCGGCGCGCCAATGGAAGCCGTCGATGACCCCCGGCTCTAGGCGGGCGCGCACGTAGAGCGCCGTCGTCGCGGGTGCATCGACGAGGGAGGGCTCGGCGGCCGTCTGAATCCATCCCTCTTGCGGGGAGAATCCGCCAAAGAGCGACAGACCATCCGGGAGGTCGATCACCTCCGCGTAGGTGCCCCGCGCGACGAAGAGGCGATCCCGTTCGCCCCCATCGGCCTGGGCCAAGAAGGCGGCGATGCCCGCGGCGATGGTCTGGAAGGGGCGCGCGATGTCTCCGTCCCCCCCTGCGTCGGCGAGCGCGTCGACGAAGAAGGCGCGCGTGAAGTCGAGCAAGGCGCAGTCGTCCTCGGGGTCTTCGCAGTCAAAGCGCACGCAGACGCCGTCGAACTCCTCGTAACCCGCTAGGCAGGCGCCGCAGCGCGCGTGGTGCAGAAGCGCGGGCTGCTCGGGGATGCAGCGGCGATTCGCACCCTCACACGCCGGGCCGATGTCGAGCGCCCCGCCCCCTGAGCAGCGTTGCAGCGGTGGTCCGGTCGTGGGGGCCTCTGGGTCGACGCTGCACTCGTCGAGGCCGCGCCATGTACACGCGATCACGAGGCCCGGGCCGCACCCATCGCCGAGGTTGGCGATGGGATCGAGGCACGCGCCGCAGGGCTGCGTGATGGCGGGTTCTGTCGGGTCGCAGGAAGCGCTGGCGTCGTCGACGCAGGTGTAGGCGCCCAGGGCGCAGCGCCCACAGGGGCTGTCCCGGGGGGGCGTCAACTGGCGGCAGGGGTCGCAGCCATCTGCGGCCGCGGCGGGTTCCTCACAGGTCAGCGCGTTGATTCCGGCACATCGCCAGCGCCCGCACGCGTTGTCTCCGCAGGGGGCCCCCGGCGCGTGGAGGAGCGTCGCGTTGCCGCCGCACGCGTTGGCCGCTCCAGCCTGCACGCAGAGCACGCGCTCGGTGCTCTCACACACGAAGCGACCCTCCGTGCAGGGGCTCCCCGGTTGCCCTGCCAGCACCTCGCAGCCACCGCAGGCGTTTCGCTCTTCGATGCAGAGCAGCCGGTTGGGATCGGAGGGATCACAGCGCCGGGTCCCGCCGCAGGGGCCACAGGGATCGCCGGGCAGAGCGTCGAGGGGCAAGCAGCCACCGCAGGCGTTCAGCGCGGCCGGCGCGTCACAGCGGAGCGCGTTGGGTGCCGCGCAGCGGAGCACGCCCTCACCACAGGTTGCGGCGCAGGGGTCTCCCGGCTGAGCCCGCAGCCCGCTGAAGAAGAGCTCGCTGCTTCCGCCGCAGGGGTTCCAGGCGCCTTCCTCACAGGCCACGTGTTCCGGGCCTACGCAGGTCCAGGTCCCGGTGGCCGTCGGGCCTTCGGCGAGCTGACATGCCACCCCAGGCGCGGCGTCGAGACGCGCGCAGCCGCCGCAGAGGTTCAGGGGCGTTGCGCCTTCACAGCGTGCGCCGCCTTCGTCGGTGCACACCCACGTGCCGTCCTGACAGGCGCCGCAAGGGTCGCCAGGCGCTCCGCCGAGCGTCAGGCATCCTCCGCAGGCGTTGAGGGGCAGCGCGCGCACGCAGCGCAGGGCGTCGATGCCGTCGCATACCAAGAGCCCGCCCCCGCAGGGCCCGCACTCTTCCCCAGGGCCCGCACGGGCGCCCTCCCACAGGAGCAAGGCTTCGCCTCCGCAGAGGTTCCAGGAGGGTGGTGGCTCCTCGTGCGTGTCGTCGCTGTCTTGAACGTCGTGGGCGTCGTGGGCGTCGGTCGTGTCTTCGACGTCTTCGACGTCGTCGGTATCGGTGGTGTCGTCGACGAGGGTCTCCTCACCATCCGGCCGTGCATCCGCGGGATCCTGTGGTTCTTCGAGGTCTGGGTCGTCCGGGTTCACGTCCCTCGGGTCGTCTCCGAGGCTGTCCTCGGAGACGTCACTCTGGGTGTCGGGCTCGTGGGTGTCCGGCGCCCGAACGTCCTCGTCGGCGAGGGAGATGCGGGAGGTGTCGAAGAAGACCGTACAACCGCTGGCGAGCAGCATCCCGAGCAGGAGCAGCAGGGCCGGTGTGCGAGGGGGCAGCATGCGGGAGGATTCTGCTGGGTAGAGGGGGTGCGCCCGGTGGGTGGCGCTGGGGGGCGGGGCCGTGGGCGGAGGGGCCCCTACCCTGGTAGTGTGCCCTAATGTGGAGGCTGGCGCCAACCTCCGCCGGCGTGCAGTGCTGGAGCGATCCCTGCGGCGCAGCGTCTTGGTGGCGCCTCTCCCCGGTCAGGCGCCTGTGCGGTCGAGGGCTTCGGCTTCGACGGTGCCCTCGCTGAGGTCTGGATCCAGGGCGAGGCGGAGGAGGTTGCGTGCCAGGATGCTCGCGTCGACCGAGAGGTAGCGAGCGCGGAGCCGCTTCGCGCCCAGGGCGCCGAGCAAGCCCACCGCGGCATCGGAGACCAGGACGCCAGCGCGCTCCATCGGGCGAAACTCCTCGCGATCGGCGCCGCTGATGAATCCGGGTCGGACGATCGTATAGGGCAGTCCGCTGGCTCGGACGGCTTCCTCGGCTCGCCAGCGCGCGGCCATGTAGGCGTTGATGGGTCGCGGGGAGACGCCCATCGCGGAGAGGTAGACGAAGCGGCTCTGTGTGAGTCCGGCGGCGCGGGTTGCGCGGAGGAGCATCGCGGTCAGGCCGTAGTCGATGGTCTCGTAGCTGACCTCGGTGCCGGCTTGCGCCCGCTCTGCGCGGGCGCTCTTCCGGGTGGTCCCGATCAGGCAAAAGATCAGGTCGGGGGCGTCGTCTTGGAGCGCTGTGGTGAGCGCGTCCTCGTCCCAGGGCAGCTCTCGCACGGTGACGCCGCGCGCGGTCCAGGCATCGATGAGCGACCCGCGGGACGTGGAGGAGGGGCGGACGTGTGCGATGGCCTGGTGGCCTGCGTCGGCGAGGGCCTCGACGAGGGCACGCCCTGTGTATCCGGTCGCTCCTGCGACCCATGCCTTTGCCATCGGATGCCTTGTGGGAGGTGCGTGGGCTGCGTCTAGCGACGCAGGGGGAACTCGTCCTGGATCCAGTCGGCGAGCGCGGGGACCTGCTCGCCTGGGAGGATGGGCATGACGCACCAGCGCAGGATGTGCAGGCCGATGTTCAGGTGCTGCGCGTCGGGTGGTTGACCGATTCGGAGGACGGGCGGGGGGATGAAGCCACCCTCTTCTTCCTCGCACAGGCCCCAGGAGACGTCGCGTTTTCGATCGTAGGTGAGGAGGACGCCGATGAAGTCGCAGAGGGCTTGGAAGACGAGGGGGTGGAGCCAGCGTATGGCGCCCTCCTCTCGAGGCACGAGCAGCAGCTCCATCTGTCGCAGCCCCTCCAAGGAGGGTGGAATCTTGACCCCGAAGAGGTCGGCGAGCGCGTTGGAGAGCTGGTGGGAGAGCATCCCAGGGCGTTCGCCGAAGGTCTCGTCGGGGAGCTGCTGTCGGAGGCGCTCTTCGACCGCGGCGACGCGCTCGCCCCATGCGCCGGAGGGCTGCTGGACGGGCGCTCGCCACAAGGCGTGCGGCGATGGCGGGAGGTAGTGTCCGGCCTGCTCTCCCTCGTTCCGCAGGAGGGCGATGCTCTCGGCGTAGCGGGGGTCGTGGAGGTCCGCCTCTTCAAAGGCGAAGGCTTGGAGCGCGCGGCGGACGTCGGCGTGCACGGGCCGAAAGAAGATCATCCTGACGCTGGCGCGGCGCTTGGCGACTGCGGCTGCCTTGCGGGCGGGCTGGCAGAGTTCGAAGAGGAAGGTCGCTTCCAGGAGGTTGCGGACGGCGGTGTGGAGCGCTTTGGTGCTTGCCGGCTCCTGCCAGCATGCGAGGACCCACGCGTCATCGTCTTCGAGCACCCGTGGGTGGACGGCCTCTTTGGGGAGGCTTCGCGCGTGGGCGAGCTCGGGGAAGAGCGCGTCGAGGGGGCGGTCGGTGTCGTGCATCCCGAGCCCGAGGGGCTGGGAGGGTGTTTTGGGGTCGGCCATCGGGTCCTGCTTTAGGGGCGGGTCAGACAGGGACCTCGATACGGCTCACCAGCTCATCGATCAAGGCCTCGGCGGCCAAACGCGAGGACCCGGAGATGGCCTCACCGGTCCCCAGGGACACGCGATGTGCGAGGAGCGGGACGGCGAGACGTCGTACGTCATCGGGCAGGACGTAGGCGCGCCCTTGCAGGAGGGCGTAGGCGCGGGCTGCGCGGAGGTAGGCCAGCGCGCCGCGGGTGGAGACCCCCACGGCGAGGCGCGCGGTCGTGCGGGTCGCCTCGACGATGTTCAGCAGGTAGTCGATGAGCGAGGGGTCGCAGCGGACGGTGGCGACCTGTGCTTGGAGGCGCAGCAGCTCGTCGCGGGCGATGACGGCTTGGAGGGTGTCGACGGGCTCGCCGAGCCCCCGCTCGAGCAGGATCTCACGTTCGATCTGCCTGGCGGGGTAGCCGACGGAGACGCGCATCAGGAAGCGGTCGAGCTGCGAGTCGGGCAGGGGGTAGGTGCCGTGTGATTCGAGGGGGTTTTGCGTCGCGATGACGAGGAAGGGGCTGGGGAGGGCGCGGGTCTCTTGCTCGATCGACACGCGTCCATCGCTCATGGCTTCGAGCAGGGCGGACTGCGTCCTAGGTGTGGTGCGGTTGATCTCGTCGGCGAGCACGATGTGCGAGAAGATGGGTCCTGGCCGAAAGTGGAAGTCGCCGCTGGTCTTGTCCAAGATGGACACGCCGAGGATGTCTGCTGGGAGGAGGTCGCTGGTGAACTGGATACGCTGGAACTGGAGTCCCAGCGAGAGCGCGAGCGCCTTGGCGAGGAGGGTCTTTCCGACCCCGGGGACGTCCTCGACCAAGAGGTGTCCTCCGGCGAGGAGGGAGGTGAGCGCGAGCTCGACGACGTCGGTCTTGCCGCGAAACACCGTGGCGACGTTGTCGATGAGGCGCTGCACGGCGCCGTGCGCGGCGTCGACGGAGTGAGATGCTTCCATGGACTCGAGGGGTTGTGGGGCTTACCAGGGGATAGGCTCGTGGGGCCACTTCTCTTGCGTGAAGCGCTCGCCATCGAAGCCGAGCAGGACACCCTCGAGGGGCGCGGGCTTGTCCCTTCCGTTCCCTTTGGGGACGAAGGTCTCTACCCATACGGGACGCTTCCAGAGCTGGTAAAGATTCGTGAGTACTTTCTCCGCGTAGTCTGCCCGGAGGGGGGCGTCGGTGTAGCGGTGAGAGAGCAGGAGCTGTGCGCTGTTGCGGAAGTTGGCGTCGCGCACGGCGATGAGGGGGTTTCCGAAGTTGGTCAGGCCATCGATGATCCGGCGTTTCACGTTCTCGAACTCGCGGGTCTCGATGCGCCACGAGCGGCTTCGCGGGTCGTAGCCGAAGTTATAGAGGCGCTGCCTCTCGACGAGGTCGGGGGTGAGGAACTCGTCGAGGAAGGAGATGTCGTTGTAGAGCGCGCGCACCTGGAACATCTTCTGGCGGCCGAGCCCGAGCTGGAGGTCGAAGCGCTCGCGCTCGTCGAGGCGCTCGCAGGATTCCCAGGCGTCTCCGAACATCCCGCGGTTCCAGCGCTCTTCGATGTCGCGCCAGATCTCGACGCCCAGCGCGTAGGGGTTGAGTGAGCCGGGCGAGGTGGCGACGATGCGCGCGTAGGTCTCGGCGTAGTCGATGATCTCGTCGGGTGGGAGGGCTCCCTCCGTGAGGATCTTCGAGTGCCAGTAGGTGGCCCACCCCTCGTTCATGATCTTGGTCATGCCTTGGGGCGCGAAGTAGTAGGCCTCGGCGCGGATGATGTTGAGGATCTCGAACTCCCACCCCTCGAGGGGCGCGTACTCGAGGAGGAAGCCGAGGACGTCGCGCTGCGGTGCGTAGGGGAAGTGTCGGCGCTTCGACACTTCCTCTTTGTGCTTGCGCTTCTGCTCCTCGATGAACTCCGGAGGGTTGATGAAGTCCTCCATATACTCGCGCGCCGGCAGCTTGAAGATGGGGCCTCGGTCTCCTGTGAGCTCTTCGGCCTCCGGCGCTTTGGCGGGGGCGCGCTGGAGGAAGGGTGCGTAGGGGTCGACGAGGTTGTCGACGCTCAGACACACGTCGATGAAGGCCTCGACGCGCTCCAGTCCGAGCTTGTCGATCAAGCGTCGGACCTGGGTCGCGTGGTTGGCCATTTTGTCGACCATCTTTCGGTCGGTCTGCGAGAAGTAGTAGTTGTTCTTGAAGAAGTCGACGTGACCGAAGACGTGGGCGATGACGGTGCGCTGGTCCATCAGCGCGTTGCCTTCGAGCAGGTAGGCGTAGGCTGGGTCGGTGTTGATGACCATCTCGTAGATCTTGCTGAGCCCGTACTCGGAGCTCTTCGAGAGCTGGTCGTACTCCATGCCGAAGCGCCAGTGAGGGTAGCGCGTCGGGAAGCCTCCGTAAGCGGCGATTTCGTTGATGCGGTCGTAGGGGACGATCTCGAAGCGGGTCTCGAAGAAGTCGAGGCCGTAGCCCCGGGCGCGCGCTTCGAGGTCGGAGCGGAGCGCTTCGAGGTGGGGGGGCAAGCTCATGGAGCCTCTTCAGCGTGGGTGGGGGCGCTCATCACAGCCCCTTGCCGAGAAAGGTGCGGATGCTGTCGTAGATCATGTCCCGGTTCTTGATCTCCGAGAGGACGACCTTGGGATCTGCCGGGAAGTGCTGCCGGAGGTCCTTCAGGAACTGGCCGGAGCCGTAGGGGCTCTCGACCTGCCCGTAGCCGAACATGTTGCAGCGGGTCAGGACCTGGTCACGGAGCAGCCGGATGCAGAGCGCGGTGTCGTCCACGGACCAGTTGTCGCCGTCGGAGAAGTGGAAGGGGTAGACGTTCCACTGGTCGGCTGGATAGTCCCGCTCGAGGATCTCGACGCAGAGCTTGTAGGCGCTCGAGATCATCGTCCCACCCGACTCCCGGGTGTGAAAGAAGGTGTGTGCGTCGACTTCGCGCGCCGTGGCGTCGTGGATGATGTAGCGGCTCTCGAGGCCCTTGTACTGGCTCCGCAGCCAGGTATCGATCCAGAAGCTCTCGATGCGCACGATCTCCTTCTGCTCGTCTCCCATCGACCCTGACACATCCATCATGTAGACGATGACGGCGTTGGTCGTCGGGGTCTCTTTGACCTCCCAGGAGCGGTAGCGCATGTCCTCGCGCCGCGGGATGATGACGGGCCGGTTGGGGTCGTACTCGCCGGTTGAGATCATGCGCTTGAGAGCGGCCTTGAAGGAGCGCTTGTGGTGCCGCAACGACTCGGGTCCTGTCGACCGGATGCCGGTATACTTGACCTTGTCCGCGACGATTCGCTGCTCGCCCTTGGGTTCGATGCGCGGGAGCGCCAGCTCCTCGGCCATGATCTCCGCGAGCTCTTCGAGGCTGACGTCCAGCTCGAGCTCCTTGGACCCCTCGTCGGACCCCGCCTTGCCCCCTTGGCCTGGGCCCTCTTCGCCAGGTCCGAGGCTGTCGCCGGCTTCGCCCGGGCCTTGTCCCACGCCACCTTGCTCCCGTGAGCCGAGGCGGAAGCGTGGGATGTCGATGCGGGGGACAGGGATGCGGACCTGCTTGTCCCCCTGTTTCCCGATCAGCTCTCCGTTCGCCATATAGCGTCGCAGCTCTTTGCGGATTTTGCCGCGGACGATCTGGCGAAAGCGGTTGTGGTCTTGGTCGATACGCATCGCTCCTCTGCGCAGCACGCGGGGCTGTCGGGATCAGACGTCTTTGCTGTCGCCACGGGCGAAGATGGAGGCCACGAAGTTGAGTACGTCGGTGGCGCTCTCCTCGTTGTAGCCGAAGTTGCGAATCATGCGCTGCTTGACCACGTCGATCTTCTCTTGGGTCTCTTTGTCCACGACCGAGGAGATGAGGGTGGTGAGCTTGATGGTGTCCTTCTGGTCTTCAAAGAGCTTCATCTCGAGGGCCTTCTTGAGGCGGTCGTTCGTGCGGTAGTCGAACTGCTTGCCCTCGATGGCCAAGGCGCCGATATAGTTCATGATCTCGCGCCTGAAGTTGTCCTTGAGGGCCTCGGTGATGCCGATCTTCTCCTCCACAGAGCGCATGAGGCGCTCGTCCGGCTCCTCGTACTGGCCCGTGTACTTGTTTCGGACCTTCTCGCGCTGCGTGTAGGCCTTGATGTTGTCGATGTAGTTGGCGCAGAGCTTCTGGATGGCGTCCTCGTCCGCCGAGATGCAACGCTGCACCTCGTTCTTGACGAGGTCTTCGTACTCGTCCCGGACGTACTTGAGCATCTCGGTGTAGCGCTTCCTGTCCTCTTCGTTCGTGATCAGCGAGTGGCTGCGGAGCCCGCCCTCCAGCTCGGCGAGCACCAAGAAGGGGTTGATGTGCCCTTCGGCCTTCTCGCTCACCAGCGCGTTGGAGATCTTGTCCTGCACGTAGCGCGGCGAGATCCCGATCATGCCCTCGCGCTCGCTCTGCTTGCGCAGCTCCTTGACGTGCTCCTGCGTATAGCCCGTGATGCTGCGCCCGTCGTAGAGCTTCATCTTCTGCACGAGGGTCAGGTCATACTTCTTGGGGTCCTCAAGGCGGGACAACACCGCCCACATGGCAGCCATCTCCAGCGTGTGGGGGGCGATGTGCCGGCCCACGCGCTTGGCGTCGTAGTCCTTCTCGTAGATCCGGATCTCCTCGGAGAGCTTCGTGATGTAGGGGATGTCGATCTTCACCGTGCGATCCCGCAGCGCCTCCATGAACTGGTTGTCCAGCAGCTTGCGGTACTCCGGTTCGTTCGTGTGCCCGATGATCACCTCGTCGATGTCCGTCTGAGCGAACTTCTTGGGCTTGATCTTGCGCTCTTGGGTGGCCCCGAGCAGGTCGTAGAGGAAGGCGACGTCCAGCTTGAGGATCTCGATGAACTCAATGATTCCGCGGTTGGCGATGTTGAACTCACCGTCGAAGTTGAACGCGCGTGGGTCCGAGTCCGAACCGAAGATGGCGATCTTGCGGTAGTTGATGTCGCCGGTCAGCTCGGTGGAGTCTTGATTCTTCTCGTCCTTGGGCTGGAAGGTGCCCACCCCGACCCTGTCCTTCTCCGAGAGCAGCAGGCGCCGCACGCGGATGTGCTGCATCACCTGCGTCCAGTCTCCCTGGTAGTGCCTCATCAGCTCGCGGAAGATGAAGCGGCACGCGGGATTGAGATCGCCCCGAATCCGGTGCACGTAGGGGTTGTTGTGGATGTTCATCATCTCGAAGGCGCGCTGCCGCCACTCCTCCGGGATCAGCTTCAGCGGCTCTTCGTGCATCGGGCAGGGGAAGTCCGCCTGCCCCCCCGAGATGTGCTGGAGCGCCTCAGGGAGCGCCCACGTGTAGGTATAGAGGCGCCCCGCGTCCGTGCGGGAGTACGCCTCCAACCCCTTCTTGAGCAGCCGCGCGATCGTCGACTTCGCAGACCCCACCGGGCCATGCAGGAGGATGATCCGCTTCTCGGCGCCGTACTCTTCCGCCGCAGACCGGATCACGTTCACCAAGCGCATCAAGGGGATGTCCAGCCCGAACACCGCATCGCGGCCTTGGTTCGGCTTGTCCTGGAAGAAGTCGTAGCGCACGATCTTCTTCTTGTTGTCCACGTACTCCGAACGCCCATGCGACAAGATCATGTCGTACAGGCGCTGGTACGCGGTGCGGCACACGGAGGGGTCGTCCCGCACCAACCCGAGGTACTGCTCAAAGCTGCCCTCCCAGTGGAGCTCGCGGTACTGGTCGACGTCTTGCAGCTGGCCAAGTCTCCCGAGGAACCCTGTCCCTTCCGTCATGCTTCCCTCATCGTCGCGGGTGGTCTGCCTGGGGCCGCCGCCAGCACAGCGTCGACCCTTCGTCCCACACCTCAGTCTAACGCGCCTCATCACGTGACGCCATGGCGTCGACGTCGGGAAGCGCACGCTCCTGTGAGCCAAGCGCTGTCCAGGTCGCCGCCCCGACGCTCCCTCTCAGAACGTCCGAGCTACGCAAAAACCTTTCCGTCGATTCATCGCCCGCAGTGTCCTCCCCCCTCGCGTCCTCCCCCCTCGCGTCGTCCCCCCTCACCGCCGGGGCAAGCGTCGCGGGCGCGCGGACCCCTGCACAGCCGTGTCACCGCCTGTCTCGACACGGCGGACCGAGGTCACCCTGTCAGCACGGACACGTGACCCGCTTGCCATGCGGTGCTGGCATGCTAGGGACGGCACGCGTCATCATGCAGGCGGCGGGCCCCTCAGGGCCGGTGCGCTGCGCAGCGTCTGCACGGTCTCCCCTGGTCCCTCTCCCTAGGCACGAGCGCTCCTTGTCCGATCTCTCCCTCCACATGCACGAGGTCACCGTAGAGCAGGTGATCGTGGACGCTGCGGCGCAGCGTCCGGTGGTCGTTGAGCCCTTGCGGGGTGTCAGCCTGGTGGTGCGCCCAGGGGAGATTGTCGGTGTGCTGGGTACGAGTGGCTCCGGGAAGTCGACCTTGCTGCGCTGCGCCGCGGGGCTGATCATCCCGCGCTCAGGGAGCGTGCGCTTCGCTGGGCGGGATCCCGGCCATGACCCCCTCGTGAGGCGAACGATAGGCTTTGTGCTGCGGGACAAGACATCCTTTCGCCCAACGCTGACAGGCTATGAGAATCTCTTGGCGCTCGCGCGCCTGCACGGGGCCTCACTCCCTGACGCCCAGCGTCGCATCGAGGCTCTGGACGCGGAGCTGGACCTGCGTTTCGCGCTTGCGCGCCCCGTCGAGCGGCTTGGTGTCGTGCTGCGGCACCGTCTCGCCTTGGCCCGCGCACTGCTCGGGTCGCCCAAGCTGCTCGTGCTGGATGAGCCCAGCAGCGGTTTGGACCCGGACCACCGCGACGGTTTTTACTCCTTCCTGGCGCGCTGGGTACAGCAGGAGGGCGGAGGGGTGCTGCTCTCGACCCACGAGATGACGGAGGCGCAGTACCTGTGCTCGCGCGTCTTGCTCTTGGACGAGGGCAAGGCGATCGCCGAGGGCGCGTATCTCAAGGTCGAACCCATCGCCGAGCCGCTCTTTCGCCGGAGCGCGGCGCTCGGGGTGACATGATGGAGCGGAGCCTCTCTCTTTGGCGGACGGCCGGTATCGTGTGGTGGCTTGGCTACCGTGAGCACGCGCTCGCGCCTTGGTCTCTCGTCCGGACCTTGTTGGAGAGCCTCGTGGTGGCCGTGCTGCTCCTCTTCTTGGGACAGTTGGTGGATGTGGGGGAGGGCGCGGCGCGGGTTTATGGGAGCTACTTGTCTTGGTCCCTGATCGGGTTTGCGCTCCTGCAGCTCTGCAACGCGGGCACGCGTGAGCTGCCGCGGCTCTACCGTGAAGCGAGAGAGTCGGCGTGGCTGGACGCGCTGCGGATGACGGGGGTCGATCTGCGGCGGCTGCTGGTGGTGTTGCCTGTTTTTGCGTGGAGCATCGCCGCGGCGCGCGCCCTCTTGCTGCTCTTCTTCGGCTGGTGGGCGAGCGGCTTCTCGGGGGCTTGGGGGCCGACGGTGGTCGCTGCCCTCTTCCTCGTGATCGGCGCCCTGCTCTTTTGGGCCATGGGGTGGATCGCCGGGGCTTTCGCTGTCGGCGGACACCACCCGGAAGAGGTCAGCCGCGGCGTCCTGCTCGTGCATGTGCTCTTGGGGGGCATCTTCTTCCCGCGTGATCTCCTTCCGCTTGGACTGCAGACCCTCGGCGGGTGGCTGCCGATCGCCCCTGTGATCGACGGGATGCGCGGCGCCCTGATGGGCGGCGCGAGTCTCGCCGAGCTGCACGAGCCGCTGGCCCGCGCGCTGCTCCTCTTGGTGGTCCTGGTCGCCCTGGGCGAAGGCCTCATGAGGCGTTCCTTGTTGCGCGCGGCGCGGCGCGGCCTCCTGGGTAGGATGTGGCGCTGACCGGAAGATTGCCTCCGGGGGCGCATCGATCTACCCTCAGCGCTACGGCCCGCGCCTCCGCGCGGGAGGCCAACAGGCATGGGGGAGCCTCCAGATGCACACCGCTGCTCAGCGAATCGACGCTCGCGAAGCCGAAGGGAAGCGCCTCCATGCGCTGATCGAGCAGGTGTTGCGCGCCTGTCCGGTGCGGACCCCGACCTCCATGGACGAACGCGAGGCCCAGCGAATCATCGCCGACGCCCTGCGCGCCGAGGGCCTGGAGCCCACCTTCGAGGCCTTCCGCTTCAACGAGAGCCTCTATCAGAACCTGCTGCTGCACTTCGGCACCGCCAGCCTAGCCACGTTGATTGGCCAGCGGCACGCAGGCGTCGCCGGGCTGCTCCACCTCCTCGTGGCGGCCTCCTACCTTTGTGACAACGCGCGCTTCGGCTTTCTGCTGCGCCGACTTCTGCCCTGGTATTCAGCCCGCAACCTCGTCGCGACCAGTGAGGCGAGGGGCTCCGGCTTGCGCCACCGCGTCGTCTTCGTCGCCCACGCCGACGCTGCGTTCACAGGCAAGATGTTCGAGACGGAGACCGTGCGCGCAGCGACCAGCAACCCCTGGGTCAAGGCCTTCCCTCTGCTGGGCAAGGGCACCCTCCTGGCGACCGCTCCTCTCGTCCTCGTCGCGCTGTCGGAGCTCTACCGACACTACGCGGACAAGCCGCTCCCCGCCCTGCGCGCCCTCGAGGTCTTGCTCTCCGTGCCGGCGTTGATCACGGCGGCGCTGAACCTTGATGTCGTCACACGCCACGAGATCGTCCCCGGCGCATCGGACAACCTCTCGGGAGCAGCCGCGCTCGTCCTCCTCGCTGCGCGCCTGCTCCCCCAACAGCCCGACGATGTCGAGCTCGTCTTCGTCCTTACGGGCGCAGAGGAGGCGAGCCTCGGCGGCTCGGACGCGCTCTCTCGCGACCGGCAGCCACACTGGGACAAGGCCAAGACCACCGTCCTCGCCATCGACACCCTCGCCGGTGGCGCCCTGCGCTACCTCTCGCGCGAAGGTGAGTTGGTTGCCTACGATGTGCCGCAGGATCTGGCGGAGCTGCTCCACAGCGTCGCCGCAGAGGACCCTCGCTTCTGTGGGCTCGAGCCTTTCGAGCCGCCTGTGGGAGGGTCGGACGCGCTGCCCTTCCTCGCGCGAGGTTTTCGTGCCGCGGCCATCACGCGGGTCGACCCTGAGATCGGGGCCCCGCGCAACTACCACCAGCCCTCCGATACCCTCGACAATCTGGACATCGACGAGGTGTTGGTCAGCTTGGACTACATTGAGCGGGTCTGTCAGCGCCTGATGACCCCCTGAGGGGCGTCCCCCTCCCTAGAGTCCCGTGACCAGGTGAGCCCAGAGCGGTGCGGTCAGGAAGGAGAGTGGGATGCCAACGCCCACCATCAGGGCGGCGAGCGCTGGGCGGAGGCGGTACTCCGTGGCGACGATCGAGCCGGTGATCATGGGGGCCATCGCAGCCTCCACGACCGTGACGCCCAGGACCTCCGTGTCCAAGTTGGCGACGCCAGCGCACAAGGCCCAGACCAGCGCGGGTGCCAACAGGAGCTTGTAGCCGAGCCCCGCAGCCAGGGGTCCAGCTTCGCCACGCAGCGCCCCGAGCCGAAGCTGCATGCCGACCGAGACCAGCGCTAGGGGCGCCAAGGTCGCGCCGATTCGTTCCAGGACCTCGATCATCAGGTCAGGCAGCGGCCCCGCGGTGGAGAGCGCGAAGGCTGCCAGAAGCGCGATGAAGGGTGGGAAGCGCAGGACCCGGGCCGCCATAGCCCTCGGCGCGAGGCGCTCACCCGCCGCTACCGCCGCGGTCATCATGCCAAGGGTCGAGAGCATGACAAAGGAGCCGAACTGGTCGATCAGGAGGGCCAGCCCCAGGTGCTCGCGCCCAAAGAGGGCCTCTACCATCGGAAGGCCAACGAAGGAGGTGTTGCCCAGGCCACCGGTCAGCACCAGCGCCCCCCAGGTCGCGCGAGACCAGCCGAGCATACGGCAGAGCAGCCCAAAGAAGGCCAGCGCCACAAAGACGACCACCCAGGGAGTCACGATGGGGAGCACCAACGCCCACGTAGGCTGCAGGCGTGGCACGTGCAGGAGCACCAGCGCGGGGAGGGACACCCAGAGGATGAACGCGTTGAGGGCCTGAGGCATCGCCGCCGGGAGCGCCGAGACGCGCTGCAAGCCGAGGCCGACCACGAAACAGACCACCAAGAGGAGGAGGGCGCTCACGATGGTTCGTGCGGGGGAGAGGAGGGAGTGCGCAGGGAGGAGCGGGCCCCCTGCGCAAAAAGGGACATGGCGTGGCCATGCCTGGCCACGCCATGTCGGGGCGCGGGTGCGCAGGGTCGTCGTCCAGGCCCTACGCGATCACGGCAGGCTCAGCTACCGCAGTAGAAGTAGCGATCTTCCAGGTCAATGCAGTCCTCAGGCCCACAGGAAAGAGAAGACTCCTCCCCGTCGAAGGGTACCCAGAAGTACTGAACCGAGCCCTGGGCGCAGACCGCGCTGGTGACGTCGTGCAGCCTGAAGGAGGGATCGTAGCCCGACACGGGGAAGCACGCCTCGCCCGCGGCGCTGGGGTAGATCCTGCCAACCCGCCAGTTTCGGTACACGTAGGCCAGCATGTCGTCGTTCTCTTCGGAACGGAAGAGCGGCAGCGCTTGAGCAATGTAGTCGAAGGGGATGGGCAGGGGCGCACCCTCTCTGAGGACCGGCGAGCCCCAACCTGCGTAGAGCGTCGCGGTGGCGCAGGCCACGAAGTAGGGCTCGACCTCCAGCGCAGGGATGACGTCCAGCTCGAAGTCGTCCGGATCCAGCAACACGCCGCCGACGTTGAGATCAAACCACGAGCCACCGGTCGTCCACGCGCGGAGCGCAAGCAGCCCCTCATCGAAGAAGCCGAACCCGCCTTCCTGCTCGATCAGCTCTCCCTCGCCATCAGGCTCCTCCCACGTGGCCCGGGGCTCGTAGGTCGCGCACACGAAGCCGTCAGGGTCGGTCTTCAGCACCTGGGTGCGCCCGAACTGGCTCGCGATGACGACCGCCTCGACACCCGTCCCCGACCCATCCTGGACCTGCACCGTCACACAGGGGAGGGGCTCCGATTCCATTGGGCGTGCAACAATCCACCACCCATCGTGAGCTGGCGAGAACACAATCACCCGCGCACCCCGGTACTCTTGGACCGCATAGAAGGTGCGGTTCGCGGGCAGCCAACGCCCGGCAGCGCCGTCGAAGTAGAAGAGCCGGAAGCCCAGCTCGTGGAGGTCCTCCTCGTAGAAGTAGCGGTCATCCAACATGGGGAGACGCACGACAGGCTGCTCGCTGCGCCGGAACACGGCAGGCAGGCCACTCGTGGTGTAGAGGCTGTGGTACGAACCCGCCAACACCTCCAAGGGCTCAGCGTCCCCAGCCGTGGGCTTGTAGACCACAGGCTGAGGCAGCAGCGCGGTCCCCGTATCGCGGACCTCGTAGCTCTGCGACGTGCGGCCCTCTCCCTGGCCGGCCAAGAGGGGGCCTCCTTGGTCGTTGAACTCAGGGTCCAGCGCGAAGGTAAAGCCAGCGAGGCGCGTGCTCGAACCCAGGGAGAAGCCCAGCATGGGGTGAATCAGGGCGCTCGGGGAGTAGTAGAGGCGGACCGCGCTGGATGCCCAAGGGACATCCCGCAGCCTTCGGAGGCTGATGCTCTCGGGGAAGTAGCGGTTCAGATAGTAGCCGTCTACCTGATCCGAGCTCGGCGTGCTCGCCTCCACCAGCGCCACGGGGACGAGCAGGTCATGGACGTCCTCCTCGCCCTCGGCGATCCAATGCGAGGTGGGCACGACAAAGAGCGTCGTCGGCTCTGCGTACCCCGCAGGCGCCACGCCGGCCTCGATAGCTGTGCGCCGCACGTGGATGCGTGAGCCAGCACCCGCAGGAATTTCCAGTGTGAAGATCCCCTCGTCGTCGGTCCGGACGACCTGATCGCCGATCGCCACTTCCACACCGGGGACAGCGCTGAAGTATGCGCTGTTGGCATCGAGCACGCGGCCTGTCAGCATCCGCGTCGGGGCTACGATGGTGTCCAGCTCGCAGGTCTCGGTACAGAAGGTGCAGCTCCCGCCAGGCGCGGGGGTGCAGGGCTGGCCATTGGCCTCGCCGTCGTCGCAGGTCTCCCCCGCCTCCACGATGCCGTTGCCGCAGAAGGGGACAGCCCAAGACACGCTGTCTTCACCGCAGGTGATGGTCACGAGACCGCCCTCCACGTCCACAGAGCAGCTCTGGCCATCCAACCCGTCGACGCCGTCGCGCACGAAGAGAGGCTCCTCACCGCCGCAGGCGATCCAGAGCCCACCGGTCGTCTCGGTGACCACGCAGCCCTCGAGCAGGACCGGGTCCTCGTCACCACAGGTGATCTCAATGCCCTCCTCGGTGCGCGCCGCAGTGCAGCTTGCGCCCTGCTCGCCCTGCTCACCCTGGGGTCCTTGCTCGCCCTGCTCGCCCTGAGGCCCCTGCTCGCCTTGCTCGCCTTGCTCGCCCTGGGGTCCTTGCTCGCCTTGCTCGCCCTGGGGCCCTTGCTCGCCCTGCTCGCCCTGAGGCCCTTGCTCGCCCTGCTCGCCCTGAGGCCCTTGCTCGCCCTGCTCGCCCTGAGGCCCTTGCTCGCCCTGCTCGCC
>ERZ869909.733-NODE-733-length-33468-cov-8.087449_pt1 | contig 33468 bp, 31 predicted proteins | sample MGYA00520892_ERZ869909 | MGnify/ENA primary metagenome ERZ869909 (study PRJEB32215, sample SAMEA104723947) | bioreactor metagenome | biome: bioreactor; feature: anaerobic bioreactor; material: water | place: China | collected 2015-03-12 ...
GAGCGGGCGTAGCTCAGGGGTAGAGCATCACCTTGCCAAGGTGAGGGTCGTGAGTTCGAATCTCATCGCCCGCTCCAGTCTTTTCTGACGAGCCTTTCAGACATTCGCCGACGGACCGTCAGGGCAAGCCCTTTCAGGGCCGGTCGCCGCGATGACGTGGCCGGTTCGGGCCGCTATCTTTCTCCTGCGCCTCCTCATGCCCGTCATCGGGCTGGATGATGGCGGGCGGATCAGACGCGGGGAAGCTTTCCTCCAGCGCTTCGTCCAGTTGTTCTTCGATATCATCCGCGCCGGGACGATCCGGCGCGCGCCGGATCTTGGGCGGCACGGGGTGAATATGGGCCATTATTCGCACTCCCTGACTGTTCAGCAGAGACAACCCGCAAGACCGCGCGCATGTTCCGCCGCTGATCCAGCCTGCCCGGATGTGCGTATGACCATTCAAGGGTCTGGCTGTGCGCGTCCCCCAGCCTGCCATCGTCAGACCCGAAGGGCGCTGCCGGACAGTCCTGTCCCCGTCCGGCGGCGCCCGCTTCTCACTACCAGTCGAGATCTTCCCCGCTGACATGGAAGAAGCGGCCATTCATCGCCGGATTGGCCCTGGCGATGAGGTCCAGCTGGCCCTCGACGCACTCATTGACCGTCAGCTGCCCGCCAGACCCGCCCATATCGGTGCGCACCCAGCCGGGGTGGAAGATGAGGGTGACGATGCCTTTGGGTTTCAGATCGACACTGAGCGACTTGCCGATCGCGTTCAACGCCGCCTTCGACATCCGGTAGGCGTAATAGCCGCCGCTGGTATTGTCCGAAATGGAGCCCATGCGGCTGGACTGGAGGGCGATCACCTTGAGCTGCGACTGCGCGACCTGACCGGCGAAGGTTTCTGCCAGCGCCAGCGCCGCGAACGCATTGACCTGCACGATCTCCGCCATCCCGGCATAATCGGTGCTGCCAAAGCCCTGCTCGCGCGGGCCGAACATGCCGGCATTGGCAAACAGGATGTCGATCGGGCCCTTCACCTGGCCTGCGATGGACCGCGCCGCACCGGGATCGGCGGCGTCATATTTCAGGATGGTCAGGCGGCCGTCACCGGGATCCAGGCGTCTGAGGTCGCCTGCCCCTTCAGGATCGCGGCAGGCGGCGCTGACATGCCACCCGCGCGAGAGCAGGACACGTGTGTGTTCCAGACCGATACCGCGATTGGCACCGGTAATGAGCATATGGGGCATGGATGGGACGGCCTCCGCAGAAAAAGAGCTTGTTTTCAGCTTCGCAACGAACCACACCGCGCGCCAATTGGTCCAGTCTTGGCGTTCACAATGCGGCAGTGGCGTTCACCGCTTGAACGGCGCGCAACCGCAGCTAGGCTGGCATCATGAAGCCCGGCGCGCCAGATGCTGCGCGCCAGCCAACCCGTTACGGAGCGTCCCCGAGCATGACCGCTGTCGTCAGTTCCGCCCATGCCTTTGATCGTGATGAGTTTCTCAAAGCCGCGCGCAAGCAGTGGAAGGCCCGCTTCGGCGCCCTGGATGAGGCCGCAGAAAGCTTTGCAGAGCAGGTCTGGGATGATTCCCTGGCCGACGACCTTCAGGGCCTGACGCTCGGTGATGTGCTGACCGTTTTCGGCGATTTCTGGGAATTTGCCGCGGAGCGCACAAGCGACAAGATCAAGGTGCGCGTGCGCGAGGCTACCGGTGCGGACGGTCAGCCTCTCGGGCGCGACATCGTGGAAGTGCTTGGCCAGGACCGGCCCTTCCTTGTCGACTCGGTGATGGGCGAGATCGCCTCCCAGGGCCTCGATGTGCTCGCCATGGTTCACCCTATCGTCCAGGTGCGCCGGGATGATGACGGCAAACGCACCATCAAGGGCGGCCGGGTGATCGCGGAATCGCTCATCCAGGTGCATGTAGACACGCTGGACGGCGCAGCGCGCAAGGCCCTGGAGGCGGAGGTCCGCTCCACACTGAGCGATGTGCGTGAGGCGGTCGAGGACTGGCGGGACATGCGCGCGCGCATGGATGAGTGCCTTGAACACCTCAAGGCTGCCAACACCCGGGCCCCGCGCGAGGAGGTGGAGGAATCCCTCGCCTTCCTGAGCTGGCTGCGTGACGACCATTTCGCCTTCATTGGCTGCCGCTCCTATCTCTTTGACGTCGACGAGGACGGCCAGCTGCGCTCGCGCGAGCCGGAAATCGTCAAGGACAGCGGCAAGGGCATCTTGCGCGATCCGGAGCGCACGGTGCTGCGGCGCACATCAGAGCCGCTGGTCATCGTGCCTGCGATCGAGGCGTTCCTGCGCGCGCCCAGCCCGGTCATCGTGGCCAAGGCCAACATGAAAAGCCGCGTCCACCGCCGCGTCTACATGGATTATGTCGGCGTCAAGCGCTACCGCGATGACGGCGCCGTTATCGGCGAGACCCGCTTTGTCGGCCTGTTCACCGCCGAAGCCTACGATCAGATGGCCCGCGACGTGCCGCTGATCCGGCGCAAGGTCCGCCGCGTCCTCGACAAGGCCAGCAAGGCGCCGGGCTCCCACTCGGCCAAGAAGCTCCAGCATATCGTCGAGAACTACCCGCGCGACGAACTCTTCCAGACATCGGAGGAGGATCTGCTCAAGATCAGCCTGGGCATACTCCACCTGTTCGATCGCCCGCGCACCCGCCTCTTCCTGCGCCGCGACCAGTTCGACCGCTTTGTCTCGGTGCTCCTGTTTGTGCCGCGCGACCGCTACAACACCCGGGTGCGCATCGAGGCGGGAGAGTTGATCCGCGAAGCCTTTGACGGGCGGCTCTCGGCCTTCTATCCGATGTTTGGTGATGGCGCGCTGGCGCGCGTGCACTTCATCATCGGCCTTGATCCGTTCAACCACCCTGAGCCCGATCCGGCTGACCTGGAACGCCGCATCGCGCTGCTGGCACGCACCTGGGAAGACGAGCTGGAAGCCGAGGCCCGCCGCGATGGCGATGCCGACCTGCTGCGCGCGGTGCGCACCTATCTGGAAGGCTACACGGCCGGCTATCGCGAGCGCTACGAGCCGGACGCCGCGCTTGCCGACATCCGCCGCCTTGATCCGCTGTCCGGCGTGAACCCGCGGGCCGCACGGGTTTACCGCGATGCGGGCGACGACAAGGCACATTTGCGCGTGAAGCTCTACAGTCACGGCCAGATGCTGGCCCTGTCGCGCGTCCTGCCGGTGCTGGAGAATCTCGGCCTGCACGTCGAGGCGGAAGCCGGCTACCCCGTCCAGCGCAGGCGCGAGGGCGAGGAAGCCGAAACCCTGTGGGTGCATGAGTTCGAGGTCAGCGCCCGGTCAGGCGAGTTTGCCGAGCTGGAGACCCTTGCCCCGCTGTTCGAGGATGCCGTACTGGCCGTGCTTGACGGTCGCACCGAGGATGACGGCTTCAACACCCTTGTGCCTGCAATCGGGGTCAGCTGGCGCGAGGCGGCCTTCCTGCGCACCTGCGCACGCTACCGCCAGCAGTCGGGCATGGACCCGTCGCAATCGATACAGGAAGAGGCGCTGGCCGGTCATCCCGAGATTGCCCGCTGCCTGCTGGAATACGCCAGCATACGCTTTGACCCATCGCTTGACCTTGATCAGAAGGCCCGCGAGGAAAAATCCGGCGCGCTGGAAAAGCAGTTGCGCGAAAAGCTCGATGCCGTGTCCAGCCTCGACCACGACAAGGCGCTGCGCCGCCTCGTGAAGCTGCTCAAATATACGCTGCGCACCAATTTCTACCAGACCGATGAGGACGGGCAGCACAAGCCCTGGATCTCGCTGAAGATTGCCAGCCGCAAGATACGCGAGCTGCCTGCGCCCAAGCCCTACCGCGAGATATTCGTGTGGAGTCCGCGCGTCGAGGGCGTGCATCTGCGCTTCGGCCCTGTGGCGCGCGGCGGGCTTCGCTGGTCGGACCGGCGCGAGGATTTCCGCACCGAGGTGCTCGGCCTGGTCAAGGCCCAGCAGGTGAAGAACGCCGTTATCGTGCCGGTCGGCTCCAAGGGCGGTTTCTATCCCAAGCAATTGCCGAAGCCCTCCGACCGTGAAGCCTTCATGGCCGAAGGACGCGAAAGCTACCGCATCTTCCTGCGCGGTCTTCTAGACATCACTGACAATCTGGACGGCGACGGCAATGTGGTGCCGCCGGAAAATGTCGTGCGCTGGGATGGCGAGGATCCCTACCTGGTCGTGGCCGCCGACAAGGGCACGGCCACTTTCTCCGACATCGCCAACGGTGTGGCGACCGACGAATACGATTTCTGGCTGGGCGACGCCTTCGCGTCGGGCGGATCGGCTGGCTATGACCACAAGAAGATGGCCATCACGGCCCGCGGTGGCTGGGAATCGGTCAAGCGCCACTTCCGCGAGCGGGGCAAGGACATCCAGTCGGAACCCTTCACGGTCATCGGCGTCGGCGACATGTCAGGCGACGTGTTCGGCAATGGCATGTTGCTGTCAAAGCAGATCCGCCTGCTGGCCGCCTTTGACCATCGTGACATCTTCATTGATCCCGACCCGCAGGACACCGAGGCCAGCTGGCGGGAACGCAAGCGCCTGTTCGACATGGACCGCTCGAGCTGGCAGGACTACGACCCCAAGCTGATCTCCAGGGGCGGGGGCGTGTTCTCCCGTTCCGGCAAGTCGATCACGCTCAATGACGAGATCCGCGCCCTGACCGGCCTGGAGGGCAAGACCGCGACACCCGCCGAAGTGATGCACGCCCTGCTCAAGGCCGAGGTGGAGCTGATCTGGTTCGGTGGCATCGGGACCTATGTGAAGGCGGCCTCGGAACAGAACTACCAGGTCGGCGACAAGAATAATGACGCCGTGCGTGTGGACGCCGAGGACATGCAGGCCTGCGTGGTCGGTGAGGGGGCAAACCTCGCCATGACACAGGCGTCACGCATCGCCTTTGCCCGCAAGGGTGGCCGACTCAATGGCGACTTCATCGACAATTCGGCCGGCGTGGACAGCTCCGACCATGAAGTGAACATCAAGATCCTTCTCAATCCTATGGTGCGTTCGGGCGCGATGAAGCTGGAAGCCCGCAACAAGCTCCTGGAATCGATGACGGATGATGTGGCCGAGCATGTGCTGCGCCACAATTACGACCAGACGCTGACCCTGACGCTCGCCAGGGAGCGAGCCGCCGAGGATCTCGACGTGCACGAGCGCGTCATGGAGCGCCTCGAGGCTGAAGGCCGCCTCGACCGGTCTGTGGAAGGACTGCCCGGGGCCGAGGTGATCCGCGGGCTGAAGGAACAGAATGACGGGCTCTCGCGGCCCGAAATCGCGATCATCACCAGCTATGTGAAGATTGCGCTGTTCGACAAGATCGTTGCCTGCGACGTGCCCGACGATCCGCACTTCAAGGACACGCTGGTCACCTATTTCCCGAAGGCGCTGCACAAGTTTGCAGAGGCCATGGACGGGCACCGCCTGAAGCGCGAGATCATTGCCACGCGTCTGGCCAATGACCTGGTCAATATGGGCGGGCCGGACTTCCTGCAACGGGCGCTCGAGCTGAGCGGCGCCGACATACCGGCGATCACGCGCGCCTTTGCCGCCGCCAGAGCGATATTCGGCGTTGACGAGATGATCGCCAGGATCAACGCGCTCGACAACAAGGCACCGGCCAGCGCCCAGACAAGTCTGCACGAGGAAGTCCGCCGCCTGCTGTTCAAGCAGACCGTATGGCTGGCCCGGCGCGCCCGCGCAGAGGAAGCGGGCAAGGCAACGCCGGTGGATGCCCTGATTGATCGCTATCGGGACGGAGCCAGCCAGCTGCGCAAATGGGGCGAGGATATCCTCTCCGGTCACGAGCGTGCCGGGGTGGCCGGCCGCCGCCTGCGTCTTGAAGGCGAAGGGGCTCCGGCCAGGCTCGCGGGCGACGCCGCGCAGTTGCAGACGCTTGTTCCGGCCACCGACATCATTGACCTTGCCGCTAGCGTGGACTGGCCTCTGGCGGCCGCCGCGCGGCTCTATCATGCCATTGGCGAGCGCTTCGGATTTGACGCCCTTCGCACCGCGGCAGGCCTGCTCACCTCGGACCTGCACTGGGACCGGCTGGCAACCCGCCGCCTGTCAGAAGACCTGTTTGCCAGCCAGCTGGCCATATCCGCGGCGATTGCCCGGTATGCGGCCGCAGCGGGCGGCAAGTTGAAAGCGGGCATAGACGAGCCGGCGGAAGACTGGGCAAACGAGCTGGTCGCCTCCTGGCAGGTTGTGCACGCCCACGAGGTGGACCGCACCGACCACATGATCGAGCAATTGTCGGCTTCAGGCGGATGGACGCTCTCCAAGATCGCCATTGCGTCCACCGAGCTGCGCGAACTGGCCCAGAACGCAGCGTCGCAATAGACAACACGGTCAGGCGGCGATGATCTCGCCGCCTGACACCCGTACCGGCACCGGCTTCAGCCCGGCCTTGCCGGCCGGACCGCCCGCGCAGGCACCGCTTTCGATGGCAAAGCTCGCCCCGTGAAACGGGCACACGATGAACTGGCCCTCGCTGACGAGAGTGCGTCCCGATGGCAGGCAAAGCGGGCGGCCCTGATGCGGGCACACATTCACATAGGCAAAGGCCTCATCACCCTTGCGCACCAGCAGAATGGGCAAGGGTTCATAGTCCGACGGGAAGGCGCCGGGATCGCCCAGCGCGTCAATCCGGCCAAGGACCGTACCGGCAGGGGGCATCCCGCTCATCCTCACACCCCTTCGTTCCTGAACGGGCGCGCCAGCAGAGCGGTAATGGCGTCTTCGACGCTGGCCTCGCCTGCAACAATGGCAGCGACCGCCGCACATATCGGCATGTCGACACCGTGACGCGCGGCAAGCTCCATGACCGCCGGGGCGGTAGCAACGCCCTCGGTCACCGAATTGCGCGCGGCCATGATGTCGGCAAGTGCCTCGCCCCGCCCCAGCGCCAGTCCGCACGACATGTTGCGCGATTGCGGCGAGGAACACGTGAGCACCAGATCCCCCAGCCCGCACAGGCCCGCCAGCGTCTCGCGCTGTGCGCCCAGCGCCACGGCCAGCCGGGTCATCTCCGCAAATCCCCGTGCGATGAGAGCCGCATGAGCCGAGCGGCCCAGCTCGCGCCCTTCCACGATCCCGGCAGCAATCGCCAGCACATTCTTGACCGACCCGCCAATCTCCGCACCGATCAGATCGTCGGCGAGATACGGACGGAAGCTGGCTGACCCGATCATGGCGATGAGCGCCGCGCCTGCCGCAGGGTCCGTGCAGGCCAGCGTGACCGCTGTCGGCAGGCCGCGTGCCACATCAGCCGCGAAGGATGGCCCGGAAAGAACGGCCGGGATTGCGCCGGGCAGGGTTTCAGCCAGCACCTCGCTCATCAGCTTGAGCGTACCCCGCTCGATACCCTTGGAACACAGCGCCACTGGCGTGCCTGGCCGGAGATATGGCGCGAATCCGGCAAGGCTGGCGCGCATGTGCTGGGCTGGTGTGACGACAAGCCAGGCATCGCAGGCCGACAGATCAGCCGCGTCGTGGGTCGCCCGGATCCGCTGGTCCAGCGTCACGCCCTTGAGGAAAACCGGGTTCTCCCGGGTGTCGTTGATGGCCCTGGCGACCTCCGGCTCGAACGCCCACAACATGGTGGAGCTGCCGGCCCGGGCGGCGGCCTGCGCCAGCGCAGTGCCCCAGGCACCGGCCCCGACAATGCCCAGTCTTGCGTTCATGCCTTTGGTCCCTTCTTGCCCGACCCTAGCAGCGGATCATCGCTAGCCGCACCGGAATCCAGCGGCCAGCGCGCGCGCGCCGGCACGGCGAGGTCATCGGTGATGCCAAGCCGGAACCTTTCCGCACCTGCCAAGGCTATCATCGCGGCATTGTCCGTGCAGTATTTCAGGGGCGGAAAGAGGGTTCGGAAACCCCTCAACCCCGCTTCCTTGACCAGTGCCTCCCGCACCGCCCGGTTGGCCGCAACCCCTCCTGCCGCCACCAGCACCCGGCCGCCAGGCGCATTATGTACATACATATCCAGCGCCCGGCCTGTGCGCTCGGCAAGGTGCGCGGCGATGGCCGATTGCGCAGCCGCGGCAAGGTCGGCCCGGTCCGTGTCCGTGGGTGCGTCCAGTGCGTCAAAGCTGCGCTTCACGGCTGTCTTCATGCCTGCAAACGAGAAATTGCAGCTCTTGTCGTGCGCCAGCATGCGCGGCAAGGGGAAGCGGGCAGGATCAGTCGCCCCTGAGGCCAGTTTTTCCAGCGCAGGTCCGCCGGGAAAGCCAAGGCCAAGCACCTTGGCTGATTTATCGAAGGCTTCGCCTGCTGCGTCATCGATCGTGGAGCCGAGCCGGGTCATCCGGCCGACGCCTTCCACGCTCAGAAGCTGGGTGTGCCCGCCGGAGACCAGCAGGAGCAGCCAGGGAAAGGGAAGCGGTTCGACAAGGCGCGGGGAAAGCGCATGGCCTTCGAGATGATTGACCGCGATCAACGGCTTGCCCGAACCGAGCGCCAGTCCTTTTGCGGTCATCAGCGCGGCCATCACCCCGCCTATAAGGCCGGGGCCGGCGGTCGCCGCGATGGCGTCCAGCGCGTCAAAGCCTAGCTCTGCCTCGTCCATCACCTCACGGGCCAGGTGGTCCATGCGTTCAGCATGGCTGCGCGCCGCGATTTCCGGCACCACACCGCCGAAAGGCGCATGATCGCTGTTCTGGTTGATGACGCGCTCGGCCAGCACTTCGGCCCGGCCATCGCCATGCAGGCGCACAATCGCCGCCGCACTGTCATCACAGCTCGATTCAAGGCCGAGCACGGTCACCGGCCCGCCTGCTTGCACTGGTGTGTGTGAATGCGATAACGCCATACCCATCCGTTAGCGCCGCCCCGGCAGGCTGACAACTCACGGAGTTCATCTTGACCCCCTCCCGGCCCGTCATGGCGATCGCCACCCGCACCTCCCCGCTGGCCATGGCGCAGGCGCTGATGGTGCAGGCACGCCTCGCTTCAGCGCACGGCGCCAGCGATGCAGACGCGGGCTTTCCCATCCTCGGCCTTGTCACCACGGGCGACCAGATCACTGACCGGGCGCTGCTGGAAGCCGGCGGCAAGGGGCTCTTCACCCGCGAGCTGGACCGGGCCCAGCTCAATGGCCAGGCGGCGTTTGCAGTCCACTCCATGAAGGATGTACCGACCCATCTGCCGGACGGGCTGGAACTGGCCTGCGTGCTGGAGCGCGAAGACCCCTCAGACATCCTTCTGACCGCGACCGGCCCCGCCACGCTGAAAAGCCTGGCCGAAGGGGCATTGATCGGTACCGCTTCCTTGCGCCGTCAGGCACAGGCGCTTCATGCCCGGCCTGATCTTCAGATCACGCTTTTGCGCGGCAATGTCGGCACCCGCCTGCAGAAGCTGAAAGACGGCCCCATCGCCGCGACCTTTCTGGCCAAGGCCGGCCTGAGACGGCTCGGACGCCCGGAAGGCGACTGGCCGGGCATCAGTTTTGAGCATTGCCTGCCCGCGCCGGCGCAAGGCGCGATCGGCATCACGATCCGCAGCGATGATGAAGCGGCCCGCTTGGCACTGGCACCGCTGAACCATGCGCCCACCGCCCTTGCCATAGCGGCCGAGCGCGGCGTTCTGGAAGCGCTGGATGGCTCCTGCCGTACACCGCTCGCCGCCCACGCTGCCTTTGACGGCGGCACGCTCCATCTGACAGCGGAGGTGCTGAAGCCCGACGGCTCGCAGCGCTGGCGCTTGGATGAGGTCCGGCCCGCAATCAGCACGCTGGAGACGGCGCGCGCCTTCGGGCTGGCGCTGGGCGGGGCCTTGCGCCGGAAGGGCGGAGCTGACCTCGAGGCCGTTCTGGCGGGGACACACCCATGACCGGCCCCCTGCCGGTCATCATCACGCGCACCCAGCCAGGCAATGCCAGCACCGCCAGCCGCGTCCGGGCCAGGGGCTATCGTGCCATAGCCTGCCCGGTAGCGCAGGTTGTACGCTCGCGCGCCGCCATCAGCCCGGACGGCGCCGACGCGCTTGCCCTGACCAGCGCCAATGCGCTTCAGGCCCTGCGCGATCCCGGCCCGCTTCTCCATCTGCCGGTCTTCACCGTGGGTGACGGTACGGCAAAGGCCGCGCGGGAGGCAGGCTTTTCATCGGTCACCAGCGCCGATGGTGATGCCGAGGCGCTGGCCCGTCTCATCGCCCGCTCCCTGCCCCCCGGCAGCCACGTCCTGCACCTGAGCGGGGAGGACCGCGCGGGCGATCTGGGCGGCATGCTGGGCGTCCTTGGCCTCACGGCAACCACCCATGCCGTCTACCGCACCCGCCTTGCCCGGGGACTGACGGCGCGGGCGAAATCGGCGCTTGCCGCCGGTCCGGCCCTTGTCCTCATCCACTCGGCGCGCGGTGCGGAGCGTCTTCTGGCACTCGTGGAGGCCGCGGAACTCGGTGCCGCGCTGACGCGTCTGCAATTTGCCGCCATTTCCGAGCGCGCCGCCGTGCCCCTTGTGAAGCGGAACCTGCCGGTCCGGGTGGCCGCCCGGCCCACGGAAGCGAGTCTTCTCGCCGCACTGGACGAACTGGCGAAGCAGAACGGCGCACCGTAGAGTGGGTAAAGCAGAACCGAGGCGTGAAGAACTGATCATGCAAGCCGATTCCCCCCAGGATACGCCGCCACCCGGCGAAGCAGAGCCGATCGATGCCGAATTCGAGCCGGCAAAGCCTGAAAAGGCTTCCGGGGGCGGCAAGGCGGCGATGCGGCTTGCCGGCCTCGCAGCGCTGATCGCCTTGGCAGCTGGCGTGGGCGGCACGGCGGGCTGGCTTGCAGCGGGTCTCAACCAGCCGGACGGCGCGGCAGCGGGCACCGGGATTGCCCGGCTGGAAAGCCAGCTGGCCGGGCTGGAGGCGCGCCTGAACGCGGCCGAGGACCGGCCCCTGACCGAGATGGTGCCGGCCGACGCCCTGCGCACGTTCGACGGCGAGATTCGCGCGCTTGCCGAACGCGTGGAGGCGGTGGAAGCGCGCCCGGCGGGTGACACAGGCGCGGCTGCCGATGACGCCGCGCTTGCTGCCCTTCTGGATGAGCGGGAAGCGGCCTTGCGGGCGGAACTGGACGAGCTGCGCACCCGTATCGCCAATCTGCCCGGCACAAGCGGTCAACCGGCCGATCTGCGCCCGCTGGAAGAGGCCGTGGCCGCGCTGGAGGCCCGACTGTCTGCTCAGGACGAGCGCTTTGAGGCCAGGCTTTCGGCCGCCGAACAGCATCAGAGCGACGCCGGACAGAGGCTGGCGCGCGAAACCCGGGAGGCCCTGGAAGCCCGCGACCAGGCCCTGCTGGAACGGATAGACGCGCTGGAGGCACGCGCCGAGCAGACCGCCGCGAGCACGCGCACCGGCGCCGAGGCCGTGGAGCGCTCCGCCGCGCGCATTCTGGCGTTCACAGCCCTGCGCGAGGCCGCTCAAGGGTCGGAGAGCTTTGAAGCCGAACGCGCCGCCCTGGCCCGGCTCTGGCCGGGCGCGCCGGGCCTGGCTGCCCTGCAGCCGCATGCACGACGGGGCGTGGCATCGGCAGATGAGCTGGCAGACAGCTTCCCGGCAGCAGCGATCCGGTCCGCATCCGGGGAAACGCGGAGCTTTTTCGGCCTGTTCGAGCTGCGCCCCGCCGACAGCGCGCCGGACAGCGCGCTCGCCCTTGCCCGGCAGGCTGAAAGCCGTCTGGCGCGCGGGGACCTTTCCGGCGCAGTGGAGGCCATTGCCCGGCTGGAAGGTCCCGCAGGAGCGGCCGCAGCGGGCTGGCTCGCACAGGCCCGCGCCCGCCTTGAAATCGAGGCTGCGCTCATCACACTGCGCAGCGCACTGAGCGAAGCCGCACCGGGCAGGAGCACACCATGATCCGCCTTATCCTTACCGTTGCCCTGTGCGTCGTCACGGCGATTCTGGCCGTCTGGCTTACCCTCAACCCGGGCACGGCACAGTTCGAATTCATGGGCTGGCAGGCTGAGACCAGCTTTGCCCTCTTCATGGGCGTGCTGATCGTCGCGGCCTTCCTGCTGACCGTGTTGTGGTGGCTGATCGCCAAGATGTGGGGCGCGCCCGATGCCTGGCGCAAGCTGCGCCAGCGCCGCCGCCGCGAACAGGGCGTTGATGCGCTGGAACGCGCGCTGATCGCCGCGGCCGCCGGTGAAGGTGAGCTTGCGGTGCGCCAGGCGGCGCGCGCCGATGCCCTGCTGGAGCGGCCTGCCCTGTCGCGGCTCCTTGCCGCCAGAGCGGCGGAAGCGGCCGGCAATCTCCTGGCGGCTCGCGGGCATTACGAAGCCTTGCTGGAAGATCCCAAGACCCGGCTTGTTGCCCATCGCGGTCTCTCGGTCCTTGCTGAATCACAAGGCGAGACCGGCAATGTCATCACCCATGCGGGCAAGGCCTTTGCAGAGGCCCGCACCGCCCGCTGGGCGTTTGACAGCCTCTTTAATGCGCAAGTGGCCGCCGCACGGTGGGATGACGCGCTTGAGACCCTCTCCGAGGGCGAGAAGCGCCGCCATATCGCGCCCGACAGTGCCGCGCGCCGCCGCGCCGTGATCCTGACCGTCAAGGCGCGCCAGACCCGCCAGAGCGACGCCGAGAAAGCCGCGGACCTGGCCGAGAAGGCAGCTGCCGCATCGCCGGGCTTTGCCCCTGCCGCGGTGCTGGCCGGCGATCTGCTGCCCGCGCGCCGCCGCCACCGCAAGGCGGCCGACATCCTTGAAACTGCCTGGCGGCTGCGCCCCCACCCGGCGATTGCCCGCGCATATGGCGAGCTTCGCAAGTCGGATACGGCTGCCAAGAAAGCCGCGCGCCTGCGCGCACTGGCCGAGTTCAATCCGGACAATCGGGAATCACGGCTCCTGCTCACCGGCATCGCCCTGCAGCAGCGCAATATCGACGCGGCGCGCAGCGCCATTACCCCCTTGCTGGCCGAAACGCCCCTGTCGGCGCGCATCTGCACGCTGGCCGCGCGCCTGTCGCGCCTTGAGGGCGATGAGGATGCCGCCAATCGCTATCTCGCCCGGGCCGCCCATGCGCCCGGAGAACCGGACTGGTCTGACATTGATGGCGAGGGCGAAGCCTTCAACTTTGCGGAAAGCGACTGGCAGCGCCTGGTCTATGCCTGGGGCGATGAGGAACGTCTGATCCATCCGCGCCATGAGCGCTTCGAGATGATTGCCGAGGCCATCCCCGACCGGCTGCTGCTGGAGGCGCCCCGGGCCCCTGCGAAAGACGCCGCTGCCAAAGAATCCACCGCCAGCGGCACAAATACTGAATCCGGGCCTGTCATTATCGCCCCGGCGCCCTTACCAGACCGGGAAGCGCGCCCGAGGAGCGAAACCCCGCCTGCGGCACCGCGCTTTGCGCCCGATGATCCCGGCGTGGACGAAGGCGATAGCAGGAATTAGGCGATGGCACGGCTGATTGTGGGGGTGAGCGGCGGCTCGGCCTCCGGCAAGACGGAGATTGCGCGCGCGGCGGCCCGCGCCATTGCGCCGCTGACCGCGCTGGTCATGGCCGAAGACGATTATTACGGCGATCACGGCGCCTCGCCGGATTTCGATGCGGCCCGCTTCAACTTCGATCATCCGGCCTCTCGCGATCATGCGCTTCTGGCCGATCATCTGGAGACGCTCAGGCGCGGCGAGAGCGTGGATGCACCGATCTACGATTTCACCATCCACCGCCGCCGCGCCGATACGCGCCGCATTGCTCCGGCAGATGTCGTGCTGGTGGAGGGTATCCACCTGTTCTGCGATGCGCGGCTGAAAGCGCTGTTTGATATCCGCGTCTATGTCGATGCACCCGACGATATCCGCCTCGCCCGGCGCCTCCTGCGCGACGTGAACGAGCGAGGACGCACCGCCCAGTCCGTTGTCGGCCAGTACCTGGGCACCGTGCGGCCCATGCACCATGAATGGACGCATCCCAATGCGGCCTGCGCCGATATCGTCATCCGCAACGATGCCGCCGCCGCACGGCCCGCCGATCATCTCGAAGCCTTCTTCGATGCGCTGGCAAGGCCGGTCGTGGAGGCGATACGGGAGAAGGCGGGGTAGTGGACCCCACAGCTACATTACCCCTCGTCATTCCGGGGGAGCGCAGCGACACCCGGAACCCAGATTTCGTTTCACCGGCGCACGCCGGTGCCGAGTCTTTTTCTGGGCCCCGGCTTTCGTCGGGGCACGAAGTTGGGGTGTTGGTATCTGGTATTGCAGGGGGGGGCTCTGGCCTTTCCGCCGGGGTCGCCGCGCCCGAGCGGGGACCCAGATTCCAGAACCGCGGCACTTTGCGACCTGCAGGCGGAAGAAAGACTGGATCCCGGGTCAAGCCCGGGAACCCGGTTGAAGGGTAGACCGCATGTCAGGCTGCGGCTGCGCGCCCCGAAAGCGCGCCATCCAGACCACACGCACAAGCGCGCTTGCGAAGACACCCGTTCGCGGATAGTTTGCGCGCCGCCGGGAAGGGGCCGTACGCCTCGCCCCCGCACCCGCCCGTTTTCCGACGTGGCAAAGCCGCTTTAGCTCAGCTGGTAGAGCAACGCATTCGTAATGCGTAGGTCGCGTGTTCGAGTCACGCAAGCGGCACCATTTTTGCCAACGAACCCACCCCCTTCCCCTTCTCTCCGCATCCCCTATCATCGCGTGCATCAAAGGCCCGTCAGTGGCCGGGGCGTGAGGGGCAAAGCCCCCGCGCGCAATGAGGGAGGAGACGCGAATGATCGATGCGGGCAAGCTCGTATCCATGGCTGATGTCGTGCGCCAGCAGGCGCGCGTGAACGGACATGTAGCGGCGCAGATATTCCAGGACCGCACCACGAGTTATGCCGCGCTGGACTCAGCGGCGAGCCGGGTCGCCAACGGCCTGATCGCGCTGGGGTGCGAGCCGGGCACGCGGGTCGGTCATTTGGGCAAGAACAGCGATTATTTCGCCGAGCTGCTCTTTGGTGCGGCCAAGGCGCGATGCGTGCTGACCGGCGTCAACTGGCGGCTCGCGGCGCCGGAAATCCTCTTCATCCTGAAGGACGCGGGCGTCAACACGCTGTTCGTGGACGCCGAATACTACCCGCTGGTGGAAAGTCTCCAGCCCGCCTTGCCATCGCTTCGCACTGTCATCGCGCTCGATGGCGGGCACGGCAAATGGAAGGGCTACACCGCCTGGCGTGACAGCCAGCCGGACACCGACCCGATGCTGGAAACCGACCCCACCGAAGACGTGCTCCAGCTCTACACCTCCGGCACGACGGGCCATCCCAAGGGCGTGGTCTTAAGCCACGGGGCGTATCTCTCGCTCTTCGAGCAAGGGCTGAAGGACGGGTTTGTAAAGTGGGAGGCGGGCGATCCGAACCTGGTCGCCATGCCCTATTTCCACGTGGCGGGCACGAACTGGGCGCTCCTGGGCTTCTATCAGGCCGCGACCAACATCATCGTCAAGGAAGTCGATCCGGTCGCCATCCTTGACCTCATCGAACAGCACAGGGTCCAGACGAGCTTCTTCGTGCCGGCCGTGATCCTGTTTCTGGTACAGGCCAGCGCCATGAAGCCGCGCGATTTCTCGTCCCTGAGGCTGATCGCCTATGGCGCCTCGCCGATTGCCGAGGAATTGCTGCTGAAAGCCGCCAGGGTTTTCGAGTGTGGCTTCCTGCAGTTCTACGGCCTGACCGAGACCAATGGCGCGGCCGTGCACCTGCCGCCTGCCGACCATGACCCGGCGCGCGGCAAGCTGCGCGCGGCCGGAAAGCCCAATGCCGGTATCGAGATCAAGGTGGCAGGCGAGGACGGCAAGCCGGTGCCCCAGGGCGAGGTGGGCGAGGTGTGGATTCGCGGCTCCAGCCTGATGAAGGGTTACTGGAAACGGCCAGATGCCACGGCCGAAGCGATCAGTTCAGACGGCTGGTTCAGGTCCGGGGACGCCGGCTATCTGGACAAGGATGGCTATCTCTTCATCCATGACCGGGTGAAGGACATGATCATTTCCGGCGGCGAGAACATCTACCCGGCGGAGGTGGAGAACGCGCTATTCTCCCATCCGGGGGTGGCCGATATCGCCGTGATCGGCGTGCCGGACGAGCGCTGGGGCGAGGCGGTGAAGGCTGTGGTGGTCAAGACGCCGGGCTCGGACGTGACACCGGAAGCCCTGATCGCGCACGCAAGGGGGCGCATTGCTGCCTACAAGGTGCCCAAGAGCGTCGACTTCATTGATGCCCTGCCGCGCAACCCGACGGGCAAGATCCTCAAACGCGTTCTGCGCGAGCCGTACTGGAAGGGCCGGGACCGGGCGGTGAGCTAGGGCAGGACTTCCTCTCCGGCAAAGTCAAAGCAGCGGCCCGATGCGCCTGCGTCCAGCGCGTTGATGACCGCCAGCAGACGCTCGGCACTGTGCTCGGGCGTGAAGAGCTTGCCATCGGGCACATTGCCCCGGAACGGCTCGGAAAGGGCGGTCTCCACCGTGCCCGGATGCAGGCCGACGATCAGAGCTTGCGGCCGCTTGCGGGCAAGCTCGACCGAACAGGTGCGGATGATCTGGTTGAGGGCCGCCTTGGAGGCCCGATAGGCATGCCACCCGCCGAGCCGGTTGTCGGAAATGGAACCGACCCGCGCCGAGAGGGCGGCAAATACCGCCTTGCCTTCACGCGGGAACCGGTCGAGCGCGGCCCTGGCCACCAGCGCCGGGCCGGTCGTGTTGACGGCAAACGCTTTTGCCATGCTGGCCGCGTCGAGGTGCCGCCAGGTTTTTTCCGGTAAAACACCCTCGCCGTGCAATATGCCGCTCGCCACGATGACGAGATGAACGGGGCCAGCCTCAAAGGCGGCGGCGATAGCCTGTTCGATCGAGACCGGGTCTTCCAGATCGATGATGCCGGGGGTGATCTTCACGCCTTTCGGCGCCGCGCCTGAACGCGACAGTGCGACGACCCCTGCGCAGCGCGGATCATCTGCCAGATGCCTTGCAAAGGCACCGCCCAGACCGCCGGACGCGCCGACGACAACCGCGCAATAGCCTTCCGGCAGGGAAGAAAGGGACAGGTTCATCGCACTCGAGATAGAGCGCGCAGGCAAAAGGAAAAGAACGCGCCGGAAGCTAGAGGTGCAGCGCGTCGTTCGCGGCGTCCTGGACCTTGCGCATCAGGCGGAAGCTCGCCGTGCGGTCCTTGCCGTTGAAGAACTCGTTCTTGTCCAGAATGGTCAGGTGCGGCCCGAGCGCCTCGGCATCCACCCGCGCCGAACCGGTGAGCACGAGAACCGGTGTGCCACGAGCAATCTTCTCCGCCGTACGTACCGTGTCCGCCGGGTCAATGGAGTCCGGCAGGCGCAGATCGACGATGATCAGATCATACTGGCGGCGGGCAAGCTTGCGCTTGGCGTCGTTCAGCGTGCGCACGACCTCCAGCTCGAACTCATAGCCACCTGCATCGCACAAGGCCTGCTGGAGCAGCATGGCATCGGCGAAATCGTCCTCGACATGGAGGACGCGCAAGGTCTGCGTCGATTGTGCAACGGAGGTCATGCTTTCACGCTAGGGCCACGCGCTTAGCAAAGCGTAAACATCTGGCCTAGAAAGCCAGTGGATCGCGAATCGTCTGGCCGGTGCGGGCGGCGGCAGCTTTGAGCGTATTGGCCAGCAGCACCGCGATCGTCATCGGCCCTACACCGCCCGGCACGGGCGTGATGTGGCCGGCGATCTTTTCGCTGCCCTCAAAGCTGACATCACCCACCAGGCCCGCTTCCGTGCGGTTGATCCCGACATCGAGGACACACGCCCCCGGCTTGATCCAGCTGGATTGCACCATACCGGCCCGGCCGACAGCGGCGACCAGGATATCGGCAGACCGGCACACCTCCGGCAGGTCTTGCGTGCGCGAATGCGCAATCGTCACGGTGCAGTTCTGCTCAAGAAACAGCAACGCCGCCGGCTTGCCGACCAGAATGGAACGGCCAACGACCACGGTATGGAGGCCCGAAAGCTCGCCCAGTGCCTGTCTTGCCAGCCACACACAGCCCGTCGGCGTGCACGGGCGCAAACCCTCGCTGCCCAACACCAGACGCCCGGCGCTGGCCGCCGTCAGCCCGTCGACATCCTTGGCCGGGTCTATTGTTTCTACCACGCGGCGCGCATCGATATGGGCCGGCAGCGGCATCTGCACCAGAATGCCGTCGACTGCGGGGTCAGCGTTCAGGCTTTCCACAAGCGCAACGAGATCGGCTTCTGTGAGGTCGGCAGGGCGGCGGAATTCCCGCGAGATCATGCCGGCCGCTTCGGTGCGCCGCACCTTGTTGCGGACATAGACATGGCTGGCCGGATCATCGCCGACCAGGACTACGGCGAGGCAAGGCTGGCGCCCGATGCGCGCGGTCAGCGATGCCGCTTCAACGGCTACCGCAGCGTCGAGCGCCTCGGCGGCCAACTTGCCGTCAATCAGCGCGGCAAGCCCCTCGCGCGGCCGGATGAAATCTGGCCGGGTCACCGGCAGTAAATCTCGGGGCCGAGAAGCGGGCAGATCTGACCCAGGATAATCCACTCGCGTACGAAGAAGATGAGCAGCAGCAATACCAGCGGCGACAGGTCGATCCCGCCCAGCGGCGGCAGGATGCGGCGGATGGGCGAGAGAACAGGCTCGGTCAGCGCGTTGGTGGCGCGCCAGATCGTACCGACGACCTGATTGCGCGGATTGACCACATTGAACGACACCAGCCAGCTCAGCACGACATTCACGAAGATGAGCAGCACCAGAATATTCAGTACCGGAATCAGAAAATAGATGATGAGGGCCTGACCGAAGGTCATCGCTGTCTCCGTATGAACGCAGGCGCAAGCCGTGCAGGGAATCCGCGCCTGTCTAGACGCGCATAGGCCCGCGATGCAAGGCCCGGGTCAGTGGCGTCCGGGAAACTCGGCGTTGTCACGCCAGAACCGGCACACCGCATCGGCTACCTGCTGGTACCCGCCAAGACTGTCAGGCTTTCGAAGATAGGCGTTTGCGCCTGCTTCATAGGCCTTGTCCACATCGCCCGGATGATTTGACGAGGAGAACACGATTATCGGCACCGCTTCGTGATCTTCACCCTCACGAAGGACCTCGATGAGTTCATGCCCTGACAGGCCGGGCATGTTCAGGTCAAGCAGCATCAGGTCGAACCGGCCCGACCGGAGCGCGTCCAGCGCGGCCTTGCCACCGGGCACGTGCATGAGGTTCGTGCCCTTCATCTGGGCAAAGGCACGCTTGGTGAGGAAGGCGTCGCTCTCGTCATCCTCGACAAGCAGCAGGCGGATCATCTTTGCCATGGTCTTTCTCCAGGCTGCGACAGCCGGATCGGCTACTGGACCGGCGCCGCCACACAGGCTGCCGGCAGGGTCAGGCAGAAACGTGCGCCGTCAAGATGGGTTTCGTCCAGCCAAATTTCTCCGCCATGGCTCTCCACGATCTCCCGGCAGAACGCCAGACCCACGCCCATGCCCGGATAATGACTGTCATCGTGCAGGCGTTTCATCATTTCGAAGATCGCGGATGAATGCACCGGGTCAATCCCGATTCCGTTGTCGGCAACAGAGATCTTGACCAGGCCGTCCGGGCCCGGTTCACCCCGTATGGTTATCACCGGGCGCAGGGCCGAGCGGTATTTTATCGCATTGGAAACCAGATTCTGAAAAAGCTGGGTCAGCAAGGCCGGATCGCCCTCCACATCCGGAATATCCCCGATATCGAACTTCGCGCCGCTGGCCTGCACCTCGTCATCCAGCCCTGCCACCGCAGCATCGATGACAGCACCAACACGGACCTGCTCGGTCTGATGCAGCCGGTTCACCAGCTGCGCATATTCCTGAAGCACCCGGATCAGGGTCTGGGCACGCTGGGCGGCGTCGCGCACCTTGATAAGGTGCTTCTTGCCATCCTCACTGAGCCGGTCCGCTTCTTCCTGCTCCACGAGCTGGGAAAATATCTGCACGTGGCGAAGCGGGGCCTGCAGGTCATGGGCCGCCGTGGCGGCAAACTGGCGCAGGGCGGTGTTGGCGCGCTCCAGGTCGCGCGTACGCTGGCGCACCCGGTGCTCGAGCTGGCCCGTCGCCGCCATCAGCCGTGCTTCAGCTTCGTCCCGGCGCCCGATTTCGGCCTGCAGGGCCTGATTGGAGCGCTGGAGCTGGACAGTCGAAGGCATGGCCAATGCCCGCGGCAGGAGGGGCCATAACGTGACGGCAGTCGCCAGGGACACGCCCGCGGTCAGAGCCTTGATAAGGCCCTCGACCTGGTAATGCGGGTTCCACACCGTCCAGATGGAGAACAAGTGCGTCATGCCGCACAGAAGAATGAAGGCGACGAACAGCCAGAGTACGGGCCGGTAGACAAGATCAGGCCGGCGCACCGAGAACACGGCGAGTGCGGCCGGAATGGAAAAATATGCCAGCGCAATGACGGCATCGGAGAGCACGTGCGTCCACAATATGGACGGCTCCCAGAGATAGCACATGCCATGGGGCATGAAGCCGTGGGTCGACATTGAGTGTGTCATGGACTCCATGCGGCACAGCCCCCTTGTTTTGCTGGCACTATCTATAGCTGCGGACGGGCGTCAAGCCGGGACGCATCCGATCCGGCCCGCTCCATCACCCGCTTGACAACACAGCCCCCCCGGCACTACCTCCCTCCCCTCTTGTGAAGTGGGGCCGTAGCTCAGTTGGGAGAGCGCGTCGTTCGCAATGACGAGGTCAGCGGTTCGATCCCGCTCGGCTCCACCATTTCCCTGATATCCCGATATCCGCGGCCCGGGCCTCAGCCCCCCCCGGGGGACACATGGGGACGGGCGCGCCGAAGCCTCACCGCCCCGATAATTTCCAGCCTGGAAACTCACCTGGCGGATTCACGGTGCTTTGCACGAACAAGGCCGCAATGGGGCAGTGCCCGCTGTGATCAGCCAATGCCTTGCCGGGTTCGAACCCAGATTTTTCAACACGTTGAGCCCGCGCGCGCTCTACATGAACGGCAGATGAACGCGATCTGGTTGTTAGTATTGGCTTTTTCTCGCCGCATTCAGGATTAATTTTTAGCAAACTCCACCCCTAACCCTGATACCTGCCGGACGGGGTGTCCGGCCGGAGGCACATCGCGATGTGCCGGTCCGATGAGGGGGTTCGATGATCGTCGATATTGTTGCGGGCACGCGCCCGGAAGTGGTCAAGCTCGCGCCGGTCTATACGGCGCTCAGGGCAATTCCCGGCGTGACGCCCCGCTGGATTGCCACCGGACAGCACGGCTTTCTCGCCGATCAGGCACTGGAGGTTTTCGGCATCGAGCCCGATGTGCGCGTCGCGCTCGACTGGGACCGCTCCTCCCTGCCCTCGCTGACCGCAAAGCTCATGGAAGCGCTGGGTGCCCATTTCCGGGACAGCCCGCCCGACTATGTTCTGGTGCAGGGCGACACGGCGACGGCCTTTGCCGCGGCACAATCGGCCTTCCTGTCCCGCATTCCGGTCGGCCATGTCGAGGCTGGCCTGCGCTCGGCCGATATCGGCTCACCCTTCCCCGAGGAAGGTTTCCGCCAGCTCATCGCCCGGGTAGCGCAGGATCATTTCGCGCCGACAGCCGGCGCAGCGCGCAATCTCTATCGTGAAGGGATTGATGCCGGACATGTCCGCGTTACCGGCAACACGGTCGTCGATGCCGTGACGCAGATCGCCGCCCTGACACAGGCGCCGGAGATTCTGTCGCGTATCGAGCCTGGCGCCCGTGTCATCCTCGTCACCGTCCACCGCCGCGAGAACTGGGACGGCGGCGCGCAGCGCATCTGCAGGGCGATCCTGCGCTTGCGCGACGCCTACACGGACATCCACTTCATCGTCGCCACCCACACCAATCCGCGCGTACTGGGTCCGGTCACCGAGGCTCTGGCCGGTCAGGAACGCATCCTTCTGAGCGATCCGCTGGCCTACCCGGACTTCATCGGCGTCCTCAAGCGCGCCTACATGGTCCTGTCGGATTCGGGCGGCGTGCAGGAAGAGGCGCCAACCTTCGGTGTCCCCGTGCTGGTCCTGCGCGAAACAACCGAGCGCATGGAGGCCGTCCGTGCCAGAGCAGCAAAGCTTGTGGGTTCGAATACAGACCGGATCGTGCGCGAAGCGTCCCGCCTGCTGGCCGTGCCGCGCATCCGGGCGCGCATGGCCGTTGCCCGCAACCCGTTCGGTGACGGGCTGGCCGGCGCACGCATCGCCAGGATCATCTCCGGGCACGCCACGCCGGTGTCGCGTTCGGCCCCGCCCCGCAAGGAAGCGGACAAGCCGGCAGGGCGTGTGTTAACGTCTGTTAAGGCTGCGTAGCGCGGCGGGCCGCTGGAGGGGGGCCAACCGGGCAGACGCGCCATGATTGAGGGGTGGTGAATACATGGAATGGCTGGCGATCATCGTCGCAGCCGCCGGGGGACTGGTGGGTGGATTGCAGGACTGGCTCGCTGACCCGGCAACACGGGACGGACTGGCTGAGGCTGGCCGCACCTACTGGATGGTGCTCTCCTGGGCGACCGTCTACGCCGCCCTCGCGATCTTCGTCTCGTCCGTGGACGACACGTTCCTGGACCTTTATTTCTGGGTCCTGAGCGCACAAAACCTCCTGCTGAGACCCTTTCGGCGTATCCCGTCAGTGGAGAAGCTGCGCGCCATGCCGGAGAAACGGCTCGCCATCCTGATCCCGGCCTGGCAGGAGGCCGACGTGATCGCGCGCATGGTCGATCACACCGTCGAGGAACTCGACTACAGGGCCTACGACATCTTCATTGGCGTCTATCCCAATGATGCCGATACCATCCGCGAGGCCGACGCCCTGGTCGCGCGCCACGTCAATGTCTACCGCGCCAATGTCGGTCATCCCGGCCCGACATCGAAGGCCGATTGCCTGAACTGGATCATCCAGAACGTGATCGCGCGCGAGGCCGAAACCGGCAGGCGCTACGACGCCTTCATCATGCATGACAGCGAGGACGTCATTCACCCGCTGTCCTTCAAGGTGATGAATGCATGGCTGGACCGCGCCGACATGGTGCAATTGCCGGTCCTTTCCATGCCGCGCCCCTGGCATGCGCTGGTAGCCGGCCATTACATGGACGAGTTTGCCGAGTGGCACACCAAGGATCTGGTCGCGCGCGCCCACATGACGCGTCAGGTTCCCTCTGCCGGAGTAGCCACCGCCCTGTCCCGGCGGGCGGTGAACCTGCTCAATGCCGAGCGGGACAATCTGCCTTTCAACACGGACAGCCTGACGGAGGACTACGATATCGGTCACCGTCTGTACGATGCCGGTTTCAGTTCGGCCTTCGTGCGCTATTTCGCCAGAATTCCGGTGACGACTCCGGATGGCAGGAGGCGCACCCGGCGGGAGCTGGTGTGCACGCGCGAGTTCTTCCCCGACAAGATGAGCGTCTCGGTAAAGCAGAAATCGCGCTGGATGCTGGGCATTTCCTTCATGGGCTGGCGCCAGCTCGGCTGGACCGGCCCCTTCGTCCATCGCTATTTCCTCTATCGTGACCGCAAGGCGATCTGGACGGCGCCGACGGGCATGCTTGCCTATTTCATCGTCTTCCAGTGGGCGCTGTACTGGCTGGTATCCTCGCTGGTGCCCGAGGCGCGGGGCCTGCCGCCACTGATCGACCCGCAAAGCTGGGTCTGGGCGATCGTGCTGATCAATTTCTGGTTCCTCGTGAACCGGGTGGCGCACCGGCTGATCTTCACCGGTTCGACGCACGGGCTGGAATACACCCCCCTGGCGCCGGTCCGGATGGTGGTCGGCAACTATATCGGCTTCCTGGCGGCCTCGCGCGCCATGCGCCGCTGGATCGTCCATGTCTTCACAGGCCGGGCAATCACCTGGGACAAGACGATGCACGCCTACCCGTCCCTCGAAGAGATCCGCAGGGCACAGGCAAGCTTCGCCTGGCACGAACAGCCTGCCTCTGGCCGGGTCCTGCCCGAAAGTCTCACCGCTGCGGTAACGGTCCCTGCCAGCCTCGTAATGACAGCCGAGCCCGCGCAGCAGCCCTCATCCGCCGCGCCGGCCGCAAAGGACAGTTTCAGCCTCGATAGCGCCATCAGCTCGCTCGAAGCGCGCCGGCGCGCCCCTCAGCCGCCGCCCGTTCCGGCCGCCAGAATCCGGGAGACCACGCCATGACCCGTGCTGACCGCTTTGCGCGCCGCTGGCGCTTCCGCCTGAACAGCGCCCTTGGTCTGCTGGCTGCCGGCATGCTGTTTGAATCGGGACCGGACCTCGACCGCGCCGTCTCCGCCTTTGCCGGAAGCGCCATCCAGCCAGCCTGCCATTACGAGCACCTGCGCCAGCAGGCGGTCACTGCCGGAACGGCGCAGGGCTGGATGATGGCCGGCGACTGTGCTGTCGCGCTGGGCGATCCGGCCACGGCCCTCGAGGCCTATCTCTACGCCCACACCATCGGGGAGATGAGTTCCGGCGAGACGCTCTACGGGCTGCGCTCCATCGGTTTCCAGGCCGAGGCCGCAGGCGATTTTGACCGGGCACGCTGGGCGTGGGGCGAGGCGGCCAGCCTTTCCGGCACGCCCTCTGATGCCTTGCGCGCCGCGCGCGCCTTGCGTCTGGCTGGTCAGGAGGGAGCAGCACGCGCGCGTCTGGCCACATTGAATGACGGCGGCCTGCAGGGCGCTGAACTGGCCTTGTTCTACGAGGAACGTGCCCGCTCGATAGCGGGCGAGCAGCCGCGCGAGGCCGCCTTGTGGATGGACAGGGCCATCGCCATCGAACCTGCTGCTTTCCGCCATTTTGAGAAGGGGCTCTGGCTGGAACAGGCGGGCGACAGCCCGGGCGCGCTTGCCGCCTTTGAAGCCGCCCGCGCGAGCAACCCCGATAGCCGCGACATCACGCTGGCCACGGCCTATGCCTACCGCCGCGCGGGCCGTCACGCGGACGCCGCCATCCTGTTTGCCGACGTGGCAGGGCGCGAGCAGCTGAACCTCACCGTCCGCGAGGAGGAGGGCTATGCCCGCTCTGCTGCCGGCCAGCGCAGCGCCGCTGCCGGAGCCTTCCGTGATGCCATTGACCGCCATCATGAGGCAGGCACACCTGCCGGGGACCCGATGCGCCTCTATCGCCTGCGCCGCGAGGTGGAGACGCTGGAACGCAACTTTTACGCAACCGGCTATCTGACCTGGCGCGATGATGCGGCCCTTGGCGGCTTTACCCTGCCCGAACAGGGCAGCTTCGAGAGCCAGGTCGGCTTGGAAGCAGGCTGGCGCCCTGAAAGCCTTTACCGTGCGGGGCGCGGCCTGACCCCTTACGGCCGCGCCTTCCAGAGCCTCGATCCGGGATCGCTCTCCTTTACCGATGAAACCTTGCAGTTCGGTCTCGGCGTGCGCTGGAAACCGTTTGCGAGCCATGATTTCAACCTCGCCGCCGAGCGGCTGATCGCGGGCGGCGATCTGGCGCGCGATGCGTGGCTCTTGCGCGCCTCCTATGGCTGGACGCAAGGCGGTGACTGGAACCCGGTCGCTGACCGCTGGACCTATACCAGCCTCTATGGGGATCTCGCGTGGATACCGGACGATCCCGAGTTCCGCTCGGCCTATGCCTCGGTGCGTCACGGGATACGGTTCCGCACCGGCGAGGGCTGGGCAGTGACCCCCTATCTCACCGCCGTGGGCCAGATATCCGATGACAGCCTGATCACGCGCGAGCGTCTGGAGGCAGGTGCCGGCGTCATGGTCTCGCGCTGGTTTGGCGAGGATCGCTACCGGGCCTACCGCCACCGGGTTGATTTCGAGCTGGAATACCGGGCCGGCACGGGCGACACCTCGGACCAGAGCGTAATCGGGCGGGTGGTCGTCAGTTTCTGACAATTTGCGACATGGCAAGTAAAGGGCGCGAACGCGCTGGAAAAGAGGCACGTAAAGGCGTATGAATCTGACCTGCATTAACCATAGTGCGACAGGCAGTTCATGGCGCTCTTCGTTTCCCTGCAGGCTGGCAGCCTCATCAAGACCACGCTGGGCGCGGCGCTGGTGGGTGCCGGCCTGACGGTTTCCGGCCAGGTCGCTGACCACTACGCCCTGCGCGAGCGCGCCTACGCGCTGGCCGAAAACGGACAGTGTCATGCCGCCCATAGCGCTTTTGTCGAACTGGCCCGCACCGGAGGTGAGGCGCGCGACTGGCTGGCAGCGGCCACCTGCGCCATCGAAACCGGTGACCACGACCGCGCAGTGACGGCCCTGCAGGCCGTGCTGGCCGAACGCCACACCCTTACCATCGACGAACAGCTCTTTGCCCTTCGCAGCTACGCCTACCGGGCCGAAGCCGCTGGCGACTGGACCGGCACCTACCAGGCCTGGCGCGACGCCGCCTCCCTGTCGCATGCAGCACAGGACCGGCTCATGGCGGCGCGCGGGGCACGGCTGGCAGGTGCACACGGCGCGGCGGCATCTGAACTCAACGCATTGCGCCCCGGCGTCTTCGCCCCCCAGTTCGCCGCGGTCTGGCATGATGAGCAGGCCAGCCATGCCCGCCGCGCCGGCCGCAACCGTGAGGCACTGGCTCATCTGGACCAGGCCATCGCGATCGAGGACACGCCCTGGCGGCGCTATGAGCAGGGTGTCGTGATGGCCGCGCTCGGCATGCACCGCTCGGCAGGCCATGCGCTGGGCCTTGCGCATGAGGGCGCGCCGGAAAACGCCAGTATTCTCGTCTCTCTCGCCTATGCCGAGCGGGCCACGGGGAACCGCACTGCCGCTCGCGCCCACTTCCAGCGCGCAGTGAGCCTTGATCCGGCGCTCTCGCATCTGGGTGCTGACTTCTAGAGCGCTCCCGCCAACCGCTTGTTTACAGATGCATCGCTAGAGTGCCGGGCATGGAATACATGCTCGCTTTCATTCTCGCTGCCAGCGCCCTGACCCTGGCCGGGCCGCCACCGGCCGGCGAAGACCCGCCGCCGGGCCCGTCTGCGCGCATGCTGTCAACGTCACAGAGCTATGTCCGGATGGAACCGGTATCGGCCTCCGTGCGTGCAGGCGCCTATATGGGCGGGGTTCTGGAGGTCGAGTTCTCGCTCGACATTCCCGATGAGGTCCTGCGCGAGCAGGCACGCGCCCAGACCTTGCGCCTTCGCGATGGCTATGTCACCGCACTCAGCAGCTATGGCAGCGCAGGCTACCGGGCAGGCCAGGTGCCGGATTTCGTGCGCATTACCCGCCTTCTGCAACAGTCGACCGACCGGACGCTCGGCGCGCGTGGCGCCGAGGTCCTGATCCGCTCGATCACGCTGCACGAGCCCTAGGGCTGTACCCTCTAGGGCCGCGGCACGATGGTGAAGGTCACCGTATCGCCCGTAGTGTTCTGGCCTTCCCAGCTATCGCCAAGCCCAAGCCCTTCCTGGATGGGCTGGCAATTGGTCTCGCCGGTGGCGCGGCTGGTGCACAACTCGTTGCCCTGGACTTCCCAGGTGCCGGAAATCCCGACATCGCTGCTGTAGGTACCGTCAGCGTTCAGCACGACGGTGTAGGTGATGGTGTCCGACTGGACCTGAAGGGCGTGCTCGAGAAGCGCGTCCACAGACCCGCCATGATCGTCGGCGGCGACAAGCGAAAGGCTGGCGGCCAGAAGTGTCAGCATGAAAACTCTCCCCTTGGTGACCCATGCGCCGGCCGGACCGCAATACGGCCCGGCTCCGGCATGGTTAACGGGAGGTTATGCCGGCTCGCGCTCAGACGGAAGCGGCAGCATTGATGAATTTTGCCATTTCCACGTCGAGCGCGCTTACGCCATCGCAGTCATGCGTGGTCAGGACTATTTCTACCTTGTTGTAAACATTGAACCATTCGGGATGGTGATCCATCTTGTCGGCTTTCAGCGCCACCCGGGTCATGAAGCCGAAGGCCGCGTTGAAATCATCAAACTTCAACGTTCGGGCAATGGCATCGCGCCCGCCGCCAGCCTTTGACCAGCCTTCCAGCTGTGACAGGGCGGCGTCCGCGCCGATCTTCTGAGGGGCCATCTTGGGTGCTCCGGTCCTGTTTACGGAAAAAAGACTCATGGCTGGCATAGTCGGTTCCGGCACAACAAGAAAGGAGGCGGCAGACATGACCCGCTTTCTCGTATCCGATACCAATCCTGGCGGGCGCAAGCTTGAGGACATCCTCATCCAGTTGCGCTCCGAAGTACTGACGCGGTCGACGAAAATCTCCGAGGACACGCGTCCCGAGGCCCTGCACGTGATGGGCAACAACATGAAGATTCTGGAGCATCTGTCCGCCGCCATCGAGCTGGCGCAGGACTCCACCCATCTTCTTGACCGGGCATTTGGTCCCTCCGAGGCTGCCCATGGCGGCCCGCCGCGCATCGGTGTCGCCTAGCCCCCTCCGGCAAACGTCACGGAGTACTTGAACTGGACGCGTCAAACGGCCAGCCTTGCTGCCTTGCTTCAAACAGGCACCAAGGACGCCCATGACACCGTTCCAGTTCCGCACTGTTCCCCATATCGTCTCCGCACCCGGCGCGGCAGCTGAACTGGCGCGCCATGCGGCTCCCGCCCTGAAAGGTGCAAGACGCCTGCTGGTGGTGACCGACAGGGGCGTCATGGGGCTCGGCCTTCTCGACGGTGCGCTGGAAGGGCTGAAGGCCGATGGTTTTCAGGTCCATGTCTACGACAAGGTTGTCGCCGACCCGCCCGAGGCCGTGATCCACGAAGCGGTAGCGGAGGGGCGCGGGTTCGGCGCCGAGGCCGTGATCGGCTTTGGCGGCGGCAGCCCGATGGACACGGCCAAGGTCGTCGCGCTCCTGCTGGGGTCTGACCAGCCTTTGGCCGACATGTATGGCATGGACCGGGTGACGGGACCGCGCCTGCCGCTCATCCTCATCCCGACCACCGCCGGAACCGGCAGCGAGGTGACGAGCGTGGCCGTCATCACCACGGGCGCCACTTCCAAGCGCGGCATAGCGGCCGCCCCGCTCTACGCCGACATGGCGGTGCTGGACGCGGACCTGACGCTCGGCCTGCCCAGGCACATCACGGCCGCAACCGGCATTGATGCCATGGTCCACGCCATCGAGGCCTATACCGGCAAGCGCTTCAAGAACCCCGTTTCCGACGCGCTGGCGCTGGCGGCCCTGAAGATGCTGCACGCCCATCTGGAACGTGCCTGCGAGGACGGATCGGACCGCGAAGCGCGCGCAGGCATGCTGCTCGGCGCCATGCTGGCGGGCCAGGCCTTCTCCAATTCGCCTGTTGGCGGCGTGCATGCCATGGCATATCCGCTGGGCGGCATGTTCCACGTGCCGCACGGGCTTTCCAACTCGGTCGTCCTGCCGCCGGTCCTGCGATTCAACGCCAGCGCCGCTGAAAGCCTCTATGCGGAAATCGCAGGCCATGTCGGCCTGCATGCCAGCTCGGCCGGGCTCATCGCCGAAATGGAGCGCCTGGCCGATGCGGTGGGGATTGAGCGCCGCCTTTCCCAGCTCGGCATCAGCCATAACGACATCCCGGCCATGGCCGAGGACGTGGCAGCCAATGACCGGCTATTGCCCAACAATCCACGGCCCATGGGCTATGCCGACATCGTGGCCATGTACGAGGAAATCCTGTGAGCGGGCGCGAACCACCGGCCCGGCGGCCCGATTACGCCGCCTTCGAGCGCATCGAGACGCGCTGGGCGGATAATGATGTCTACGGCCATATCAACAACGTGACCTATTACGCCTATTTCGACACAGCGGTGAACCGCTGGCTCGTGAAGGCGGGGTTGCTCGACATTGCAGGCGGCGATCCTATCGGTCTCGTGGTCGAAACCGGCTGCCGCTATCACGCGCCGGCCGCCTTCCCCGACCGGCTGGAGGCGGGCATCAGGGTGGCAAGACTTGGCAATTCCTCGGTGCGCTACGAGGTCGCCATCTTCCATGAGGGCGGCGAAGAGGCCATCGCCGAGGGCCATTTCACCCACGTCTATGTGGATCGAAAGACCCGCCGCCCGGTCTCCCTGCCCGAAAGCTGGCGCAAGGCACTGGAAAAGCTGGTGGGTTAGCGCCAGGGCCCCTCCCGCTTTGCATCTGGCGCAGACGCGCGCTAAACCCCGGCCATGCGCACGATCCGCCGTCCCGCCCTATACCTCATTGCGATTGTGATCTGCTTCAGCCTTGCCGGAGCAGGAATCCTTGCACTTGCGCTCCGGGCCCCGCCGTGAACCCCTCGCAGGCGCTGGAAGCGGGTATTGCCACGGGCCGGCTGACCGACGATCCCGGCCAGCGGGCCATTGCGCGTCACCTGGACGGCCTCGTGGCCAGTATCGCCAGCTGGAAGGGCGGAAGATCCGGCCTGTTTTCCCGCCGCAAACCTGCGCCCAGGGGCCTCTATCTCTGGGGCGGAGTGGGGACGGGCAAGTCCCTGCTCATGGACCTTTTCCATGACGGCGTGGACCTGCCGGCGAAGCGCCGCGTGCACTTCCATGCCTTCATGCAGGACGTGCACGCCCGCATCGCCCGCGAGCGTCAAGCGCGGAAGGGCGAGCCGCTGATCGCCGTTGCCGATGCCATCGCCCGCGAAACGCGCCTGTTGTGCTTTGACGAGCTGCAGGTGACCAATGTGGCCGACGCGATGATCCTCGGGCGCCTGTTCGAGCGCCTGTTTGAAAAGGATGTCGTCGTCGTCGCCACCTCCAACCGTCACCCGTCAGACCTCTACAAGAATGGCCTGAACCGCCAGCTCTTCCTGCCCTTCATCGCCATGATCGAGGCCCGTCTCGACGTAATGAATCTCGATAGCGGACGGGACTACCGGCTGGAGCGCCTGATCGCTGCGCCCGTGTATTACTCGCCGCTGGGCCCGGAAGCGGATGCCGCCATGGACGCGGCCTTTGACAGGCTGACGCTCGGCGCCCGCGCACAAAGCTGCACGCTTCATGTGCAGGGACGTCTGCTGGAGGTCAGCCGCGAGGCAGCCGGAGTGGCCCGCTTTGGCTTTGCCGAGCTGTGCGAACAACCCCTGGGAGCGGCCGACTATCTGATGCTGGCGGAGACCTTCCACACCCTGCTGATTGACCATGTACCGGTCATGAGTCCGGCGAGCCGCAATTCCGCGGCCCGCTTCGTCACCCTGATCGATGCCCTTTACGATACGCGCGCCAAGCTGGTGATGAGCGCAGAGGCGCCGCCGCAGGACCTGTACATTGCGGGCGATGGCGCCTTCGAATTTGAACGCACCGCCTCGCGCCTGATGGAAATGCAGAGCGCCGATTATCTCGCCGCCGAGCGCCGCGCCGTCGCACCCGTCGCCTGATTACCGGACCGCCGGCCGGCCTGCGCCGTCCTTACCAAGCTGTAACTTGGCAGAAAGGTGAAGCCAAAAGACAGTGTCGGAGCAAGCTGGCAGGAAGCCGGCAATAAACAATATCGAGGTCGATAATGGTCACTCACTTCCTTGCTGCCAGCCTGCTGGCGGTCACGTCTCAGGGCACAGAGCCAAGCTTTCAGGACGCGTATCTCTCTGACCTGGCTGCAATACGCGACACCATCCTTGCCCATCACCCGGGCCCCGTTGACGAATCCAACCCCGCCTTTGCCGAATGGCTGGACGAGGGCTACGAGCATGCCCGGTCCCGCTCAGGCGAGATCAATGATCCGCTCAGTCATTTCTATGGCCTCAGCGCCTTTGTGGCGGGTTTCCGCGACGGACATCTGGGGCTTGCCAACGCCCGCCCCAACCCGAATTTCGGCTGGCCGGGCTTTGTCGCCGCATGGCGCAATGACGAGGTCGTAGTTCTCCAGAGCGAAGCGGGTGGCCCTGCCATTGGTGCGGCGATTCGCAGTTGTGACGGGCGCCCTGTTGCCGACTGGATCCACGCCCGCGTGTTCGATTTCATGTTCAATCCGGACCTGCCCTCAGACTGGTATCCGGCTGTGACCCGTGCCTTTCTGAGCCGTGGCAACCCGCTTGCGCCATTGCCGGGTGAATGCGTGTTCGAACTGGATGGAGAGGCGCAGGCCCTCGCCCTGAACTGGCGCGAAACCGATGCCGAAACGTTCTCGGCCGCCTTCCGGGCGGGGGGCTTCGGCCAGCCGGACGAGGCCGGCATTACCGAATTCGGTACTGACCGCTACTGGGTCTCGCTGCCGACGTTCGGGCCCGGCGGCGAACTCGCAGAGACGATGACCGCCATGTGGGAGCGCATGCGCGACAATCCCGAGACTTTCCGCAATGCGGACCTCATCGTCTTTGACCTGCGCGGCAATGGCGGCGGGTCGAGCATGTGGGGCGACCGGTTCGACACCGCCCTGTTCGGCGGTCAGCCGGAACGGGAGCCCGGCGACACCTATGTCGACTGGCGGGCCACGCAAGACAATCGTGACCATATTGCGGAGGCGGCTGATGGTTTCATCCGCGAGCAGTTCGGCGAGGATTCCGAGGCCATGGCCTGGGCCCGCCGTATCATTGCAGGCCTAGATGGAGCCGTTGCCCGAGGTGACGCGCTGTGGAGGCAGGTCGATGAGAGCCGCGGCGATGACGAGACGCCTGCCGAGCTCCCGGCCAGCGTTACCGCACGGGTCGCCGTGCTGACCGACGGGTCCTGCGCCAGCGCCTGCCTTGATTTCATGGACCGGCTGACGGTGCGGCCAGGTGTCGTCCATATCGGGGCACCCACCAGCGCCGATACCGATTATATGGAAGTGCGCACCATCACCCTGCCGTCGGAGGCAGCAAGACTGACCTTCGCGCAGAAAGTCTATCGCGGGCGGGCCCGGGGCGCTGGCGTCTATTATACGCCCGATATCAGCTTTGACGGTCTCCACTGGACTGGCGAGGCCCTGCGTGACTGGGTGACGGAACTGCGCGAAGCCGGAGCGCTTGATCGCTGATCAGGTACCGGGCCGCTCGGGCAATCCGGGCGGCCCGTTCAGCGCCTATTGATCCTGAAGGGTCCAGCTCCAGCTGAACTGGCGTGCCCGGTCCAGCGTCGAAATGGTTGCGCTCAGGCTGTCGCCGTCACGCACATATTCGATGCGCTGGGGAAAATCGTGCTCGGGATTTTCAAATACCGCGCTTTCGCCTTCCTGCGCTACAAGGCCGAACCGGACGGCCGGACGCCCGCCTGGCTGAGCGAAATAGGCCGCGCCTTCTCCGGTGGAAATATAAAGAAACTCGAAGCCGACCGCCCGGCCGTCGCGCAATGTCCGGCCCATGCCGGTCATCAGGCCGCCTTCGGGCGCCATCCAGACTTCCTCGGAAACGCGGCCGTTATTCTCGCTGCGCCAGTGGCCGGCGAGCCATGCAAAATCAGGTTCATCGGCAAGCGCCGGGGCAGGGACCACAAGGGTCCAGACTGTCGCCAGAACGAGTAAGCCCTGCCCGCTGGCACGCATTGCAGCCACTCCTATCTGACATTTCACCGCGTAGCATAGGCAAGTCCTCCTGCCAGAGATAGCGTCTCTGCCGGGAGGGCTTTGCTATGACAGGTCTGCGCGGGCTGTTCGGCGGCATCACCACACTGGTCGCGGG
>ERZ869909.734-NODE-734-length-33454-cov-88.954340_pt1 | contig 33454 bp, 34 predicted proteins | sample MGYA00520892_ERZ869909 | MGnify/ENA primary metagenome ERZ869909 (study PRJEB32215, sample SAMEA104723947) | bioreactor metagenome | biome: bioreactor; feature: anaerobic bioreactor; material: water | place: China | collected 2015-03-12 ...
AACTTCTATGCACAGCGCGACGTGCTCGATATGGTCGCGTGAAATGAAGCTATAGGTCTCCGATGAAACCGGAGCGACTCAGTCATGGAGCGGAGAGCGCATCGGTGACGTGCGGATCCGGTTTCGTGGTGAGCCTTATATTTCCAGAGCGCTTCGAAACCCGGTCGTCCGCGGATGTCCCGTATGTCTGCGCGCGGATGACGAGTAAGCCGAGGGCGCGCTGGCCGGTGCCGCGATCATGCGCGGCCACTGGCAGTTCCGTGACGCGATGCTCTGCCTGCATCATCACCATCCGCTCGTGCCGCTTTGGCATCAGGCCAAGGTGATGGCCCGCTCGGATTGTTCCCGGCGCCTGGGCGAGATCGCGACCAAACTTGAAGAGGGTGGGTTCGAGCGCCCACTGCTCCCCGCCACGCCCTTTGATTTGTGGTTGGATAACCGGCTGGAAACGAAAGAAGATATGAGCTGGCTGGGGGATCAGGCGGTCAATGCCGTGACCACATTCAGCAGGCTCCTCGGCGGGCAGCTTTTGGGTTTCACGACGAAAGACATCAATGATTCCGATGCGAACCGGCATGCCGCGCTCAGTGCCGGGTTTACCGTTGTCAGCCAGGGAACCGATGCGATCCGCGTGGTTCTGAACGATCTTGCCAATCAGAACCCGGGAAGCCAGCATGAACCCCGGCAGGCGTTCGGTGGCCTCTATGTCTGTCTCGCCCAGGAGCGCGTGGCGGACCCGGCATTTGCCCTGTTTCGAGGGCTTTTGCGAGACTGTATCTTGTCCGTGTGGCCAGTGGCCAAGGGTGAGATTCTGCTCGGCGAAGTGGTGCCCGAGCGTCTGCTGCACTCGCTTCGCACAGCATCGACCGAAACAGGCAAGCAAGCGGAAACGATCGAGCGACTACTGATCGAAGCAGGCGTCCTGGCAGCGGATGATCCAAGGCCCGATGAGTCGAAAGACCTTTGATGCCCGGCGGTTCGGCGCCCTGATCGCGCAGCTGCCTGGTTTGGTGACTCCCAAGGCAATGCGGCAAGCATTGGGGGCGACCGAAGGCGAGTTTGAGGCTTTGGTGCGCGACGGTGTCCTGACCCCGCAGATCAAGAGCGCCTCCGTGAAGCTGCAGTGGCGAGTGGAAGAGGCCAGGGCGCTGCTGTCAAATTTGCACGACAAGGCTGTCACCATTGCCCAGGAAGACGCGGGATGGGAGAGCATCCAGTCGGCCAGCAGGCGCAGCGGTGTGCGGCGGAAAGAGCTGATCGCGGCGATCCGATCAGGGGTGATCGAAATCGCGGTGCAGGACGGCGAGACCGGGTATCATGCCTTCCGGGTTCGCTCCGCGAAGATTGACGCGCTTCTCGTATCCGGCCACATTGCGAGGCCTCCGACGGCCCCCCTGGCCGGAGAGATGTCCGCGGCACAGTTCGGGATCTCCATCGGCATGAAGGACAAGGCGCGGTTTGTGGCGCTGATCGAAGCCGGGCATGTCAGCGCGCTTGACACGATCCATCCGACGACCCGCCGCCAGCAATGGCGCATGCGGGCATCGGACATCGCAGCGTTCCATGACACGTTCGCCACACCCCTTACGCTCAGGGCCCGGTTCGGCCTCTCACGGAACACGCGGGTCTTGCTGGACAAGCTTCTCACCATGGCCGGAATTGGGCGATTCTCTCCGGATGGGCAGGATTTCGGGGATCTCTGGCTCCGCGCCGAGGTGGAGCCGGTCTTGCCGCAAGCAGGCTACTGCGCTTTCAACCACAAGGGCGCGCGTGCGAGGAAAGATTGGAAAATCAACAAATAAGTAATTCCAATCAGTATCTTATGACAGAGCCTGGCGCATTCCGAAGATTTCCACTTGACAGGGGGGTGCACGGAAAAGTGCCAAATCGTGCACTCTTATGCGACATTGACAATTAGGTTTTCTGGTGACCCCGGCAGGATTCGAACCTGCAACCTGCCCCTTAGGAGGGGGCTGCTCTATCCAGTTGAGCCACGGGGCCAGTTGCTTTCTGTATGGGCCAGAAAATGCGGTGAAGGCAAGATCTCTGGCCAAATTTCGTGCCTTGCCCTCAGCGCTGTCATGCCGGAATTCAGTCGGGCTTTGACAAGCCGTCGAATGGCGATACAAAAGATCAAACCACTATCCCGGAATGTATCGCCCGGCCCATCGAACCGAAGCCGACCCGCGCGCCATGCTGCCCGGAACGGCCCCTGCACCAAACTCAAGGAAGCGATCCGCCCGCCATGACGCAGCCCCGCCCCTCCGATCCGCGCCGCCCTCTGACCCTGCGCGATGTTTCCGAAGCCTGCGGCGTCAGCGAGATGACGGTCAGCCGGGTGTTGCGTAACCGTGATGATGTCTCGCCAGCCACCCGGGAAAAGGTTCTGGCCGCCGCGCGTGAGCTTGGCTATGTGCCTAACAAGATTGCGGGCGCACTGGCATCTCAACAGGTCAACCTGGTAGCGGTGATCGTTCCCTCGTTGTCGAACATGGTCTTCCCCGAAGTGCTGGGCGGCATCTCGGCAGCGCTTGAAGATACCGGTTTGCAACCCGTGTTCGGCGTGACCAACTACTCGCCCGAGCGCGAGGAGAATGTGCTCTACGAGATGCTGTCCTGGCGCCCCTCGGGGGTGATCCTCGCAGGGCTCGAACACACCCCTGCGGCGCGCGCCATGCTGGAGAACGCAGGCATACCCATCGTCGAGATCATGGATATAGATGGCCCCGCGATCGATTCGGTGGTCGGAATTTCGCATCGCGCTGCCGGTCGACAGATGGCCGAGGCCATCGTTGCCGCAGGCTATCGTCGCATAGGCTTCCTCGGCACCAAGATGGCCGATGACCACCGCGCGCGCAAACGCCTTGAAGGTCTCACCGAGGGGCTGGCAGCGCATGGGCTTCAGGTCGCCGATACCGAGTTCTACTCGGGCGGCTCAGCGCTCAAGAAGGGCCGCGAGATGACACAAACCATTCTCGAACGCTCACCAGATCTGGATTTTCTGTATTATTCCAACGATATGATTGGCGCAGGCGGGTTGCTTTACTGCCTTGAAAAAGGGTATGATATTCCTGAGCAACTGGGCCTTGCCGGCTTCAACGGCACTGATTTCCTTGAAGGGCTGCCAATGAAACTCGCAACGATTGATGCCTGCCGCCGCGAGATTGGCGAGAAGGCCGCGCATATCATCGCGGGTAAGGGTGTCGATGGTGTGATCGGGGGTTTGCGGATCGAGCTTTCACCACGGTTGGAGCCGGGCGACACCATCCGCAAGCGCTGATCTTCATCTGTTTACAAGTATCCTCGGGGGGAGCCCGCTGATCGAGGGACAGATTGCGCCAATGTCTGTGGACACTATGACCGGCACCAATCTGGTCGGCAGCGCATTTGGTGGCGCCACCGAAGACGCCCTGCCCATGCGCGAATCCACGACGGCACGCCCGCCCGCCTAGAAAGCTGCCTCATCGCGCAAAGTGAAGAACGCCAAGCTGTCGTCCAGCGACCCTGAGGGGATGGACGCGCCTGTCAAACCTTGCTGCGCACGCCACAAGCTCGTGCCCTCGGCCGCGCCAGTCACCAGTGGCTCAAGACCATTCATCTGCACCTCCTCGCAACAATCGGCATCGACACATCTGCTCGTTCCCAGCGCTCATGGAGCGACGCGTTCAAACAGAGGTCTCAGACAATTCAGCGAATCGAAACGATACGTGGTCTTCTAACCCCAGTTAAAGCAAAGTCTTTCTGGAATACCCACAAGCTACAACCCGCCCCGCAGGCTGATACGTCCGGAAATGATGCATCAATAGTCCAGTATCAAAGCGAATCGAGATGAGAAGGAGACGCGATTGGTTCGAACCAGCATTTCCTCCCCCTGCGCATTGACGACCGACCCCTCGGAAACGGGCAGGTACGAAAGTGAACCAAGAACTCTTGTCACGTCCAGATCGCGACACTGTGCCAGCATCTGCGGGTCGTTATTGACCAGTGTCAGGTCGAGCTTGTTTTCCAGTGCAAGCAGACGCCGCGCCACGGTGGCTGGCCCGCAAATCGGGGAGCTTGAGCACGGGCACGCCTCCGTAGCGCAGACCGATGCCTGTCAGTCAACACCGAGAACCTCGGACAGCATCTCGGCAAAGGCTGGTCGAGCGGTGGCGGCAGCGTCTTCCAGCCGGGGATGCGGATAGAGCGTGGTCATGAAGGACATATCGAGCATCGAGAGCGTCGACTGCCCTTCAACTTCGTAAAAGGCCAGATGACCACAGGGCATCATCGCCATGGTCTGCAAACCTGCCGCAACGACATCGGGCCCGATCGCAGGATAGCAGATCTTCAGTGCGGTCACGCTGCCCCTGGCCAAGCCAAATTCAGCGAGAAACAGCCAGTCGTCTTCGGACTCCGCATGGTAGCGGACCATGGCGGCCGCTTCTTCCGGCGGGTAGTCAAGTTCGTGGATGATGAAATGTTCAAGGTTCTGGGCCGTTGCGGTGCCGACCAACAGCAAACCGGCAGTGGCGGCGGTGGCGATGGGTCTGAAAAATTGCATGATGGTTCTCCTTTCGTTTTGACTGCATCGCTCATGGTGTTGCGGCGGGTCAGAAACTCAGCGTGGCGGCACCGGACATGATGCGTTCGTGCATTGGCGCGGCACCGGTTATGATCACGCCGTCGAGGAGGTCGGCTTGCTTATACCCGCGCGCCTTCACACAGGGCGTGCAGGCCCAGAGCGTGCCGCCACGCGCCAGAAAATCCCGCAGCAGGTCGGCCAGCGGTTCCAACGGCTTGACATGGACGTGATCCGCAGCTTGGCGGCGGACGATGTCCACAGCCGCACTGGTCAGGAAAACCGATACCTCCTGACCTGCCGTCATGCCGCCATTGGCAATGGTGAAGGCGACCGAGGCCCGTTCGTCCTCGGGGCCATGCGTCATCAACACGACCAGGTGTGGTTTGTCTGTCATCGTTGACGTCTCCTGAGCTTGAACGATTGTGTTGTCCATCTTGCCGCGTCGTCGGCGGCAATGCTTGACGAGGGTGTGGGCAGGGCGTGGTCATTTCATGAGGGTGCTTTGTAGGATGCGGAGGGCAGTGTGGGCGCATATGCCCGGCTAAGGCTGCCATCCGTCGCGACTGCCTCTTTCGTGCCCCTGCTTCCTTTTGCGACGGATTGGCCTTGGACCTCTGCACCTCTCGCGATCATCGACAAACCGGTATCGAGAGCCGAAAACACAGGCCTTCCTCAGGTTTTCCACACGTCCCCTTCAAGCTTCGCTGACCGCGTCAGGTTATATAGCCGCGAACCAGCAAAGGAGTGATGACATGGCACAGGCACAGACCGAACTGCCCCCGATCGGCGGAGATTCCGAGTTCGTCCAGTTCTGGAACGAGGTTCTCGGCCCGAAATTCAACCGCTTTCGCCACATCCTGGTTGGCGGGCTCACCCATCACAGCGAGGCGGTGTTTCCGAAACTGCCGGTGTGCGAGGGTGATCGCGTGGTTGATGTCGGCTGTGGCTGGGGCGATACGGCGATGAAGCTGGGGCGCATGGTCGGACCCGATGGTGCGGTCACGGGCGTGGACTGCTGCGACATGTTCCTGGATATCGCGCGCGAGGAACTGGCAGAGACTGACCTCGAGAACGTCACCTTTGTGCGCGGCGATGCTGAGGTGGCGCTGCCCGAGGCGGAATTCGACGTTGCTTTCGCACGCTTCGGCACAATGTTCTTTGCCAACCCCGTCGCAGGGCTGCGCAACATGCGCCGCGCGCTCAAGCCGGGTGGACAGATGGTGCATATCGTCTGGCGCGATCCGAAAGATAACCCCTGGCTGTCGATGGCCAAGGAGGTCGTGTTGCGCTTCCTGCCGCCGCCTGGCGAGGATGCGCGCACCTGCGGGCCGGGGCCGTTTTCGATGGCGGACGAGACGACAGTGCGCAAGATGATGGAGATTGCCGGTTACGCGGACATCACCTTTGAACGTATTGATGCTCCGGTTCTGATCGGGCGTAACATCAAGGACGCAATCGGCTTCCAGCTGTCGATCGGCCCGGCTGGCGAGGTCTTCCGCGAGGCGGGTGCCGAGGCCGAGCGCAAGCGGCCGCAGATCGAGGCCGCGCTGTCTGATGCCATCGACCGCCAGAACCGCGATGTGGACGGCATCGTGATGAACAGCTCCTCATGGATGATCTCGGCGCGCAACCCCACCGGCTGAGTGACGCGAGAGGGCATTGGGCATGTCCAGCGCGGCAGGCGTTTGCACCGCCCCCTTGCAATGGGGGGATGGAGCCGGGGAATTGATATGCGAGATTTGCAAGTTTCACGTTTTTCGGCGATCCTGTCGGCGACGTCGGCTGGCGGGCCAGATTCGACTCAGGGTCTGACCGATGGCCGACACCGGGTCCGATCCGGATTGTCGAGACCCAGAACCGGTCCGCACAGCACCGTCGTGGGATCAGAGATGCCGCAGACGACGACAGCTATCGCTTTTATCGAACTTTCCGGTGCTTCCCCGGAAAGAAGAACACATTCTTGTGGCAACACGGCTCCGTGCCGGTTCCTCGAAGAAATCGTGCGGCGGCATGGCGCCGAAGGGATGGTCTGGCGCACAGGCGGCGCGCTCGTCGTCTTTGATACCGGGGCGCAAGCGATCCGCTGCGCGTTCGACGTTATATCGGTGGCGCCTGATGCACCCGGCCGAAACGGTATCCGGGTGGGTATTGACGTGCCGGTCGATCCAGGCACTCAGGACGAGGCCGCAGCCGTGGCGCAGGCCTTGTCACACAGCGCCGATATCGGTGAGATCCGCATCTCGGCAACTGCCCGGGCGGCGATCCGGCCCGAACCGGGCATGGCCTTCGACTGTCTGGGCTTAATCGACACGGCATCGGCGGTGTTTCCAATCGAGGCATTTCGCGCTCGCAAGGCGGCCATGCGGCCCCGGAAGAATTGTCTCCGCTTCGGGCGCTTCACGGTCGATCCCATGAGGCGCGAGTTGCGCCGCAACGGAGCGCCAGTGCCGCTTGAGCCGCTCACCTTCGATCTTTTGCTGCTCCTGATGAACAACAGCCATCGGGTGGTATCGCGCGACGAGATCTTCGCCAGCCTCTGGGGCAGGCGGATCGTGTCGGATACGGCACTGAGCAGCCAGATCAAGGTGCTGCGGCAAGCGTTGGGTGACAGCGGCGGCGCACAGCACACGATCGGCACCGCCCATGGTCGTGGCTTCCGGTTTCTGCGCGATGTCGCGCAGATCGAAACCGCTGCCCCCCGAGCGGCCGAGCGCGGAGCAACTCAACAAGCGCTCGACCGTCCGCTGGTCGCCGTTTTGCCGTTCGAGAATCTTTCGACTGAACACAACGGCAAGTTCTTTGCCGATGGCATCACCGAAGACATTCTCAATGCGCTGAGCAAGCATCACTGGATCGGGGTCGTCGCGCGCAACCCGGCCTTCGCTTTCCGGAATTCGAAGGAAAGCCTTGATGTCATCGCCGGGAAGCTTGGGGCGAGCTATGTCGTGACCGGCAGCGTGCAGCGGATGGGCGAGCGGATGCGTATCTATGCCGAGGCCGTAGAGGTCCAGTCGCAGCGGAAGATCTGGTCGGACAGTTTCGGGTTCGACATCGCGCAGGTCTTCGATATTCAGGAAGATCTTTGCGGGACCATAGCCGCGCGTCTGGCGACGGAACTGGGTGTGTCAGAGCAGCAGAAGGCACGGCGGTTACCGCGCGCCAATCGTGGTGCATGGGAACTCTACCATCTGGGTATGTCCGAGTTTTACAGGTTCTCTGTCGAAAGCAACCGGCGCGCGCAGGAGTTCTTGCGTATGGCTATCCGCGCGGACCCGGAATTTGCCGACCCCTACACGCGGCTGGCCTATGCCATCACGCTCAACATGGTCTATTTCGAGGGAGAGGTGAGCCAGCCGCGCCTTGATGACGCGCTTGATCTGGCCCTGCGGGGACTTGCCCTTGATGATCGCGACCCGCAGGGACATTTTGCACTCGGCCGGGTGCGCCTTGCGCGCCAGGAATACGACCTTGCCATTGATGCGCTGGAACAGGCGCTGGATCTCAATCCCTACCTGGCCCTGTCGCATTGCGGGCTCGGGGATTCGCTGGCCTATGAGGGGCGCATCGACGAGTCCGTCCGGCATTTCGAGCGCGCGATCGAACTGAGCCCGCACGACCCGTTCCGCTGGGCCTTCCACTCCTACAAGTCGCTCGCGCATCTTTTCGGACAGGATGACGAGGCGGCTGTGCGTGCAGCGCGGCGTGCCACACAGGTGCCGAATGCGCATTACTCGGCACTTGCAAACCTGCTGGCTGCTCTCGGTCATCTCGGTGATCGGCCCCAGATAGAGAGCGCTCGGACCGGCTTGCTACGTGTCAAACCCGACTTCACGCTGAACCGCGCCCGCACGCGCCTGTTCTATCTGAAGTCCCAAAGCCAACTTGATCGGTATCTTGAGGGCTTGAGACGCGCCGGATTCACGTGATTGACGTTGCGCCGGTGCGCGTGTCGCGGCTTATTGGGTTCAGGATGATGCCATCATTTTGCGCAAGCAAAGGAAGGTCGGCCCGAATGAGAGCAGGAAAGTGATCTGGATCAGGCGTTTCTGTTTCGCTCGGAAACGACCGTGTGCAGAAAACGGGGATTTTGTCGCGCCAGAAGCGTTGGATCTTGTCTAGATGCGACGATAGACCAGCAGGCGATTGTCTGCAGGCATAGCGCGGATCGGTTCGACGACGAAGCCCTGTGCCGAAGCCGCCGCGTCCACCGCCTCGCGATCGCGCAGGCCCCATTCCGGGTTCCGCATACGCAGATCGGCGTCGAAGGCGGCGTTGCCCGGCCCCGTGAAGTCGCCGTCCTCGTTGAACGGACCATAGATCAGCAAGAGGCCGCCTGCGACGAGCCGCGCCGCCGCACCCGCGACAAGGCCAAGCGTTGCGGCCCACGGGGCGATGTGGGTCAGGTTTGCGGCAAACACCGCGTCCACCGGGGTGCCGGGCCAGGGTGGTCGGGTGGCGTCGATCAGCACCGGCGGCAGGACGCGATCGGCAAGGTCCCGGCAGAGCGCACGCCAACCATCAATGGCGGCAAGGCCGTCAGCCGTTGACTCGCTCGGTGTCCAGGTTACCTGCGGCAGGGAACGCGCCATCCACAGGGCATGCTCGCCTGAGCCAGAGGCGATTTCGAGAACCGCGCAGGGCCGGGCGGGAAGCAGTTCGGCAAGCGCCTGCCGGATCGGCTCGCGGTTGCGCGCTGTCGCAGGGGCGTGCCGGAGGCCGGGATACAGTGCCGCAGTCGCGGTGGGGTCGGCGAGCGGGTCCGTTGGGGCGGAATCGGGTTTCATGGTAATCTCGCTGTCGGGCGCACCGCGGTATCGCGTCGCCGCTAGCGCGGCAACCTGCTTTATCAGTGAACCGCAAACAACCGCTCATGTCCATCGAACTGAAACTGAAATCGCGTGACCGGAGACAATGCCGGAAGCAATCATCACCGGCTCCTTGACGCCTGCGTGCAATGGGCGAATGGCTGGTCCCGGAAAAACCATGCCCGTGCTTGATCCCCGCCACCGAGGTCCGGTTCGGGCCGATCATGTCTCGCCTCTCCCTTCATCAGGGGGCCGTCGACAGGATCACCGTGCCGCATCGTCACAGGGCGGCTCGGAGCCCGAAACAGCCTCGGAAGGCTATCAGGAAAGACGTTCATGTGGTAGTCTGCAAGCGTTGATTGGGGGAACACTTTCGATGGATTACTATGATCTTGGGGGCTATTCCCGGCCGGTTTCGACCTCTGATGAGCAAGCACAACAATGGTTCGACCGTGGCCTGATCTGGACCTATGCCTATAACCACGAGGAAGCGATCAAATGCTTTCGCAGGGCGATTGAAGCTGACGCGGAGTGTGCAATGGCCCATTGGGGCATCGCCTACTGCATTGGACCCAACTACAACAAGCCTTGGGAGGCCTTCGAGGAAGAGGAAAAGCCCGATTGCATCGCGGTGGCGCAAGCCTCGATCAGCGCGGCACAGGCATTGCTGGATCAGCTGACCCCGATCGAACGCGCGCTGATCGAGGCAATTCCAGCGCGCTATCCCCCGTCTTCGGATATCGAGGACTTCAGCCCGTGGAACGATGCCTTCGCTGATGCGATGCGCAAGGTGTACAAGGAATTCAGCGATGATCCGGACGTCTGTGCGCTCTTTGCTGAAGCGATCATGAACCGGACGCCGTGGCAGCTCTGGGATTTGCCAAGCGGCCTGCCGGCAGACGGTGCGGACACATTGGAAGCCATCGCCGTCCTCGAAAAGGCGTTCGAAACCTTGCCGGGCGCCTGGCAGCATGCCGGGCTGCTGCACATGTATATCCACCTAATGGAGATGTCGCCTCATCCCGAACGGGCCTTGCGCCATGGTGACGCGCTCAGCACCCTTGTGCCCGACGCAGGCCACCTTCTGCACATGCCGACCCATGTCGATGTGTTGTGCGGCGATTACATGAACGTGGTCTTGCGCAATGACGCGGCAATCATTGCAGATCGCAAGTTTCTTGAACGCGAAGGCGCGGACAATTTCTATTCCGTCTACCGCTGTCACAACTATCACTTCAAGATCTACGGCGCGATGTTCCTGGGGCAGCCCACGATTGCGCTGGATGCTGCGGAAGAACTCATCTCTACTCTGCCCCCGGAAACGCTGCGCCCCATGGCAGATTGGTTCGAAGGCTTCATTCCAATGAAGCAGCATGTCCTGATCCGCTTCGGGCGCTGGCAGGAAATCCTGGATCAACCATTGCCGGAGGACACGGACCTCTATCGCGTAACGCTCGCCATGATGCGTTATGCACGGACGGTCGCACTGGCCAACCTGCACCGGATCGATGAGGCCGAGGCCGAGAAGCGCTCTTTCTATGACGCCCTGCACCGCGTTCCCGAAAGCCGTATGCTTTTCAACAACACCTGCCACGACATACTGAAGGTTGCTGAACAGATGATGCTCGGAGAGTTGGCCTATCACGCAGGACAGCACGAAACGGCCTTTGCCCATTTGCGCCAATCAGTCGAGATTGATGACAACCTGCCATATGACGAACCTTGGGGCTGGATGCAGCCAACCCGTCACGCACTTGGCGCGCTTTTGCTTGAGCAGGGCAGGGTCGACGAGGCAGAGGCCGTCTATCGCGCTGATCTTGGTCTTGATACGACCCTGAGCAGGGCCTGTCAGCACCCCGGTAACGTCTGGAGCCTCCACGGTCTCCATGAATGTCTGACGCGCAGGGGTGAAACCTCCGAAATCGCGCTTATCAAGCTGCAACTCGACAAGGCCGCCGCGCGCGCAGAAGTGCCGGTGAAGGCATCGTGCTATTGTCGCCAGAAGCAATTGGCGGCTTAGTAATCTCAGGTGCCGACCGCTGCACCTGTGTCAGGCTCCACGCACCTGGTCGTCTTTCATCGGCCGGAAACGCTGCATGTATGCCTGCAGCAACCGAACCTTCACATGCGCTGAGAACGGCGTCAGGAGTTTTTCACAGCAATTGCGTCGCCACCGTTGATGCAGCCGGGGCGGAAGCATCATCAATACCGCTTACATCATTCGGGGCAGGAACAAGACCAGCGCGGGGAACGCCAGGAGCAGTGCAAGGCGCACCAGATCGGCGATGAAGAAGGGCACGATGCCGCGAAAGATCGTGGTCAGGGTAATGTTCTTGACCATGATCTTCAGAATGAAAACATTCAGCCCCACCGGTGGCGTGATCAGGCTTATCTCGATGGCGACGACCACGAGAATGCCGAACCAGACAGGATCAATCCCCAGAACCTGCACCAACGGAAAGAAGATCGGGATGGTCAGAAGCATCATCGACAAGCTTTCCAGAAACAGTCCCAGCACCAGATAGACCAGCATCATCGCCAGAAGCGCGGTCATCGGCGTGAGTTGCATCGCGTCAAGCCATTCAGCCAGCCCGCGGGCGAATCCGAGCATGTCGAGATAGTTGTTGAACAGCGTCGCCCCGAACAACAGCGCGATCATCATCGCCGAGGTGCGCGCCGATTCCGCAAGAATATCGAGCAGCGAGGCCCAGGTCAGGCGGCGGCGCATGACGACGAAGGCCAGTGCCCCGGCGGCGCCGATGCCGGCGGCTTCGGTCGGTGTGAAGACACCCAGATAGATCCCACCAAGCACCAGCAAGAACAGCGCAACGATGGGCCAGACCGCGCGCAAAAGGTGCAACCGTTCCGACCATGGCACACGCGGGCCTGCCGGGCCTGCCTTGGGGTCCAGCCGGGTGACAATGGCGATGGCTGCCATATAGCCGATGATTGCCAGAACGCCCGGCACGATTCCGGCAATGAACAGATGGCCGATATTCGTGGAGGTCAGGATGCCGTAGATAAGCAGGATCACCGAAGGCGGGATCAGGATGCCCAGTGTTCCGCCCGCTGTGATCGACCCTGCTGCCAGCGCGTCGGAATAGCCGTGGCGGCGCATCGGCGGCATGGCAACCCGCGACATGGTCGAGGCCGTCGCCATGCTGGAGCCCGACACCGCCGAGAACCCGCCGCAAGCCGCGATCGTAGCCATCGCCAGCCCGCCCCGGTAATGGCCCAGAAACGCGTTCGACGCAGCATACAGGTCATGGCTGATCCGTGCGCGCGCGATCAGGTTGCCCATAAGGATGAACAGCGGCAGTACGGTGAAGGTATGGGTCTGCGCCAGATCAAAGATCTGGTTCACGGTCACTGTATTGGCTGCACCCATGTTGCGCAGCGACCAGATGCCGAAATAGCCAAACAGCCCCAGCGCGAAGGCGATGGGCAGACCCGCAAGCAGCACCACCAGAAGGCCCAACAGGGCAAATGCACCTGCTGACATCAGTTCTCTACCCGGCTGAGCGCACCACGGTCCAGCATCACCTTGAGCGCCAGAAGCACGAAAAGTACCGCGCATATCATCGTCGAAACCGCCATGATCTTGGCCAGCAGGCCGGTTGGAAGCCCGTACATCTGCGTTTTCTCGCCCCAGCTTTCCAGTCGCTGGCCATATAGCCACAGCCGGTATCCCAGCCCGGCCGAGGTTGCCGCCAGGATCAGATTCACCAGGACCGCACGGGCGCGGCGAAACCAGTCGGGCAGGAAGCCGTCAAGCACGCTGATGCGCACATGCTCGGATCGCGCGGCAACAAGTACAAGCGACAGAAACACCATCAGCCCCAGCATGTAGGACATGAGTTCGAACGCGCCCGAGATCGGTTGTCGGAACAGATAGCGCATGAAGACATTGACGAAGGTCAGCGCCATCATTGCCAGCAGGATCACGGCGGGCAGGATGCCCGCCGCGCGCTCCAGCCAGACCATCCATCGCGCCGGGCCGATCAGCCCGGCAGGGCCGCCGAAATCATCCGATTCCGGGTCGGCGGCAGAAAGCGCCCCCGGCGATTTGCCGGGGGCTTTGGTGTCTCCTTGCTTCATTCTTCGGCCAGGTCGGCCATCTGCGCGCGCAGGAAATCGATCACTTCGCGCCCGTCAAGCCCACGCTCGGCAGCAGCCAGTTCGATCCATTCTGCTTCCAGAAAGGCGACGCGCTCCTGAATGGCGGCCACCAGCGCCTCATCGGCGGTGTTCACGGTGCGCCCGTCGTCGATCATCTGTTGCAGGGCGGCGTCCGACACGGTGTCAAAACCCCGGCCCCCCAGCGCCGACAGATACTCGCCGGTCAGCGCATCGAAGGCCTCGCGGTGTTCCTCGGGGATGCGGGCATAGGCATCTTCGTTCATCAAGACAAAGAAGCTGGAGTTGAACAACCCGCCGGGGATCAGAAGCTGGGTCTGCACATGATCGGCCAGATTGAACGAGGTATAGCCATCCGGCGTCATCAGCGTAGCATCGACGACGCCGTTGGCCAGAAGTTCGTACGTTGTCGGTGCGGGCGATGACACAACCGAGGCACCCAGCGCATCGACCACGCGGTCCTGCGTGCCGCCGCCGGCGCGCACCAGCAAGCCGCTGAAATCATCGATCGAGCCGAGCACCCGCTCGCGCGCCATGACAGTGCCGGGGCTGTGGACGAAATGCGCCAGCACCCGGACTCCTTCATGCTCACCCGTCGCCGCGAAGTACTTCTCATAGGCGCGCCAGTAGGCGATCGAGGCATGCTCGCCGGTGGTGGCCATGAACGGCAGTTCCATTACGCCTGCGTTGACGAAACGGTCCGGGGTGTAGCCGTGCACGCCGAGCACCAGATCGACCACACCATCGGCTACCAACTCGGGCTGGCGCGGCGGCGGGGCAAGCGAGGTGGTGGTGAACTCGATGCGAACCTCGCCATTGGTGGCCTCGGCCACGGCTTCGGCCCAGGGGTTCATCACCTCGGTGCGTTGCAGATGCGTGGGCGGAATCCACCAGTTGAAGGTCAGCACCGTTTCGGCCTGCGCTGCACTGGCGAATGCAATAAGCGCGAAACCGGCGCTGAGGCTGCGAAGGCTTTTGTGGATGGTCATCGTTCAGTCTCCCTGTTCTTTTGAATGGTGTTCCGGTTTCATGCGCCGGATTCGTTGGGTGGCTTGAGGAAAGTTTAAGCTCGAAATAACCTATCGCAAAATGCTTTTCCGTCAGATCGGCACACCGCCGATGCTGGCACCGCCACAGACATACAAAGTCTGCCCGGTAATGAAGCCATTCTCGGGTTCGGCGAAGAAAAGAAAGGCACGGGTGACATCGCCGGGCGTGCCCAGCCTGCCCACCGGCAGGCGGCGGGCCAGATCGGCCTCCTGTTCGCTGCCCTTGGGCACAATACCCCAGAAGTTGTCGGTCAGGATGGGGCCGGGGGCGACCACGTTCACCGTGATACCGTGTTCTGCCAGTTCCAGCGCCCAGGTGCGCGCCATGCCGATCATCCCGGCCTTGGACGCGGAATAGGCGGTGCGCGTCTTCGCCCCCAGCGCTGCGCGCGAGGCGTTGAAAAGGATGCGCCCGAAACCGCGCGCCTTCATCGCGGGCAGGAAGGCCTGCACCAGCGTCAGTGCCGAGCCCAGGTGCAGTTGCGCAAGGGCGGCGATATCCTCGGGCTTCGCATCTTCGATCAGGTTGGGCAGGATGATGCCCGCGTTATGGATGAAATGCGTGACCTGATGACGCGCGGCGATGTCGCTGGCCGCGCGCGCAACGGCGGCGGGGTCCATCAGATCGGCTTCGACATGTTCCAGCGCAGGGTGGCTTACCTCGCTCTTGTGGCGCGCGATGGAAACCACGCGCCAGCCACGATCCAGCATTGCTTGCGCCAGATCGGCGCCAATGCCTTTGTTGCCCCCGGTAATGACGGCGGTGAAGTCGGTTGCGGTGTTCATCAGGCGACCTGTCGGCGTTTGAGGGCGGTGGTATTCACGGTTGCCGGATCATCCAGCAAGCGCAGGGCCAGTGCTTTCAATTCGGCGCGTTGCAGCTTGTTGGTGGCGGTCAGAGGCAGCGCATCGATAAAGGCGATATGGCCGGGCACCTTGTAGTAGGCCATCTGGCCCAAGGCCCATTCAGCGATCTGACGCGCCAGTTCCGGTGCGGGGTTGTCGGAGACGATGCAGGCAAACACCTCGTCGCCGCGCATCTTGTCGGGCACGGCTGCCACGGCGGCGGCACGCACGGCGGGGTGGCGCATCAGCACTGATTCCACCTCGATCGCCGCGATATTCTCGCCCGAGCGGCGGATCACATTCTTCTTGCGATCGACGAAGAACACCTCGCCCGAGGGTTCCTGCCGGACGATATCGCCGGTTTGGAACCAGCCGCCTTCCCAGGCCTCGGCGGTGGCGGCTTCGTCCCGGTGATACCTGCGAAAGAAGCCTGCGCGGGGGTCCGGCCCGGCGGCGCGCACCAGCAGTTCACCTGGCTGGCCCTGAGCAACGTCTTGCCCGTCATCGCCGGTAATGCGCAGTTCCATCCCCGGCCCCGGGCGGCCCAGGCAGCTTTCGCCCACCCGGCGCGGCGTCTGGCTGGCGGCGATCACCGCGCCCGCGCCGGTTTCGGTCATTGCCCAGGCCTCGACCAGGGGGAATCCGAAGCGTTCCTCGAAACCGGCGTGCAGCTTCGGGTCGATCCCGGCGCCAAAGCCGAAACGCACCCTGTGCGCGCGGTCATCCGCGCTGGCGGGCAGGCCCATCAGCATCGAGGGCATGACGCCCAGATAGTGCAGGCAGGTCGCACCACTGTCGCGCACCGATTGCCACCAGCTGCGCGGATGGAAACGGTCCAGCGCGGTCAGGCAACCGCCGACAGCGATCATGGCCATGAAGGAATAGGCCATGGCGTTCATGTGGAATATGGGCAGCGGTGTGATCATCCGGTCGCCGTCATGCAGCGCGCAAAGCCCGCCCTCGTTGGCATACCAGCGCCCTGCACCGAGGAAATAGTCATTGCCCAGCACGCAACCCTTGGGCCGCCCGGTAGAGCCAGAAGTGTACAGCACCGCAGCCTCGTCGCCGTCGAAAACCGGCGCAGTGGTGATGGGGGGCAGCTTTGCCTCGGGGGCGATCACCGGCATGGTGATCCCGGCAGCCTGCGCGGCTGCCTCCAGATCGGCGATGCGCGCGGAGATGGCGACGGCCAGCGCGGGTGTGACATGGCCCGCCATATACTCCAGTTCAGCTGCGCGCAGATCGGGGTTGACCGGCACCACCGATGCCCCCAGCGCATTGACGGCCAGCCACCAGAGAAAGAAATCGGGCCGGTTCTCCAGTAACAACATGACACGGTGGCCGCAGGTCAGACCGGCAGCGGCAAGGGCAATGCGCCGCTGTTCCACATTTGCCAGCGCATCGCCATAACCCGTTTCTCCTGCCACGATGCCATAGATTGCGGCGGTTTCCGGCAGGACGTTGAGAAACGGTCGCCCGGGGAATTGCCGGGCGGTTTCGGCGAAGGCATCAAAAACGGTGCGCCGCTCGATCATCACGGAAGCAACTGGATATTGCCGAAAGCAGCATCGCAATTCAGGATGTCGACACGCTTCTGGTGGATCTTCAGGGCGCCGTCCTGCCAGACCAGATCATGCGTGGCAGTGATGGCCAGCAGGAACTGCTCATCCCGCCGGGTTTCGACATAGGTCATACGGGTGACGACCGTGTAACGCCCTGCGGCATTGTCGATCAGGTCGACATCGGGGCGGTTGAGGACGTGGAGGCAGCGGCTTTTCGGCTTCTGGCTGAAGGTGCGCGCACCGTTCAGCCGCTCCACGCGCAGCCGCAACATGAACTGATCCTCGTATAGCAACGAGGTCTCGTGGATTGGGTCTTGCTGGTTCCAGTCCAGCGGCATCCAGTACATGCCGTCAGCAGCCCAGAGCGTCAGCCATTCGTCAAAGCGGCCTTCGTCCAGCATCCGTGCCTCGGCATGGATGAAATCAATCAACAGATCGGGTGTGACATCGGGGACGGTCATGCCTGAACCTCCATCCCGGTTGGGACGACAAGGCGCTTCGAAGCGCCTTGCCCACGCGGTTTGCAAACCGCGTCATGAAGCCGCTTGCAAGCGGCTTGGGGAAGGGCCTTCGAAGGCCCTTCATCGCGGGCAGCTCGGGCAGGAATGCACGTCATTCCGCAGCCTCCTGCGCGTCGCTTTCCGGCATGGTCAGTGACATGAACTTCAGCCAGGCGTGGAACTGGTTGCGCATCTGGCGTTCCGTGGTGCCGTTCAGCACCGCTTCTTCCTCAAAGTCCTCGCCCTCTTCATAGAGGCGCTGCACATTCACCCAGTCCGACCCCTGCGCCGCCAGCCCCTCCTGCGCGCGCTCATACATTTCCAGGTCGTCATGGCCGACCATCGAGGTTGGGGCGTTGATCATCCGGTTGTACATCGCGGTGCGTGCCACCAGTTCATCAGGCGCATCGACCAGCCGGAAGATCCAGCTTTCCACCAGCGTGCGGTCATGCGCCAGCGGGATGAAGTTACGCAACTGCTGGATCGGCCCCTTGATCATGATGTTGGGGAAATAGACCGTGTTGTGCCGGTTCTCACCCAGGATCTGCTGTGCGCGTTCCTCTCCATAGGCCTCGACCATCTGTTCATAGTAGCCGGTAATGGCGGAATAATCGGAATGGATCGAATGATGCACGCCGGTATGGCCGTGGCCGTTTGGCCATGTGCGGATGCCCATGTTCTCGAAGAATTCATAGGGCGACATGAAGGGTGCGATGATCTCCATGGCGGGGGGCGTGGGGGTGCCTTCGGGCTTGTCCATGCTCTCCCAGATCTTCACTGCTGTCCCGGCCGAGGATTCATGCGCGACCATCGGGTGGCAGGTGTCGGTCTGGTTTTCGACCAGCATTTTCCAGTTGCATTTGTGCATATACCGCAACGGCGCCCCGGCCACGACCAGCCGGCCGGCTGGTGAGCGATCCACCATATTGTCGAGCGAAGAAAGCGACTTTCCGAAGAACTCCTTGAACGAGATCCCCTCGGGCGCGAGCCGGGCAAAGATAAAGCCGCGATAGTTGTGCACCGCGCCCACTGGCATCATGCCCTTCGCGGCCTCGGTCTGGTCCAGCCCGGTGCCCTCGTAGCCCTTCTTCAGCGGGATCGCCAAAAGGCAACCGTCGGTCTTGAAACTCCAGGCGTGATAGGGGCAGCGGAAGAACTTGCCGGTGTTGCCCGTCCGGTCAATGGCGATCTTGGTGCCCTTGTGCGGGCAGCGGTTGTAGAGGACGTGAATCTGATCATCGGTATGACGCACCATGATCAGCGGCTGATCGCCGATCTGGGTGGTGTAATAGTCGCCCTTGTTGGGCGTCTGGCTGTCATGGCCGATGTAGACCCAGCAATTCGAGAACAGATGCCTCACCTCCAGTTGGAACAGCCGGGGGTTTATGTATAGGTCGCGGTGCACCTGTTGCGGCTGCACCAGAGCGGCCATGGCTTCGCGGGTTTCGGGGATGTTCATTGTCGTTCCCTCCCTCAAAGGTCCAGTTTCAGCCGGGCCGAATGCGCGCGGCTGACGCAGATGTGGATCAGGCTGTTGGAGGCGCGCTCGGCATCGGTCAGCACGACATCGCGGTGATCGGCTTCGCCCTCAAGCAGGCCGGTCTGACAGATTCCGCAATCGCCGCGCCGGCAATCGTAGATCAGATCGATTCCCTCAGCCTCAAGTGCCTCGATAATGGTCTTGTCGGCGGGCACGGTGAAAACCTGCCCGGTCGAGGTGATTTCAACCTCGAAGGGCTGGTTTCCTGCTTGCGGCGCGGCGTTCTCAAACAGCTCAAAGTGCACCGCATCGGGCGCAAAGCCATTGGCGGCGGCGATCTCGCGCGCGGCCTCGATCATGCCGCGCGGTCCACAGACATAGAGGTGCGCTGTCTTCTCGGCCTTCAGAAGGGGTTCCAGCGGCAGCGGGCCACCTGCTGCATCGTCACAATGCAGGGTAAGACGCGCACCATGATGGGCGGCCAGTTGATCGGAAAAGCCCATCGCACCCGCGCTGCGTCCGGCATAGACCAGCCGATAGGGCCGACCGGTCGCCTTGAGCGCAGTCGCCATCGACGTGATTGGGGTGATGCCGATACCACCTGCGACGAGCAGCACCGGCGCGTTCGCCTCAGTCAGCGCAAAGCTGTTCTTGGGCGCGCTGACGGACACAATGTCGCCCGGTTGAAGCCCGTGCATGTAGCGTGAGCCGCCGGTGCTCTCGGTTTCCAGCAGTACGCCCAGCGTGTAGCGGTCGGGCTGCGATGCCATGCCTTCCAGATCAACCAGCGAATAGGGCCGTGTCGTGCCGTCGGGAAGGTGAACTTCTACATGCGCCCCGGCGGAAAACGGCGGGAGCGTCGCGCCATCCGGGGCGGCAAGAACGATCTCGCGGACCCGGTGGGCAATCTGCCGGCTGGAGGCGACGCGGAGTGTCAGATCTGGCAAGGCGACGATTCCCTTTGCTGGATCCTTGAAGCATGAAATATCATACATCTTCCGTCAAGCATTTTGAATCAGAAAAGATGAAAAATCATACTAACGGCGTATTGCGATTGCACTTGCCCTTGTGCCTGCCGTAGGTTTGATCAGCTTTGGAACAACCCCTTATGCAGCCAACAAACGCATCCACCACCGCCTTTACCGACGATGGCAACACGCATCGGTTTCTGGAGGATTATCTGCTGTTTCTCCTTGCTGCGGCGAGTGCATCGGCAAGTGCGGGATTTCACCAGATCATCCGCGAAAACGGCCTCAGGGTGCCTGAATGGCGTGTACTGGCCTGCCTGCATGACAAGGACGGCCAGATGATAACCCGGCTGGCAGCACTTGCGCTGATGGAGCAATCTGCCATGACGCGCGTTATTGAGCGGATGGAAGAGCGCAATCTTGTCGAACGCCGGGGCGATACCCGCGACAGACGCCGCGTGCGGGTGTTTCTGGCTGCCGAAGGTCGCAGGTTGGTGGGCACGCTGATCGCCGATGCGCGCGCGCATGAAGCCCGTATCCTGGCTTTGCTTCCACCGGCCGAGCATCAGCGGCTGAAGAAGTCGCTGGCGCAGTTGATCAAAGCGCTGCCAAACAATCCGCTTTTGATCAACGAACCGACGGCGCCAGACGTTTCCTGACGCGGAGCGACGTTGAACCGGGGCATGGCAGGCGCTACCGTCATGAGTCGGTTACTGTCGGGAAAGGAACACCATGCAACACCAAACCCAGAGCGACCGTATCGACAGTGCACGAATGCGTGCCATCCTCACGGTGACGGCAGCGGTTGCCTTTATCGCGCTCTCCTATGCCGCGCCGGATTTCCAGGGCTACTCCACCGATCAGATGCCTCAGGCCGAGCCATGGCCGCCTGTGCAGCCAGTGGGTTATGCCTTTTCCATATGGGGCGCGATCTATCTCTGGCTTCTGGTCAGCGCGGGCTTCGGTCTTTTCAAGCGCGCCGAAAACCGGAAATGGAACCGTCACCGCTGGGCGCTGATCGGCTCGATGGTGCTGGGGGCAGGGTGGCTATGGCTGGCGGTGACCAGCCCGATCGCGGCGACAATATCGATCTTTGCGATGTTGGCGCTGGCGTTGCTGGCGCTGAAGCGTACGCCGCAACAGGATTTCTGGCTGCTGCGCGCGCCGGTTGGCCTCTATGCAGGCTGGTTGACGGCGGCGTGTTTCGTTTCGTTGGGGGTGGTGCTGGCCGGTTACGGATTGATCGGCGGGCGGGCGGCCGCGCTGATGATGATCGTTCTGGCGGCGGCAGTGGCAGCGATAGTGATGCTGCGCCTGCGTCCGGGCGGAACTTATCCTTTCGCCGTTGGCTGGGGGCTTGTGGGGATTGCCGTTGCCAATATCGGGCGGCATGCCGATGTCATGGCGCTGGCGATCACCGGGGCCGTATTGCTGGCCGCCTTCTGGTGGTTCGTGGCGCGCGGGCAGGCCGGTTGAACTGCGGGCCGGCTTATTGAATGCGCGCAATCTCATCGACATGGCGCTGGAGGTCGGCGCGCGGTAAGTCATCCGGCAAGTCGGCAAAGGCAGCAATTCGGCGATGCAACACCGCGTAGCCCTGCGCCGCCTCTGCAGGCGTCGCCACTGCATCTGGCAACCGCCAATGCGCCATTGCTGGCTTGCCGGGCCAAGCGGGTAGATCGGCATTGGCGGCAAGATCGCAGAGCGTGAAGATGAAATCCATCTGCGGTGCATCTTCGCCAAGCAGATCATCGACCGGTTTCGACCAAAGGCAGGTGGTATCGTGCCCCTTGTCCCGGAGCAGGGACAGAATCCACGGGGGTGCCGCCTCTGGCTGCGCCGTCGCGGCTGAGAAGACTTCGAAGCGCTCACCTGCGAGGCCGCGCAGGATGGCCTCGGCAGCGAGGGAATGCACTGCGTTGTCGGAACAGAGGAACAGCACATTGCGAATGCGCCGACCATGCTGCCCGCGCCCGTCCAGTTGCGCGCGGGCGCGGCAGCATTCATGAAACAGGAAGCGCAAAAGCGCCTCGGGCTCTGTCTGCGCAACCGAATAGCGCAGTGATGTGCCGCGCCGTTCCTGCAAGATCAGGCCAGCCCCGTGCAGTGCCGCCAGATAGGCCGAAAGGGTGCTGGGCCTGATTGCCAGCACTGCGCCAATTTCGCCTGCCGGAAGCAGATCAGGGTAGCGGCGCGCCAATAGCCTGAAGATCGCCAGCCGTTGGGGGTGGGCGAGGGCAGCAAGTTGCGCAATCTCTTTTTCCATATTTTTGGAAATACGGAAAATAGGCATGCCGCGCAATGGCCTTGCCAGATAACCGCACCGTGCTAGCATCTCTCGGAACCGGAAAAAGGGGGAGAATCCGATGTCCAGAACCGCCACGCGCAAGATCGGCTCGGCCGAAGTGACCATCCTGACCGACGGGGCCCTTGCCTTCCCACCCGAGTATTTTCCGAAGACTGACGGCGGCCATATCGAAGAGCTGCTCGAAAACGCGCAAACCCGCGATATCGACACGAACTTCAACGCTGTGCTGATCCGCGAAGGCGGCAAGCTGACCCTGATCGACGCAGGCCCGCGCGATCTTTTCGGACCCAGCGCCGGATTTCTGCCCGAAGCACTGCAGGAAGCAGGCGTGACCCCGGCGCAGATTGGCCTGCTGTTCGCCACCCATCTGCATCCAGACCATATCGCCGGCATGATCACATCGGATGGTAAAGCGGTCTTCAGGAACGCGGAATTGTGCCTTACGGCGGGCGAGCATGAATTCTGGAGCGATGAGGGCAGAACCAGCTGCGCGGGCGAGTCTGTCTCGGATTGGGGCATGTTGGCGCGGACCGTGCTGGCCGCTTATCGTGATCGGCTTCGGATCATCAACGCCGGTGACGAGATCGCGCCGGGGCTGACCTCGGTCGCCCTGCCGGGGCATACGCCGGGGCACAGCGGCTGGCGCTTGGCATCAGGCAACGAGCAATTGATCCATGTGGGCGATATCGTCCATGCGCCTGCGCTACAGGTGCCCGATCCGGAGATCGGAATCGTATTCGATATCGACATGGATACCGCGCGCCAGACCCGCAAACGCCTGCTCGATGAACTGGCCACCGATGGCGCATTGTTCACCGGGGGGCATTTCCTGCATCCGGCTTTTCACGCCGTCGAGCGCAAGGGGGCTGGGTATCGGCTGATCCAGCCCTGAAAGCGCAGCATTACGGGTGCATCGGCAGCAGATGGCTGACCATCAGCCGACTGCCGCTTGACGGCAACGGCCTGCCCCAGCCTGCCGGCAACAACTCGGCGCGGTCCTCATCGACATGCAGCCGCAGAATGCCGCCAAGCGCATCGCCATCGACCTCGACCTCGGCCTGACCGGCGGCGAGGATCAGGCGCAGGTGCCAGCGGCCGTCAGCCTCAAGGTTGGCCTCCATGCGGCCGTCACCAAAGGCGCTTTGTCCCAGTATGGCTCCGCGTGCAAATCCCTCGGCCCGCAGCGTGGAAAGCGTGCCCTGGCTTGTGTCGATGGTGACGTTGGCGCGGGTGATCTGCAGATCCGCGTCGAACTCGGGTGTATGTTCCCAGACAGCCAGCGCTGCCGGATCGACCCTGCCGCTGATGTCGGTCAGATGCGCGATGCCAACTGCGCCAAGGGTCAGGTCGCCGGAAATCTGAACCCCGGCGCCGAAAAGTTGAAGCCGCCAGACCGGACCGGCAGCGCCGATACGGGCCAGCCGCCAGTCGGCACGCAGGGCCAGCCGCCCGGCCATCGGCGCGGCGTTTCCCCGGATGATCGAGGCATCATCGGCGATAACGTCTGTCCAGCTTGGCAGCCTGTCGCCCATCAGCACGGAAAGATGCACGCGCCGCCCTTCGGCGAGCACCGCCAGTGCGAGGCCCAGCAACAGGCCCAGGGCCAGAACCAGTGCGCGGATCATGGAAGCTGCTCCAGCTGGATTTCGGCATCGACCAGATCAGGCATGTTCGTGCGTGAAAGCCGCAGGCTGGCCAGCCGGTAGCCCATCTCGCGCTCAAGTCCTTCCAGCCAGGGCATGAGCCGCGAAAAGTGAACGGCATCGAAACGCATCGAAACGCTTGTGCCCGAAGGGTTCATCAGCGTGACGAGAGATTGTCGCAAACCGGCGTCGATTAGACTGGCCTCCAGCGTGCCCAACCCGGCGGGCGATGGCGAGGGGTTGCTGGTTATGTCGGTCCGGGCGGCGGGCAGTTGCGCCAGTTCGGCCTGACGTTCACGGACCCAGCCGCGCAGGGCCTCTGCCTCGGCAACAGCGGCGCGTGCGGCTTCCTGGCGTGCCAGAAGCGGCAGGGCGATGCCTTGCACCGCGGCCAGGGGCAGCGCCAGAAAGACCAGCAACGCCAGAAGCAGACGCTCGCGCCTGCTCAGCCCGGCAAGAAACTGCATCAGCCGCGCGCTCATTCCCCGCCCTCGGATTCAATCAGCACCGTCGCGGCCACCCGACCATCGGGCTCCGTGCCCGAACGAAGGGTGCGCACCGAAAGCCCGTCTGCACGGAATTCGTTCAGCACGGTTTCAAGCGTGTTGAAATCCGGCAGTTCCAGCTCCAGTGTGATGCCGCTCCCGGGCTGCACGATCAGTGTGAGAACGGCCTGCGGCCGGGTGGCAAGGCGTCCGGCGCTGGTATGCAGAAGGTCAAGCAGCGCGGGCCGGTTGGCTGCACCATTGCCGGGGGCGCGGCGTTGCTCCAGCACGCGGTTGACCTGCGCGGGAATGTCCAGAAGGGGGCCACTGGGCAGAAAATCGCGCCGCACGGCTTCTATGGTTGCGGCGTTGATCGCTTCGGCTCGCGCATGTTCGTGCCGGGTTTGCAGTTCGGTTGCCATCGCCCAGCCTGCCAACCCCAGCGCGACCAGCGCCAGCGGCCAGCGCAGACCGAGAAGCCGCGCCTGTGCGGCTTCGATCGCGGCGCGCGGGTCATGGGCCAGATCGAGCGCCATTTCGCCATGTGCCAGAACGCGCGGCTGTGGCACGCTCTTCGGCAGGGCAGCTGGCGTGGTGAAAAGGGGAAGGCCGTCAAGCACGGTGTCCAGCGTCGCGTCGGCTGGGCCAAGGCGCAGCACGGCCGAAGGCAGGCTGCCCAGTGCGCGCGCGCGTTCCAGTGCTTGCGTCAGCAGATGTGCCGCCAGTGGCGCTTCGGCGCTGAAGCCGTCCTGCACGCCCAGCCGCGCCTGGACCATGACGCCATCCGGTTCCTGCGTGGTCAACACAGTCCAGAGGCCGGAGGCGGCAGGCAATGCAAGGTAATCGGGCAAGATCGCGCGGCAGCGCCCGCGAGCGGTCTTTATCTGCGCCTGCCACCGCGCCACCAATTCACGTCCGGCGGCCAGAACGCTGCTCCAGCCGTCATCATGACGACCAAACCGGGCCGGGCGCAGCACCAGCCCTTCGGCCTCGGCGCCCAGCCGGTCGCGCAACTGGCGCAGGGCCACCCCCTCGCGCGCGGCGCCTTTCAGGGTATCGGGCAGGCTGGTGCGCAGCAGGGGGGCTTCGGCACCCGGAACAAGGGCCACGAACGCACCCGTCGGCGGCGCTTCATAAGCCCCCAACCGCCAGAAGTGCGGCACCGCTCCGGAGCGCGTGCGCACCCGGCCGAAACGGCGTGTGGCCGTGGCGGTTGCGGTATCGGGCATCAATCAACCTCAGGCACTGAAAAAACCGTCTCTGAAAGCCCCGTTTCCTCGTGGCGGCGGACGATAGCAGAACGCCCCAGCGCGATACTGTCAAGCCGCGCAAGCAACCTGACCTCGAACCAGTTTGACCCGGTTGTCAGATCAAGCGTTTCCAGAAGCAATGTGTTTTCCGCGCCGAAAACCACCTCGGACCATTCCAGAAAACCGGCGACATCCGGGAAAGGCGCATCGCGGCGGCGGCTGATCAGTTCGGCCAGTTCGGCCGGTCGCAAGGTCGGAATGAAGGCGGCAAGCACTTCGGCGCTGACGGTGTTGATATTGAGCGCGGTATCAGGTGGCAGCGCGGCAAGAAAGGGCATCAACCTGTCCAGCCGGGCACCCCCGGCACCCGAGACAAGGCGCAACGTATCCGGCAGGTTCAATGGCAGGGGTGGTGGCGTGCTGACGGCAGTGCCGCCGCCAAAAGCGCTGGCGCGAAACAGCGAATTCGGATCGACAGCGGTGCGCAGCCGCGTGGCAACCGCATCGGGAACATCATGCGCACGGGCCAGAAGCGGCAGGGCGATGCGCGCGGCCTCACCCATACTGCCTTCGCGCGAGAGCCAGTTGATGTTGAACCGGCCCTGCAGATCCTGCATCTGCCAGCCGACATTGCCCTGATCAATTTCCAGACCGCTGCGCAGGGTGGCCCAGGCCTGCCCGCCATGGACGTAATCAATCGGCGCGCTGGTCTGGATCAGTCGGTGCGCCATCTGCTCGGCAGCATTCAGGTATAACTCTGCCTGACCGACGTTCAGGTGCATCGCTAGGCGCTGGCGGGCCGCTTCGGTGCGGGCCAGCAGCGCCAGCGTGACGGCGGCCAGCGCGGTGACGACAATCAGCGCGTTGATCAGCGCCATGCCCCGGTTGCCGTTCATCGCGCCACCACGACCCGCAAGGCGCCATGCCGGATTGATGTCAGCCGGATGTCGAAGCCTTCGGGTAGGCTGGCGGCGTTTTCAGTGCGCTCCGGCCAGTTGCCCAGCGGGGTCAATGATAGGCTGGTTACGTCGCTGAGGATCACACGCTCGGGCCCGGCCAGGGTTCCGCGTGCCGGGTTGAGGACGGGCCAGACCTGCCGCGTCAGCGTGTTGGCGACCGGGTCATGGCGCCAGATCACCCGCGCCATGCCCGCGCCCTGATCGCCGGGCAAGCGCGGATTGCCGGTTATGCTGAGCGAAAAGCGGCCCGAGCCATCGATCGCCAGAAGCGCGGGCTCGGGGTCAGACAGCGGCGGGTGGAAAGTGGCGGGGAAGGCGGCACCCATATCGCGGCGCAGAAGGGTGAGCGCGCGGGTCAACTCTTCGGCGGTGTGGTCGGCACGCTCCAGCACGCGGCCCTGATAGATCGCCCCGGTCAGCGCCTGCAGCGCCATCAACGCAACCAGCGCAAAGATCGCCAGAACGGCAACCAGTTCGACCAGCGTGAAGCCAGCCCCGGTCTGGCGCGCGGGCTTCATGGCGCAGGATTCGGGGGCAGGTGGGTGACCAGCCGCGCGCCGGGCTGTCCCTGTGCCGAAACGGTGATCGTTGTGGCGACCATTCCGGCACGTGTTTCCGCCTCGGTCAGGGAAACACGCCATCGCGTCTCGCCCATCGTCACATCAGCCGGAAGGCTGCGCCCTTCGGGCAGGCCCGAAAGGCGCAGCTCGGCCGCACGGTTGAGTGCAACCTGCTGGGCCAGAATGCGGCCCACCTGCCCGCCGATGCCACGCTGCGCCTGTTCATAGCCGCGCCATGCGGCGATCATGCCGATCGACAGGATGGTAATGGCGATGATCAACTCGACCAGCGTCATACCTCGTTCGCGCCCTGACGCGGGGGTTAGCGGCGGGCGCATCGCAGCACCTCCCAGCCATCGGTTGTGCAGCGGAACCTGTCCGGTGCCGTGTGGAAATCCGCTGTGAACGGGGTGGCGCGCCCGTCGCTGGCAAAGACCACCAGTGGGCGCAGGGGGGTGTCTGGCAGCGACGGCGCCGGGAAATGGGCGGTTCCGTCGATGACCCAGGAAAGCCCTGCAGCGCGGCCCGTACCCTCCGCGCGCCAGCCCCCTGTGTCTCGGTCGCGGACCAGCATTTGCCAGCCGTCCGGACGGGGCAGAAGGCCATGCGGTACGCGGGTGTGAAAGGCTGTCGCGCGCGCGGTGTTGACGGCGCTTTCCAGGTTGCGCGCAGCTGCCCCCGCCGCGTTGTCCCTGTCGCGACCGATCAGCGAGCCTGCGCCGGTGCCGACCACAAGCGCCAGTGCCAGGATCGACAGAACCGTCATCACTGCGACCAGTTCGATCAGCGTGAAGCCCGCCGCGCCGGGCTGCGGGCGGCCGCAGTCACCCGCAGCAGCATCAATCAATCTGCCAGTTTCCGATAACGGCGTTGACACCTGTTCCTCCGGCGCGGCCATCGGCGCCAAGGCTGAACACATCGAATGGTCCGTGCACCCCCGGTGAGAGATATTGATAGGGACGTCCCCAGGGATCTGCGGGGACGCGGTCGATATAGCCGTTTTCGGCCCAGTTGTTGGGTGCCGGCGGCGAGGTCGGGCGTGTGGCTAGAGCCTGAAGGCCCTGATCGGTGGTCGGATAGGTGGCATTATCCAGCCGGTAGAGATTGAGCGCCGCTGACAGCGCCGCGATATCGGCTTGTGCGCGGGCGACGCGCGCCTGATCAGGCCGGTCGATGACGCGCGGCACGATCACCACCGCCAGAATCGACAGGATAACCACCACAACCATCAGCTCGATCAGGGTAAGGCCACGGTCCTTGTTGCCCGCTTTTCTCGTGCGGGTTGCTCTGCTAGCTGTAGGTGTCATGCCCGATCCGAACCTATTCCACGTAAATTCTGCCGCGCAGGTTAGCCAATCGCCCTGCCGCACACAACTGCGCAAGAGGCAAAAGGGGGGCCTTCTGCCCCCCCTCTGGCCCTGGCGGGCCATTCACCCCCCCGAGGATATTTTCGAACAGGTGAGGGGGGCATGAGCGCGCTGGGGGTCGAGGCGCTGCGCCTTCTGGTGGCGCTGGCGGGGCCTGCGGCAGGGTCATTCGCCGCGCTGCTGGCAGACCGCTTGCCGCGTGGCGAGCCGGTGGTCCTGGCGCGGTCACGCTGCCGGTCCTGTGGCGCGGTGTTGCGTTGGTTCGAACTGGTGCCGCTGGTATCCTGGCTGGTGCAGCGCGGGCGCTGCCGCCACTGCGGCGCGCCGGTCCCCTCCCGTCTGATGCAGGCCGAGGTCGTGGGGTTGTTGTTCGGGCTGGGCGCGGCGTTTCTGGCGCCTACACCGTTTACGGCGCTTCTGGGTGCATTCTTCCTGTGGTGCCTGCTGGCGCTGGCACTGGCCGATCTGCGGTTTTACCGGCTGCCTGACCCGCTGACGGTGGCGTTGGCGTTGCTGGGACTGGGGTTGATGCTGGCGGGTGACGGCACCGGCTGGCCCGCCTGGCCAGACCGGCTGGCAGGGTCGCTTCTGGGCGCGGCAGCGGGCGGCGGCAGTTTTCTGGCGCTGCGTCTGGCCTATCGGCGCATCGCCGGGCGCGAGGGGATGGGGCTGGGCGATGTCAAGCTGATGGCCGGGGTCGGTGCCGGGCTGGGGCTGGCGGCATTGCCAACGGTTGCGCTTCTGGCGGGTGTATCGGCGCTGGTGGTGGCGGCGCTGCGGGCCTGGCGGCGCGGGCGCGGTTTGCGCCGCGCGGGCAGGGTGCCGTTCGGTGCCTTTCTGGCGCTGGCGGCGGCGGCGGTCTGGTTGCTCGCGCTGGTCTGAGCCGGCTATCGCGGCTCGGCCAGACGGCTTTTCAGGATCATCCCGCGCTCTTCCAGGATCGGCACCGCCACGGTAACCAGCAGCGAGTTGATCTCCTTGAAGGCGCGCACCACCTCAAGGTGCCAGTTGCTGGTGGCGAGGCTGGCGGTATTGCCGTGTTGCAGGCGCTCCAGATGTCGCTCATGGCTTTCACGCTCCAGCCGCCGCATGGTTTCCTTTTCCAGCATCAGTTGCCGAGCCGAGGCGGTATCCGCCGAGATCAGCACGTTCATCGCCAGTTGCGTATTGGCCAGCACGCGGGCATGCAGTTCGCGGATTTCGCGCCAGCCCTCGTCCGAGAAGCGGCGTTTTTCGGCGCCCTTCTTCTCGGCCAGCGGCAGAAGGGTCTTGGCGATGATATCGCCGATATGCTCAAGGTTGATGGCGAAATCTGTCAGCTCGATGCTGCGCCGTGCGTCCTCGTCGCTCAGTTCGCGCCGGTTCAGCTCGGCGATGAACAGCTTGATATCCGAATGCCGCCTGTCAATCTCGTCATCCAGCCCGCGTAACTCGGCAATCTGGCCGGGGCTGGCGGCGTCCAGGACATCGACCACCGGGCGCAGCATTTCCTCGATGGTTTCGCCCATCAGCAACAGTTCGCGCTTGGCCGAGGCCAGCGCCAGCGAGGGAAGCGTCAGCGTGGTGCGGTCCAACGCCGAACGCGGGCGGCGCTCGGGCGTGGATTGCTCGGGCGCTACGGGCAGCAAAACCACGGTCAGTCGGTAAACCATGCCGACAAAGGGCAGGCCCAGCACCACCACGCCGGCGTTGAACAGAAGATGCGCGTTGACCAGTTGCACATCGGCGCGCGCACCCAGCCAGGCGGGCATTTGCGGGTCGATCAGCCAATACGCGAGCAGCCCAAGCCCTGCGGCACTGCCACGCAGGATCAGGTTGCCCAGCGGGATGCGCCGTGCCTGAGGCACCATGCCGCGCGTCAGCCAGACGGCGATCAGCCCGGCGCCGAAATTCGCGCCCAGCAGCATCGGCAGAGCTGCGGCCATCGGCAGGATGCCGCCCTGCGCCAGAGTGGCAAGCAAAAGCACCATCGCCACCGAGGAATGCATCCCCCAGGTCAGAAGCGCCACCACCGCAAAGGCGGTCAGCGGATCGCCCGCCAGATAGCGGATGGTGGCCGGAAGAACCGCACTTTCGCGCATGGGTTCAGTCGCCGCACCGATCATCGTCAGCGACAGAAGGATAAAGCCGATGCCCAGCACGATCCTGCCGATCTGGCGGATCTTGCGCGCCTCGAACTTCAGGAAAAGCGTGGCGCCAGTCAGGAGAAGCACCGGGATCAGCGCCGACAGATCGAGCGCCAGGATACGCACGACAAGCGCCGAGCCCAGATCGGCACCAAGAAGCGCGGCCAGCCCTGTCGCCCCGCCCAACATGCCGCTGGCTGCGAAACCGGCGGCCAGTACGCCGACCGCCGTGGCGCTTTGCAGAAGGATCGCGAGTACGACACCAGCCCCCGCCGCGCCTGGCAGTCCACCGCGCGCATGGCGCAGCCCGTCGCGCAGCGCACTGCCATAGGCGCGCTCCATGCCGGTACGAACCATGCGCACCGCCCACAACAGCAGCATGACGGCGGCGGCCAGGTTGAGCAGCACGACAAAAGGATGCATGCGATCCCCCTTTGAAAAGCGGTCTTGTTAGGCCCGTGTCCGGTGCTGGTCAAGCGGCGATGTTAGCGCACACGGCGGAAAAGTTGTGTGCGCGAATAGAGCGCCTCCATCCTTCGCAACCGGTCCGAGGTATCATTCCAGTTGCGCTGCTGCACCGCCGCCAGAAGTGCCTCGACCAGAACCATCAGCGAGGCCAGCGAATCCCAGGCCGAGGGCACCTCGATATGACAGGGCATCAGATGCTGTGCATAGCTGGCGGCGGGCGAGACCCAGCGATCGGTGATCAGCACCACCTCGGCCCCCTGTTCGCGTGCCAGTTCCACGACCTGAAGTACGGTCTGCTCGTATCGGCGGATGTCAAATACTACCAGAACATCGTCTTCGCGCATATCCAGAAGCGCGGGCGGCCAGGTGTTGGGCATGTGCGACAGAAGTGTCACATCGCCGCGCATGACCTTGAGCGCGGTGGTGAAGTAGTCAGCGATGGAATGGGTCAGCCGACCGCCCATCATGTGAATGCGTCGATGTGGATCGGCCAGCAGATCGGCGACCCGGTCAAAGCCGGGGCGATCGATCTGGCCCAGTGTGGCGTTCAGATTCTCCAGCACCTGCGCTGTGAAACTGCTCAGAATATGGTCATTATCCGTGCTGCCTGCCCATTTGTCGCGCTTGGCGATGGGAGAGGCCAGCTTCTCGCCCACCTCCTCGCGCAGTTGGTTCTGGAACTCCGGATAGCCGGAATAACCCAGCTTCTGCACCAGCCGCACCACCGTTGGCCCCGAAACTCCGGCCCCCCGTGCGACCGAGGCGACCGAGCCCAGCACCGAGACCGGGTAATTATTGAGCATATGCGCAGCAAGCTGCCTTTCGGCGCGGGTCAGGCCGGGAAGGGCGGCGCGCAGGCGGGCCTCAGTGGTGTTCTTGTGTTGCATCGGCCTCCGGTGTTGGCAAAGGCGCTGCCCGTTCGATGGCGCTGTTGCAGAATACACGGTTTTGTCGAATTTGTAACAGAAATGACGGCGCCGAAAAATTCTTGACAAAACGCTGGTGAATACAACAGGCTGCACGTGTCGAAACCCTCCTTCCAAAGCTCTCCAAAAAGCTTCCGCCATGCAACAGTCCGCCACCTCTTTCCGACCAGAAGCTGCGCCTTCCTTTCCGGGCGTGGTTGAGGTGTTTGGCAGTGGCAACGGCCCGGCGGGGGTTGTGTTGATTTGTGAGCATGCCTCGAATGCGATGCCGGTCGACTGGCCGGAACTGGGCGGCGATCTTGGCCTTGATGCAACGGTGCGTGCGGCGCATGTGGCCTGGGATATCGGCGCGCTGGGCTTGTCACGCGAACTGGCGACGCGGCTGGCACCGGCCTGTGGTGGCGCGGTGCTGGTGCATGCGCCCCTGTCGCGGCTGGTTTATGACCTCAACCGCGCGCCTGATCATCCCGGCGCAATGCCGGAACGGTCCGAAGTGTTTGACATTCCCGGCAACCGGGGTCTGACGCCCGCCCAGCGGCTGGCACGCACGCGGGCGCTGTATCTGCCGTTTCACGAGACCCTGCGCGGAGAAATCGCCGCACTGGTTGCCTGTGGCCGCCGTCCGGCGCTGATCGCGGTGCATTCCTTCACACCGGTCTTTCACGGCGCCCCGCGCGATGTCGAATTCGGGGTGATCCATGATGACGACACCGCGCTGACCGATGCCGTTATGGATGCAGCCACTGGCTGCGGCCTTGTCACCCGCTTGAACGAGCCTTACTCGGCAGAAGGCGATGTGACGCATACCATCCGGTTGCATGCCGCGCCGCTGAACCTGCTCAACACAATGCTGGAGGTTCGCAATGACCTTATTGCCACATCGCAGGGTCAGGCCGATATCGCTGCGCGGATCGCCCCGGTGCTGGAAAGCGCATTGCGCGCGGTAGGGAGGGTGTGATGCCGCAGTACCTGGTCACCTATGTGCGGCTGGTGGAAAAGCTGAACTACGGCGTAGGCCGTCTCGCCATGTATGGCCTGTTCGCATTGATGGGCGTGTTGCTCTGGGGGGCGATTGCGCGCTTCGGATTTCATCCGCAGATCTGGACCGATGAAATGGCCCAGTTTCTTCTGATGGGCTATTTCATGCTGGGAGGGGCCTATGCGCTGCAACTGGGCTCGGCGGTGCGGATGGATCTGCTTTATGCCCGCTGGTCCGACCGCACCAAGGCTGCGGTCGATGTGGTGACCATTTTCGTTTTGATCTTCTACCTGGCCGTGCTGCTCTGGGGGGGAATTGAAAGCACGCAATATGCGCTGGAATACGGCGAGCGGCGACGCGGGCTGTGGCGACCCTATATGGCGCCGATCAAGATTGTGATGGTGATCGGCATCGTGCTGATGATCCTGCAATGCACGGCCTTCCTGATCCGTGACATCGCCAAACTGCGCGG
>ERZ869909.735-NODE-735-length-33433-cov-4.064216_pt1 | contig 33433 bp, 27 predicted proteins | sample MGYA00520892_ERZ869909 | MGnify/ENA primary metagenome ERZ869909 (study PRJEB32215, sample SAMEA104723947) | bioreactor metagenome | biome: bioreactor; feature: anaerobic bioreactor; material: water | place: China | collected 2015-03-12 ...
GGTGTTGCTAGCTTTCCGTATACAAGCGCAGGCATTGAGTCAATTTATGGATTGAAACCCGAAGAGGTCAGAGAGAATGGCGAACTGATTATTCAGGCGATTCACCCGGATGACCGAGAGCGAGTTAGAGCTTCAATTTCCGAGTCCCAAGCACTAAATGAAGAATGGTTTTGCGAGTATCGAGTAAACTTTGATGGCCAATGCAAGTGGGTCACTGGTTATGCAATCCCTGAGCGCCATGACGACGGCTCAATCTCTTGGTATGGCCAAGTTATTGATACAACAACAGAAAAAGAGCTTCAGAATGAACTGGAACTGCAAAAACGTTCACTAGAAAAGGCGCAGCAAATTGGCCAGCTGGGTTATTGGCGGGCGAATGTTGAAACAGGCGAGCTTTATTGGTCTGATATGATCTATCAAATTTTCGGCATCACGAAAGGTGAGTTTAATTGTACCATTGACGCCTTTCGAAGCTTTGTTCACCCTGATGATCTTCCGGAGGTAATCCGGTGCGAGGAGGCAGCACCGCAAACCGGCGCGTTTGATGTCGAACACCGCATTGTATTGCCTAGCGGTGAGATTCGTTGGGTGCATGAGCTCGCCGACTATACCGTGCTAGCAAGCTCCCCAGTTCTAATCGGGACCGTTCGCGATATTACCGAGCAAAAGAATTACCAAGCCCAGTTAGAGCGTATGAGCATGACCGACAGTTTGACAGGAATCTACAACCGGCGCTTCTTTGTGGAACAACTCGAGTCTAGCTTTAGTGATTGGCAACGGAGAAAAAATGCCTGTTGTCTGGCAATTTTCGACATTGACTACTTTAAACAAGTGAATGATACATACGGCCATGCAGCAGGCGACAGCGTACTTGTCAGGCTGAGTGAGCGGGTGAAAAAACGCATTCGAAAGGCTGATATTTTTGCTCGATTAGGGGGCGAAGAGTTCGGTCTTATTTTACCGCATACTGAATTACAGCAGGCTCAAACTTTACTTGAAGAAATCCGAAATTTGGTCGCAACTCAGGCGTTTACATTCAATCAAGAAAGCTTTCAAGTCACTATTTCAGTAGGGGTGACCGAAATTGGCTCGCAAGATAGTGACTATGACGAACTGCTAATTCGCGCCGATGGTTTGCTTTATGAAGCAAAAAATGCTGGTCGGAATCGCGTTATTCCCGGCTATTAAATTTCAAGGAATAGTGCGCGTGGATAAAAAAGGCCCTCACTTCATGATGAAGTGAGGGCCTTTTCATAGTGCTTGCAGCTTATTCGACGCTAAGTTTTAAACCGCGACGAATTAATAACGCATCGGTGGTCGGCTCTTGACCACGGAATTCGATGTACGATTCCATGGTTGGACGCGAGTTACCTACTTCAAGAATGTTACGACGATAATGGTTACCGTTTTCACGGGTTAAACCACCTTGGCTTTGCACGTATGCAAATGCATCCGCTGCCAAAATTTCACTCCACATGTAGGCGTAGTAGCTTGCAGAGTAGCCGCCGCCCATTGAGTGGCTGAAGAAAGTCGTTTTGTAACGTGGTGGTACCGCAGTTAGGTCAACACCATGCTTCGCAAGTGCCGCGGCTTCAAACTCGTTGACGTCTTGGAGCTCGGCGTCAGCAGAGAGTGAGTGCCATTCCATATCTAGCAATGAAGCCGAGATGTACTCTAAGGTATCAAAACCTTGGTTAAAGCTACGTGACTGGATAACACGCTCGAGCAATTCGGCTGGAATTGGTTCACCGGTTTCGTGGTGCTTGGCGTAGTTACCGATCACTTCAGGATGCGCAGCCCAGTCTTCTTCAAAGGTTGACGGGAACTCAACGAAGTCACGTGATACCGATGTACCTGCTAAGGTTGGGTAAGTCACGTTTGAGAACATACCGTGAATACCATGACCGATTTCGTGGAAAATCGTGGTCACGTGGTCATAGCTGACTAATGTCGGCTCACCTTCAGGTGCTTTTGGAATGTTCATCACGTTAACAACCACTGGCTTGCTGTCGAGTAAATGTGATTGACCAACAAACGAACTCATCCAAGCGCCGCCACGCTTGCCTTCACGGGCAAAGTAGTCAGCGTAGAAGATAGCTAAGCTAGTGCCGTCATGATCAAATACTTCATAGACTTCAACGTCTGGGTGATACGTTGGTAAATCTGGGCGTGGCTCAAAAGTAATGCCATAGAAACGATTCATGGTGTAGAACACGCCATCGTGCAATACACGGTTGAACTCGAAGTATTCGCGAACTTCGCTTTCATCAAGGTCGTATAGCTCTTGACGAACAAACTCAGCGTAGTATTCCCAATCCCATGGCTGAACTTCAAAATCACCACCACGGCGCTGAATCATTTCTTGAATGGCGTCTTGCTCGGCTTGAACGTTAGCAACAACCGCTGGCAACATGCTGCCAAGCATTTCGAATACAGCTTCTGGCTTTTGCGCCATTTGAGTTTCTAGGTTGTAATCAGCCCAGCTGTCATAGCCCAACAGTGCAGCACGTTGAGCGCGAATCTGTGCTAAACGAGCAGCGATTGGACGGTTGTCGAATTCACCTGATTGCGCTCGGTAAGCAGATGCTTCCCAAACGCGTTGACGCAATTCACGGTTGTTCAATTGGGTTAAGATAGGCTGACGCGTGGTGTTCGTAATGCTGAGTAAGTACTTACCTTCATGACCGCGCTCCGCAGCTGCATTGGCAGCGGCTTGGATTTGCGAACGTGACAAGCCGTCAAGCTCTTCAACCGTGTCGACGATGACGGCGATATTACGAGTTTCAGCTAACAAGTTTTGGGCAAACTGGTTAGTCAGACGTGAATGCTCTTCGTTTAGTGCACGAATTTGCTCTTTTTCAGCTTCAGTCAAGAGTGCGCCAGCACGAACGAAGCGCTGATGATAAACTTCAACGAGACGTTTTTGTTCGTCGTTTAAGCCTAACTCTTCGCGTTGATCGTAAATCGTATTGATACGCTCAAATAATGCAGCATTCAGGTTAATATTGTCTGAGTGAGCTGCCATTTTTGGCGCTAGTTCAGACTGAATTGCACGGCGTTGTTCGTTGCTATCGGTACCAACAAGGTTGTAAAACACTCGCGAAACACGAGTGAGTAACTCACCACTACGCTCCATGGCGGCTAACGTATTTTCGAACGTCGGTGCTTCTGGGTTGTTGGCGATGGCTTCAACTTCAGCCATTTGCTCTGCCATACCGCGTTCAAATGCTGGTAGGAAGTGATCATCTTCGATAATCCGAAAATCTGGCGCGCCATATTGCAGAGCAAAAGGTTGGAAGAATGGGTTGTCGTTCATAACTCCGGCTGAAGATTCACTGACTTGTGCGGTTTCATTAACCGAGTTTGACGGTGCCTGTTCAGCACAGCCGGTGATAGCGAGTGTTGCGCCGATAAGTGACGCTAATAACGTTTTTTGCATGGTATGCACGGGAATATCCTCTCTGAACGATTGTTATCTAGGTGCAGTTTGCCCCCGAGTATGCAACAAAATTAAACAAATTGCAGTGGCTTTGATGGGAGAAAATATGCTTTTAGTCTTGTTTTATCGGCTTTCGATGTAAAAGTTTGCGTAAACTGATGCCGATCAGTGGACAGCAGGCCATGACGCCTGCCATTGCAAGTGGCGAGCCATCACTGAGTAATGCACTCACAGAACCGGTCACTGCTCCTAATGTGAAGCCGCTGGCGCTGATTAAGGCAGTTGCGGTTGCAGAGTTAAATGGAAACTCATCGGTCACCGCCGACATGCCATTCGCTACAACAAAACCTTGTAAGCCAACGAACACCATAATTTGTGGCACCAATAACCAGATAGGTAGCGAGAAGAAAGCGACGAGTGCGAGCATGATGGCACCGACGAAGAGCTGTAAAGCTTGCCCGCGCTTGAGGATTTTAGTCGGTGAGAAGCGCTTGAGCAGACGGATGTTGATTTGATTGCAAAGGCTTAGGGTGATGATGTTGAGCGCGAAAAGCACCGGATAAAGTGTCGGGCTAATGTCGTAATAGCCCATGTATACCCCTGGTGAACTGGTTAAAAAAGCAAACATACCCGCATTACTAAAGGCGACCGCGAAGAGGAAGCCAGCGGCACGCTTATTCAATAGAACAGACTTGTATCGTTGCCAAACCGAAAGCGTGTGCACGGATTCTTCAATGCGCCGTGTCTCTGGTAAAAAACGGCGGAGCAGCACCAAGAGAATCACCGCATAGGCAGCAAGAAACCAAAAGATACTGCGCCAATCGCTGACTAACAGCAAGGCAGCGCCAATAAATGGCGCAAGTAGTGGCGCGGCCATCATAATCGTTACAATCTGGGATAGAATCTGAGCGCTGGCGCTGCCGGAGTAACGGTCGCGCACCACAGCCATGGTATTTACCACGCCCATGCCGCCGCCAAATGCTTGCAACACACGGCCAACCCAGAGAAGCTCAATATTTGAGCCCAGAGCAATTGCTGCTGAGCCGAGAATAAAGACACTTAAACCCAGCAAAATGGTGAGTCGGCGACCAAAGCGATCAGAGAATGGCCCACCAAATAACTGCCCAGCAGCAAACCCCACTAAAAATACACTCAGCGTAATTTCAATGTTATGCAGCGACGTTGCTAAGTCTACCGCCATTTCGGGCATGGCGGGTAAGTAGGCATCGATGGCAAGCGGACCTAACGCGACAAGCGCAGCGAGTAACCATGCAAAACCACGAATGGGCTGGGAAGAAGCAGACATAGTTCGGTACACCTTTAATCGAACCACAAGTTGTATAGAGAAATTCTGTCAATTCGGGCATTATAGGCCACTTCTTGATAAATAAGGATAAAATGAGATGAGCGGTTTACCAAACTGTCCGAAGTGCACTTCTGAGTATACCTATGCTGATGGCGTTCTTTTTATCTGCCCAGAATGTAGCCATGAGTGGTCTGCAGACGAACCAGCAGCAGAGCAGGAAGCGGGCATCCGCGATGCAAATGGCAACCTCTTACAAGACGGCGATACCGTCACTGTCATCAAAGACTTGAAGGTTAAAGGGTCGTCGTTGGTCGTTAAAGTGGGAACAAAAGTTAAGAATATTCGTTTAGTCGACGGTGATCACGATATCGACTGTAAAATTGATGGTATCGGTGCCATGAAATTGAAGTCTGAATTCGTAAAAAAAGTTTAATCGTGTAAGTGGCAGAGACCTGAACGGTTAAACTCTCGTGTTTAGCGAGTTGCCGTTCGTGACTCGCTGAGTCCGGCACAAGAATTGGATAAATTAGAAAATTCCACTAACGTTAAGATTAGACCGAATAGTGGTGTAACGAATAAGAGGAGAAACGCATGCGTAAAGTTGTTCTAACCTCATTATTGCTCGCAGCAGTAGGTGGGCTGACTAGCTACACTCCCCAAGCAAGTGCTCAGGCTTTTGAAAAAGACTGGATGTTTAGTGCCAATGTTGCACGAACGTCATTGGACCGTGAAACCTCTGGCACACCATGGTATGGCGTAACTGACCAAAGTAAAACTAGCTTTGTTGGCTCGCTTTCATGGTTCGCAACGCCGCACTTAAGTATTCGCGCCAGCTATGAATTCGGTGCCCAAATGACTAGCCAAAACGCCTGTCCGCCAGCTCAAGAAGCGTGCACCCTTGTTGCTTTGCGTGAGCAAGGCGACATGGAAAGTTTTCAGTTGGTTATCGTGCCTGAAATTGATATCAACGACAGTACATACTTATTTGCAAACTTAGGCTTTGCGCGAACCACACTCGACACACAAGAGCAGCTACCTCGCTACAGCTCGACCGACTTGATCTATGGCGCAGGTGTTGGCTATCGCTTGTCTCGCAACTGGCGAGCGTCGCTCGAGTATGTGACCTCAGGTGATGATTACCAATCACTGCGTTTGGGTTTGTCGCTGCGATTCTAATTACAGTCCGGTGCTGGTGGCGCCCACGTTTGCATTTCGTGCAGACGCGATGCGCAGCGAGCAAATGGCGTTGCGAGTTGCCGTCCTTGATATAGTTCATCAATTGGCAACTGGCTCGACACTAGCACCAAACACTGCTGTTCATAACACTCGTCAACTAAGGCCATGAATCGTCGGGCTGCATCATCAAGCGTACTTTGTTGCTGAATAACATGTTCGCGCTGATAGGTTTCTTCAACGCCATGAACAATTTCCTTGGCAGGAATAAAGTCGAAACAAGGCACAGCGATAATGGCGATAGTCGAATAGCGTTTTGCCAGCTCGATATAGTCGCGCTGGCTACGCGGACCTTCACAGATTTGTGCGAAGGTAAACACGATACTTTTTTCGGTTCGCCAAACGAATTCAATGTCACGCCCAAGTATCGAAAGTGCACCGTTCTTCGCTATCGGTGTGCCAGTTAGCTGCTCGAATTGCTCGCGCACTAATTTTGAACCCGGCGCTTCGGTTTGGAGATAAAAAGGACTTTTGTCGGTATTGTTACGACGATAATCAATCGGCTGATCGAGCATTGCCAGTTCACAATGTTGGTCTAGGAGGGCGATCATCGGTAGAAAACGGTCGCGGCCTAAACCATTCTTATACAGGTCTTTGGGTTCGGTATTCGATGTTGTAACTAAGGTTACGCCAGCCGCGAATAGCCCCCGCCACAGTCTCGCAAGCAGCATTGCGTCGCCCATGTCTTCGACAAAAAACTCGTCTAAACAAATGACTCGATACTGCCGAGCCCATGCTTGCGCGACATGACTCAATGGGTCCTCAATACCAGTTGTTTGATTGAGGTCTTGGTGCACGCGCCGCATGAAGTGATGGTAATGCATGCGAATTCTCTGCGGTTCTTGGCAGTGCGCAAAGAAATGATTCATCAGCATAGTCTTTCCGCGCCCAACTTGACCGCAGATGTACAAGCCGCGGACGGTGGTACCTATAGTGAGAGCGAGGTTCAAACGTTGTAATTGCCACAGCACGAGAAACTGGTGTGGGTCGAATTGGATGCGCTGATTTTTGATTTGCTGGGTGTAGTATACAAGCATGCTCGATATTCTCAGACTAACCGATTGCTAGCTAAAAAAAGAGCCAGCAGGGGATGCTGGCTCAAGCTCGTTGCTAGCGGACCAGAGGCCGGCAAACCTTTGGTCACTGATTAAAACGAACTAAGAATCAGCTTGGATCACAAAAAATTATTTTTTCGTTACGCGGATAATTTTACCTTCAGCTGCGTCGACGAGTAATAAAAGCGCACCCGTTGCCGGTTCGACTCGGATGTCGCGAATACGTGCGTTCAAGTCTTGAAAGAGAATATCGATCACTTCCGCTCCCGTGTCGTTAACGCGCACTCTTGCGACCTGCTTCCCAGCCAAAGCTGGCACAAGAAGATCACCGTGCCAGTCGCTAAACTCATCGCCTTGGTAAACAATTAAACCGCTTGGCGCAATGGACGGTGTCCACTCAACTTCAGGGCCATGAAGCCCCGGCAAGTCGCGATAGGGTGTGATACGGGCGCCCGTGTAGTCGACGCCACCGGTAATTAGTGGCCAACCGAAATTACCACCGGCACGCAATCGATTAATCTCGTCGCCGCCGCGGGGACCGTGTTCGCTAATGAACAGTTGCTCAAGCTGAGGATGCCAAGCAACACCTTGCACATTGCGATGGCCATAGCTGAAAATCTCAGGAAGGGCTTTTGGGTTGGCTATAAAAGGATTATCACTAGGAACCTCGCCGTTGAGTTCGATGCGGACAGTAGTGCCTAAATGGTCAGAAAGGAGCTGGGCGCGCTCGCGGTAATCAAAGCCGTCACCTAAGGTCAATAGCAAGGTATTGTCGGGTAAAAAAGCAATTCTGCCACCATAGTGGGCACTGCCGCGCTTGAATGGATAGGCTTGGAAGATCGGTTCGATATCTTGTAATTCACTGCCATTCCAATGGCCGCGACTTAAACATGTGGTGTTGGCACGCAAAGAACCACACGCATAGCTTAAATAGATAAACGGCTCGGTATCGAAATCGGGGTGTAAGGCAATATCAAATAGGCCAGCCTGACCGTCAATCCATAATTCTGGCAATTCGGGCATGACATTGTTAATGACAATACCTTCTGCGCTTAGATGCCAAAGTGCTCCGGCACGACTGGTAACGAGGAGCTCGCTATTCGGTAACACCGCGAGTGACCATGGAAAAGCTATTTCCTGACTCAGTTCTGTATATTCAAAGCCTGATTGCAGTTCTGTCAGCTGTTCCTCATAGTCTCCATCGTCTGCGATGACTAAGTTCGCTGACAGACCAACTGTGCAGAGCAGGAACAAGGGCAACAGGCGAGCCGGATGATGGAAAAGTGGTTTAAGCATAATTAGTTCCCTGCACGGCTGCGCGGCAAGTAACGCCGTGAAATGCGACTTAACCACGCGTAGAAAAGCCCACCCATAAAGCTGCTGAAAATAAGCAATAAAGTGCCAGCAGTCGTTCGTGTCGCCGCGATTAAAGTAGGCATGGGGGCAAAATGGTCAATTAAGCGAAACGCTACCCAAAGTCCAATCGCAGTGGCAACCGCACACCAAGCATAGAATTGACGTTTTTGCACACGAACTACTAAGTGAGCAACAGGGAGGGCAAGGAGAAAGACCACGAAAATAATGGCGGTATAGACAGGCCCAAAATGCTGCAAATCGTAAAGCGTTGTTTCGAGTCGAGTAGCAAAATCAATCGCAGGACCAATTTGTCCAATCGCTAGCAGATTAAACTGGGTTTGAATAATTGATCCTAAAATCCCGGCCAAAATAACTGCAGGAAAAAAGGCTAGCAAATAACTCAATGTTCGCCGCCGCGTTCGCATGTGTGCAACCCTATAAAATAATTTTTTGCGTTCGAAACGCTTATTGAATCCCTTAAAGTACCTAATTTCCTTGGGATAAGCCAGTTTCAAGTGAATATGGTCGTGATTTTTCAACCGTTTCAGCGAACAGGTGTGCTTGCTCGGTTTTCGTTCTGCAGCTACAGTGACTCTATAAAAGAGGTAAGACCAGAGGACGTTACTGCATGAACCAGCATTACCCGAAATTACTTGAGCCCCTAGATCTCGGCTTCACAATATTGAAGAACCGAGTGCTTATGGGTTCAATGCATACCAACCTTGAAGAAGAGCGCGGAGGCTTCAATAAGCTGGCGGAATTTTATGCCGCTCGAGCGCGCGGTGGGGTTGGTTTAATTGTGACGGGCGGGATAAGCCCTAATGTTCGTGGGCGTCTCACGCCATTTGGCAGTCAATTGAGCTACCCTTGGCAGGTGGCGAAGCATCGCAAGCTGACTCAAGCCGTGCATGCCGAAGGCAGTAAAATTGCCATGCAAATTTTGCATGCCGGCCGTTATGCCTATCATCCTTTCAGTCTTGCCCCGAGTGCCATCAAAGCGCCAATCACGCCGTTCAAGCCATCAGCGATGAGCGAACGACAAATTCTGCAAACCATTCGCCATTATGCCCGCGCCGCTAAATTAGCCCATAAAGCCGGTTACGATGGCGTCGAGATAATGGGTTCAGAAGGTTATCTGATAAACCAATTCATTTGCCAACGCACCAATAAGCGCACAGACAAGTGGGGCGGTAGTTATGAGAACCGCATGCGCTTGGCGCTCGAAATCATGCAAGCGGTAAAAAAAGCCGTTGGTGATGATTTTATCATTATCTTTCGTCTGTCGATGCTCGACCTGGTCGAAGGTGGCAGTACACTCGAAGAGGTCATCGAGCTTGGGAAACTGCTTGAAGCGGCTGGCGCCACCATTATCAATACCGGGATTGGCTGGCATGAAGCCAGGGTTCCGACCATCGTCACATCGGTTCCACGAGCAGCGTTTCGTTGGATTACAGCACGCTTAAAACAAGAACTGTCGATTCCGGTCGTGGCGACTAACCGCATTAATACGCCGGATGTTGCTGAGTCGATACTGGCGAATGATGAAGCCGATATGGTGTCAATGGCGCGACCGTTTCTTGCCGACCCCGACTTCGTTAAGAAAGCCGAGCTCGGTCAGGCCGATCGCATTAATACCTGTATTGCGTGTAACCAAGCCTGTCTTGACCATGTTTTCGAAAACCGTCGAGCAAGCTGTTTAGTGAACCCATTGGCGGCTTACGAAACTGAATTGGTGATGACTCCTGTACAAAAGGCAAAGCGTCTGGCAGTCGTAGGTGCCGGTCCGGCAGGATTGAGCTTTGCCTGTTTTGCTGCGGAGCGTGGCCACGAAGTTCATTTGTTTGACCGTAGCCACGAAATCGGTGGTCAATTCAATTACGCCAAGCAGATTCCGGGTAAAGAGGAGTTTCATGAAACTATTCGTTATTTCGGTAATCGATTGAAGGACGCTGGTGTTCATGTGCACTTGCAATCTGAGCAAAGCATAGAGTCATTGCAAAGCGGATTTGACGAGGTCATTCTAGCGACCGGTATTGTACCTCGCTCGGTGAACCTACCTGGCGCTGACTCGCCGAAGATCTTGAGCTATCTCGATGTCTTGCGTGATCACAAAGAGGTTGGTCCGCGAGTGGCAATTATTGGCGCCGGTGGCATTGGTTTTGATGTCGCTGAATATCTAACGACGCCACAATCACCAACGCTCAATAGTGCTGAATGGCACGGTATTTGGGGTATCGACACAAGTTATGAAAACCGTGGTGCATTAACCCAACCACTACCAGACCCGTCGCCGCGACAAGTTTATCTGTTGCAACGCAAAACCACGAAAGTGGGTGGTGGGCTTGCCAAAACCTCCGGCTGGGTGCACCGAGCCACGCTGCAGCATAAAGGTGTGAAGATGCTTAATGGCGTCACTTACAAAGCGGTGACTGAACTAGGACTGGAAATTGAACGTAACGGTGAGAGTGAGTTACTCGAAGTTGACCACATTATTGTTTGTGCAGGACAAGAGCCATTACGTGCATTACAGCAACCGTTGGAAAATGCTGGTATCCCTGTGCATCTCATTGGTGGCGCGGATGTTGCCGCTGAACTCGATGCTAAACGGGCCATACGACAAGGAGCCGAATTAGCTGCGCAAATTTAAGCACCAGTATGTGACCACCGTAAGAAACCGATTAACAAGGAGCAACGATGGTACAGCAAAGTGATATTCCAAAGGTTATTCAAGAAGCACAAGAGCGTTTAGACCTCGTGTTTGAACGCTTATCTGTTTGCCCTGACACACGCCAGCGGTTGAGCTTGCCGCACCGGGTTGTCGAAGCAGCTATTCCAGTGCGAATGGACGATGGCTCGTTGCAGGTGTTTCGTTCCTGGCGTGTTCAGTTTGATGTCACCCGTGGCCCCGGGAAGGGCGGAATTCGCTTTCATCCGAGCGTGAGTCGAGACGAAGTTATCGCACTCAGTTTCTGGATGGCAATTAAGTGCGCAGTGGTCAATTTGCCTTATGGTGGCGCTAAAGGTGGTGTGCGAGTTGACCGCAAAAAGCTCTCCTTATTCGAACTTGAACGTGTTTCGCGCGGTTATATGCGGGCGATGGCGGATGTGGTAGGGCCTGACGTTGATATTCCTGGCCCCGACATGAATACCGATGAACTGGTCATGGGCTGGATGGCCGACGAATACGATGTTATCAAACGTCAACGCAGCCCTGCTGTGATTACTGGCAAGCCAGTCGCATTGGGTGGCTCACGCGGGCGTACAGCAGCGACCGGCGAAGGCGCGGCGCAAGTCTTAGACTTGTGGGCCGAGCGCCAGAAAAAAGATAACAAAACGATTAAAATTGCGATTCAAGGGCTCGGTAATGCTGGTTACTATTTTGCCTGTGCTGCAGAGCGACTTGGTTTTACAGTGGTGGCGGTTGCAGACTCGAGCGGCGCTGTTTACTGTGATCAAGGCCTAGATGTGCCAGCAATTTATGCGCACAAACGCAAGACCCGTGAACTCAAAGGGGTGAGCGCTGAGAACGATAAACATACGGTTGAATCGCTGAGTAATGAAGAATTACTTGCGCTCGACGTTGATGTTCTGGCTTTGGCCGCCATGGAGAACCAGATTACCAAAGACAACGCGAAAGATGTTCGCGCCAAGTGGCTACTTGAAATAGCGAATGGCCCAGTGGCAGCCGATGCGGATCCTATGCTACAAAAGCAAGGAGTAACGGTGTTACCCGATGTCCTTGTGAATACCGGCGGCGTAATCGTTAGTTATTATGAGTGGTTGCAAAACCGTAGTGCTGATTATTGGTCGGCAGAACAGGTACAACAGCGCATGCAGGAGTTGATTCGCAGTCAGGCCGAACTTTGCTTCGAGCTTGCTGAAAACGAAGATCTCGACCTGCGCAGTGCCGCCTACATGCAAGGCATTAAGCGAATTGCGGAAGCTATGGATGCTCGAGGCACGCACGCCGAGTTCAACCCAGAGTAATTGACCCTGTTACAGTTCGTTAAGGTTCACGAGCCATGTATCCGCTTGTTGTAAAATAGCGTCCTGCTCTTCGGCAGGGCGCTTGTCCCACTGACGATACATGAGACCCATACGCGGGTTTGCTGCTAATTGGTCGCGATGCCGATTGAGGAAATGCCAATACAAGCTGTTAAATGGACAGCTTTTCGGACCTGATTTAAGTTTCACGTCGTAGTAGCAGCTTTGGCAATAGTTACTCATTTTATTGATGTAGTTGCCAGAGCTTGCATATGGTTTTGTAGCAATTAAGCCGCCATCAGCAAACTGACTCATGCCGCGAGTGTTCGGTAGCTCGACCCATTCAATGGCGTCCGCATAGATACCTAAATACCACGCATCAACTTGGTTGGGGTCAATACCGGCTATTAAAGCAAAATTGCCCGTGACCATTAGGCGCTGAATGTGGTGTGCATAGCTATAGTCGAGTGATTGTTGAATACTCTTCTGCAGACAGTTCATTTTCGTTTCAGCGGTCCAGTAATACTGAGGCAGGTCGCGCTTTGCCGCAAAAAAGTTATGTTCTTTGTAGGCGGGCATTTCCCGCCAATAGATCAAACGCACGAACTCACGCCAACCGATTATCTGACGAACAAAGCCTTCGATTTGTGCCAAGGAAATTGCTTGTGGGTTGCTTTCAAATTCGGCAATCGCAGTCTCGACCACTTCACGGGGAGTGATCATTTTTGTATTCAAGCTAAATGATAGCCGCGAGTGAAAGAGTAAATAGCCACGGGTGCTCATCGCGTCCTGGTACAAGCCAAATTTTGGTAAGGCATGGCGAACGAAATGCTGCAAAAGTTCTCGTGATTGACGACGACTAATTGGCCAGTTCAACGCTTCGGGTTCAAGCTTACCAAGCATCTCAACATGGTTTGCTTGCAGCATTTGTGTGATGTGTTCGACGTTATTACTGAATGTCACCGGTGTTGGAACCGTTTCGCTGGCTGGCAGTGCATGACGATTGTCTTGATCAAAGTTCCACTGTCCTCCAAGCGGTTCTGCCCCATCCATTAGGTAGCCTGTCGCTCGCCGAATGCTACGGTAAAAATTTTCCAATAAGGGGCTTTTACCGGTTGGTAAAAATTGCTCCAGCTGGTCGAGATCGACCAAAAAATGCTCACTACTGACTACTTCATTCGTCTTTGCAATAGAAAGCTTATTGAGTTGTTCTGCAAGTCGGTATTCATCTGGCTGCTGAAAACAGAACTTCTCAAGCTGTGGTAATGCCTTTGCAGTCTTTGCTAAGTTTTCTACTAAGTTCTGCTGGTTTTTCGGACTGTCGAGGCGCACATATAAGATGTCCGCCATGGTACCGACTACGTCAGCAAAAGCCCGCATTGCGGCAAAGAATGCGGCCACTTTCTGTTGGTGATGGCGAACATAGTCGGTCTCTTGACGCATTTCGAACATCACAAATAACACCTGTTCCGTGTCTTCAAACCAAGAGTGACGGATGTTTAATTGGTCACCTAAAATGAGTCGCATCTCGCGATAGTTTTGGCGAAGTGGGGTAGGAATTTGCTCAAGATAATTCCATAACGACATACAGCTAGACTTCCTTATAGTCGAAGGTGGTACAGAATTACATAGGCAGAACGCCGATGCTTCAGTACACTATAACGATGATTACGTTATTTCTTCGAATTAGGTTCTCTTGTAATGCGCATTGATCGATTTCTTGCTGAAACGACTGGAATGAGTCGAAAGGAAGCTACCAAAGCACTTCATCGTGGTGAAGTGACTCTCGACGGCGAGGTGGTTAAAAAAGGAGCTGTTCAGGTACCTACGGGAGCGCAGGTTGCTTGGAACGATTTACCACTCGAGTTGCTTGGCCCAACTTATATTCTCTTTCACAAGCCGCTCGGCTGTATCTGTGCCAACGATGATCCTCGCCATCCGACAGTTTTTGTCTACCTTGACTTGCCAAACCCAGATAAATTTCACACGGTTGGGCGGCTTGATTTAGATACCAGTGGACTCTTGTTGGTGACCAATGATGGGCAATGGTCACATCGAATTACGTCACCTAAACACGCCTGTGCCAAGGTCTATCGCGCCACTTTAGCTGAGCCGATCGACAGCAGCGCCGTTACCGCATTTGCTGAAGGGATTAAGCTTCACGGCGACCCGAATCTTACCAAACCAGCCACGCTGGAAATTTTGGCAGAGAATGAGGCACGAGTGACGCTCTCAGAGGGGCGTTACCACCAAGTTCGTCGTATGTTTGCCGCGGTGGGTAACCGCGTGGAGGCATTGCACCGAGAGCAAGTTGGTGAATTAACCCTCGGTGACTTAGAGCCTGGCGAATATCGTTACTTAACTGCAGAAGAAGTGGCACTATTTTAGAGCTGAGATTTGTGTTCTCAGCTTGCAACTTTACGTTTTAATTTCTCGCCATCAACTGAACAGCCGCCGATACATATGTTCCGCATAATCATCGGTCATGCCGGCAATATAGTCACAGAGAACACGGTCGGCAGAGACTTGCCCCTCGGCAGTAAATGCGAGCTGCCAGCGTGTTCGCGTATTGCGCGGCAATAAGCGTTCTGGTTCGGCATGAAACGCGGAAAATAATTCCAGCAGCATATTCTGACTGCGGTAGCGCAACTGTTGAATGGCGGGATCATTGATAACGTGCTCGAATACCACGGCTTTCAAACTATTTAAAAGACGTCGTTCTTCCTCGGGTAGCCAAGCATTAAAACGTACGAGCGGCTCTTGAGCGTTCGGCAACACCACTTTGACCGTCACCCCGGTCACAAAAATGTTCACCATGGCACCGATGGCGTTTTTACGTTGGTGATGAACATTTGAAAAAAGTTGTTCACTAAGCTCTTGCACAAGATCACGTAATGCTGGCGATAAGTCAGCAACGACGGTATCCATATGCTGGTGCCATTGTGTGGCATTTAAGGTGCCGGTGACCACTGCATCTTCGAGATCATGAACACCGTAGGCGATATCATCCGCTAGTTCCATCAGAGATGCGTCGAATGATTTAAACAATGAGCGTTGCCAAGGTGACTTTGATAGTGATTCAACGGCCTGGAATTGTTGGCGATCATCGTCACTTAAAGGTGCAAGAACCCAGTCTAATAAATCGGCATCGGCATGGTAAATGGCTTTTGCGGGCTTCCATTGCGCTAAGCTTGAAGGGCGAGCCTCCGCAGGGGCCTTAAGCTCTGGCATGAGCACCGGATATTTGAGCAACCCTAATAAGGTTCTGCGGGTTAAATCCATACCATGTTCGGCATGATAGGCTTCAAGGCGACCGACAATTCTGAATGTTTGACCGTTGCCTTCAAATCCGCCGGAACCGAGCATTTTGTAATTCAATGCAGTTTCGCCACCGTGACCGAATGGTGGGTGGCCGATATCATGCGCAAGACAAAGTGCTTCCATTAAGTTCTCGTCAGGCAACAGTGCTTTGATTTCTGCGCTACCACTGTGGGCAAACTGATTGATCAGTGAAGCACCAATTTGCGCCGCTTCTAGCGAGTGAGTCAGACGAGTACGGTAAAAGTCATTTTCGCCCACATTCATAATTTGGGTTTTCGACTGTAAGCGCCGAAATGCAGCCGAATGAAGGATGCGAGCACGGTCGCGCTGCCAAGGGTTGCGAAGGTCACCTGGACGAGCTGGCGCAGCCCCAGAACGACGTTGTTGCCAAATATCCTGCATTGCTGACTCCCTAGCTTTTGAATTTTTAATGGATGTTTAGGTTAGCATTAATTTGCGCATAAGGTAGCGATCTTGTGCCGGGCCAAGGTAATCTTTTTTCAGTGCAGTCACTTCAAAACCAAGAGATTGATAAAGTTTAACTGCTGCAAGGTTGTTTGGTGCTACCGTAAGCAAAGCCTCGTGATAACCATGACGGCTTAGGGCAGCTAGTAATTCGTCCATAAGCTTGCGGCCAATACCTTTTCCGCGCCCCGCTTGAGCGACGAGGAGTGACATAATCCAAACTTGCTGGGGTTGTTCAGCCGGTGCTGCTAGTGCATAGCCAAAAACTGGAGCGTCCGAGTTGGATGCTTCTTTGCAGACTAAAAACAATGAAGGCCATTGGGCTAAAGCTTGCCAGAAAAAGGTGTTTGGGTAGCCTTCTTCTTGGTAGTCGTGGTATTCGAGTTGAGCAAGTTTGGGAATATCGGATGTTTGCGCGGGGGAAATGAACATAGCCAACCTTAAGAATAAGCCACCGGCGACCGCGCCGATGGCTTTATTTTAGGTTTACTGGCGAATGCCTTCAACATGTAAATCGAGATAAACCGTTTGTGCTGCAGGTCCAAGATTTAAGTCAATTCCGAAGTCGCCAACATTGATGGCAAGTTCACCCGTGAAGCCAGCGCGGTAGCCACCCCATGGATCTTGGCCTTCGCCATACTTCTTAACTTCGAAAGTGACTTCGCGAGTTTCGCCAAATAAGGTTAAGTTGCCAGTTATTTCGCCACGATCATCACCTAGGTCGTTGTAGCTTGTGCTGACAAAGCGCGCTTCACTCCAACGCTCAACGTCGAGATAGTCGCTGCTACGAATATGGTCGTCACGTTCGGTGTGGTTCGAGTCAACAGATGCAGTTTGAACGGTGACTTCAACGCGATTATTCGCCGGGTTTTCAGCGTCGTAAGTGAAAGTACCGGTGAATTCGTTAAAGCGGCCAACGACATAGCTGAAGCCGAGGTGGTCGATTTTGAAGTTAATTGAAGCGTGAGCGCCATCGGTGTCGATGACGTAGTCAGCTGCAGATACCGGAGCAGTTAGGGCAAGGGTTCCGGCGATTAAGCCAGCAAGAGAAAGTGCGTGAATGGATTTCATTTTCGGTTCTCCTAAAAAAAGTTGCAGCAAGCTTAGCTAAAAGGTGTATATTCATCCAATGCATGAAATTAATAAAAGCTATGCGTCGGAGTAATAGTGAGAAGTCAAAAGCTACGGAATCTAGATTTGAACTTGTTAGTGGTGCTGGATGTGCTGCTCGAAGAGCAACATGTCTCGCGAGCGGCTGAGCGTTTAGCTATGAGCCAACCTGCGGTTAGTCGAGCACTTGCTCGTTTGCGAACAATGCTTGGCGACCCACTGTTAGTGCGAACTTCGGCGGGGTTTGTTTTAAGTTCTCGAGCGCAACTGGTGCGTCAAGAACTTGATGTTGCCCTGCGTGACATTGAACGCGTGATTGAGCCGCCCGACTTCGACCCCGCTACGGACGATAGCTTAATTCGCATTACTGGTCTTGATATGGAAATTGGTCTATATATTCCACAACTTATAAAACGCATCCGCCGAGAGGCACCGAATATGCGTTTCGAAATCGTCCGTCAAGAAAATGATTCGTTTCCGATGCTTGAAAACGATGAGGTTCATTTTAGCTTGAGTGGGCTAGCGCCACTTAGTGCCCAGCATAGTTTGCATCGCCGACAAATTGATGAAATGGATGTGGTGTGCCTGATGGCGGAGAGCCATCCGCTGGCACAGGGAAACCTCACCATGGAGGCGTACGCGGCGCAACCACATGGGCTGGTCTCAATTACGGGTCATGGGCCAGGAAGCATGGAACATGTATTGGCGCAGCACAAGCTAACTCGCACCGTCGCATTGCGGCTCGCGGGCTTTACGTCGGTTGCTGACTTTTTAGAAGGTAGCACCTTAATTTTTACGCTACCAGCGCGTATTGCGGAGAAAATAGCGATTGGCCGTAAGCTGTGTATTCGTCGTTTGCCCGAGCCCCTTGTCGCAGAACGCGTAAAGTTTTTTATTTATTGGCACCAACGCTATCACCATGATCCGAAAATTAGATGGATCCGCGAACATTTTCATCATGTTGCGACGTAAGTTGACGCATGGTTGAGTATTTTAAAAATAAGCATAGCGTAACGTAAAAAATTGTGCAAAATGAGAATATTGAGCATTCGGTTAAGTTAATCTTCGCCGAAAAATAGCACAGGAACGCAAACTAAAATGGAGTTTGTATGTCAGCAAATGGAACTCGAATGACCATCGCTCGTCAGTGGGAAGTATTGAAGTTGCTGCCGTCGCGGGCACCTGGTCATACAGTTAAAGAAATTACCCAGCGGTTGGAATCCGAGGGGTTCAGTATCAGTAAACGGAGTGTTGAGCGCGACTTAGTCGAGCTGAGCCGGATCTTCCCGATCGTCTGTAACGACAAAAGCAAGCCATATGGCTGGTATTGGAGTAAGGACGCAATTGTTGATTTGCCGGGTTTATCGTTAGCAGAATCCTTATCGCTCACACTCATTGAAGGCACAGTCAAATCACTTCTGCCACCGAGCGTGCTCGAAGCGATTACTCCTCGATTCCAGCAAGCACATGCGCATCTTGAAGCACTTGAAAAAGAACATAAACTCGCAACTTGGCGTGACAAAGTTGCTGTGGTTACGCAACTCATGCCGCAACAAAGTCCGATTGTAGCAACGGAAGTTCTCGAGCAAGTCCAATTCGGTTTGTTACATGAGCGCTGTATTCAAGTGGATTATCGGGGCCTGAAAAGTGACGCAGTGAAAACCTTGACCTTGCATCCGCTGGGGTTGGTTCAACGCGGCACGGTGACCTATCTTGTGGCTCGAGTGAACGATTACCAAGATGTTCGCCAGTTTGCGTTACAGCGTATTTCACGAGCAGAAGTGCTTGAGCAAACGCGGCAAATGCCAGATGGCTTCGAGTTAACTAAGTATATCCACAATGGTGCATTCCACTACAGCAATGGCCAAACCTTGCCATTGCAACTCCATATCTATAGCGATGAAGTGGCTCGCAATTTACAAGAATCGCCCCTTGCTACGGACCAAAAACTGGAGGCAAACGGTGACAGTTTCAAATTGAGCGCTACTGCCGACGACTCTTGGCAATTGCGCTGGTGGCTACTGTCTTTTGGTGAGCTTATAGAGGTTGTAGAACCCCAGTCACTGCGAGCTGAATTGGCTGAAAGGCTAATGAAAGCAGGGCAACACTATCAAAAGCAATAATTGGTTCGAACCTGAAATCGAGTAAATTGCCGCATGCATTGATTAGCTAATGACTTTAAACGTGGCTTGTTATATGTTGGTTAACAATAAAATAACAATCAACAAAGTTTTCGGTTTTAGCACCTTATGCGGCAGTCTCTTAAACCTAGTTCGAATCAATCGGAGTGCTTGTTTAAAAGTACGACGTCTTCATTGTTGCAATGCGCTTTTATCGTGCTCTTAGGGGTACAGGCGTTATCAGCTTTTGCTGCGCAATTGCCAGACACGAAATCGCCAGACACGATATCCTCAGACACGATTTCCTCAAACAATAATGCCAACATTTTTCCGCAATTGCCGGAATTGTCGAAGCCAATCACCCAGTACACTCTGACTAGTTGGAACACGCGAGACGGCTTACCGCATAACTCAGTAAACAAAATTACCCAAACCGCTGACGGTTATCTGTGGCTAGCAACCTGGGAAGGACCGGTACGTTTCAACGGGCGCACGTTTACCGTTTTTGATGATCTTGACCAGCTGCAGATGGAAGAAACGGGTGTTATCGACATTCAGCCAGATAGTAGCGGCTACGGTGTTATTGCGTCTGGCCCGCGGGGAGGAATAACGACTTTTCGCCATGGCCGTTGGCAAGCACTTGAGAGTGCGCCCGATTTTGTCAATGAAACTGCAACCACAAGCAATGGTGAAATATGGGCTGTTGCCTCAAATGCAGGTGTTGTTCGTTATTTTCCTGATGGCCAACGGCAAATATACAGCATGGTCGACGGGTTACCGGACGGCTACGCATTTCGTGTTTATATTGTTCATCAGCAATCGCCGATGTCAGTTCATCCGGATGCAGTCTATTTTGATGAAATTTGGGTCGCTACTCAGCGTGGCGTCGCTCGTTTTAATCAAGATACCAACCAGTTTGAGATTCTCGAACTGCTTCCTGCGGAACTGTTTCGCGATTTAATTCGTTTGCGAACAGGGCACTTAGTTGCGACCAGCGCTAGTGGTTTATATTTTTGTTTGCCGGATCTCAGTGCATGCGAGGTCTATCCCGAAGCAATCGACGGAATTATTACCTCCATCCATGAAGGCCTGAATGGCGAGCTGTGGTTTGGAACTTTTGCCCATGGGTTGGGTCGCATAACTAGCGACGGCATTGACTATCTGACTGTCGAGCATGGTTTACCGAACCAGCACGTCCTTGACGTTTTTCAAGATAGTGAAGGTAATATTTGGGCTTCGACGCATGGTGGTTTAGCACAGCTTCGCGACGCCTTGTTTACCAGTTTTACAAGGGTGCAGGGTGTTAAAGGTAATTTTATTCGTTCGGTACAGGAAGCTGCTGATGGTGCAGTTTGGGTCGGTTCGAATGAAGGTTTAACACGCATATTAGGCAGCCAGATAACGCCTATTGATCATCCAGAACAACTAGCGAATGTATCGGTTTTAAGCTTAGCTCGCTACCAAGACTTAGGTCTGTTGATTGGTACTTACACCGATGGCTTGCTATTGCTAATCGACAACCAAGTTTTGGCGCAATTCGGCCGCGAGCAAGGCTTGTTTATTCCGGAGGTAAGAGCGGTTGTTTATGACTCCGCAGCCGATATTATTTGGGCAGGCTCACCCGAAGGCTTGCTCGCATTGCGCTTTAACGGTAGCGGCTTTGAACAACTACAGCATTTTACCGTTGCAAGTGGCTTAGCCGCCGACTTTGTTTCGTCACTTGAAATCGACAGCGAAGGTACCTTGTGGGTGGGGTCAATCACAGGGTTATCGCAACTTACGCGGATTTACCATGATAGTGAAGAATGGCAAACGCAAGCGATTGACTTGAGTGCGTTTACCGTTGCTCAGAATTTGTTTGCTATTTTCCAGCATCACGAACGACTGTGGTTTGCCACTGACCGCGGAATCTTAATTCACGAATTGTCAGACCAAAGTTGGCATTGGCTGTCACGTGAGCACGGCTTACCGTTTGACAAGTTCTTTTCGGTGAATTTCGATGCGGATGAAGCCCTATGGATCGGTAGCAGCCGCGGTATCGTGCGCGTGCCAGCCGAGCAGTGGCAAGCGTTTCTTAACGGTGAAAGTAATCAGGTAGTGCCGGTGGTGTATGGTAGTACCGACGGTATGGTAAGCAACCAAATAAACAGTGGCGGACCTTCGTCAGTGCGCGATAGCAGTGGCCAATTATGGTTCGCAAGCGCAGCAGGAACTGTGGTGATTGACCCAGAAGATATCGAAGGGCACGGCATTACACCGCCACCGGTTGTGATTGATGGCGTGTATGTTGACGGCCAGGCGATTGCTGACGTGAGTCAAATCCCCAACCGCTTTGGGCGGATTGAGTTTCGTTACAGCGGACTCGGCTTTCGCATGACCCAGCAATTACAATATCGAGTCCAACTGGTTGGCTTTGATAGCGATTGGATTCGCCGCGATCAGCAAACCTATTCGGAATACACGGCACTTCCTTCAGGTCGCTACGAGTTTGTCGTACAGACTCGCTACCCGGGTTCTGAATGGTCACCAGCGGTCAGCTACTACTTTCAAGTGACCCCTCGTTATTATGAATACCCATGGTTTTGGGGTGGCATTATTATTGTCATCATGCTGCTTGGCTATTTATTTATTCGAATTCGAGTCAGTGCACTCGAACGCTCGCGAAATGAGTTAAAAAGACTCGTGCAAGAGCAAACAAAAGAGTTGCAGGCGCTTGCAAATGAAGATGTGTTAACCAAGTTGCCCAACCGGCGAGCATTTGACCATGCTTTGCGTGCGAACTTGCACAAGGCAACCAAACTGCATCAGCCACTCTGCCTTGCAATTCTCGACTTAGATCATTTTAAATTAATTAATGACCGGCATTTGCACGCGGTTGGTGACCAAGTCTTGAAACGCGTAGGGCAGATTATTCGAGATAATATTCGTGACCAAGACTATGCCGCTCGTTGGGGTGGCGAAGAATTTGCGATTGTATTTGGCAATACCAGTGAATCTGAGGGTGTGGTCATTTGTGAGCGTATTCGTAAAGCAATAGAGAGCGCAGATTATTCTGATATTGCCAGTAATGTGCAACCGACCCTGAGTATAGGTATGGCGTGTCGAATTGGTCAGGAAGGCCACAGCACAATGTTGATTCATGCCGATAAAGCCCTATACCAAGCAAAAGAACAAGGTCGGAACCGTGTGTGTGTCTTTCGCAAATAAAAAACCCGCCAACAGTGGCGGGTTCTCATTGTTTGCCTCGAGCAAACTATCTTAGCATGCAGCAGACATAAATTAGCCGGTAACTTTGCGAACTAATGCCCGTGAAATCGCGCGCAATTTATCTCTTGGAGCAAATCGTTTTAGGGTGCTTTTTACAACGCCTTGGGTGAAGCGCGTTCGCTTTGAGTAATCAATGTGGACGTCAACGACGACCATATGACCATCGGCAGCAGCTTGCAGTGCTGAAGCAATGACTTGTTCGACCGCTTGATTGTTTTCAAGCGCAAAGAACTTGCAATCGGTCGCTTCGGCGAGTGCAGATATTTTTAACGGTTTGAGCACCGTACATGTTTTCCGGTTATAGGGAATTTGTTGTGCTTGGGCAATTTGCGACAATTCGCCATCATTAAATACAAATACCACAGCCCCAAGTCCTAAGTGACTACCTGTACTCAATTCAAGCCCTGTCATTTTCAGTGCACCGTCACCAACAACACCGATGACTTGGCGGTTCGGTTCGGCTAACTTAGCGCCGATCACAGCGGGTATGCAATAACCCATGGCATTGAAATCGCTGGGCGAAATGAATTGCCGTTGGCCATGCACGGGCATTAACTCTGCCATTAAAAACGTATGATTACCGTCGTCGGCAACAAGAATTGCATCATCTTCAATCGCGGCTCGCAAAGCGTTAAAGAAGACTTTTGGATTCACTCGGCCATTACTTTTGTGAGCTAACCATTCGTCTTCGTAGCGTTTTTTTTGCTGCGCGATTAGCGCCGTTAACGCAGTCGTGTCGCGCTTCGCCGTGGCCGCAGTGACAAACTCAAGTAAACTTGGCAGGGCTTTTTTAGCGTCGCCTTGGATGGCGATTTTTGCTGGGAAGTTGGCATTAAATACCGCTGGATTGATATCGATATGTATCAAATTGTCAGGTACCGGCATACTGTAACTCCCCGTGGGGATCTCGGCAAAGCGCGTACCGATGGCAAGTAAACAATCACACTCTGCGAACGCAGCTTCTGCTGCAGGTACAGCATAAGCACCAAAACCCATCCCAGTGTGTAAAGGGTGGTTCCCAGGGAAAGCGCTGAGCCCCTGCAGCGTGGTACAGACCGGTGCCGACAAATGTTCAGCTAAAGCGGTCAGTGAATCAATAGCATCAAGGGCACCCCAACCGACAAAGATCCCCGGCTTCTTTGCTGTAGCAAGCATCTCTGCGGCTTGCTTTAACAATGTCTTGTCCACTTGCGCTGCAGCGCTATGGGAGTCGAATGCTGGCATGCCTTCAACTTCGCCGAGGAAATTACCAATATTGTACGGTAACTCAATAAATACTGGGCCAGGTTCACCTTGAGTTGCAATGCGGTATGCTTCGTAGATGGTTGGAATGACTTCTTGGTGCGACTCAATACGGAATGTTGCCTTGGTAATCGGCGACAGCAAGGTGTGCTGGTCCATATCATGCAATTGAAACTGGTGACCACTCTCACTATGAATGCCACCAGAAATGACTAACATTGGAATACCATCGAGTCCTGCTTCGCCGATACCACTAGCAGCATGCGTAACGCCTGCCGCCGGTACAATGACCATGGTACCAATGCTTTTACCCATCCGACTCACGGCGTCTGCCATAAACGCGCCGCCGCCTTCGTGGGCTACGAGCACTGGTTGAATGCTCTCCGATGCATTGAGTTCGTCGTAAAGTTCGGTGTTGTGCACCCCGGGAATCCCAAAGGTGTGAGTCACGCCGATTTGTTCAAGGGCGTAACGAGCGAGAGCTGCACCTGACTTTTTCATGATTTTTCCTTTTGAATCGCTATATGGCGAGCGGCACGACGGCCGTTCAACACACAATTAGATAAAAATGTACCTTCGAGCGAGCGAATACCAGCGATACCGCCGCCTCCAAACCCTGCAGCTTCGCCAGCTGCATATAGCCCGGGGATAGGTCGGTGCTCGCGGTCCAGAACTTGCGAGTTAAGATTCGTTAGCATACCACCCATACTCTTGCGACTAATCAGTCGCTCGCGAATGGCAATCAGCGGCCCGGATTTAGCGTCGTTAATCGCTTGAAACTTGCATGTTCTTAAACGGTCACTGCGCCATTGGCGCAGTTGTTGTAGTTTGCGTATCTGTCCGTCATTCCAAAATGCAGGACCGCGCTTGAGCATGCTGTCATAAGCAGTCACTGTGTGAGTTAGATTATCGGCATCGAGCCGATCATCATTAGCCAGTGCTCGCATCTTCTCAGCGAGCTCTGGCAGCGTTTGTGCACTAACCACATCATCACACTCGTTTACGAGCCATTTTACGAGGTCATGATTGCCGCGCAGTGTTTGCCAAATAATCGCAAGCATACGCTTATCTCGGAACAGTGGGTTTTCATCAGTACCAGAAATCGCTAACTCTTTCGCCGCAATCTTCCAATTCATCACTTGCCAAGTGTACTGGCCCGGTTGCTGTCCTGTTTGCTTACAGAGGTCATGAGTATCGAAGCCTGTGACTAAAGGTTCAGGGCCAATGCGATGACCATAGGCGTCCAACCATAAAGCTGAGCGCGGCGGAATAAGGCTTAAACCATGTTGGGAGAATTGTGGTTGTGGGTGAGCAATACCAGCGGCGTAGTTCCACATTTGGTTGAGATTAACGACTTGGCCACCGAGCTGCTCAACGACATCGTGAAGTGCACCGTCAGCAGCGGGAGAAACACCGCTGAGTAGGTTCTCAGGATACGGGCCATAAACTGGATCCCAATGCTGTTTCACTCGCTCTAAATTACCGTTAATACCACCGCTGCAAACAACGGTCGATTGTGCTTGAATTACAAACTCGTGTTGTTCGCTGGTAATTCCTGAGCAACCATTAATCGCACCAGATTGCGGGTCGCGGGTCAGCGCTAGCACGCGGTGTTCATGTAAGCGAGTCAGCTTGTTTGCTTGCGGATGATTGAGCAGATGAGCAATCAGGGTTTGTACCACGCCACGCCCACAGCCCCAAGCAATATGGTAGCGGGGGAGGGAATTACCATTGCCATGATTACCCCGCTCGACCCATTGCACGGCTGGGAAAAAAGAAATCTTATGTTGCAGCAACCAATCATAAACATCGGTTTTACAGTGGTAGGCATATTCTTTTGCCCATCGCCGCCCCCAAACATCGTCTTCTTTAAACTCACCTGCGCGCAACCAGTCTTGCAATAAAAGTTCGGGTGAGTCGTGGATCTTGTTACGTCGCTGCTCTTTGGTATTAATGAGGAGCATGCCACCAAAAGCTTGGTTTGCTTGACCGCCAAATGCATCTTCCGGCTCGGCATCAACCAAGGTTACGGTTTTTCCAGCATTAAGTAACTCCAGAGCAGTCACAATACCGGCGAGACCACCGCCAATGATGACACTATCGCTCTGATATTGTTGTATTTGTGACATAATGCATACTCAAGATGAAAGCTTCTGCTTCGAATGTAGCAGAAAAGCCCTACTATTTTTTAACATTTTGCGCCTGTAGTACAAAATTGTACGATAGGATCCGCAATTGAGAGCTAAGTCGTGCGAGGTCGAGTTTGCAAATGTTCTTCAAGCTGCTGTTGGCACCGATTTTGTTGTATCAGGGTAAACATGTAAAACGCAAAACCCCGAGGCTACCAGAAGCTGCTGGCCCCCGTAGCGGTCAAGTGATGCCGGAAAATGCGGATGACAGTACATGCGTGCTGCGCGTTCTTATTTGTGGTGATTCTGCTGCTGCAGGTGTAGGCGTGGGTGCGCAAACTGAGGCACTGAGCGGGCAGTTATTAACCCAGTTGCAGGGCGCTTATCCTAATCATCGGATTGAATGGACACTGTGGGCAAAAAATGGTGATACGACAGCGGTGGCGCTGATCAAACTGCATCTACGACAAGCACAAGACTTCGATTTAGTTATCACGTCACTTGGCGTGAATGATGTCACCAGTGGGTTAGCGGATTATCGTTTTCGGCGTCAGCAGCTAGCCTTAGTGAAACTGTTACAAGACAAATATAAAGCGCGCTGGATTTATTTAACCGACGTGCCACCGATGCATTTGTTTCCGGCTTTACCGCAACCATTGCGTTGGTATTTGGGTCGACAGGCGCGACGCTTAAGCTACGAGCTAGAACGGGTCGCGTCTGCGCACGAAAGAGTCAGCCTGGTGCGGATTAACTTCCCGCTTGCCCCTAACGTAATTGCCAGCGATGGTTTCCACCCAGGACCTGCAGGCTATCCATTGTGGGCGCAAGCCATTGTGCGGCAACTTCAGGATAAACGTCATGACACAATTTAGTAATTCGATTAGCTACATTACCCTTGGTGTGGATGATCTTGAGCGATCTTTAAGGTTTTATCGGGACGGCTTAGGCTTAGCAACGAAGGGAATTATTGGCTCGGAACATAATCACGGAGCGGTCGTTTTTTTGATTTTCAGCCCGGCTTGCGACTTGCCTTGTGGCCACGTAAAAGTATTAGCGCAGAATGTCATGTTAGTTTGTCAGCGCCAGACTCTAGCGGCTTTATGTTGGCGCACAATGTCCGTAAGCGCAGCGATGTCGATACGATAGTGGCTCAAGCTCAGGCAGCAGGTGCCGAAATCGTTAGAGCGCCGAAAGAATTTTCTTGGGGTGGTTATGGTGGGGTATTTAAAGACCCAGACCACCACCTTTGGGAGGTGGTCTGGAATCCTCATGATGGCTCGGGAGAGCCGGATTAATCAGACAAGGATATAAGCTTAGCTATTTACTTGAAGTTACTTAAGCTCGCTTCAGACGCAACGCATTCGAGAGTACGAAAATACTCGAGAGTGCCATCGCACCAGCCGCCAGCATCGGTGACAACAAAATACCGAAGGCTGGGTAAAGTAAACCTGCGGCAACAGGAATCAGACTGGCGTTGTAAGCAAACGCCCAGAACAAATTCTGTTTAATATTGCGAATGGTCTTGTGACTCAAGGTCAAAGCGGTGACAACACCGCGCAAATCGCCGCGCATGAGCACCACATCGGCGGACTCAATCGCAACGTCGGTACCGCTGCCCACGGCAATGCCGGTATCTGCTTCGGCAAGTGCTGGCGCGTCATTAATACCATCGCCAACAAATGCCAAATTGCCGAACTCTTGTCGCAGTTTTTCGACTGCGGCAACTTTACCCGCAGGTAGCACTTCAGCAACGACTTTATCAATATCCAGTTGATGGGCAATCGCTGCTGCGGTGCGGTGATTATCACCGGTGATCATGGCCACTTTTAACCCCGCAGCATGGAAAGCTCGAATTGCTTCCGGTGTGCCTTCGCGAATGGTATCGGCGACAGCGATTAAACCCGCGAGCTGGCCATCGATGGCCACATATAAAGGAGTTTTTCCTTCCTGACCAAGTTCTTTTGCACGCTCGGTAAATGGCGCAACGTCAATACCTAACTCGCTTAAGAAACGATCGGCACCAACGCTTACCGTCTGGCCTTGAACCGTGGCAGCGACACCCATGCCAGTGGTACTTTGAAATGACTCTGCGAGCGGAATCCGAATACCTTCGTCGTCAGCTGCGGCGACAATAGCTTGGGCAATGGGGTGCTCCGACTCCTGCTCGACGGCAGCGACTAAAGCTAGCAACTGTTCGCGGTCAAAACCATTGGTAAGTTCAAGATCCGTTAATTTAGGCTTCCCTTCCGTTAGGGTGCCGGTTTTGTCGAGAGCAATGACTTTTGCATTGCGTAGAGTTTGCAGTGATTCGCCTTTGCGGAATAAAACCCCTTGTTCAGCAGCACGGCCGGTTCCGACCATAATGGATACCGGTGTCGCTAATCCCATTGCACATGGGCAGGCAATAATCAGCACAGCAACGGCATTGACAATGGCAAAGGTGAGGGCGGGGCTTGGGCCCCAAATGAACCAAATCGCAAAGGTTAGTAATGCAAAAACAATCACAACCGGCACAAATACGGCGGTGACTTTATCGACCAATGCTTGGACTGGGAGCCGCGCCCCCTGAGCCTGTTCAACTAATTGAATGATTTGAGCGAGCATGGTGTCAGCACCAACTTTCGTTGCTCGAAAGGTTAAGCTGCTGTTGCCGTTAAGCGTGCCGCCAACCACTGTGGCGCCTTCACTTTTGTGCACCGGCATTGGCTCACCGGTAAGCATCGACTCATCAATGTAGGACTCACCGCGGGTGACGGTACCATCGACAGGAATCTTTTCGCCTGGCTTTACCAAGATGAGATCACCGACTTGGATAGCTTGAATATCGACATCGACCCACTCGTCATCTCGTTCAACGCGAGCTTGTTTCGCTTGCAGGCCGACCAAGCGTTTTATTGCTTCTCCGGTTCGACCTTTAGCCCGCGCCTCAAGAAAGCGACCAAGGAGAATCAAGGTAACGATAACAGCCGCAGCTTCATAATAAACATGCTGAGTATTGGCAGGGAGCAAGTTGGGCAAGTAAGTCGCGACCACAGAAAAACCCCAAGCAGCGCCTGTACCGAGTGCAACGAGCGAATTCATGTCGGGTGAGCCACGGAGTAAGTTCGGTATCCCGATTTGATAAAAACGCCGTCCGGGAATTGCGAGCACTAGGGTTGTGAGGACAAACTGCAAATTCCAATTCAGGGTTTGACCTAACGAATGCTCAACCCAATGGTGCACGGCAGGAATGAAATGACTGCCCATCTCGAGGATAAAAACCGGCAGTGTCATTAGAAAAGCAAACCAAAATGACATGCGTAGTTCTTTGATTTCTTGTTCTTTGTGTTGGTTAACGTCTTGGCCAGGCTCGTGGCTATGCAGGCTCGCTTGATAACCCGAAGCCTTGACTTGGGCAATCAGCTGTTCTGGTGTACAGGTACCAACAATAAACTTAATCCAAGCACTTTCGCTCGCTAAGTTAACCCGAGCTTCAAGCACACCCGGCACTTGGCTTAGTGACTTCTCTACCTTATTCACGCACGAGGCGCAGTTCATTCCGACCAGGTCAAGTTCAAGGGTTTCAGCTCGACTCGGATAACCAGCCGTCGTCAGAGCATTGAAAACTGCAGCAAGAGTTGCGTCATCGGAATAGGTAAACTGTGCTTTCTCAGTGGCTAAATTCACCGAAACGTTGGAGGTGTCGGTAACGCTAGTGATTGCGCTGGTGGCACGTTTAACACAACCCGCACAAGTTAATTTCGTCACGGGAATTTGCACGGTCCGATTACTTGCTTTGGACATTTGACCTCTCCTTTGGCAAGCCGAGAATTTGCAGTATAGTAGCGCGAAGCGATGGATAAACCTAGCTGCTATCTTATTACGAATAGCAATGAAAAACAGCAATGAAGAATTGCAGAGAAGGATTGCGATGAAGGACTTAGAACTAAAGATTCCACCTTTGTTGGTGGTAGTGATTTGTATGCTCGACATGCTGATTCTTCGTTGGCTTTTTCCAAGCCTAAGTTTTCAGCTCACAGGGTGGTGGTCGCTCGGCTCATTTTTACTCGGCTGCCTGATAGCGCTGTTAGGGGTTGTTGAGTTTCGTCGTCATCGCACGTCCGTTCACCCAGTGCAGGTTGAAAAGTCCACTGCGGTTGTTCGTTCTGGCATATACCGTGTCACCCGCAATCCAATGTATGTTGGTATGTGTCTATGGCTGTTGGCGTTCGGATTTTATTTGGAGAATTGGTTGAGTTTGGTGATGCTACCGGTCTTTATTGCCTATATCACACAGTTCCAAATAAAGCCTGAGGAACGTTTCTTGCTAGCCAAGTTTGGGGCTGAGTACCAGCATTATATGGATAGTGTCCGACGTTGGTTATAAGTTTTTTTTTAGGAAAGAAAAGGAAGCTCTGAGAGCTTCCTTTGGTGAGGACATCCAAGTCCGACGAGATAGGCATCCGATTCCTAGAACATCCCTGTCGTCAAGCTTCCGAAGTATTAGAATGCGTAGCTTAAACCAATGCGCATAGTGGTATCGTCTGAGTCACGCGAAACACCAACGATGCCGTGGAAGTTATTAGTGAAGCGATAACGTCCTTGCACTCCAAACTCAGTCGATGAGGTGTCTGCGATGTCGGTGTAACGAACAAAGACTTGCGCTTGTAGTTTTGGCGTTAACAATGCATTGATACCGGTTGCACCGTAATAGCCAGTGTCGTCATAACTTTCACGGAAAGTTACGCCGCCGCCGGAAACACGTGCGCTCATATCGACATAGCTCAATCCACCTTCTAAGAACCAGTCAACATTCTGTTGCAAGCTATGGCGGTAGCCTAATCCGAAGCTGAGCAGGTCGCCATCGACTTTACCACGGAGCATTTCGCCGCCAACGTTCTCACTAAATGAGTCGGAAACGTTGGTATAAGAACCATTTAAGTAAAGTTTGTCATTCAACAGTTTGTTCAATTCAAAGCCGAATCCGTCGATACTATCGCTGCCAGTTCCGTATTTGACATAGCTAACATTGGCGAAGTCATAGGTTAAGTCGTTTGCTAACACGTTGCCTGATACAAGTAAGGCACCAATCAAAGCTGAGCTCTTTAGAATTTTCATAAAAGATCCTTTTAAATTCAAATGGTTAAATTAGTCATGACCGGGTTTTTAGTGTGGCCTGACCTTGAGATGCAATTTAGGTGAGAAGGGGCGTAGGTTCAATAGAGTTTGACAATTGCTGACAAAAACTCTTGTGTTAAATTTGTGCGAGATTGCCTTCGAATTGTCTACAGGTGTTGACTGGATTGGTCTTGAGCGAAACATAAAAAAGCTTTGAGCGGAACGAACAGCCTTGAGTGGAACGAACAGCCTTGAGCGGAACGAACAGCCTTGAGCGGAACGAACAGCCTTGAGCGGAACGGAAACAGCCTAGAGCGAAACGAAAAAAGCCTCGCTATTGCTAGCGAGGCTTTTCGAATAATGGTGCCCAGAGGCGGAATCGAACCACCGACACGGGGATTTTCAATCCCCTGCTCTACCGACTGAGCTATCTGGGCATGCCGAAGCATCTTGCGATGCGGGCGGTATTAGACTTGTTTTACGTGACACTGTCAAGGCTTGAACAGCAAAGTGACCGAAAAAAACAATCACCTGCTGCTATTTTAGCCAAGCCGCATCAGCCATTCGCGCTTAAGGACGAATTTGTCCATTACCAGTCACAACAAACTTTTCTGTTGTTAATGACTGCAAGCCCATTGGACCATAGGCATGTAACTTAGATGTTGAAATACCAATTTCCGCACCAAGGCCAAGTTGGCCACCGTCAGAAAAGCGTGACGAGGTATTCCACATGGTCACTGCTGAGTCAATGTCAGCAATAAAGCGCCGCGCGGTTTGTTCATTCTCGGTGCAGATAACGTCGGTATGGCCACTGGAAAATTGATCTAAGTGCGCCACTGCATGGTCATAATCACGGACTGTCCGAACTGCGATTTCCAGCGCTAGGTATTCTTCACCAAACGCATCATCAGCAATCAGCTCAGCGCGATCGAAGTGCGCTAAGGATTTTTCGCAAGCATGAACTTTGACGCTCTTCTCAGCAAGTGCGGCAGCAGCCATCGGTAAGAAACGCTCGGCAACATCAGCGTGCACTAAAAGTCCCTCGAGGGCATTACAGACACCGGTTCGTTGGGTTTTACCATTGAGTAGGAGTGCAAGTGCTTTGTTGAGATCTGCGTCTTTGTCGACGTATAAATGACAAACACCTTTATAATGCTGAATCACTGGGATTTTGCTGTTATCACTCACATAGTGAATCAAGCCTTCGCCGCCGCGCGGGATGACTAAGTCAATATGGTCGCTTTGCTTTAATAGCTCAGCCATTAAGTCACGGTCTGGCGTCGGCACGACGGTGACCACGTCTTTTGGCAAGCCGCTAGCTTCGATGGCGCTATGCATCGCTTCGGCAATCACTTTACTGGTGCCAATGGCTTCGCGACCACAACGCAAAATAACGGCGTTGCCAGACTTAAAACAAAGAGCGCCAGCATCAGCAGTAACATTTGGGCGTGCTTCGTAAATCATGCAAATAACGCCAAGGGGAATGCGCATTTTGTCGACCCGCATCCCGTTTGGGCGCTCTTCGAGCAGATAACTTTCGCCAACCGGATCGGGTAAAGCAATAATCTCTTCAATGGCACTCGCCATGTCTTCAATCCGCGCTTCGTCGAGAGCGAGGCGGTCCATCATCGCTGCATCGAGGCCTTTTTCTTGACCCGCAGTTAGGTCGTCAGCATTGGCTTTTAAAATCGCCGGTGTATGCTGACGAATGGCGTCAGCCATCTTCTGTAGAACTGCATTTTTCTCTGCAGTTGGTAGTGTCGCTATTGCACGCGCTGCTTTTGCGGCACGTTGCGAAATTTCTTGTGCTAATACTTGGTTACTCATTTTTTGCTCCATAACATTAAATCGTCGCGGTGAATGACTTCGCTGATTGGGCTATAACCGTATGCTTCAGCGATTGCGGTGTCGGTTTGTCCTTTGATATGAATCAGCTCGTGGGAGCTATACCGACAAATACCTTTTGCGATCGTTTCCATGTTTTCTGCACTACGAATGAGCACTGCATCGCCGCGATCAAAATTTCCTTGTATATCGACGATACCCGGACTAAGTAACGAACCACCTTCTTCGCGCAGGGCTTTGATTGTGTCTGAATCGACTAATATCTCGCCCTGAGCAATTAAGGTGTGGCGCAGCCAGTGCTTCTTATTACTCAGTGGGTTTTCTTTGGCTTTAAATAAAGTGCCGGGGTTTTCATTCCGCAACAGCACTTCAAACTTACTGCCTTTACGGCCGTTTAGAATGTACGTATCGATGCCATGGGTCGTGGCTTTTTCTGCCGCTTCGACTTTGGTGCGCATGCCTCC
>ERZ869909.736-NODE-736-length-33385-cov-5.163114_pt1 | contig 33385 bp, 31 predicted proteins | sample MGYA00520892_ERZ869909 | MGnify/ENA primary metagenome ERZ869909 (study PRJEB32215, sample SAMEA104723947) | bioreactor metagenome | biome: bioreactor; feature: anaerobic bioreactor; material: water | place: China | collected 2015-03-12 ...
TCAGGCCCAGTCCAGCACGATCTTGCCGCTGGCACCGCTGCGCATGATCTCGAAGCCTTGTGCGAAATCCCCCACCGGCAGGCGATGGGTAATCACCTCGCGCACGTTCAGCCCGTTCTCCAGCATGGCGATCATCTTGTACCAGGTCTCGAAGATCTCGCGGCCGTAGACCCCTTTCAGCGTGATCGCCTTGAAGACGATGCGTGACCAATCGACCGGCGATTTGCCCGGCGGGATGCCCAGCAGCGCGATCTTGCCGCCCATCACCAGCGCCTCCACCATCTGGTCGAGCGCCGCCTGACTGCCGGACATCTCCAAGCCCACGTCGAAACCCTGCACCATGTTCAGGCGCGGCATGACCTCGCGCAGATCCTCTTGCGCCACATTCACCGGCACCACATCGGCCACCCGCGCCGCCAGTTCCAGCCGTGCCGGGTTGATATCGGTGATCACCACATGGCGCGCCCCGGCATGGCGCGCCACGGCGGCGGCCATGATGCCGATGGGGCCGGCGCCGGTGATCAGCACATCCTCGCCCAAGAGATCGAAGCTCAGCGCGGTATGCACCGCATTGCCCAGCGGATCGAGGATGGCGCCGATCTCGTCATCGATACTGTCGGGCAGGGGCACCACGTTGAAGGCCGGCAGGCGCAGATATTCCGCGAATGCCCCCGGCTCGTTGACGCCGATACCACGGGTCTGCGGATCAAGGTGGAACTTTCCCGCCCGCGACTGGCGCGAGGTCTTGCCAATCAGATGCCCCTCGCCGGAACAGCGCTGCCCCACTGCCAGCCCCTCCACCTGCGCGCCGATCTCGACGATCTCGCCGGCGAATTCATGCCCGGTGATCAGCCCCGGCGGCACGGTGCGCTGCGCCCAGTCATCCCAGTTCCAGATATGGATATCGGTGCCGCAGATCCCGGTCTTGCGCACCCGGATCAGCACATCTTCGGGGCCGATTTCCGGCACCGGGCGCTCCTCCAGCCAGAGGCCGGGCTCAGCACGCGATTTTACCAGCGCCTTCATGCCAGCACCCCCGTTGCCTTGCCGGCGGCGCGAAACGCCTCCAGCGCCTGATCGAGATCATCGCGGGTCAGAGCGGCATTCATCTGGGTGCGGATGCGGGCCTGACCGCGCGGCACCACCGGAAAGAAGAACCCGGCCACATAGACCCCCAGCGCATCAAGTTCGCGGGCCATCGCCTGCGCCAGCTGCGCCTCGCCCAGCATCACCGGCACGATCGGATGCTCACCGGGCAGCAGGCTGAAGCCTTCGCGCGCCAGCCCCGCGCGCCAGTAGCGGGCATTGTCGAAAAGCCGCGCGCGCAGATCATCGGCGCCCTCCACCAGATCAAGGGCTGCCAGCGCTGCCCCCACCACCGCCGGCGGCAGCGCGTTGGAAAAGAGATAGGGCCGCGCGCGCTGGCGCAAGAGGTCGATCACCGGCTGCGGCCCGGCGATATAACCGCCCAGCGCGCCACCCAGCGCCTTGCCCAGGGTGCCGGTAAGGATATCGGCGCGCAGGCCGAAATGCGCCGGCGTGCCGCGCCCCTGCGGCCCCATGAAGCCGGTGGCATGGCAGTCATCGACCATCAACAATGCCTCGTAACGGTCTGCCAGTGCACGGATTTCCGGTAATTTGGCCAGATAGCCATCCATCGAGAACACGCCATCGGTGGCAATCATCACATGCCGCGCGCCCTCGGCCCGGGCCTTTTGCAGCTGCGCCTCCAGATCCGCCATATCGGAATTGGCGTAGCGGTAGCGGCGCGCCTTGCATAGCCGGATGCCGTCGATGATGCTGGCATGGTTGAGCGCATCCGAGATCACCGCATCCTCGGGCCCCAGAAGCGGCTCGAACAGCCCGCCATTGGCATCGAAACAGGCGGCGAACAGGATGCTGTCATCGCAGCCCAGATAGGCGGCCAGCCGGGCCTCAAGTTCCTGATGCAGATCCTGCGTGCCGCAGATGAAGCGCACCGAGGCCATGCCATAGCCATGCCCCTCCATCGCCACGCGCGCCGCCGCCACCAGCGCCGGATGATCGGCCAGCCCCAGATAGTTATTGGCGCACAGGTTGATCACCTCGCGGCCATTGACCTGCACCCTGGCGCGCTGCGGCGAGCGGATCGCCCGCTCGCGCTTGTAAAGCCCGTCGGCCTCGATGCGCGCCAGTTCGTCGCGCAGATGGTTCATAAATGCCTCGCTCATCGCATCCTCCGCTGCTGGGAGCAGAATGGCGCGATTCGGCACGTCCGTCAATATACCGGATGAAAATCCGTTATAATGTATGTTGCGCTACGTGGCGCGGATGCGCAGCCGGGTCAGGCGGTTCTCGGCGCGCTCGATCACCGCGAAGCGGAAGCCATGGAACTGGAACACCTGCCCGACCTCGGGGATCATCTGCGCCTCGTGGATCACCAGCCCGGCGACGGTATTGGCCTCGTCATCGGGCAGCGACCAGTCCATCGCCCGGTTGACATCGCGGATCGTCATGCCGCCGTCGATCTCGATCGTGCCATCGGGCAGGCGGGTGATCGGATCGGGACCATCCTCGTCGTGTTCGTCCTCGATCTCGCCGACGATCTCCTCGATGATGTCTTCCAGCGTGATCAGCCCCAGCAACGCACCATATTCGTCGATCACCAGGCCGAAATGCCGCCGCTGGTGCAGGAACTGGCGCATCTGTTCATCGAGCGGTGTGGTTTCGGGCACGAAATAGGGCTCGCGTGCAACTGCCATCAGATCGAGCGAGGCGACGGCCGAATAATCGCCGCCGGCCTCGGTGACCAGCCGGTGCACCTCGCGCATCAGGTCGCGCGAATGGATGACGCCGACGATGTTTTCGGGCTCGTCACGCCAGGCGGGCAGGCGGGTATGGGTGGAATTGACGCATTGCGCGATGATTTCCTCGATCGGCGCGTCGATATTGACGGTTTCGATCTGGCTGCGGTGCAGCATGACCTCTTCGACGGTGCGATGCGCCAGGTCGAGCGCGCCCAGCAGCCGGTCGCGATCTTCCTTCTCGACGGTGCCCTCGGCATGGCCCAGCGCCAGCGCGCCGGCGATTTCCTCGTGATAGGACAGCACAGCGCCATCTGGATCCGTGCGGATGCCGAAAAGCCGCAGGATGCCGCGCACCAGCATGCGCACCAGACCGACCACCGGCGCCAGCACCACCACCACCAGCCGGATCGGCGCGGCGATGCGCGAGGCGGCGCTTTCGGGATTGGTGATGGCATAGGTCTTGGGCAGCACCTCGGCGAAGATCAACACCATCAGGGTCATCACCAGCGTGGCGATGGCCACGCCGGATTCCCCGAAGAGGCTGGTAAACAGCGCCGTAGCCAGCGCCGTGGCCAGGATATTGACCAGATTGTTGCCCAGCAGCACCGAGCCGATCAGCCGCTCGCCATCCTCGGTCAGCTTGAGCGCGGTTTCGGCGCCTTTCGAGCCGCGGTCGGCCTGGGCGCGCAGCTTGGCCCGCGACGAGGCGGTGAGCGCCGTTTCGCTGCCCGAAAAGAAGCCCGAAAGCACCAGCAGCGCCAGAATCGCCGCCACGGTCAGCCAGAGCGCGGAATCGAGGTTAGCCATTGCATAGCCCTGTCCAGATTGCGCCTTCACTATGGGGATGGCGGCGCGCAAGGCAAGGGGCGCGGCCAAGGCGGTGGGTGGCGAGGGCGGGAAAAAGAAGCGGCTCCGGTGCCGTCGCACCAGAGCCAGATGGGACCGTCAATCAAGCGTCATCAGGCCCGGGCCGCACGCTGCGGCAGCCCGTCGCCGGTTTTCAGGCGCCCCAGCTGCGGACCGGGCCGCAATCCATATGGGTGAAATCCGAGCGCGAATAGCGGCCGACGCCACCGGCCTGACAGGCGATGGCGGCCCGCGCCACCTGCGCGACGCTGCGCGAGCGTAGCCGCAGATCGGCAGCCTGACCGATGGTATGACGCGAATTCGACGCGACCCCGCGCGAACGCTGGCGCAGCATGGCGTTGGTTTCGGGCGAGCGGTAGCCCGAAAGCAGCATATAGGGCTCGTCCACCTGCAGGAGGTTATGCGCGGCGGCCATGATGTCGAGGGTGCGGTTGTCGATGCGGTGGACGCGGTTGTTGCGCCAGTCGCGGAAGAAATGGTTGATCTCGGTCAGTGCCTCGGGGATGTAATTGCCATCAACCCAGTAGATCGTATCAACCCGCTCGCCGGTGCGCCCGGAGTAAAGCTTGAGCCGCCGGATGTCGCCGGCGCCGCGGTTGAACGCGAAAGCATTGGCGAAACGTGGGGCGGCGGTTACCGCGGTTGCCGCGAAGATGCCCAAGAGGGCGCGCCGGGAAAACCCGGTGGAAGCAGAAGAAGTCATTGGTTGTACTGTCCCATCCCAGTAATGCTCGTTCCAGCCGTTCTGGCCTGCCTTCATTGTCCGGCCCCTTCTGGGTCTGCGCTCGTCGAGGTACGAGACCGCCCGTTTTGGCCGAAATGCCGAAGATTTTCATCTTCTGCGACATCTATGCCACAACGATTCGGCGGACCCAAGCCTCGATTCGCTGAAATGGGTTTCAGAACGGCAGGATAGGCGGGAATTTGCTGATTTAACCTTAACGCTGGCGCCTTGTGCCGCTGGGGCATTTCGCCCGGGTGGCTTGGCGCTGAAATTTGTGCTGTCGGAATTGTGAATCGACGTGAGATTTGCGAAGCTGCCAGATTAGGCGGAAAGTCGCGCATCTTCGGCGCGGCAGGTCATGGAATTCAAGGAGGCGATGGTGGCTGTGTTGCAAGATCGAGTTCTGGGTGGATTGCGGCTTCTGGCGCTTTCTGCCGGCGCGGCGCTGGCCAGTGCCGCACCGGTGGCCTTGATGCTGCTGGTCCCTCAGCCGGTCGAGGCACAGCAGTTCCCGGCCTTTCGTCAGGCGCTGGCCGAGGGGGTTTCGGCCAATAGCAGCCTTTCGGCCTTCTACCGCGAGAGCGGCTATCAGGCGGTCTGGACGGGTGCGGAACATGCCGCACGGCGCACGGCGCTGGTTTCGGCGCTGTCGCGTGCCGGCGAACACGGGCTGCCGGCCGGGCGCTATGACCTGCCGGGGCTCTTGAGCGCCTTCCAGAGCGTCGAAAGCGAGCGCGACCGCGGTTTCGCCGAGGCGCTGGCCAGCCAGGCTTTCGCGCAATACGCCCGCGATCTCTCCAGCGGTGTGCTGGAGCCCTCGACGATCATCGAGCAGATCGTGCGTACCCTGCCGCGCCCTGACGAGGCGCAGCTGATGCGCGATTTCACCGCTGCCGAGCCGGTCAGTTTCATGCGCAACCTGGCGCCGCGCGCGCCGGAATATGCCCGGCTGTTCCATGCCAAACGCGATCTTGAGACGCAGATCGCCCGCGGCGGCTGGGGCGAGCGGGTGCCCGCCGGAGCCAATCTGCAACCCGGGCAGGAGGGGGCTGCGGTCATCGCGCTGCGCAACCGGCTGATCGCGATGGGTTATATGCCGCGGTTGGCGACGGCGCGGTATGACGGCGTGATGCAGCGCGCGGTTCAACAGTTCCAGATCGCGCATGGCATCGAGGCCGATGGCATCGCCGGGCGCGCCACGCTGGAGGCGATCAATATCGAACCCGAGGAGCGGCTTCGCTCGATCATCGTCGCCATGGAGCGCGAGCGCTGGCTCAATATCGAGCGCGGCGACCGCCATATCTGGGTGAACCTGACCGATTTCCACGCTCGGATCGTCGATTTCGATCAGGTGACCTTTGAGACCCGCTCGGTGGTCGGCGCCCAGGCGGCCGATATGCAGACGCCCGAGTTCTCGCATTTCATGACCTATCTGGAGATCAACCCCGACTGGACGCTGCCGCGTTCGATCGTGGCGCGCAGCTATTGGAACGGGCTGGTCAACGGCGGCCACCGTTACCTGCAAGTGGTTGATTCGCGGGGCAATGTCGTGCCGCGCGAGGCGATCGACTTCGAAGCCTACAACCCGCGCAACTTCCCCTTCGACCTGCGCCAGCCGCCCGGGCCGTCGAACCCGCTGGGCCGGGTGAAGTTCATGTTCCCCAACCCCTGGGCGATCTATCTGCATGACAGCCCGGCGCGTTCGCTGTTCCGCACCACGGTGCGCACCCATTCCTCGGGCTGTATCCGCCTCAACGATCCCGAGGAATTTGCCTATGAGCTGCTGTCGCGCCAGACCGACGATCCGGTGGGGCTGTATCAGGGCATCCTGCGCACCGGGCGGCAGACGCGGCTCAACCTTGACGAGCCGGTGCCGGTGCATCTGGTCTATCGCACGGCCTTCACCTCGGTCAGCGGCGAGATCAACTACCGCCCCGATGTCTATGGCCGTGACGCGCGGCTTTACCAGGCGCTGCGCCGCGCCGGGGTGGAAATGGACGCGCATCAAAGCTAAACCGGGCCGAAGGCGCGGCTTCGCGCATCCAGCCCCGGAGGTCACTGAGCATGGCGCATCGCTTGTCCGATATCGCCGCCGCGCTGGGCGCGCGGCTGGAGGGGCGCGGCGATCTGCCCATCACCCATGCCGCCGAACCGGCCGAAGCCGGCGAGACCGCGCTGGCGCTGGCCATGAGCCCCAAATATGCCGAGGGGCTGGCGCAGGGTCAGGCCCGTGCGGCGATCCTGTGGGAGGGGGCGGACTGGCGCGCGCTGGGCCTGCAGGCGGCGCTCTTCGTGCCGCGCCCGCGCTATGCCATGGCCGGGCTAACCCGCGCGCTCGATCCCGGGCCGGGCATCGCGCCCGGTGTGCATGGCAGCGCTCTGATCGATCCCTCGGCGGAACTGGGCGCCGATGTCGCCATCGGCCCTTTCGTGGTCATCGGTGCCGGGGCGCGCATTGGCGCGGGCGCCCGGATCGGCGCGCATACGGTGATCGGCGAGGGGGCGGAACTCGGCCCCGAGGCGCTCTTGATGCCCGGGGTGCGTATCGGGGCGCGGGTGAAGATCGGCGCGCGGGTGATCGCGCATTCCGGCGCGGTGATCGGTTCGGACGGGTTTTCCTTCGTCACGCCCGATAAATCCTCGGTCGAGACGGTGCGCGAATCGTTGGGCGCGCAGGAGGTTGGCGCCGAGGGGGGCACTGACGGGGGCCAAAGCTGGACCCGCATCCATTCGCTCGGCGCGGTCGAAATCGGCGATGACGTCGAGATCGGTGCCAATACCGCCATCGACCGCGGCACCATCCGCAGTACGCGCATCGGGCGTGGCACCAAGATCGACAATCTGGTGCATCTGGGCCACAATGTGGAAATCGGCGAGGATTGCCTGATCTGCGGGCAGGTCGGCATCGCCGGTTCGGCGCGGATCGGCAACCGGGTGGTGCTGGCCGGGCAATGCGGGGTCAGTGACAACATTTTCATCGGCGATGATGTCGTCGCCGGCGGATCGAGCAAGATCTATACCAATGTTGCCGCCGGGCGCGCGGTGCTGGGTTCACCGGCAACGCGCATGGAAACGCAGATTGATCTTTACAAAGCACAGCGCCGGCTGCCGAAAATGTTGACGCAATTGGCCGAACTTCAGAAAACTGTCAAAAACCTCGCCGATAAGCTGGGATCATCGAAAACCGATTGAGGAGATCATCATGGCGCAGGCGATCATCGAACTGGGCAATGATCTGCGGAACGAAGTGCTGGAGATCATCGCGGGTCAGGCGCTCTGTTCCCCCGATGACATCGCCACCGAGGCGACGCTGGAGAGCCTTGGCATCGACAGTCTGGGCCAGGCCGAGATCATCTTCGCCATCGAGGAAACCTTCAACGTGACGGTTCCCTTCAATGCCAATACTCCGCAGGCCGCCGGGTTCGACCTGAGCACCGTTTCCGGGGTTCTGGCCGGGGTCGAGGCGCTGGTGAGCGGCCGCAGGGCCTGAACATGCGCCGCGTCGTCATCACCGGGGCCGGCACGGTCAATGCGCTGGCGCTCGATGTTGCGGGCACTTTGGCGGCGCTGCGCGAGGGGCGGGTGGGGATCGGCCCGCTGGATTTCCCCGAGGTCGAGCGGTTGTCGATCCGCATTGGCGCGCAGATCCATGGCTGGGACGGTGCGGCACGGTTCTCGCGCTCGGAACTGGCGCTTTATGACCGGGTGACGCAATTCGCCGTCGAGGCCGCGCAGCAGGCCATGGCGCAATCGGGGCTCACGGTGGATGAGGCCTTGGCGCTGCGGGCCGGGGTGGTGCTGGGCACCGGCGGCGGCGGCTACAATACTATCGACGAGAGCTACCGCGCGGTCCATGCCGAGGGCAAGAACCGGGTGCATCCCTTCACCATCCCGAAGCTGATGCACAACGCCGCCGCCGCGCATCTGGCCATGCGGCACGGGTTGAAAGGCCCCTCGCTGACGGTTTCCACCGCCTGCGCTTCCAGCAATCACGCCATGGGGCTGGCCTTCCAGATGGTGCGGTCGGGCGCGGCCGAGGTGATGCTGGCCGGCGGCGCCGAGGCGACGCTGTGTTTCGGCGGCATCAAGGCCTGGGAGGGGCTGCGCGTCATGTCGCCCGATGGCTGCCGGCCGTTCTGCGCCAGCCGCAACGGCATGGTGCAGGGCGAGGGCGCGGCGGTCTATGTGTTCGAGGAATACGAGCATGCCCGCGCCCGTGGCGCCGAGATCCTGGCCGAACTGGCCGGCTTTGCCATGAGTTCGGATGCCGGTGATATCGTCATGCCCGACGCGGACGGCGCGGTGCGCGCCATCGAGGGCGCGCTGGCTGATGCCGCCCTGCCGCCCGAGGCCATCGGCTATGTCAATGCCCATGGCACCGCCACCGCCGCCAATGACCGCAGCGAAGCCACCGCGCTGGCCCGGGTCTTTGGTGGCCATGTCGCGCAACTGCCGGTTTCTTCGACGAAATCCATGCATGGCCATCTGATCGGCGGCGCCGGGGCGATGGAGCTTCTGCCCTGCCTGATGGCGCTGCGCGAGGGCATCATCGCCCCCACGGCCGGCTACCGCGAAGCCGATCCCGATTGCCCGCTCGATGTGGTGCCCAACACCGCCCGCGAGGCGCGGGTCGGGGCGGTGCTCAGCAATGCCTTTGCCTTTGGCGGGATGAATGCCTGCCTGGTGCTGCGCGCGGTCTGAAAGCGGCTGCAGTATCGCCCAGGCTCATTCGCCCGCACCCTCTTCCGGGGCCAAGAAGTTATTCGCGTTGAACCGCCCAGACCCGCGTTCCCTGCGCCGCCCCGGTAGAACCGACCGATGGCGGCCAGTTCCGGCCCCTCTCAGACGCCGCCCTGCATGATGCGCATGGCGCAGGCCCGATGCAGCGATTCGGCCGGCACGCAATATTGTCCGTGCGTGTTGCGCGCGAGGTGAAAAGCAAGTGGCTGGCCAATGGGTTGCATGCGGTCTGGCTCCACTGCCGGGGCTCGGGGTTCCCGGGGTGTTGGCGCGGGCGTCAGTCCTGCGCGGCGGGCAGCCGGGCCTGAAGATCCTCCAGCGCAGCGGTGAAGCCGAGGAGCGAGACGCGGATATGGATCGGCTGATCGACCGCGACGAAGGGCGCGATGGAGATCTGTGCATGGCTGCCGCGCTTCATTTCCTCGACATCATCGGCGTCAAAGCCCAGCCGCGCGAAACAGCCGATCACCGTGCAGGTGCGGAACCCCTCGACGCGCATGGTCTCGACATCGCCGATCCGCCAGCCCAGCCCGGTCGGCAGGAAGGTTTCCAGCGGCGTGGTGATGGTCGCGCCGGCCACCACATCGGCGCCTTCGGGCAGCGCGGCGATGCTGATCTCGGCGATCGGGTTCTGATCTTCGTCCAGCAGCAGCTGATACATCTCACAGACCTCGGGGCCTTCGGCCTCGAAGCGGGTGCACAGGATCTCCCAGTCGCGGTGGGTGGCCACCAGATAGGGCTCGCCGGGCTCGGTCTGGGCAGCGTCTTCGGCGGCCTGCTCCTGCGCGGCGGCAGGCAGGGCAACGGGCAGCGCGAATGCGGCACCGATCAGCGCGAGACGGAGGGTTTCGGCGATGTTCATGGGGTGACCTCGTATTCTGATTGTGTGCCTGCGGTAGCACGCCGCGTCGCGCGTGTCAGGTCAAATTCCGCTCGCAGAAAAGCGAAAAGGGCCCGCAAGCTGGACCCTTTTCGTTTTTTCTCCCTGTCGGACTGGCCGACTTATTGATGAGGACGCTAGGGTCAATTTGGCGACCCGTCAACAAAAAACTCAGGCCCTGCAAGACGGCTTCCGAGAGGCTGTGCGACAGCCCCGCCGGGCGCTGAAAAATGACGCAGGAACGCCGGAAAAGCCGGCGGGTTATGAATCCATGAGGCATCTTAGCACAATGAAAACAGCCATTTGGCGCGGCCGGTCGGGTGGCGATCTTGGTGCTTGCGCCTCGGCGCCGCCGGGGGCTAGGCTTGGCGCAAGATATTGCGCGGCGCGGCAGGCGCGGGAGGGGTGGCATGGCGACGGATGAGGGCTTGTTCGTGGGCGGTGGCGGCGAGGACTACGCCAGCCCGCAGGCACTTTTGTTGCGATTCGCCAACCGGCATGGGTTGATCGCCGGCGCCACCGGCACCGGCAAGACGATCACCATGCAGGTTCTCGCCGAAGGTTTCGCGCGGGCCGGCGTGCCGGTCTTCCTGACCGATATCAAGGGCGATGTCGGCGGCATGGCGCAGGCCGGCGCGCCGCGTGACGCTTTCGCGCGCCGGGCGCAGCAGATCGGGCTGGCGGATATCGGCTATGCGCCGATGCCGGTGGTGTTCTGGGATCTCTTCGGCCAGCAGGGCCATCCGGTGCGCGCCACCGTCGCCGAGATGGGGCCGCTGCTGCTGTCACGGATTCTGGAGCTGACCGAGGCGCAGGAAGGGGTGATCAACATCGCCTTCCGGCTATCGGATGAAAATGGCTGGCCGATCCTCGATCTGAAGGACCTGCGCGCCATCCTGACCTTCCTGGCCGAGAACCAGCGCGAGATTTCGGCGCGCTACGGTAATGTCACCACGGCTTCGGTGGGCGCGATCCAGCGCCGGCTTCTGGTGCTGGAAAACCAGGGGGCCGAGCAGTTCTTCGGCGAGCCGGCGCTGTCGATCCAGGATCTTCTGGGGCGCAATGCGCAGGGCTGGGGCCATGTGAACATCCTGCATGCCGAGCGGCTGATGAACACGCCGCGGCTTTACGCGACCTTCCTGCTCTGGCTGCTGTCGCAGCTGTTCGAGGACCTGCCCGAGGTCGGCGACGCCCCACTGCCGAAGCTGGTCTTCTTCTTTGACGAGGCGCATCTGTTGTTCAACGGCGCCCCCCGCGCGCTGGTCGAGAAGGTCGAGCGCGTGGTGCGGTTGATCCGCTCGAAAGGGGTCGGGGTCTATTTCATCACGCAAAACCCCGATGACGTGCCCGATACCGTGCTGGCGCAATTGGGCAACCGGGTGCAGCATGCGTTGCGCGCTTTCACCGCCCGCGATGCCCAGGCCCTGCGCCGCGCCGCCCAGACTTATCGCACCAACCCGCGTTTCGATACCGAAGCGGCGATCCGCGATGTCGGCGTCGGCGAGGCGGTGACCTCGTTTCTGGAGGAGCGCGGCGCGCCGGGTATGGTGGAGCGCACGCTGATCCGCCCGCCGGCCTCGGCCATGGGGCCGATCGACCCCGAAGAGCGGCGCCGGGTGATCGCCGCATCGCCGCTGGCCGGGCGCTACGACAGCGCCATCGACCGCGATTCGGCGCATGAGATGCTGGCGCGGCGGGCCGAGGCCATGGCGCAGGAGGCCGAAACCCCCGCGGCGCCCGACGCCGGCCGCGGGCGCGAGTTCAATCAGGCGCGGCGCTACGAGCCGCCCGCGCCGCGCTCGCGTGGCACGCCGATTGGCGGCAAAGCCGGTGGTGCGTCGGGGGGAGGGGGCAGCAGTGCCAAACCAGCCAGCCGCACGCGGGCCTCACGTTCGGATTCGCCGGTCGATGCTTTCGCGAAATCCTTCGCCCGCCAGCTTGGCACACAATCGGGCCGGGCGCTGACGCGCGGGGTTCTGGGCACGCTGTTCCGGGGGCGCTAGATGCCAGGGGGGTGTCAGCCGGCGGGCTGGGCGCTGTCCGGGTTGCAATAGATGTCATAGATCAGCGAGATAACCCGCGCCGCCTTGGGATCGCCCAGCGCGTAGAAGATCGCCTTGCCCTCGCGCCGGCAGGTCACCAGCCCTTCAAGCCGCAGCCGGGCCAGTTGCTGGCTGACGGCCGCCTGTCGTGATCCGAGGATCTGCTCCAGCTCGGTGACCGATTTCTCGCCCGAGGCCAGATGGCACAGGATCAGGAGCCGCCCCTCATGGGCCAGCGCCTTGAGGAAGTTCGCCGCCGCCATCGCCTTCTCCACCATTTCGGCGGGGGGTTGCGCCACGTCTTGCGGGGCTTCGGTCTTGCGCTGGAGGCCGGCGGTCATGGGCATGCCCTCGCTGAAAATTCAGGAATACGAATACGTCTTGTCGAAGATAGGGTCAAGGCGGCGCTGCGACAAGGGGTTGCGACAAGGGGTTGCGGCAGGGGGGCGCGACAGGGGGTTGCGACAGGGCCTCTGAGAGCGAACACCGCCATTCAGGCGCAAAGCCACTCAGTCCCGGCCCGAAGCTGACCCCGCAACGGCAAACGCGCGCCCGAAGGCGCGCGCTGCAAGAGGATCGGCGGGATGCAACCCGGGCTGATCAGCCCTCGGCATCCTCGTCGGCGGCGCCGCCGATATCGTCGAACAGCTCGGCGATCTCGAATTCGGCCGCGGCTTCTTCCTCGGCGGCCAGTTCCTGGATCGACTTGCCCGAGGCCTGCAGTTCGGCCTCTTCGGCCGAACGCGCGACGTTGATCGAAATGCGCGCGGTCACTTCCGGGTGCAGCACGACGCTGACCCCGTGCAGACCCAGCGCCTTGATCGGCGTATCGAGCACGATCTGCTTGCGATCGATGCTGAAGCCTTCGGCGGTGGCGGCATCGGCGATGTCACGCGGGGTGACCGAGCCATAGAGCGCGCCGCTGTCGGAGGCCGAGCGGATCACCACATAGCTGGTGCCGTCGAGCTTGGCGGCGAGCGCCTCGGCTTCCTGCTTGCTTTCGAGGTTGCGGGCCTCCAGCTGGGCTTTCTGGGCCTCAAAAGCCTTCAGATTGGCCTCGGAGGCGCGCAGCGCCTTGCCCTGGGGCAGCAGGAAGTTGCGGGCATAGCCCTGCTTGACCTTCACCACATCGCCCATCTGGCCAAGCTTGGCCACGCGTTCGAGAAGAATGACTTGCATGGCGTGCTCCTTACTTCACGGCATAGGGCAGCAGCGCCAGGAACCGCGCGCGCTTGATGGCGCGGGCCAGTTCACGCTGCTTCTTGGCCGAAACGGCGGTGATGCGCGCGGGCACGATCTTGCCGCGCTCGGAGATGTAGCGCTGCAGCAGCCGCACATCCTTGTAGTCGATGGCGGGGGCATTCTCGCCCGAGAAGGGGCAGACCTTGCGGCGGCGGAAAAACGGTTTGGTGGCCATGGTGGGAAACTCCTTGCCTGTGCCGATCAGCGACGCGGACGCTCGGAACGCTCGCCGCGCTCACCGCGCTCGTCACGTTTCTGCATCTGCACCGAGGGGCCCTCATCATGGGCTTCGACCTTGACGGTCAGTACGCGCATCACGTCATCATGCAGGCGCGCCAGGCGCTCCATTTCCTGCACGGCTTCCGACGGCGAGTCGGTGCGCAGATAGGCGTAGTGGCCCTTGCGGTTCTTGTTGATCTTGTAGGCCATGGTCTTCACGCCCCAGTATTCGGTGGCGACGACCTTGCCGCCATTGTCCGAAAGAATGGTGCTGAAATGTTCGATCAGGCCTTCGGCCTGCGCGTTGGAAAGATCCTGACGCGCGATCATCACATGCTCGTAAAGCGGCATGTCATCTCCAGTTCTGCTGGGCGCATTTCACAGGGCGGTGCCTAACCCTGCCGCGCTCCGCCCACGAGAGACTGCGCCGGATACGTGGTATGCGGCAGGGAATGCGGCCTTATAGCGATATTGCGCTGCCGCGCAAGGAGAAAGCGGTGGCAACCGGCGGCGCCATTGTGCGGCCGGATGGGGGTTGCTATTGGGGGGAAGCAGGAACCGCAAGGAGGCAGCGATGAGCCGCGCATTCGTCTTTCCCGGGCAGGGCGCCCAGACCATCGGCATGGGGCAGGCCCTGGCACAGGCCTATCCGCAGGCGCGGGCGGTGTTTGACGAGGTGGACGAGGCGCTGGGCGAAAAGCTCTCGGCGCTGATCTGGGAGGGTTCGATCGAGGAGCTGACCCTGACCGCCAATGCCCAGCCGGCGCTGATGGCGACCTCGCTGGCGGCGCTGCGCGCGCTGGAGGCCGAGGGGTTTGGCGTGAAGGATGCCGCTTTCGTGGCTGGCCACAGCCTGGGCGAATATTCGGCGCTGGCGGCTGCCGGCGCGCTGAGCATTGCCGATACCGCACGCCTGCTGCGCATTCGTGGCCGGGCCATGCAAGATGCGGTGCCGGTGGGGCAGGGGGCGATGGCGGCGCTTCTGGGACTGGATTTCGCCACTGCCGCCGAGGTTGCCGCCGAGGCCGCGCAGGGCGAGGTCTGTCAGGCCGCCAACGACAACGACCCGGCGCAGGTGGTGGTTTCGGGCCATCGCGCGGCGGTCGAGCGGGCGCTGGATCTGGCCAAGGCGCGTGGCGCCAAACGTGCGCTGCTGTTGCCGGTCTCGGCGCCGTTCCATTGCGCGCTGATGCAGCCCGCCGCCGAGGCGATGCAGGCGGCGCTTGAGGATGTGACAATCGCCGCGCCCGCCGTGCCGCTGGTGGCCAATGTGCGTGCCGAGGCAGTGAGCGACCCCGATCTGATCCGCGCTCTGCTGGTGGAGCAGGTGACCGGCTCGGTACGCTGGCGCGAATCGGTGCAATGGATGGTGGCCCAGGGCGTCGGCGAGTTCTGGGAAATCGGTGCCGGCAAGGCGCTGTCGGGCATGATCAAGCGCATCGAGCGCGAGGCCACGGCGCGCAACATCGGCACGCCCGAGGATATCGCGGCGCTCAAGGGCTGACCCTGCGAGGGATTTGCCCCTGAAGGCGTTCGGGTTGAGGGGGCTTTGCCCCCAGTGGCGTTTGGGTTGAGGGGGCTTTGCCCCCTCGGGCCCTGCGGGCCCTTCACCCCCAGGATATTTTTGGCACAAAGACAGATGTGCCGTGGCAGCGTCCGGAGCGGATGCGGCAAAAGGTTCGCCTGTGAAATTCGCTCTTCACAGGGGCGCGGCAGGGGGATAGGCAGGGCGCATGAGCAGTATCACCCCCCCTCTTGCCGATGATCGCCGCGCGCGGCGCAATGTCTGGGTGCTGGTCGCCGCGCAGGCGATCCTGGGCGCGCAGATGCCGATGATCTTCACCATCGGCGGGCTGGCGGGGCAGACGCTGGCGAGCAATATCTGCTGGGCGACGCTACCGATCTCGTTGATCGTGCTGGGTTCGATGCTGACCGCGGCGCCGCTCTCTGCCTTCATGCAGCGCTACGGGCGGCGTGCCGGTTTCGCGCTGACCGCGATGGGCGGGGCGTTGGGCGCGGCGATCGGCGCGGTGGGGCTGATGCAGGGCTCGTTTGCGCTTTTCCTGCTGGGGTCGCTGTTTACCGGCATGTATATGTCCGGGCAGGGGTTCTACCGCTTTGCCGCCACCGATACCGCCAGCGATGGCTTCAAGCCCAAGGCGATTTCCTATGTCATGGCCGGGGGGCTGCTTTCGGCGGTGGTGGGGCCGCAGCTGGTCAAGGTCACCGCCGATTCCATGGTTGTGCCGTTTCTGGGCACCTATCTGGCGGTGATCGCGCTCAATCTGGGCGGCATGACGCTGTTTGCGCTGCTCGACATTCCCAAACCGGCGCAGCCCGACCGCAGCGCCCCGCGCGAGGGGCGTTCGCGTGGCGAGCTGTTGCGCGATCCGACCATCGCGGTGGCGATCATCTGCGCCACTGTGGCCTATGCGCTGATGAATCTGGTGATGACCTCGACGCCGCTGGCGGTGGTGGGCTGCGGTTTCAGCACCGGCAATGCCGCCGATGTGGTTTCGGCGCATGTGCTGGCGATGTATGCGCCCTCGTTCTTTACCGGCCATCTGATCGCGCGTTTCGGGGTGGAGCGTATTGTCGGCAGCGGGTTGGCGATTCTGGCCGCCAGCGGGGCGGTGGCGCTGATGGGCGTTCAGCTTGAGCATTTCTTCATTGCGCTGGTTCTGTTGGGGATCGGCTGGAATTTCGGCTTCATCGGTGCCACCACGCTCTTGGCGCGTTCGCATGCGCCGGCCGAGCGCGGGCGGTTGCAGGGCATGAATGATGCCATCGTCTTTGGCGGCGTGACCCTGGCCTCGCTGAGTTCGGGCCAGCTGATGAATTGCTCGGGTTCGGATGCCGAGACCGGCTGGCAGCTGGTCAATCTGGCGATGCTGCCCTTCCTGGTGCTGGCCGGCGGGGCGCTGATCTGGCTGGCGCTGCGCCCGCGTGCCGTCTGAAACCCTTTGCAGGCCCGGCGCGTGTCAAAAGGGCTTTTCCTGCCGGCGATTGCGGCTTAGGTCTGGCGCATGCGCATTCTGTTTCTGGGCGATGTGATGGGCCGGTCGGGCCGCAAGGCGGTGGCCGAGAGGCTGCCGGGCCTGCGGCGTGACTGGGGGCTCGATTTTGTCGTGGTCAATGGCGAGAACGCCACCTCGGGCGCCGGGTTGTCGCCCGATCACGCCACGGGGTTCTTCGAGGCCGGCGCCGATTGCGTGACGCTGGGCGATCATGCCTTTGATCAGAAGACCATGATCCAGCATATCGAGAAGGAGCCGCGCATCCTGCGGCCGTTGAATTTCTCGAAAGTGGCGCCGGGGCAGGGGGCGCGGCTGTTCAACCTGGCTGACGGGCGCCGCGTGCTGGTGGCGCAGGTGCTGGGGCAGGTGTTCATGAAACGGCCCTTCGATGACCCGTTTTCGGCCATCGAGCCGGTGCTGCGCGCGCATCCGATGGGCGGGCGGGCGCAGGCGGCCATCGTCGAGGTGCATTGCGAGGCCACCAGCGAGAAGATGGCGCTGGGCCATTGGTGCGACGGGCGCGCCAGCCTTGTGGTGGGCACCCATACCCATGTGCCGACCGCCGATGCCCAGATATTGCCCGGCGGCACCGCCTTTCTGACCGATGCCGGCATGTGCGGCGATTATGACAGCGTGATCGGCATGCAGAAGGACGAGCCGCTGCGCCGGTTCATCACCGGCATGCCCTCGAAACGCTTCGAGCCGGCGCTGGGCGAGGCGACGCTGAGCGGCGTTTTCGTCGAGACCGAGGACCGCAGCGGCAAGGCGCTCAGGGTGGTGCCGGTGCGGCTGGGCGGGCGTTTGCAACCCATGCAACCGGAGGCCCGGCCTTGATCCGCCCCGGGCTGGCCTATCTGGCACTGCTGGCCATCGGCGCGGCCTGGGGGCTGACGACACCGCTGATCAAGACCGCGACGATTGCCGGCCATGCGGCGCTGGGCATCGCGCTCTGGCAGGTCTGTATCACCATCACCGTGCTGGGTGTGTTCCTGGCGCTGCGCGGTGAATTGCGCCGCCTGCCGCTGGATGGGCCGGCGCTGCGCCTCTATGCGGTGCTGGGGCTTCTGGGCATCGCGCTGCCGCAATGGGCCTCGTTCACCGGCACCACGCATCTGCCGGCGGGGGTGATGTCGATCGTCATTTCGCTGGTGCCGGTCTTCACGCTGCCGCTGGTGCTTGCGCTCGGGATGGAGCGGTTCAGCGCCCGGCGGCTGCTGGGTGTTGGGCTGGGGGCGCTGGCCATCGTGCTGCTGACCGCACCGCAGGGCAGCTTGCCGGCGCCGGGGCTCTGGGTCTGGGTGCTGGTTGGCGCGCTGGCGCCGCTGCTCTATGCCATCGAGGGGGCCTATGTGGCGGGCTCGATGGCACGGCAGGCGACGGTGGCGCAACTTCTGTGGGCCGGCTCGGTGGTGGCGCTGGCGCTGCTCTTGCCGCTCAATCTGGCGCTGGGTGCGCTGCGGCTGCCCGGCCTGCAACCGGGCAGCGGCGATGCGGCGATCATTGCGGCCTCGCTTTTATCGATGCTGGCCTATGCCGGTTATATCATGCTGCTGCGCCGGGCCGGGGCGGTGTTTGGCGCGCAGGTGGCCTATACCGTGACCGGCTGCGGCGTGCTCTGGGCGATGCTGCTGCTGGGCGAGCGCTATTCGCTCTGGGTCTGGGCGGCGCTTGCCACGCTGTTTCTGGCGTTGTTTCTGGTCCAGCCGCGCGCCGCGCCGGCACCGATTGCCCCGCAGGCCCCGCCCGCAACCAAGGAGGGCGATGATGCTCGGCTTTGAATTGCCCGCGACCCTTCAGGCGATTGTTGCCCTCGGCATCGTGCTGGGCATGTTCGTGATGTTTCTGCGCGAGACCTTCCCTGTCGAGGTGGTGGCGCTGATCGGCGCGGCGCTGATGCTGGTGCTGGGCATCGTGCCGCAGGGTGCGGCGGTTGCGGTTTTCGCCAATCCCGCGCCCTGGACCATCGCCGCGCTCTTCATCATCGTTGGCGCCATGGTGCGCACCGGCGGGCTGGATACGATCTCGCAATTCGCCGCGCGCCATGCCAGCGAACGACCGGTGGCCACGCTGGCCGGGCTGACGTTGACCGTGCTGGCGCTCTCGGCCTTCGTCAACAACACGCCCATCGTGGTGGTGATGATCCCGATCTTCATGCAACTGGCGCGCGCGCTGGGCGTGGCGCCCTCGCGGCTGCTGATCCCCTTGAGCTATTTTGCCATTTTCGGCGGCACCATCACGCTGGTCGGCACCTCGACCAACCTGTTGGTCGATGGTGTGGCGCAATCGGCGGGGATGGAGCGCTTCGGCATTTTCGAGATCTCGGGCGTCGGGTTGATCATGGCGCTGGGCGGGGTGATCTATCTGGCGCTCTTTGGCCGCCACCTGCTGCCTGAGCGCGATTCCATGACCGCGCTGCTGGCCGACCGCGCGCCGATGAAATTCTTCACCGAAGTGGCGCTGCCCGAGGGGTCGGCGCTGATCGGCAAGCGGCTCGATGAGGTGGATATCTTCAAGCGCGAGGGGGCGCGGGTGATCGACGTGCTGCGCGGCGATGCCTCGCTGCGGCGCAATCTGGGCCAGGTGACGCTGGAGGCCGGCGACCGCGTGGTGCTGCGCACCCAGATGTCCGAGGTGCTGGGGCTGCAGGCCAATCCCGAGGTGCGGCTGGTCGATCAGCTTTCCTCGGTGCGCACCTCGACGGTCGAGGTGCTGATCTCGCCGGGCTGCCGCATGGTCGGGCGCTCACTGGGTCAGCTCAGGTTGCGGCGGCGCTATGGCGTCTATCCGCTGGCGGTGCATCGGCGTAACCAGAATATCGGCCGGCAACTGGACGATGTGGTGGTGCAGGTCGGCGATACGCTGCTGCTGGAAGGCGCGATGGAGGATATCCGCCGCCTCGCCAGCGAAATGGACATGGTCGAGATCAGCCAGCCCTCGGAACGCGCCTATCGGCGGGGCCATGCGCCCATCGTGGTCTGCGTGCTGGCGGCGGTGGTGGGGCTTTCGGCGCTGAACGTGGCGCCGATCCATGTGCTGGCCTTCCTTGGCGTGGCGCTGGTGCTGGTGACGCGCTGCATCGATGCCGACGAGGCTTTCGGCTTCATCGACGGCCGGCTCCTGGGGCTGATCTTCGGCATGCTGATCGTCGGCGCCGGGCTGGAGCATTCGGGCGCGGTGCAGCATATCGTCGGGGCGGTGGCGCCTGGACTGACGCATCTGCCGCCCTGGCTGCTGATCCTGGCGATCTATGCGCTGACCTCGCTGCTGACCGAACTGGTGACCAACAACGCGGTGGCGGTGATCCTTACGCCGCTGGCCATCGGGCTGGCGCAGGGGCTCGGCGTGGACCCGCGGCCGCTGGTGGTGGCGGTGATGATGGCGGCTTCGGCCTCGTTCGCCACGCCCATCGGCTATCAGACCAATACGCTGGTCTATGCGCCGGGCGGATATCGTTTCAGCGATTTCCTGCGCGTCGGCGTGCCGCTCAACGTGATCATGGCCTTTACCGCGGCGCTGGCGATTCCGATATTCTTCCCGCTCTGAACCAGCCACCCGGCGACATGCCAGGCAACCAGCGCGAGGGGCCTTGCCTTTCGCCACGATCCGCGCGATGGGTAGATCATGAACGCGTTAAATACCGCCGCCGCCAAGGATACCCGCCCCGTTGCCGGGGTGCTGTGGATGCTGCTGACCGGCGCCATGTTCGTGGCCGTCACCGCCATCGTCAAACATCTGGGTGAGGGTATCCCGGCCTCGCAATCGGCCTTCGTGCGCTATGCGCTGGGGCTGGTGTTCCTGCTGCCGATGCTGCCCTCGATGCTGCGCACCCCGCTGGACGGGCGTGCCTGGTGGCTCTTTTCGGCGCGCGGGCTGGTGCATACCTTCGCGGTGATCCTGTGGTTCTTCGCCATGACCCGCATCTCGCTGGCCGAGGTGACGGCGATGAACTATCTCGCCCCGGTCTATGTGGCGCTGGGGGCGGCGCTGTTTCTGGGCGAGCGGCTGCGGCTGCGGCGCATGGCGGCGATCGGCGCGGCGATCCTGGGGGCGCTGATCATCCTGCGGCCGGGCATCCGCGAGGTATCCTCGGGGCATCTGGCGATGCTGGCGGCGGCGGTGTTCTTCGCCGCCTCCTATCTGATCGCCAAACGCATGACCGGGCAGGTTTCGGCGGTGGTGGTGGTGGGCATGCTCTCGATCACGGTGACCATCGGGCTGGCGCCCTTTGCCTGGGCGGTCTGGGTGCCGATGACGGCTTCGCAGGTCGGCTGGCTGTTTCTGGTCGCGGCCTTCGCCACCGCCGGGCATTACACCATGACGCTGGCTTTCGCCGCCGCGCCGATCTCGGTCACGCAGCCGGTGACGGCGCTGCAACTGGTCTGGGCGGTGCTTCTGGGGGCGGTGTTCTTCGGCGAGCCGGTCGATCTTTATGTGGTGATGGGCGGCAGCGTCATCGCCGCAGCGGTGATCTTCATTGCGCTGCGCGAACATGCGCTGAACCGCAGCACGCCGCCCGCCACCGCCAAGCCGCCCGCCCCCTGAGAGGCAGGGATCAGGGTGTCAGCTGTCGGCGCCGGCCTCGGTTTCCTGGGCCTCCTGACCACGACGGGCGATGAGGGCGCGCACGGCGGCGGCATCGGTCAGCATGCCGGTCACGCGGCCGTCTTCGGTCAGCAGGATCGGCCCATGGGCCTGGGCCAGCACCTGCATCGCCTCGCGCAGCGGCGTATCGGCGGGCAGGGTCTGGCCGGTGGGCACCGGGCGCGGTGGCGCCACCGCCGCATCGCGCGCGCGCAGCACCCCGAGCGGGTTCATATGCGCCACGAAATCGGCCACATAGCCATTCGCCGGGTTGGTGTAGATCTCGGAAGGCGTGCCGCATTGGATGATGCGCCCGCCTTCCATGATGGCGATGCGGTTGCCCAGTTTGAACGCCTCGTCCAGATCATGGCTGACGAAGATGATGGTGCGTTTGAGCCGCGCCTGAAGGTCCAGAAGTTCATCCTGCAAGCGGGTGCGGATCAGCGGGTCGAGCGCTGAAAACGGCTCGTCCATCAGCAGGATCGGCGCACGGGTGGCGAAGGCGCGTGCCAGTCCCACACGCTGCTGCATCCCGCCTGACAACTCGCCCACCTTGCGATCCGCCCATTGCGACAGGCCAACCAGCGTCAGCTGCTCGTCGATCCGTTCACGCCGCTCGCGCCGGCCCATGCCCGCAAGCTCCAGCCCCAGCCCGACATTCTCGCGCACCGAGCGCCAGGGCAACAGGCCGAATTGCTGAAACACCATCGCCACATGCTGCATGCGCAGCCTGCGCAACGTGGCACCGCTGGCCTTCGGCACGCTGACCATGCCCTGGCCGTCATGGATCAGCACATCGCCCTGCACGATCGGGTTGAGGCCGTTGACCGCGCGCAGCAGCGTCGATTTGCCGGAGCCCGACAGCCCCATCAGCACCAGAATCTCGCCCTCGGCGACATCGAGCGAGCAGTCATGCACCCCCAGCACCTGGCCGGTGGCCTTCTGGATGTCAGCCCGGCTCTGGCCGGTTTCCATCAGCGGGATCGCCTTCCAGGGATTGTCGCCAAAGACGATGGAGACATTGCGGAACGAAACCGCAGTCTGTTTTGCATCACTCATGCCTTGCGCTCCACCCGCAACATACGGTCCAGCATGATCGCCACCGCCACGATCACCGCCCCCGATTCAAAGCCCAATGCGGCATTCACCGAATTGAGCGCCCGCACCACCGGCACGCCCAGTCCCGGCGCGCCCACCAGCCCGGCGATCACCACCATCGAAAGCGACAGCATGATGGTCTGGTTCAGCCCGGCCATGATCTGCGGGAAGGCCCAGGGCAGTTCCACCTTGACGATGCGCTGCGTGGTCGTCGCGCCAAAGGCGGTCGCGGCCTCGGACAGCGCGGTGGGGGTGGAGCGGATGCCCAGTTCCGTCAGCCGGATGGCGGCGGGCATGGCAAAGATCACCGTGGCCACCAGCCCGGGCACCATGCCCAGCCCGAAAAGCACCAGCACCGGAATGAGATAGACAAAGGTCGGCAGGGTCTGCATCAGATCCAGCACCGGGGTCAGCGCCCGGTAGAAACGCGGGTGATGCGCCGCATAGATGCCCAGCGGCACACCGATGGCCATGCAGATGAAACATGAGCCCAACACCAGCGTCAGGGTCTGCATCGTCAGCATCCAGTAGCCCTGATTGAGCGCGAAAAGCGCACAGGCCAGCACGATCACCACCGGCACCAGCCGGCGTTGCAACAGCCAGGTCAGCGCGCCGAACAGCGCAATGATGATCAGAGGATGCGGCGTGGTCAGCAGGGTTGCCAAGCCCTGAACCCCCTGGCGCAGCCCGATTTCGAGCGCGTCGAAGAAGCCCACGAAATTGTCCTGCAACCAGGTGAAGGCGGTGGCGACAGAGCGGCCGACAGGGATCTTGGCATCGGTGATGACGCCGGAAAGCGTGTCAAGCATGAAGCATCCAGAGCGGAATTGAACGAGGTGCGAGTGAACGGGGTGCGAGTGAACGGGGCACGAGTGAAAAACCCCCGGCACGGGGCCGGGGGCGCATCGGGGTTCAGTTCAGCGCGGCGCTCACCGCCTCAAGCGCATCGCCGCCGTCGCGGGTGGTGACGCCCTCCAGCCAGGGGGCCAGAACCTCGGGATTGGCGGCCAGCCAGCTGCGCGCGGCATCGCCGGGCTCGGCGCCGTCATCGAGGATGGCGCCCATGATCTCGTTTTCCAGTTCCAGCGTGAATTCAAGGTTTTGCAGGAACTGCCCGACATTGGCGCATTCGCCGACATAGCCGGCGCGGGTATTGGTATAGACCTCGGCGCCGCCGAAATCGGGGCCGAACCAATCATCGCCGCCGGCCAGATAGGTCATCTCGAAATTGGCGTTCATCGGATGCGGTTCCCAGCCGAGGAAGATCACCGGCTCGTTGCGCCGCTCCGAGCGCTGAACCTGCGCCAGCATCCCCTGTTCGGAGCTTTCCACCACCTCGAACCCGGCCAGACCAAAGGCATCGGCCTCGATCATGTCGAGGATCAGCCGGTTGCCGTCATTGCCCGGCTCGATACCGTAGATGCGGCCCTGAAGCGCGTCACGATGCGTGGCGATATCGGCGAAATCGGCAATGCCCAGCCCGGCGGCGGCGGCATTGGCGGCCAGCGTGTATTTGGCGCCGGTCAGGTTGCGCCGCACGGTATCGACGGTGCCGGCCTCGCGGTAGGGGGCGATATCGGCCTCCATGGTGGGCATCCAGTTGCCGAGGAACACGTCGATATCGCCATTGGCCATCGAGGTATAGGTCACCGGCACCGACAGCACCAGAATCTCGGTCTGATAGCCCAGCGCCTCAAGCACCGTGGTGGCAACGGCGGTGGTGGCGGTGATGTCGGTCCAGCCGACATCCGAGAAACGCACCATGTCGCAATTGGCCAGCGCCGGGGCGGCGAGCAGCGTCAGCGCGGTCGTGGTGCAAAGAAGCGAGCGGAATTTCATGGCAATCTCCTGCTGGGTCGGTTTTTTGTTGATTGACGAGTCAATAAACAATGGTTTACCCCGGAAGCAAGGTTTTTCTCGGTTTTCGCGGGGTGGTCCCGCCGGGGAAGTGGACAAAGAATGCCCAAGCTCGGCATGGAGCCTATACGACGTTCAGCGCTGATCAAGGCCACAATTGCCGAGATCGGGCAGGTTGGTAATCTGGAGGTGACGGTCAGCCGCATCGCCAAGCGCGCCGGCATGTCCTCGGCGCTGGCGCATCATTACTTCGGCTCCAAGGAGGCGATGTTCCTGGCCGCCATGCGTCATGTGCTGACGCTCTATGGCGCCGAGGTGCGCGGCGCGCTGGCCGCCGCCGACAGCCCCGAGGGGCGGGCGCGGGCGGTGGTGCGGGCCTCGTTCTCGGCCGGGAATTTCCGGCGCGAGGTGGTCTCGGCCTGGCTCAATTTCTACGTTCTGGCCCAGACCCAGCCGCAAGCGCGGCGTCTGCTGGCGGTCTATCAGCGCCGTATGGTCAGCAATCTGCGCCATGCGCTGCGCCCGGCGCTCGGCGCGCGTGCCGAGGGCGTGGCGCAATCCATCGCCGTGATGATCGACGGCGCCTATCTGCATGCGGTTCTGGGCCGCGAGGCGCCCGACGCGGGCGCGGCGATTGCCCAGGTCGAGGATTATCTGAAGCTGGCACTGGCCGGCGAGGGGAAGTGAATGAAAGCGCAACCGAAGGCCAGCCATTTCATCGATGGCGCCTATGTCGAGGATACCAACGGCGCCCCGATCGAGGTGGTCTATGCCGCCAGCGGCGAGGTGATCGCGCGGCTGCATGAAGCCACCCCCGCGCTGATCGAGCGGGCGCTGGACAGCGCACGCCGCGCGCAGGGCGAATGGGCGGCGCGCAAACCGGTCGAGCGGGCGCGCATCCTGCAGCGCGCCGCGGCGCTGATCCGCGAGCGCAACCAGGAGCTTTCCGAACTGGAAACGCTGGATACCGGCAAGCCCTTGCAGGAAACGCTGGTCGCCGATGCCACCTCGGGCGCCGATGCGCTGGAATATTTTGCCGGCCTTGCCCCCACCGTCACCGGCGAGACCATCCCCCAGGGGCGCGATTTCGTCTATACGATCCGCGAGGCGCTGGGCGTCTGTGTCGGTATCGGTGCCTGGAACTATCCCACGCAGATCGCCTGCTGGAAAGGCGCCCCGGCGCTGGCATTCGGCAATGCGATGGTGTTCAAACCCTCGGAAGTGACGCCGCTTTGCGCGCTCAAGGTGGCCGAGATCCTGCACGAGGCCGGGCTGCCGGCCGGGCTCTACAACGTGGTGCAGGGGCGCGGCGCGGTGGGTTCGGCGCTGATCACCGATCCGCGGGTGGCCAAGGTCTCGCTCACCGGGTCGGTGCCGACCGGGCGCAAGGTCTATGCCGCCGCCGCCGAGGGGCTGCGCCATGTGACAATGGAACTGGGCGGCAAATCGCCGCTGATCATCTTCGACGATGCCGATATCGAGGATGCGGTGGGCGGCGCGCTGCTGGGCAATTTCTATTCCTCGGGGCAGGTCTGTTCCAACGGCACGCGGGTTTTCGTGCAGCGCGGTATCAAGGAACGCTTCCTTGCGCGGCTGAAGGCCCGCACCGAGGCTATTCTGCTCGGCGATCCGATGGATGAGGCCACCCAGATGGGCCCGCTGGTCAACGAGAGCCAGTTCGACAAGGTGCTGTCCTATATCGAGGCCGGGCGCAACGAGGGGGCGCGGCTGGTCACCGGTGGCGCACGCCTCAACCGCCCCGGTTTCTACCTGCAACCGACGGTGTTCGCCGATGTCACCGACACCATGACCATCGCCCGCGAGGAAATCTTCGGCCCGGTCATGGCGGTGCTGGATTTCGACCATGAGGACGAGGTGATCGCCCGCGCCAATGCCACGGAATTCGGGCTTTCGGCCGGGGTTTTCACCCGCGATCTGGTGCGCGGACACCGGGTTGTCGGGCAGTTGCAGGCCGGTTCGTGCTGGATCAACGCCTATAATCTCGCCCCGGTCGAGGCGCCTTTCGGCGGGGTGAAGATGTCGGGCGTAGGGCGCGAGAATTCGAAGGCCGCGGTCGAGCATTATACGCAGATCAAATCGGTCTATGTCGGCATGGGGCCGGTCGAGGCGCCCTACTGACGCAGCCCGCCGGGAGCGCGGGGTTGATGGCCTGATTGCCGGTGCGCGGGGCGCGCTGCCGGCGTGGTTCGCCGGGCGGGCGGATCTTCCGATGGAGAGCATGATGGAAGCGGATTTCGTGATTGTCGGGGCGGGGTCGGGCGGTTCGGCAGTGGCCTATCGTCTGTCTGAGGCCGGCCATTCGGTGATCGTCATCGAATATGGCGGCAGCGATGCCGGGCCCTTCATCCAGATGCCCGGCGCGCTCAGCTATCCGATGAACATGCGCCGCTACGACTGGGGTTTTCAGACCGAACCCGAGCCGCATCTGAACGGGCGGGTGCTGGCCACGCCGCGCGGCAAGGTGATCGGCGGTTCGTCCTCGATCAACGGTATGGTCTATGTGCGCGGCCATGCCCGCGATTATGACCATTGGGAGGAAATGGGCGCGCAGGGCTGGGCCTATGCCGATGTGCTGCCCTATTTCCGGCGCATGGAAAGCTGGCATGGCAACGGCGATATGGGCGCCGAGGGCGGTGCCAATGGCCACAGCTGGCGCGGCAAGGACGGGCCGTTGCACATTACCCGTGGCAGCCGCGAGAACCCGCTCTTTGACGCCTTCATCCGCTCCGGCGGGCAGGCGGGCTACCCTGTCACGCCTGATTACAACGGCCAGCAGCAGGAGGGCTTCGGGCCGATGGAGGCCACGATCTGGCGCGGGCAGCGCTGGTCGGCGGCCAAGGCCTATCTGCGTCCGGCCTTGCGCAGCAGGCGCTGCACGCTGATCCGGGGGCTGGCCGAAAAGGTGCTGATCCGTGAGGGCCGCGCCGAGGGCGTGCAACTGACTGACGGGCGCCAGATCATGGCACGCCGCGAGGTGGTGCTGGCCGCTTCAAGCATCAACACCCCGAAATTGCTGATGCTTTCCGGCATCGGCCCCGCCGCGCATCTGGCCGAACACGGCATCGAGCTGGTCGCCAACCGGCCCGGCGTCGGCGCCAATCTGCAAGACCATCTGGAGCTTTACCTGCAGTATGCCGCCAGCCAGCCGGTGACGCTCTACAAATACTGGAACCTCTGGGGCAAGGCCTGGGTCGGGGCGCAATGGCTGTTTCTGGGGCGTGGCCCCGGGGCATCGAACCAGTTCGAGGCGGCGGGTTTCATCCGCTCGCGCGCCGGCGAGGAATACCCCGATATCCAGTTCCATTTCCTGCCCATCGCGGTGCGCTATGACGGCAAGGCGGCGGCGGAGGGCCATGGTTTCCAGACCCATGTCGGCCCGATGCGCTCGAAAAGCCGGGGCAGCGTGCGGCTGCGCTCGGCCCGCGCCGAGGAAGCCCCCGAGATCCGCTTCAACTACATGAGCCATCCCGATGACTGGTCCGAATTCCGCGCCTGCATCCGCCTGACGCGCGAGATCATGGCCCAGCCGGCAATGGCGCCCTATCTCAAGCACGAGATCCAGCCCGGCGCCGCGGTGCAAAGCGATGACGAGCTGGACGGGTTCATCCGCGAGCATGTGGAAAGCGCCTATCACCCCTGCGGCACCGCGCGCATGGGCCGTGCCGATGACCGCGACGCGGTGGTCGATCCGCAGGGGCGGGTGATCGGGGTGAGCGGGCTGCGGGTGGCCGACAGCTCGATCTTCCCGCGCATCACCAATGGCAATCTCAATGCGCCCTCGATCATGGTCGGCGAAAAGATCGCCGATCATATTCTTTGCCGCTCGCCCCTGCCGCGTGCCAATGTCGAACCCTGGATCAACCCGGGCTGGCGCGTCGCGCAGCGCTAGGCCTTTCCGCGCGGCTGATCCGGCCTAGGTGACGGCAGATCAGGCAGAAAGGGGCGGCATGAAGGGCAGGAAAACCGGCGAACGGCTGGAGGAGCGCGAGGGCCTGCCCGATGCGCTGCGCTATCTGCTGGCGCGCTATCCGCGCGATCTGTGGCAGGGGCATGGCAATTTCGACGGGCTGACCCGCTTCTGGCTGGAGCGGCACATGATGTTCCGGCAGGTGCTGGGCGAATGGCGGGCCGAGACCCGGCAGTTCCTTGACGGCGGCATCGAGGCGCGGCGCTTCGCCGGGCGCTCGGCGCAGTTGGGCGGCTTTCTGATCAACCAGTTGCACGGCCATCACCAGATCGAGGATGCGCATTATTTCCCCGAACTCTCGCGCGCCGAGCCGCGGCTGGCGGGCGGTTTCGAACTGCTCGATGGTGATCATCATGCGCTGGACGGGCATCTGCACGCGCTGGCCGATGCGACCAATGCGCTCTTGCGCGGGGTTGATGCCCGGGCGAAGGGCACGCGCGCACTGGCCGGGGCGCTGGAGGCGCAGCTTGCCGGTTTCGCACCTTTCCTGGAACGCCATCTGATCGACGAGGAAGAGCTGGTGGTGCCGGTGATCTTGCACCACGCGCTGCGTTTCTGAGCCGGGCCGTTCAAGCTGGGGCGTTCAAATCGGGCGGGGGTGCTTCATCGCATAGGGCAGCAGGCCACGGTGATGGTGGTCGATCTCCAGCGCGGCCTCCAGCGGCGGCACCGAACGCTGATGGCAATCGGGCCGCGCGCAGATGCGACATGAAATGCCGATCGGCTCGAAGGCGCGCGGATGCGACAGATCCATGTCATCGGCATAGGTCAGCGCCTCGGCATGGCGGATCTCGCAGCCCAGACCGATGGCGAAACGCTGCACCGGCGCGCGGAACGAGCCGCCGGGTTTCGACACTTCGCGCGCCAGGCAGAAATAGCGCACGCCATCGGGGGTCTCGGCCAGTTGCCGCAGAAAGCGCCCCGGCGTCTCGAAGGCGCGATGCACATTCCACAGCGGGCAGGCGCCGCCATAGCGGGCAAATTGCAGCCGCGTGGCGGAATGACGCTTGGTGATCGTGCCGGCCTGATCGACGCGTACGAAAAAGAAGGGAATGCCCTTCAGCCCCGGGCGTTGCAGCGTGGACAGCCGATGCGCCACCTGTTCGATGGAGGCGCCGAAACCCTCGGCCAGTTCCTCAAGATCATGCCGGCTTTGCTGCGCGGCGGCGTGGAAGGCCCGATACGGCATCAGCGCAGCGCCGGCGAAATAATTCGCCAAACCGATCTTGGCGATGGCGCGAGCCTCGTCGGTCTGAAAGCGCGCTAGGTCCAGCGTGGCTTCGAGCAACTCGTTCTGGGTCAGCAGCGCGATCTGGTGCAGCAGCTGGAACCGCCGGGTCGGTTTCGACGCTTTGGTTGATAAGGTGATAGTTCTGCGCTGCGGATCGTATTTTCTGACGGTTCCATCATCGGAAAAGTGCAGGCTGATGCCGAGCTTTTCCAACAGCCGCGCCGCCTTGGCATCCAGCCGCTCCCCACCCTGGGCGAAATGTTCGGCGGCGCGGTCCACGGCGTCGATGTAATTGTCGCAGTAGTGGAAGAAATCGCGCACCTCATCCCAGGGCGAGGCACGCAGCATGCGCTCGCCACCACCCAGCGCCTCGTCGAGCGAGGCCAGCCGCTCATGGGTCTGGCGATAGGCATGGTGCAACGCCAGCAATGCCCGCGCCACCCCCGGCGCGTTCGAGGCCACCAGCCGCAGATCGGCCAGGCTGGGCGCGGGGGCGGGAAACACCGGATCGGCCAGCGCCTCGCGCAGATCCGAGACCATGCGCTCGCTGTCGCCGGTCGAAAGCTCGGTGACATCGGTGCCGAATTCGCGGGCCAGTGCCAGCACCACCGCGGTTGAAACCGGGCGGTTGTTGTTTTCCATCTGGTTGAGATAGGGCAGCGAAACCCCCAGCCTTGCGGCGAATTCCTTCTGGGTCAGCTGCAGACGGGTGCGGATCTCGCGCAGTTTTGCGCCGGCATAGAGTTTGGCAACGGGCATGGCGGCTCCGGCTTTGCAATGTGCCGAGTGTAGCTTTGCAAACCGCCGGTGCGCAATCCCCTGCGCGCCGGGCTCTATTGCTGCAACTGCCTTGCGCGGTGCATCACATAGAGGATCGCCACCAGCGAGGCCGTCGCGCTGCCCAGCATGATCAGCACCAGCGGCCAGGCGCCCGAGCCGGGCACCAGCAGCGCCCCGGCCAGCGCCGAAAGTGCCGCGCCGCCACCGATCATGATTGCGCCGCCCAGCCCGGAGGCCGTTCCGGCCAGATGCGGTCGCACCGACAGCATGCCGGCGGTCGCATTGGGCAGCACCATGCCGTTGCCCACCCCGACGAAGGCAAAACAGCCGAAAAACACCATGCCCGAGGCCAGCCCCAGCGCCAGGAGCAACGCCAGCAACGCCAGCCCGCCCAAAGTGACCAGCGTACCGGCCAGGATCATCCGGTTGATCCCCATGCGCACCGAGAACCGCCCCGAGATGAAGTTGCCCGCCGCATAACCCACTGCGGTAAACGCGAAATAGATACCCAGCCACATTGGGCTCAGGCCATAGATCTCGGTGCCGACAAACGGCGCGCCGCCGAGATAGGCAAAGAATACCCCCGAGGCCAGGCTCGAGGCCATCACATAGCCCCAGAAACGTGGCGAGGAAAAAAGCGCCGGATAGTCGCGCATCTGCGTCAGCAAGCTGGCCGGGCGGGTCCGCGCGGTCTCGCCGAGGTCAAAGAAGGTCAGCGCCATGACCAGAATGCCCGCCGCCAGCAGCATGGCGAAATTCGCATGCCAGCCAAAGGCTTCGTCGAGCGCGCCGCCGATGATCGGCCCCAGCATCGGCACGATCGACATGCCCATGGTGATGTAGCCGATCATCGAGGCCGCGCGCGCTTCATCGACCATATCGCGCACGATGGCCCGGCTGAGCGCCATGGCGGTGGCCACCACCGCCTGCGCCATCCGGCAGATCAGGAACACTTCGGCATTGGGGGCCAGAAGCGTGCCCAATGAGGCCAGCACAAAGAGGCCCATCGCGACCAGCAGCACCTTGCGCCGGCCATAACGATCCGAGAGCGGCCCAATGACGATCTGCAATCCGGCGCTGAAGGCCAGATACAGCGAGACCGAAAGCTGCATCAGCGCGTAATCGACCTGAAAATACGCCGCCATATTGGGCAGCGAGGGCAGAAAGACATTCATCGACAGCGCCGAAAGCCCGGCAATCAGGATGAGCGTCGAAACATGTGGGGGGCTGCGGCGATCAAGGAACCGCGAGGGTTGGGCTGTCATAACTTCACAAGCGTATTATCGTGTCCGGGGAATGTCCAGCGGCCATGAGCGCCGGGATGCAAGGGTCAGAAAAGTGAAAGTTGGCGCCCCGGTGGCGCTTCGGCCCGTGCGGCGGTGAGTGCGGCCAGCGTGACGCCGAGAAGCCGAATACCGAGGCGCGGCGGGAACAACGGTGCCAGCAGCGCCTCGGCCCGTGCGCAGAACTCGGCTTCGCTGGTGAAGGGCAGGGTCTGGGTGCGGCTGCGGGTGATCTGGCGGAAATCGGAATACTTGACCTTCAGCACCAGCCGCCGCCCGCCGATCCGCCGCGTCGAAGCCAGTGCCCAGACCCGCGTCGCCAGCCGGGCAACCTGTTGACGCGCATCCTCCAGGTCTATGATATCGTTTGAAAAGGTATCCTCGCACCCGATGGATTTCCGCGCGCGGTCGGGCTGCACGGGGCGGTGGTCGATGCCGCGCGCGATGCCGTGATACCAACTGCCGGCCTTGCCAAAATGCAGCCGCAGAAAGGCCGGATCGCGCGCTTTCAGATCGGCACCGGTATGGATGCCCAGCCGCTCCATACGCGCCGCCGTGGCCGGGCCGATCCCGTGGAACCGCGCCACCGGCAGGGCCTCCACGAAAGCCGCGCCCCGCTCGGGCGGGATCACCGACTGGCCATCGGGTTTGTTGAGGTCGCTGGCGATCTTGGCGAGGAACTTGTTGTAGGAGATCCCGGCCGAGGCGGTGAGGCCGGTCTCCTGTCGGATACGCTCGCGGATCAGCCGGGCAATGGTGCTGGCGGTGGCGATGCCGGGCTTGTTCTCGGTGACATCGAGATAGGCCTCATCCAGCGACAGCGGCTCGATCAGATCGGTGAATTCGGCAAAGATCGCCCGGATCTGGGCCGAGACCGCGCGGTAAACCTCGAACCGCGGCGGCACGAAGATCAGCTCCGGGCATTTGCGCCGCGCGGTGACCGAAGGCATGGCCGAGCGCACCCCGAAGGCGCGCGCCTCATAGCTGGCCGCCGCCACCACGCCGCGCGCCGCCGCGCCGCCGACCGCCACCGGCTTGCCGCGCAGCGCCGGGTTGTCGCGCTGCTCGACCGCGGCGAAGAAGGCATCCATATCGACATGGATGATCTTGCGCAGCGGGGGCGGCGATTGGGGGGCGGAATGGGGTGGCGTTTCGGTCACGGGGCTCGCCTGCTGGGCCTATCGGCGAATGGAACGTAACGGAAACATGCCTTGCGGGCCGGGTTTGTCAAGCCTGCGGCCTGTGCCGGGCGCAAGCCTCAGCCGCGCCGCTTGCGCTTGACGCCGCCGCGCTGGCCGGGGCGCCCGGCGGTGGACCGGCCCTTGGCTTTCACCGCTTCGTCCACGGCTTCCTCGACGGCGGATTGCCGGGCGAGCGGATCATCGGCGATGGCCAGTTCCACCGCTTCCAGCCGCTTGACCTCGTCGCGCAGCCGCGCTGCCTCCTCGAATTCCAGGTTCTCGGCGGCCTTGCGCATTGCGGTGCGCAGCCCTTCCAGATGCGCGGCCAGATTGGCGCCAACCAACGGTTTTTCAACCTGGGCGGTGACGCGCGCCATGTCGGTATCGCCCTGCCAGAGCCCGGCCAGCACATCCTCGACATTCTTCTTCACCGTCGCCGGGGTGATGCCATGGGCCTCGTTATAGGCCATCTGCTTCTCGCGTCGGCGGTTGGTTTCGGCGATGGCGCGCTCCATCGAGCCGGTGATCTTGTCGGCATACATGATCACCCGGCCCTCGGCGTTGCGCGCGGCGCGACCAATGGTCTGGATCAGCGAGGTTTCCGAGCGCAGGAAGCCCTCCTTGTCGGCATCGAGGATCGCCACCAGCCCGCATTCGGGAATATCGAGCCCCTCGCGCAGCAGGTTGATGCCGATCAGCACATCGAATGCCCCCAGCCGCAGATCGCGAAGGATTTCAATGCGTTCAATGGTGTCGATATCGGAATGCATGTAGCGCACCCGCACGCCCTGCTCGTGCAGGTATTCGGTCAGATCCTCGGCCATGCGCTTGGTCAGCACGGTAACCAGCACGCGCAGCCCCTCCTGCGC
>ERZ869909.737-NODE-737-length-33365-cov-5.213771_pt1 | contig 33365 bp, 28 predicted proteins | sample MGYA00520892_ERZ869909 | MGnify/ENA primary metagenome ERZ869909 (study PRJEB32215, sample SAMEA104723947) | bioreactor metagenome | biome: bioreactor; feature: anaerobic bioreactor; material: water | place: China | collected 2015-03-12 ...
TCGCCCGGCTCGGCCGCCTCCTGCCCGCCATTGAGGAAGAAGGTCACATGGGGGTATTTCTCGGTCTCGGCCAGGCGCAACTGGCGAAGCCCGTGGCTCGCCACCCAGCCGCCCAGGGTATTGGTGATGACCCGCTTGGGAAAGGCGGTGTGCATGAAGGCGTTATGGGCCTCGGAATATTCCACCATACCCAGCATCATCGCCCAATCCACCCGATGCCCGGTGTCAAACCCGTGAAACGAGGGGGCGCCGATCGCCGCCAGGATCTCGCGGGCGCGGTCGGCACGGAAGTTGAGACAGAAGAACCCGTCGCCGCCGCGCGCCCCGCCATAGCCGCCGATCACCGTGGGCGCGATGAATTCATCGGTCTCGCCGCGGGCATAGGCGCGGGCCACGGCGGTTTGTGCATCGGGCGCTTCCTCGCCGCGGCCGCGGATCATTGCCGCATAGGCGCGCTCGACCCGTTCCCAGCGCGAATCGCGGTCCATCGCCCAGTAGCGCCCGACCACGCTGGCGATCTTGGCGCCGCGCGGCAGCCAGGCGCAGAGCCCGGCCAGAAACCCATCGGCCGAGGTCGGTGCCACGTCGCGCCCGTCGGTGATGGCATGGATCGCCACCGGCACGCCGGCCTCGACCAGCGCGCGCACCGCCGCTTTCAGATGCGCGATATGGCCATGGACGCCGCCATCCGACACCACCGCCATCAGATGCGCGGTGCCGCCGCTGTCATGCAGCCGGTCGATGAATTCGCACAGCGCGGCATTGCTGGCGAAGCTGCCATCCTCGACGGCCAGATCGATCTGGCCCAGGTCCATCGCCACCACGCGGCCGGCGCCGATATTGGTATGGCCCACTTCCGAATTGCCCATCTGCCCGCGCGGCAAGCCGACATCGGGGCCATGGGTGATCAGCGTCGCATGCGGGTTTTCGGCCATCACCCGGTCGTAATTCGGGGTGCGGGCCAGCGCGATGGCATTGCCGGCCGCTTGCGGGTTGAGCCCCCAGCCATCGAGGATGCAGAGCACAACGGGTCTGGGTGTGGTCATCGGGGCCTCCGCGTCTGCTCTGCTTCGATCTCGCGCCCTGTCTATTGCCTGCGCGCGCGCTGGGCAATGCCGCGGGCGGCCTGCGGCGCTTTGGCGCGCCGCTTCCCGCCGGCAGTTCAGGCGCGGTGATAGGGGCTGCCGGCCAGAATGCCGGCGGCGCGGTAAAGCTGTTCGGCCAGCATCACCCGCACCAGCATATGCGGCCAGACCATGGCACCAAAGGACAGCGCGAAATCGGCGCTGTCGCGAAATTCGGGCTCCAGCCCGTCGGCGCCACCAATGCAGAGCGCCAGATCGCCGAGGCCCTGATCGCGCCAGCGCGCCAGCAGCGCCGCGAAATCAGGCGAGGACAGCATTGCGCCGCGTTCATCCATCACCAGCCGGCGGGCGCCGGCGGGCACGGCGCGGGTCAGAAGCGCGGCCTCGGCGGCCATGCCGCCGCCGCGCTTGTCCTCGACCTCGTGTTCGCTGACCGGGCCCAGCCCCAGCGGGCGGGCGCTGCGATTGAACCGCTTGAGATAATCATCCACCAGCGCCCGTTCCGGGCCGGCCCGGAGCCGCCCCACCGCGCAAAGGTGCAGCCGCATCAGTTGCGGCCGGTGACCGGCTGGCCGCTGCCGCCCTCGGGCGAGGCGCCGCCGGTGGCGATGCCCCACATCTTTTCGAGCTGATAGAACTCGCGCACTTCCGGGCGGAACACATGCACCACCACATCGCCGGTATCGATCAGCACCCAATCGCCGGTTTCCTTGCCCTCGACACGGGCGCTGAGGCGGAAGGATTCCTTGAGCCGGTCAAGCAGCTTTTCGGCGATGGCCCCGACCTGACGCGACGAGCGCCCCGAGCACACGACCATGTGATCGGCAATCGAGGAACGCCCGCGCAGATCGATCCGCACGATGTCCTCGGCCTTGTCATCATCAAGAGATTGCAGGACCAGATCCAGAATGGCGTCGCTTGTGGGCTTCACAGGCGCGGCGTTCGGGGCGGGGGCCGCATTGGCGGCCAGGTCGATATGCGACAGAATACTGTCCTCCTGCATGACGTCGATACTGACAATCTAACATTGCAACGCCCGATTCTCAATCCGCCCCCGGCTGGATCGCGGCCCGGGACGCCGCGGCGGGCGGCGAGCCGCCGAGCGCCAACCGGCAGGGGCGCCAACCGCCATGTCACCCGCGACGCAGCAGATGTGAACGATCCGGGGGGGGGTGGCGCTCAATTCGGTTGCCTGGGCCGTCGATTGGGCGTATCAAACCGGCATGTTCCGGTATTTCGACATGACCGATCACGCGCGCCTGCCGCAGCGCTTCAGCCGCGAGAACCGCTCGGTTCTGGCGCGACTTCGCTGATCCGCGCCATGTCCCCGGCGTGCCCGTTGCGGCGCGCCCAGTCTCGCTACATCTCCCGCAGTGAAGAGAAAGAGCCATGACCGCTCCGAAAACACTCTATGACAAGATCTGGGATGCCCATCTGGTCGATCAGGCCGAAGATGGCACCTGCCTCATCTATATCGACCGCCATCTGGTGCATGAGGTCACCAGCCCGCAGGCCTTCGAGGGGCTGCGCATGGCCGGCCGCAAGGTCCGTGCGCCCGAACGCACCATCGCGGTGCCCGATCACAACGTGCCCACCACCCTGGGCCGCGAGAACCCGGACCAGATGCCCGAGGAAAGCCGCATCCAGGTGGCCGCGCTCGACAAGAACGCCCGCGATTTCGGCATCCACTACTACCCGGTAACCGATATCCGCCAGGGCATCGTGCATATCGTCGGCCCTGAACAGGGCTGGACCCTGCCCGGCATGACCGTGGTTTGCGGCGACAGCCACACCGCCACGCATGGGGCCTTCGGGGCACTGGCGCATGGGATCGGCACCTCCGAGGTGGAGCATGTTCTGGCCACCCAGACGCTGATCCAGAAGAAATCGAAGAACATGAAGGTCGAGATCACCGGCAAGCTGCGCCCGGGGGTTACCGCCAAGGACATCACCCTGGCGGTGATCGGCAAGACCGGCACGGCGGGCGGCACCGGTTATGTGATCGAATATTGCGGCGAGGCGATCCGCGATCTGTCGATGGAAGGCCGCATGACGGTCTGCAACATGGCCATCGAGGGCGGCGCCCGCGCCGGTCTGATCGCGCCCGATGAAAAGACCTTCGAATATTGCAAGGGCCGCCCGCATGCGCCCAAGGGCGCCGCCTGGGAGGCCGCACTGGCCTGGTGGAAGACGCTCTATACCGACGAGGGCGCGCATTTCGACAAGGTGGTGACGATCCGTGGCGAGGATATCGAGCCGGTGGTGACCTGGGGCACCTCGCCCGAGGATGTGCTGCCGATCACCGCCGAAGTGCCGCATGCCGAAAGCTTCAGCGGCGGCAAGGTCGGCGCGGCGCAGCGCTCGCTGGAATACATGGGCCTGACCCCGGGGATGAAGCTGACCGACATCAAGATCGACGCGGTGTTCATCGGTTCGTGCACCAACGGCCGGATCGAGGATCTGCGCGCCGCTGCCGAGGTGCTGCGCGGGCGCAAGGTGGCGCCGGGTGTGCGTGCCATGGTGGTGCCGGGTTCAGGCCTGGTGCGTGCCCAGGCCGAGGAAGAAGGGCTGGCGCAGGTGTTCATCGATGCCGGTTTCGAATGGCGCATGGCCGGCTGCTCGATGTGCCTGGCGATGAACCCCGATCAGCTTGCCCCGGAAGAGCGCTGCGCCTCGACCTCGAACCGCAATTTCGAGGGGCGGCAGGGCTACAAGGGCCGCACGCATCTGATGAGCCCCGCCATGGCCGCCGCCGCAGCCGTGACCGGGCATCTGACCGATGTGCGCGAACTCTCCGGCGCGACGGTGTAAGGAGCAGGAATCATGGACAAATTCACCACCCTGACCGGCATCGCCGCCCCCATGCCGCTGGTCAATATCGACACCGACATGATCATCCCCAAGCAGTTCCTGAAGACCATTCAGCGTTCCGGCCTGGGCAAGAACCTGTTCGACGAGATGCGCTTTGACCGCGAGGGCAACGAGATCGCCGATTTCGTGCTCAACCAGCCGGCCTGGCGCGAGGCGCAGATCCTCGTGGCCGGCGATAATTTCGGCTGCGGCTCGTCGCGCGAACATGCGCCCTGGGCGCTGCTGGATTTCGGCATCCGCTGCGTGATCTCCACCAGCTTCGCCGATATCTTCTACAACAACTGCTTCAAGAACGGCATCCTGCCGATCGTGCTGCCGCAGGAACAGGTCGATCACCTGATGGACGATGCCCGCAAGGGTGCCAATGCGCGGCTGACCGTGGATCTCGAAAACCAGACCGTCACCGCCGCCGATGGCACGCAGTATGGCTTCGAGATCGACCCGTTCAAGAAGCACTGCCTGCTCAACGGGCTCGATGACATCGGTCTGACGCTGGAGAAAGTATCGTCAATTGATACTTTCGAGGCCCGGGCCAAGACCCAGTATCCTTGGGTCTGAGGCGTCATTGCCTACAAGATATGGGGCACCCCTGCGGGGGTGCCTTATTTTTTCCGCAAAGTTGATGCAAACCGGCGACACTTTCACCTCGAAAATGCGCCAGTGATTTCCGAGACTTCCTTGCACGGTTGCGGGATTCGTCGGAAATGGGCAGAATTGTGGCAAAACTAAGGCAGCTGGCCTGGCGGGGGTTCCGCCAGGTTGGGGGCCAGGGCATGTCCACCGGCTCGACCCGCCCGGTGCGGCAGGCGAGCATGGGTGAGCCAAAGGTGAAGTCGCATATCCCCGGTGCCGCATTGCGCGCCCTCCTCGTTGCGCTGCTGGTGATCCTGCCGGCGGTGATGCTGCCCGGCATCCCGCCCGAGACCGCGCAGGCGATGCTCCTGTTGGCGCTGTTCGCTGGCGGGCTGATCTTTGCCGAATATGCCTCGGCCTATCCCGGGCTGATCGAATTTCGTTTCGCCGCCCCCTTCAATCGCACGCGCTTCTTGCTGCTGGCGCTGATGGCGGTGCTGCTGGCGCTGCTGCTGCGCCAGACCGGCGATGCCGGCGCGATGCCCGGCCTGGTGCAGACCCTGGCGCTAAGCTGCGCGCAACTGCTTGATTTCGCTTTCAGCCCGGTTTCGCTGCTGGCGCAGGCGCTGCCGCAAACCCTGCCCGAGGCGCATCTGGATCTGGTGCGTCAGGGCGCGGCGCTGGCGCTGGTGCTGGGGCTGACAACGCTTCTGGGTTTCGTGGTGGCGATCCGGCTCAATGTCTGGCCGATGGGGCATGGCCCGTTCAATGTCTGGATCAACCTGCCGACCTTCGATCCGACCGCCGGCAGCGACGTGGTGTTGCGTCTGCAACGCCATGCGCGCATAAATATTGCCCTGGGGGCGGTGGCGCCCTTCCTGTTCCCGCTGCTGGTCAAGGCATCGGGGGTGCTGGTGCAACCGCTGACCCTTGAGACGCCGATGGGCTTTGTCTGGGGCATCGTATTGTGGGCCTTCCTGCCGGTCAGCATGGTCATGCGCGGGGTTGCCATGATCCGCGTGGCGCGCATGATCCGCGCCAACCGCCGTCGTTTCGCCGACAGCGAGGGCAATGCCTTCGCCACCGCCTGATATGCCGCCTGACACGCCATCTGGCGGGTGCAGGGCGGCAGCTCCGGCGTGGCGTTCTCGTCCTTCTGATCCTGCTCTGGCCCTTCGCCACGCTTTCCGACACGCTGCGGCTGGCGGTGTTTCACTCCGGGCTGGGCCGTGACGGGCCGGGGCTTTTGCTGCGCGATATCCAGCGCCGCGAGGCCGATGTGCTGGCGGTGCGTGACCTGATCATCGAGGCCCGCCCCGATGTGCTGCTCCTGCTGCGTTTCGATTGGGACCATGACGGGCTGGCGCTGGCGGCCTTTGCCGATCTGCTCGCCGAGGCCGGCCATGCCCTGCCGCATCATTTTGCGCCGCGCCCCAATACCGGCTGGGCCACCGGGCTCGATATGGACGGCGACGGGCGCACCGGCACGCCCGACGATGCCCAGGGCTGGGGGCGTTTCGCCGGGGCGGGCGGTATGGCGCTGATGTCCCGGCTGCCGATCGAGGCCGGGCTGGCGCAGGATCATTCAGGCTTTCTGTGGCGCGATCTGCCCGGCGCGCTGATCCCCATGCGCGATGGCGTGCCCTACCCCTCGGAAGCGGTCTTCGCGCTGCAGCGGCTTTCCAGCACCGGGCATTGGCAGGTGCCGCTGCGCATGGCTGATGGCGGGCTTTTGCACGTTCTGGCCTGGCATGCCGGCCCGCCGGCCTTTGGCGGGCCGATGCAGCGTAACCGGCGGCGCAACCATGATGAAACCGCCTTCTGGACGCTGCTGCTTGATGGCGCGCTGCCCTTCGCCCCGCCGCCGGCGCCCTTCGTGCTGATGGGCAACAGCAATCTCGATCCGGACGAGGGTGATGGCATCCATGAAGCGATGAAGGCGCTGCTGGTTCATCCGGCGCTGCAAGACCCCCGCCCCCTTGAGCCGCATCCCGAAACCGGCGCGCCCAGCCCGGCGACCGCGCATTGGCCGCGCGGCCCAGGGGCGCTCAGGGTCAGCTATATCCTGCCCGATGCCGGGCAGGAGTCACGCGCTTCCGGGCTGATCTGGCCCGAGAGCGGCAGCCACGCGCTGCTCTGGCTGGATCTGGCGCTGCCGTGAGGGCGTTCAGTTGCCGATCCCGGCATGGCGCAGGGCGGCGTCGATGGCCGCGCGCGTGGGCGCCGTCACCGGCAGGAGCGGCAGGCGCACCTCGTCAGCGCAGCGGCCCAGCCGTGAGAGCGCGTATTTCGCCCCGGCCAGCCCCGGCTCCAGAAAGATCGCGGTGTGCAGCGGCATCAGCCGGTCCTGATATTCCAGCGCGCGGGCATAATCGCCGGCCAGCGTGGCTTCCTGGAACTCGGCGCAGAGCCGCGGCGCCACATTCGCCGTCACCGAGATGCAGCCCACCCCGCCATGCGCATTGAAGCCGAGCGCCGTGGCATCCTCGCCCGAAAGCTGGATGAAATCGGCGCCGCAGCTCTCGCGCTGCATCGAGACCCGCTCGATCTTGCCGGTGGCATCCTTGACGCCGATGATACGCGGCAGGCGGGCCAGCTCGCCCATGGTTTCGGGGGACATGTCCACCACCGACCGGCCGGGGATGTTATAGATGATGATCGGCAGGTCGCAGGCATCGTGCAGGGCGCGGAAATGCGCGATCAGCCCGGCCTGGGTCGGTTTGTTGTAATAGGGCGTGACCACCAGCGCCGCATCGGCGCCCACCGATTGCGCATGGCGCAGGAAGCGGATCGCCTCGACGGTATTGTTCGAACCCGCGCCCGCGATTACCGGCACGCGACCGGCCGCGGCCTTGACCACCGCCTCGATCACCTGCTCGTGCTCCTCATGGGTCAGGGTCGGGCTTTCGCCGGTCGTGCCCACCGGCACCAGCCCGTGGCTGCCCTCGGCGATCTGCCAGTCCACCAGTTCCTTGAGCGCCTTGAAATCCACCGATCCATCGCGGAAGGGGGTGACAAGCGCGGGAAGCGACCCTCGGAACATGACTGAAGACTCCATGGTGGCGGTGCGGGTATCGGCGACCCGCCGCGCGTCTGACCGGTTTGTGTGTTGCGCGCGCGACTTTGGCGGATAGACTCCTGCGCGAGCCTTTTCAAGTCGGAACCATGCGCGTCCCCTCCCTGCCCAGCCTCGCCGCCCTCTGCCTCTTGCCCGCCGGCCTTCTGTTGTCGGCGCTGCCGGCCATGGCGCAGCAATCCGCCCCGCCGCCGCGCGCTGCCGGAGCGATCGGCGCGCTGGCCACCGCGCTGGAAGGCGGTGATGCGGCACAGATCGCGCGGCTGCGTGCGCTCGCCGGGTCGGTCGGCAGCCAGATCGCCCAGTGGCAATTCCTGCGCGACGGTGGCAGCCGCGATCTGGCCGATTATGCCGCCTTTCTGGCCGCCCATCCGCATTGGCCGCAAGCCGATGCGCTGCGCCGTCAGGCCGAGGGGTTGATGGACCGGGCGCCCGCGGCGGCGGTGCTGGAATGGTTCGCGGGTCAGGAGCCGCTGACCACCGCCGGCGCCATGGCGCTGTTTGCCGCCCTTGAGGGGCGCGGCGATGCCGCTGGTGCTACGGCGCTGGCCCGGCGGCTGTGGCTGGAACATACGCTGAGCGAGGCGCAGGAGGCGCGGCTGCTGTCCAGCCAGGGCGCGGCGCTGCGCGAGCTGCATGCCCGGCGGCTCGATGAAATGCTCTGGCGCGGGGCGGCGCAGAATGCCACGCGCATGTTGCCCCGCGTATCCGAGGGGCAGGCGGCGCTGGCGCGCGCCCGACTGGCGCTTCAGGCGCGCGCGGATGGGGTGAATGCGCTGATCAATGCGGTGCCCGCCGCGCTGGCCGGGGATGCCGGGCTGGCCCATGACCGTTTCCAGTGGCGCCTGCATCGCGGACTTTTCGACGAGGCCGCAGCCCTGATGCTGGAACGTTCGCGCCTGCAGGACGGGCTGGGCCGCCCAGAGGCCTGGGCCGCCGGGCGCCAGCGGCTGGTGCGCCGCGCGCTGGGCGAGGGCAATCACCGTCTGGCCTATGATCTGGCCGCCAGCCACGGGCTGGAGGATGGCGTGCAACTGGCCGATCTGGAATGGCTGGCCGGGTTCACCGCACTGCGCCACCTCAACGATCCGCAGGCGGCGCTGCGCCATTTCACCGCGATCCGGGTGCGGGTATCGAGCCCGATCAGCCTGGGCCGCGCCGGTTATTGGGAGGGGCGCGCCTATGAGGCTTTGGGCCAGGCCGGCAATGCCGCCGCCGCCTTCGCTTTCGGCGCCGAGCATCAGACCGCCTATTACGGGCAACTGGCCGCCGAACGCGCCGGCCTGCCGCTCGACCCGGCGCTGTTGAACCCGCCCAGCTATCCCGATTGGCGCCAGACCAGCCTTGCCGGTTCCGATCTGCTGGCGGCGGCGCTGATGCTGCATGATGCCGGGCAATGGCATGAGGCGCGCCGCTTCGTGCTGCATCTGACCCGCCAGTTGCAGACCGAGGCCGAACTGGGCGCGCTGGCCGATCTGTGGCTGGCGCGTGGCGAGCCCAATTTCGCCGTCAATATCGCCAAGATCGCCGTGCAGGATGGCATCGTGCTGCCGCGCGCCTATTTCCCGCTCACCGGCCTGGAGGCGCTGCCCTTGCCGGCGCCGTCCGATCTGGTGATGGCGATTGCCCGGCGCGAGAGCGAGTTCGACCCGGCGGTGATCAGCCATGCCGATGCGCGCGGGCTGATGCAGGTGCTGCCGGGCACCGGGGCGCTGGTGGCGCGGCGGCTGGGGCTGGAGTTCGAGCCTTCGATGCTGACCGGCGATCCGGCCATGAATGCGCTGCTGGGCGCTGCCTATCTCGATGAGCTGTCACGCGAGTTTGGCGGCGCGCTGGTGCTGGTGGCGGCAGGCTACAATGCCGGGCCGGGCCGTCCGCGCCGCTGGATCACCGAACTGGGCGATCCGCGCGATCCGGCCATCGACCCGGTGGATTGGGTGGAATCGATCCCCTTCGCCGAAACCCGCAACTATGTCATGCGGGTGCTGGAATCGCTGGTCATCTACCGTGCGCTGCTGGCGGGCGAGCCGGGGCCGATCCAGCTCAGCGCGCTGCTGCGGGGACGCTGACGGGCGTTTGCGGCGGATGCGTGCGGCGGGTGCTTGCGGCGGGCGGGGCCTTCTGCAAGGGTGCGGCCCGCAAGGGTCAGCTATTCGGGGGCATCATGGCGGCGTTCTTGATCATCGGCGGCGGCATCGCCGGGCTTTCGGCCGGCGCGCGGCTGGCGCGTCTGGGCAAGGTGCTGCTGCTCGAAGGCGAGGAAACGCTGGGCTATCATGCCTCGGGCCGTTCGGCGGCGCTCTACGAGGCCGACTACGGCGCGCCGGCCACCGTGGCTTTGGCGCAGGCCAGCGAAGCGGAACTGGCGCAACTGGGCGTGTTGTCGCCGCGCGGGGTGATGGTGGTGGCGCAGGCGCACGAGGCCGCCGAGTTCCAGCGGGACTGTGCCGATCTGCGCCTGACCCCGATCACGCCCGCGGAAGCCCGCGCCATGGTGCCGATCCTCAATCCCGAGCGGCTGGCCTTCGCCGGCCATACCTCGACCGCGCAGAATATCGACACCGACCTCTTGATGCAGAGCTACGCGCGGCAATTGCGTGCCCATGGTGGCGAGATCCGCACCAGGGCGCGGGTGGTCTCCATCACGCGCGAGGCCGGGGGCTGGCAGGTCACGCTTGCTGACGGCACGGTGCTGGGTGGCGAGCGGCTGGTCAATGCCGCCGGCGCCTGGGCCGATGAGGTGGCGCGCATGGCCGGTATCCCGGCGCTGGGCATCACGCCGCATCGGCGCTCCATCGCGCAGATCCCGGCGCCTGGCGGGCACGAGGTGAACGGCTGGCCGATGGTTTTTGGCGCCGGCGAGACCTGGTATGCCAAGCCCGAGGCCGGCAAGCTGCTCATCTCGCCCGCCGAGGAAGACCCGACCGAGCCGCATGATGCCTGGGCCGATGACATGGTGCTGGCCGAGGGGTTGGCGCGCTATGAGGAAATGGTCACCGAACCGGTGACCCGGGTGGAGACCTCCTGGGCCGGGCTGCGCAGCTTCTCTCCCGACCGCGCCCCGGTGCTGGGCGCCGATCCGCTGGAACCCTCGTTCCTGTGGTGCGCGGGGCAGGGCGGGCAGGGGTTTCTGTCCGCCCCCGGTGCCGCGCGGGTGATGGAAGAGGCCGCTGGCGGTGCGCCTTCAGGCTTCGATGCGGCGATTCTGGCGGCCCTGAGCCCGGCGCGGTTTCGCTGAACCAGCCGGGCCAGACGCCGGAACCGGCTTGATCCAGGTCAAGGCCCGGCGAGTGGCAGCATGCGATGACTTTCCTCATATTCGTCAAGAGGAATGTCATGGATTACGCCGCCTATATTCACCTGACCCGCGAGCGCAGCCGCGCGCTGGCCAAGACCATCCCCGATGCCATGAAAGGGTTCGGCACGCTGTCGCGCGCGGTCAAGGACGGCGGCACTTTGGGGCTGAAGGAGAAGGAATTCGTCGCGCTCGGCATCGCCGTGGCGGTGCGCTGCGAGGCCTGCATCGCCTTTCACGTCGAGGCGCTGATCAAGGCCGGCGCCAGCCGCGAGGAATTGGGCGATGTGCTGGCGATGTGCATCCAGATGGGTGGCGGCCCGGCGGTGATGTATGCCGGCAAGGCGCTCGATTGCTGGGATCAGCTGACCGGCTGAGCCGGCAGCGCCGGGTCGAGCCGCGCCGCGGCCAGGGCGCTGATCGCGAGCATCAGCGCCGCCAGCGCCAGACAGAGCGCCACCCCGCCCAGCTGATAGCCCAGCCCCGAAAGCAGCGTGCCCAGCAGCCGGCCGGCGGCATTGGCCATGTAGTAGAAGCCCACATCCATCGTCACCCGCTGCTGCTGCGCGAAGGCAAGGATCAGCCAGGAATGCAGCGCCGAATTGATGGCGAAAAGCGCCGCGAAACCCAGAAGCCCCACCACCAGCAACGCCGTCAGCCAGGGCGCCGGCGCGCCGGCCAGCCAGACCGCCAGCGCCAGCCCCGCCGGCAGCGGTACCAGCGCCAGCGCCCAGCCCCGGGCGCTCGATACCAGCTCTGACGGCGAACGGCTTTGGGCGCGCAGCAGGCGCGGCGCGCTGGCCTGCACCGCGCCATAGAAGATGATCCACAGCGCCATGAAGGTGCCGATCATGAAAAAGGCGGCGCGGTTGCCCTCGGCCGTGCCATCCGACAGAACGGCATAGAAATAGACCGGGATGCCGACCACGAACCAGGCATCGCGCGCCCCGAACAAAAAGACCCGCGCCAGCGACAGGATGTTGATGTTGCGCTGGCGCGAGAAGACCTCGGAAAAGCGCGCGCCCTTGCGCCCGGCGGGCAGGCCCGGCGGCATGCGCCACAGGAGCGCGGCCAGAATTACCGCCAGCACCGCCGCCATGGCCAGCACCGCCGCGTTGAACCCCGCCGTGGCCAGCAGCGCCGCGCCCAGCAGGAAACCCAGCCCCTTGATGGCGTTCTTCGATCCCGTCAGCGCCGCCACCCAGCGAAAGAGCCCGTCGCCCTCGGCCGGGGCCAGCAGCTTGACGGCGCTTTTCGAGGCCATCTTGGCCAGATCCTTGGCCACGCCCGAAAGCCCCTGCACCGCCATCACATAGATCACCGAGGCACCGATGGCCCAGGCTGGGTCAAGCAGTGCCAGCGCCAGCAGCGCGACGATCTGCAACATCAGCCCGGCATAAAGCGTGCGCGTCAGCCCGAAGCGCGCCGCGATCCAGCCCGCCGAAAGGTTGGTGACGATCCCGGCGCATTCATAAAGCAGGAACAGGAAGGCCAGCTGTACCGGCGAGAAGCCGAGGATGTGGAAATGCAGCAGCACCAGCATGCGCAAGGCACCATCGCTGAGCATGAAAGCCCAATAGGCCGCCGTCACCGCGACATAGGCCGCCAGACCCTCCGGCCGGGAGGTCATGCCGCGCCCGCCATCAGCGCCACATCGACCAGCCGGTGGGCATAGCCCATCTCGTTGTCATACCAGGCATAGAGTTTGACCTGCGTGCCGGCGATAACCATAGTTGATGGCGCGTCGATGATCGCCGAGCGGGTGTCGTTGGTGAAATCCGACGAGACCAGCGGGCGTTCCTCATAGCCCAGAATGCCCTTGAGCGGCCCTTCGGCGGCGGCTTTGAACAGCGCGTTGACCTCCTCGGCGGTGGTGTCGCGTGCCATCTCGAAGACGCAATCGGTCAGCGAGGCATTGAGCAGCGGCACCCGCACCGCATGGCCGTTCAGCCGACCCTTCAGTTCGGGATAGATCAGCGCGATGGCGGTGGCCGAGCCGGTGGTGGTGGGGATCAGATTGGTCAGCGCCGAGCGCGCGCGGCGCAGATCCTTGGCCGGGCGATCGACGATGGTCTGGGTATTGGTGACATCATGGATGGTGGTGATCGAGCCATGGCGAATGCCGATGGCCTCGTGCAGCACCTTGACCACCGGCGCCAGACAATTGGTGGTGCAGCTCGCGGCGGTGACGATGCGGTGGCGCGCTGGATCGAAGGTGGCATGGTTGACGCCATAGACGATATTGGCCGCCTCATCCTCCTTGACCGGGGCGGAAACCACCACCCGCTTGACCCCGGCATCGAAATAGGGTTGCAGCCGCTTGGCGGTCTTGAAGGCGCCGGTGCAATCGATCACCACATCGACGCCGGCCAGCGGCAGATCCTCGATCCGGCGGGCATTCGTGACCGGCAGGCGGGTGCCGTCGATGCTGATGCTCGCGGCGTCATGGGCGAAGCGCGCCGGCCAGCGACCATGAACGCTGTCGAATTCCAGCAGATGCGCATGCATTTCCGGATCGCCGGTGGCGTCATTGACAAAGGCGATGCGCGCGCCGCGTTCCAGAAGCGGGCGCAGGGCAAGCTTGCCCATGCGGCCAAGACCGTTGATGGCATAGGTGGTCATGTCGGAGCCTTCAGTGAGATACGGTGGGAAGGGTGGCGATGTCATCGAGCGCCGCTTGCAGTTCCGGGCGCGGCAGATCGGCGGGCAGGGCGGTGAAGGCCGCGATACGGGTCTTGAGCTGCGCATAGCTTTGCGCGAAGGCCTGCGGGCTGGCCTCGATCGCGGGGTCGGGTACCGCCCAATGGGCATGCAGCGGCCGGTTGGGCCAGGCGCCGAGATCGGCATTGGCGGCGCGGTCGCAGACCGAGATCACGAAATCCATCGGCGGGGCGTCATCGGTGCGGAATGTGCTGGCGGGTTTCGACCACAGGCAGCCGGTATCCAGCCCCTCGGCGTTCAGGAGCGCCAGCGCGCCGGGATGCGGCGCACCACGCGCCTCGGTCCCGGCCGAGAACACCTCGAACCGCTCGCCGGCCTGTGCGCGCAGCAGCGCCTCGGCCATCAGCGAGCGCGCGGAATTGCCGGAACACAGGAACAGCACATTGCGAATGGTGCCCGGCGCGCGGCCGGGTGCGGGGGGCTGGGTGCGGGCGCGGCAGCAATCATCCAGCAAAAAGCCGATCAGCGACTGGGTTTCATCCATGCCCGGCGCATAGAGCAGCGAGGTGCCGCGCCGTTCCTGGGTGATCAGCCCGGCATCGAGCAGCGCCGACAGATAGGCCGAGAGCGTGCTGGGTTTCAGCGCCAGAATGGTGGCGATCTCGCCGGCCGGCAGGCGGTCGGGGTAGCGGCGCATCAGCAGCCTGAACAGCGCCAGTCGCTGTGGATGGGCCAGGGCGGCAAGCTGGGCGATTTCTTTTTCCATATTTCGAGAAATACAGAAATTAGTATTGATTCGCAATCGTGCAGATGTCCGGCCATGGCCAGGATTGCCTGAACCAGATTGCCTGAGCCTGCCACCGTGCTAGCATCGACGCCAAGGCCCGGCTGGCTGCCGGGGCAACCAGAAAGAGGGAGGCCTTGATGAACCGCACCGCGACCCGCCGCATCGGCAGCGCCGAAGTAAGCATTCTGACCGACGGCACCTTTGCCTTCACGCCCGATCTTTTCCCCGGCACTGACGCCGCGCATATCGAGGGGCTGCTGAAAGCCGCCGGCAGCGCCGAGATTGCCACCAATTTCAACGCCGTGCTGGTGCGCAACGGTGGCCGGGTGGTGCTGCTGGATGCCGGGCCGCGCGATCTGTTCGGGCCGAGCTGCGGGTTTCTGCCGCAGGCGCTGGCCGAGGTGGGCGCCGAGCCGGCGCAGGTGGATACGCTGTTCGCCACGCATCTGCACCCCGATCATATCGCCGGCATGATCACCAGCGAGGGCGCGGCGACCTTCCCCAATGCCGAACTCTGTCTGTCGCAGGCCGAACATGCCTTCTGGAGCGATGAGAGCAACACCAGGGATGCCCCGGGCCCGATGGCTGACTGGGCGGCGCTGGCGCGCGCGGTGCTGGCAGCCTATGGCGACCGGCTGCGTCTGCTGAACGAGGGTGACGAGATCGCCCCCGGGCTGAGCGCCTTTGCCCTGCCCGGCCATACCCCGGGCCATAGCGGCTGGCGGCTTGATGCCGGCGGGGCGCAATTGCTGCATGTCGGCGATATCGTGCATGCGCCGGCGGTGCAGGTGGCCGACCCCGAGGTGGCGATTGCCTTCGACATGGATATGGACACCGCCCGCGCCACCCGCAAACGGCTGCTCGATGAACTGGCCAGCGACGGCGCGCTGTTCACCGGCGGGCATTTCCTGCATCCGGCCTTTCACCGCGTCGAACGGGCGGGCAGCGGCTTCCGGCTGCTTGCGCCTTGAAACAAGGCGGGCCGGGGGATCGCCCCGGCCCGCGCATCGCTCAAATGAACCGGCTCAGTGCCGCGCGGCCAGATAGCGCTCGATGAAGGCGCCGCTATAGGGCACGGCTTTCTCGGTGAAGGCCTCGATGCTTTCCAGCACCCGCGCGGCATCGGCGCTGGCGGCGCGCTGCTCCTCGCGCACCTCGTCCCAGGCGGTGCGCATCGCGGCAACCACATCATCGGGGAAGGCCAGGAATTCGACGCCACCCTCGGCTAGCGCGGCCATGGCGGTGACGTTGAAATAGTCGAACTGGGCGTTGGTCTCCATGGCGGTCTGCATGGCGGCGGCCTCGCAGATCGCCTGCAGATCGGCCGGCAGTTCGGCCCAGGCATCCTGATTGAACACCACCGCCAGCGCGGCCGAGGGCTCGGCATAGGCCGGCGTGTAGCACAGGTTGGTGATGCGCTGCAGGCCGAAGGCCTGATCGAGCATCGGGCCCACCCATTCGGCGGCATCGAGCGCGCCCGATTGCAGTGCCTGGAAGATCTCGGTGGCGGGCATCAGCACCGCATTGACGCCAAGCTTGCGCATCATCTCGCCGCCCAGACCGGCGATGCGCATGTTCAGCCCCTGAAGATCGGCGAGGCTTTCGATGCGGTTCTTGAACCAGCCGCCGGCCTGCACGCCCGAATTGCCGGAATAGATCGGCTTGAGGTTGCGCTCGGCATAGATGTCTTCCCAGATCTCCTGCCCGCCACCCCAGCGCAGCCAGGCCTGATGCTCCCAGACGGTCATGCCGAAGGGCACGCCGGTATACCAGTGCAGCGCCGCGGATTTCGAGGCCGCGTAATAGGGGGTGTTGTGGCCGATGGGCACATTGCCCTGCTGCACCGCGTCTTCCACGGTGAAGGGCGGCACCAGCTCGCCGGCGCCATAGACGGTCAGCACCATGCGCCCGTCCGACATCTTTTCCACCAGTTCGGCATAGCGCGTGACATTGGTGCCCACGCCGGGTGCGGCCTTGGGGAAGGCCGAGGGCATGTTCCATTCGATACGGCCCTGCGCCACGGCGGGGGCGGCGAGCGTGGCGGCGGTCAGGCCGGCGCCCGAGGCCAGGAAGGTTCTGCGTTTCATCGGTGGTTCCTCCGTAAGTTGGGGTTTGGTTCTCAGTTCAGCCGAAGATCCGGGTGGGCAGCCAGGTGGCCAGCGCCGGGAAGCTCATCAGAAGCGCCAGCGCCAGCAGCTGGATCAGCACGAAGGGCAACACCCCGCGATAGACATCCAAGGTGCCGATGGCAGGTGGCGCGACGGAGCGGAAATAGAACAGTGCAAAGCCGAAGGGCGGGGTCAGGAAGCTGGTTTGCAGGTTCATGGCCAGCAGCACCGCGAACCAGACCGGCGAGATGTCGCTTCCCAGCACCGCCGGGCCCAGCAGCGGCACCACGATATAGATGATCTCCACCGCCTCAAGGATGAAGCCCAGCAGGAAGACCACACCCATCACCAGCAAAAGCGCGCCCCAGTCGCCGCCCGGCAGCGCCGCCATCAGCGCATTCACCGTGCGGTCGCCGCCGAAGCCGCGAAAGACCAGCGCCAGCATCGAGGCGGCGATGACGATGCCGAACACCATGCCCGAGATGCGGATGGTTTCCACCAGCGCGCCCTGCAAGAGGGTACCGCGCCAGAGCCGCGCGCCGGCGGTGACCACCCCCAGCGCGATCAGCACCGCCGCCAGCAGCGCCAGCGCCCCGGCGGGCGTGTCGATCGCCGCGCGGCCATAGCCCGCCATGCGCAGCATCACCAGCGCAAAGGCCGCCAGCCCCGCCGCGGCGATGATCAGCCGTTCGCGCCGCGCCCGCGTGGTGGCGAAGGCTGCCATCAGCAGCGCGCCGATAGCGCCCAGCCCGGCGGCCTCGGTCGCGGTGGCGATGCCGCCCAGAATCGAGCCCAGCACCGCCAGAATGAGCAACAGCGGCGGCAGGAAGGTAAAGAGCACCTCGCCCATCGGCACGGCCTCGCCACGGGCACGGATGGTGCCGCGCGCCGGGCGCAGGGTGAACAGCAGCCACAGCGCATAAAGCCCCACCAGCATCAGCCCCGGCACCATCGCCCCGGCAAAGAGATCGGCCACCGAGACCGGCTGCGGCGCGAAATTGCCGGCGCGCTGCTGCGCCTCCAGATAGGTATGGCCGATCTGATCGCCGAGCAGCACCAGCAGGATCGACGGTGGAATGATCTGCCCCAGCGTGCCCGAGGCGCAGATCAGCCCGCTGGCCTGATGTTTCGCCACCCCGGCATCGAGCATCGGCTTCAGGCTGATCAACACCAGCATCACCACCGTTGCGCCGATGATCCCGGTCGAGGCGGCGATCATCGCGCTGAAGGCCAGCACCGACAGCGCCATGCCGCGCGGGCTGCCGCCCAGCATGCGCGCCAGGATGCGCAGCATGCGCTCGGCCAGTTGCGAGCGCTCCAGCAGCACCCCCATCAGCACGAAAAGCGGCACCGCCATCAAGAGCGTATTGGTCATCACCCCCCAGACCCGGGCCGGGAAGAAATTGAGGAAGTTGAGGTTGAAGAGGTCGAATTGCGCGGCAATCACCGCCGTCACCAGCGGCACGCCGGCAATCGCCAGCATCGCCGGAATGCCACTGAGGATGCCGGCGAAAAGCGCCGCGAACATCGCCAGAAGGATCATCTCCTGCGGGCTCATGCGACGGGTTCCGCGCGCGCCGGCGGGTCGATGACGGCGGCCAGCCCCTGTATGATCATCAGCCCCGCCGCCAGCGGCAGCACCGCCTTGACCAGATAGAGCCCGCCCAGCCCGCCGGGCGTCACCGAGCCTTCGCGGATGCGCCAGCTATAGGCCAGATCGGCCCAGCCGGCCCAGATGATCAGCCAGAACAGCGGGATCAGGAACAGCACCAGCGCCACCGCATCGGCGCCGCGCAGATAGGCCGGCGGCAGGCGTTCGGATAGCACCTCGACGCGGACATGCCCGCCGCGCGCCAGGCAGACCGGCAGCGAGGTGATCAGGAAGACCGCGAAAGCATAGGACGCCAGATCCTGAAACTTGATCGAACCGGCGCCGAATCCGTAGCGCAGCACCACATTGACCAGCACCATGACCACCAGCACCAGCCCCGCCGCGCCACAGGCGATCAGCGTCGCTCGGTCCAGCGCGCGCGCCAGGCGCAGGAATATTTTGATCACGAAACATCCTCCCGTCTGGCGCCATGCAACCCGTCACCCGGGGGGCTGTCAAGTGGGATGTCAGGCGGCAGCGGGCGGGTCAGCAGAAACAGCGCCACCATCGCCAGCGCCGTTCCCTGTACCGCCAGGACCCAGGGCGGCAGCCGCAGGATCACGCTAAGCGCGAAGGTCAGCATCAGCGCCAGCATCGCCCAGCGTTTCGCCCGGGCAGAGATCGCACCATGGGCGCGCCAGTCGGCGATGGCCGGACCGAAGCGCGGATGATTGAGCAGCCAGCGTTCGGCGCGCGGCGAGGACCGCGCGAAGCAATAGGCCGCCAGCAGCATGAAGGGTGTGGTGGGCAAGAGCGGCAGCACCACACCCGCCGCGCCCAGCCCCACCGACAGGCCGCCCAGACCGCCCCAGAGGATGCGCATGTTCCGTCTCCGCCCGCTCGATTGCCCGCATTCTAACCCCGCACCCGCCTTGCCGGCCATCGGATTCCATGCCAGCCTTTCCCGATTTCACGGCATTGGGGGAGCGTCATGGCACAGGCAATCGAGCGGGCGGCGGCCTTCTGTGCGCGTTTCGGGCTGGACATGCCGGTGCTGATGGCGCCGATGGCCGGTTCCTCGCCGCCGGGGCTGGCCGCGGCGGTGGCCAATGCCGGCGGCATGGGGGCTTGCGGTGCGCTGTCGCTGTCGCCGCAGGGCATCGGTGACTGGGCGGCACGGTTTCGTCAGCAATCGGCCGGGGCGTTCCAGATCAACCTCTGGGCACCCGATCCCGCCCCGCCCCGCGACGGGGCGCATGAGGAAGCGCTGGCCGATTTTCTGGCCGGTTTCGGCCCGCGTCCGGCCCTGCCGAAAGGCCCGCTGCTGCACGATTTCGACGCCCAGTTCGCCGCCATCCTTGAGGCCGCGCCGCCTGTGGCATCAACCATCATGGGCCTATTCCGCCCGGATCAGGCGGCGGCGCTCAAGGTGCGGGGCATCGCCTGGTTCGCCACCGCCACCACGCTGGACGAGGCCTTGCAGGCGCAAGCCGCCGGCGCCGATGCGATCATCGCCCAGGGCGCCGAGGCCGGCGGGCACCGGGGCGCCTTCAACCCGCAGGATGCGCCGCGCGCCAGTGTCGGCACGCTGGCGCTGGTGCCGGCGATCGCCGATGCGGTGGATCTGCCGGTGATCGCGGCGGGCGGTATCGGCGATGGGCGCGGGGTGGCGGCGTCGTTGGTGCTGGGGGCTTCGGCGGCGCTGGTCGGCACCGCGTTTCTGCGCAGCCCCGAGGCCGATATCACCCCGGTCTGGGCCGAGGCCCTGGCCCGCGCCCGCCCTGAAGATACCGTGCTGACGCCGGCCTTTTCCGGCCGCATGGCACGCGCGCTGCGCAATGCCTATACCGACGCAGCCATGGCCCCCGGCGCGCCCGAACCCGCGCCCTATCCGGTGCAGCGGCATCTGAGCGAACCGATGCGCCAGGCGGCGATCGAAGCGCAGGATTTTGACCGTCTTTATGCGCTGGCCGGGCAGGCCGCTGGGCTGGCCCGTGCCGAACCCGCCGGCGCCATCGCCAGGCGGCTCTGGGATGAGGCGCGCGCCCTGCTGGGCTGAACTGCGAAGCGAAAAAGGGGGCGCGCGGCCCCCTTTCCGTTGGTTTTCAGCAGGTCGGGGCCTCAGCCGGCGGCAGCCACCGCGCGCCGGGTCATCACACCGACCAGATGCGCGCGATAGTCCGGCGTGCCGTGCAGATCGCCGATCATGCCGTCGGCCGGCACGCCATGCCCCTCCAATGCGGCGGGGCTGAAATTGGCCGAAAGCGCGGCCTCGGCCTCGGTCCAGCGGAACACCCCGCCTTCGGAGGCGCCGGTGATCGCCACCCGCACCCCGCCGGCATATTTCGCCACAAAGGCGCCGGTCAGCGCGAAACGCGAGGCCGGTTGCAGGAACTTGGCATAGGCCGCGCGCTCGGGGATCGGAAAGCGCACCGAGGTGATGATCTCGCCTTCGTCCAGCGCGGTGGTGAACATGCCTTGAAAGAAGTCATCAGCGGCGATCTCGCGCCGGTTGGTGACGATCGTTGCGCCCGAACCCAGCGCGCCGGCCGGATAGCAGGCCGAAGGGTCGTTGTTGGCGAGCGAGCCGCCGATCGTGCCACGGTTGCGCACCGCCGGATCGCCGATCTGCCCGGCCAGCGCCGCCAGCCCCGGGTAATCGCCTGCCGCCTTGGCGGCAACCTCGGCATGGGTGGTGGCGGCGCCGATCACCAGTTCATCGCCATCGCGGCACACGCCCTTGAGTTCGGCAATGCCGGTCAGGCTGACCAGCCGATCGGGCGCGTTGAGGCGCTGTTTCATCGTCGGCAGCAGCGTCTGCCCGCCCGAAAGTGGCTGCGCCCCGTCCCCGGAAAGCGCCTTCACCGCCTCATCGAGCGTCGAGGGTCTGATCAGGTCAAATCCATACATCGTTGCAATCCTCCCTCAGCGCTGCATGGCGGCCCAGACGCGCGCCGGCGTCAGGGGCATGTCGATATGACTGACATGGGTGAAGCCGCCGCGGTGCAGCGCGTCGATCACCGCATTGACCACCGCAGGCGGGCTGCCGATGGCGCCGGCTTCGCCGCAGCCCTTCACCCCCAGCGGGTTATGGGTGCAGGGCGTGGCGCAGGAGTGATCCACCCGGTAGGCCGGCAGATCATCGGCGCGCGGCATGGTGTAATCCATGAACGAGCCTGAAAGCAGCTGGCCGTTCTGATCATAGGCGCAGTTCTCCATCAGCGCCTGACCGATGCCCTGCGCCAGCCCGCCATGCACCTGCCCTTCCACGATCATCGGATTGACGACATTGCCGAAATCATCCGCCGCCGCAAAACCCACGATCTCCACCTTGCCGGTCTCGGGGTCCAGCTCGACCTCGCAGCCATAGGCGCCGGCCGGATAGGTGAAGTTCGACGGATCGTAGAAGGCGGTTTCCTCGAGCCCGGGTTCGAGGTTTTCCAGCGGGTAGTTGTGCGGCACATAGGCCGCCAGCGTCACCCCGGCCCAATCGACCGATTTGTCGGTGCCGGCGACCGAGAATTTGCCGTCCTTCAGCTCGATATCGGCCTCGCTGGCCTCCAGCAGATGCGCGGCGATCTTCTTGGCCTTGGCGATGATCTTGCCGGTGGCGCGCACCAACGCCGAGCCCCCCACCGCCAGACTGCGCGAGCCATAGGTGCCCATGCCCATCGGCGTATTCGACGTGTCGCCATGCACGATGTCGATCTGGCTGGCATCAATGCCGATCATGTCGGCGACGACCTGGGCGAAGGTGGTCTCATGCCCCTGCCCGTGGCTGTGGCTGCCGGTGAAAACGGAGATCGAGCCGGTGGCATTGACCCGCACCGTGGCGCTTTCATAAAGCCCCGCGCGCGCGCCCAGTTGGCCAACCAGATTGGACGGCGCGATGCCGCAGGCCTCGATGTAATGGGCGATGCCGAAGCCGCGCAGCTTGCCGCGCCTCTTCGAGGCCTCGGCGCGCGCCGCAAAGCCCGCGTGATCCGAGATTTCCAGCAGCTTGTCCATCGTCGCCTGATAGTTGCCGGTATCATAGACCACCGCCACCGGGGTCTGATAGGGGAACTGATCGGGCTGAATGAAGTTCTTGCGCCGCAGTTCGATCGGATCGACGCCCAGCTCGCGCGCCGCCTTGTCGATGATGCGCTCAAGCTGGAAGGTGGCCTCGGGGCGGCCGGCGCCGCGATAGGCATCGACCGGCACGGTATTGGTGAACACCGCCTTGACGTTCACATGGATCAGCGGCGTGCGGTAATTGCCGGCCATTAGCGTGCCATGCAGCCAGGTGGGCACCGAAGGCGCGAAGGTCGAAAGATAGGCGCCCATATTGGCATGGGTCACGGTGCGGATGGCGGTGAAGTTGTGATCGGCGTCAAGCGCCAGTTCCATCCTTGTCACATGGTCGCGGCCATGCGCGTCCGAGATGAAGGCCTCCGAGCGGCTGGAGGTCCATTTCACCGGCCGCTTGAGCTGCTTGGCGGCGAAGGTGCAAAAGGCTTCCTCAGCATAGTGGAAGATCTTGGAGCCAAAGCCGCCGCCGACATCGGGCGCCACCACGCGCAGCTTGTGTTCGGGGATGCCCAGCACGAAGGCGCCCATCAGGAGCCGGATCACATGCGGGTTCTGGCTGGTGGTATAGAGGGTGTGGCTGTCGTTCCAGGGGTCGTAATCGCCCACCGCCACGCGCGGCTCCATCGGGTTGGCGACCAGCCGGTTGTTGACCAGATCCAGCGTCACGGTATGCGCGGCCTTGGCAAAGGCCTCGTCCACGGCGGGTTTGTTTTCCTCGACGAAGCCCCAGTCGTAGCACAGGTTCGAGGTCAGATCGTCATGGACCTTGGGCGCGCCATCGGCCAGCGCGGCCTTCATGTCCACCACGGCGGGCAGTTCCTCGATATCGAGGTCGATCGCCTCGGCGGCATCGCGGGCCTGTTCCTCGGTCTCGGCGACGACGGCGGCGATGGGGTCGCCGACATGGCGCACCTTGCCTTCGGCCAGAACCGGGTGCCTGGGCTCCTGCATCGGCTGGCCATGGCGGTCGGTGACCTGCCAGCCGCAGGGCAACCCGCCGACACCCTCGAAATCCTTGCCGGTGAAGATGCGGATCACCCCGGGCATGGCTTCGGCGGTGGCAGTGTCGATCCCTTTGATACGGCCATGCGCCACCTGACTGCGCAGGAAATACACATGCGCCTGACCGCGCAGGTTGATGTCATCGGTATAGCGGCCATTGCCGGTGAGAAAGCGGATATCCTCGCGGCGCGGGGTGGCGGCGCCGATGCCCCCGTTGCTGGGGCCTCCATCCTTGGGCATGTCATCCTCCCTGAAAACTGAACTGCCCCGGGCCGGCTGGCCCGGCAGGCAAAGGCGATGCGGGCCTATTCGGCGGCAACACCAAGCTGCGAGACATCCTGCCCGGAAGCCGCCATCACCGCCTTGACGATGTTGTGGTAACCCGTGCAGCGGCACAGATTGCCCTCAAGGTAATGGCGCACCTCCGCCTCGCTGGGCTTAGGGTTTTCGGCCAGCAGGGCGGCGGCCGACATCACCATGCCGGGGGTGCAGAAGCCGCATTGCAGCCCGTGGTGATCCTGAAACGCCTGCTGGATGATGCCCAGCGAGCCATCGGCATTGGCCATGCCCTCGATGGTGCGCACCTCGGCCCTTTCGGCCTCCAGTGCCAGCATGGTGCAGCTTTTCACCGCCTTGCCATCGACATGCACCACGCAGGCGCCGCATTGCGATGTATCACAGCCGACATGGGTGCCGGTCAGCCCCAGTCCCTCGCGCAGAAAGCTTGAAAGCAGCGTGCGCCCCTCGGCCTCGGCCGAGACCGCCTTGCCGTTCACGGTCATGGAAACCCTGGTCATGCAATCCTCCCCTTCCTCCGGTTGCAGTTAAACACGCACGATGCGGGCGGTGATATGCCACCTTTGGGCAATGGCGGCAGGCCAGTGCCGGCTTTGCGGGCAGTTGTTTCGCCCGGCCCGGGATTCGCGGCAATTGAGTGAAATTTCATTGGCGCAGTGCATCATTAGTTTCCTAGTATGGTTTGGCGCCGGAAAGACAGACGAGGTGTGGCATGCGGGCGGATAACGGAGCGATCGGCGCGGGCAGTCCCGAGCCGGCAACCACCGCTACGGCGCGGGCCGCGCTTCTGGTCGATGATGACCGGCTGATGCTGGATTTTCTGCGTATCGCGCTGGTGCAGGCCGGCTGGGTCACCCATGCCGCCGAATCCGTCGCCGCCGCCAAGGAGATGTTCAGCAAGCATCCCGAGATCACGGTGATTGTCTCGGATATCCGCATGCCGGCGGAATCGGGCTTCGATCTGGCTGATTGGCTCAATGCCTCGGTGCCCGATGCCCAGCAGGCCGAAATGATATTGATTACCGGTGATGCCACCAATGACTCGCTGATCGCCGCGCTGCGCTCGCATGTCTTCGATTTCCTCAAGAAGCCCTTTCAGCTGCGCCAGTTGCTCGAAGCCGCCGAGAAGGCCGACCGCAAGGCGCGCGCGCGACGTGAGCGGCATGCCCGGTTGCAGGCGCTCGATACCGCGCTGGACCGGGTGCAGCAGGAGCGGGTGCAGTTCCAGCGCCGGTTGCAGGAAGCCGAAGCGCGCTTTGCCGATACCCGCGCCCGGCTGACCTATGTCAGCCAGACCATGGTCAATATCGTCAGCCATGAACTGCGCACGCCGCTCATTCCGATCATCGGCCTGGCCGAACTTCTGGAAACCGCCGAGGAAATCTCGCCCGAGGAAACCCGGCAATATGCCGCCGAGATCCGCCAGGCCGGCGAGAATCTGGCGCATATCGTCGAGAATGCGATGAATTTCATCGATATCGACCGGCAGATGCGCAGCCGGGGGCGCGATGTGGTGCCGCTGGAGCGACTGCTGGAAGAGCTGCGCAGCGAACTGGCGCCGCTGGCCACCGAGCAGCGCGCCAGCCTCGTGGTGGAGGGCGGGGCGGGCGTTCGCCTGCGTCTGCCGGCCGGGTTGCTGCGCCGTGCGCTGCATGCGCTGCTTGACAACGCCTTGCGCGCCAGCCCGCCGGGTGGCCGCGTGACCGTGACCACCGCGTTGGAGGATGGCGCCGGGCTGCGGCTCGCCATCGCCGATGAGGGCGCGGGCCTGCCCGATCAGGTGCGCGAGAATTTCGGCGCGCCCTTCGTGCATGGCGACAGTTCGGACACCCGCACCTGGCCGGGGATCGGCCTGGGCATCGCCAGTGCGCTGCGCATCATCGATGCTGCCGGTGGTGAGCTCAAGGCGCTCGACCTGTCGCGCGGCACAAGCATGGAACTGACCTTTCCCGCCTCGGTTGTACTGGAGCAGGGCGGGTGAAACATACTGTCACCACGGGGCAAAACGTGGTTAACATTGACCACCGTCGGCCCGGTGCGGCCCGCTGACGGCCAAGCCCGCAGGCCGCGCATGCACGGGAACCGCCGGATGAGGCAGCGGTGGCGCTGGAGGAACCGTTGAACAGGCCGGATAGCGCAATGCAGGACGAGGCCGCGACCAGCGCGCAGCCGTCCGGCGTGGCGCGGAGGCCGGGTGGCGGCGACGGGCTGCGCGACATTGCCCAGCTTGCGGCGGCACTTTGCGATGCCGAGGTCGGGTTGGTGATCCTCGATGACGGGCGGCTGGTGGCCAGCCCGGACGGCCTGGCGGAGCTCTCGGCATTGGCGCGGGTGCTTGAACCGGTGCTGCAAGCAGCGCCAGCGGATGCCGATCTGCTGCCGGCGCTCGACGCGGCGCTTCAGGCCGGAGGTCAGCGGCTTCGGGCGGCCGCCGTGGTGCCGATTTCTGCCGATGCATCCCTGCCGCGCGGCTGGATACTTGCGCTTGATGCCGTGCCAGGCCCTGCACGAACCGGCGCGCCATCCGCCGCATTCGAGGCGCTTGCCCGGCAGGCACTCAGCCAACTGGCGCTGCCGGAACTGGCCTCGCTGCGGGCCCGGCACGAGGCGATCGAACAGCGCTATCGCCGGGTCTTGGGCAATGTGACCGGCATGGTCTATCGCACCGGCGGCGATGATGGCTGGAGCATCGAATTCGTCTCGGAGGGCAGCCGCGAATTGTTGGGCCTCTCGCCCGAGGAACTGCTGGCCAGTGACGTCTCGGCGGCGGATTTCGTCCATCCCGATGATATCGAGACCGTGCGAAACCTGTCGCGTGCCGCCGTGGCGCCCGATGCCGATGGCCGGCTGGATGCCCGCTACCGGCTCAAGCTGCGCGATGGCACGGTGCGCTGGGTCTGGAACCGCAGCCAGGCGCTGCGCGATGCCGAGGGGCGCATCGAGGCTTTCGAGGGCTTTTTGTTCGACATCACCGAACTGCGCGCCGCCGAGGCAAGGCTGAGCGAGACCGAGGCGACCCTGCGCCTGTTCATCCGTGAAGCGCCGGTGGCACTGGCGGTGCTTGATCGCAACCTGCGCTATGTCGAGGTCAGCCAGCGCTGGGAGGCGCTGTTCGCGCTGGAACGCGATACCGCCCGCGGCCGCCCGCAGGATCAAATTTTTCCCGACATGCCCGAACGCTGGCGGCAGGAATACCGCCGGGCGCTGTCGGGCGAGCTGATCAGCAGCGCCGAGGATCACTGGCAGCGCGCCGATGGCACCTCGGGCTGGTATCGGCGCGTGCTGCGGCCCTGGCACGATGCCGAGGGCCGGATCGGCGGCATCATCGTCTTCACCGAGGATGTCACCGCCGGGCGCATCAATGATGCCATCCTGCGCATGCTCTCCTTCGAGAATGACAGCGCCAGCCATGAGGAATTCCTGCGCGGTTGCGTGCGCCGCCTGTCCGAGATCCTGGAGGTGGACTGGGTGCATGTTGCCCAGCCCGTACCGGGTAATGAATCCGAGATGGAAACCCTTGCCATCTGGTCCGACGGGCAGCTGGCGCCGAACTTCCGCTACGAGCTGGACGGCACGCCCTGCCATGACGCGCTGATGCAGGATGCCTGCATCTTCCCTGCGGGGGTGCAGCGCATGTTCCCGCGTGATCATGCGCTGGTGGAGCTGGGTGTCGAGGCCTATGGCGGCATTCCCCTGAAGGGGCGCGACGGCAACCTGCTGGGGCTGATGTCGGTGATGAGCCGCAAACCGCTGCGCAACAGCACGCGGCTGCTGTCGGGGCTGCGGCTGGCGGCCATCGGTATCGGCTCGGCGCTGGAGCGCCACCGCGCCGAGGCCGCCGTCAAGGCGAGCGAGCAGTTCAACCGCGCGTTGCTTGACGGGCTCAATGCCGAGGTCGGGGTTCTGGATGCCAACGGGCGCATCGTCTTTGTCAACCAGTCCTGGATCAACTTCGTCTCGCTGAACAACCTGCGTTCGCCACCCGCGGTGATTGGTGCCGATTTTCTGGCCATCTCGGATGCCGGCGGTCGCCGATACCCTGAAGCGCGCATGACCGCCGATCTGATCCGCGACGTGTTGCGGGGCGAGCGCAATCAGGGCTCGTTCGATTATCTGAGCTCGGTTTCCTCGATGAAGGCCAGGCGCTGGTTTCGTTGCACGGTGAAAGGGTTCGATGCGCCGGGCGGGCGGCTCGTCATGGTGGTCTATGTGGATGTGACCGAAGTGAAACTGGCTCAGCTGCGCACGGATCGGGTGCAGCAGCAGTTCCAGCATCTGTTCCACAGCGCACCCGATGCCATCGTCATGGTTGATAACGAGGGCCAGATCCTGCTGGCAAACTCGCGCTGCCTGGAGATGTTCGGCTATGCCGCCGAGGAGCTTGTCGGCCAGCCGATCGAGGCGCTGATCGCTCGCAGCGAACCCGCACGACACATTGCCCCGCGCCAACGCTTCATCGAGACCCTGAAGGGCGCGGCGATGGATGATCTCAGCGCCACCCTGAGCGGCGCGCGGCGCGATGGCAGCGAGTTCCCGGCCGAGTTTTCGCTGAGCCGGTTCAGCGGCGAGGACGAGGAATATATCATCGCCTCGGTGCGCGACATCTCACTGCGCATGCAGGCGCAGGAAGACCGCATGGCGCGGCAGGTCGCCGAAGAGGCCAATCAGGCGAAATCGGCCTTTCTGGCCACGATGAGCCACGAGATACGCACCCCGTTGAGCGCCGTTCTGGGGCTGGCGGATGTGCTGACGCAGGGCGAACTGTCGCGCGATCAGGCGCAGCTGGTCAACAACATGCGCGATTCCGCCGATCACCTGTTGCGGCTGATCGACGATGTGCTGGATTTCTCGAAGATCGAGGCCGGCAGTCTGGAACTGGACCAAACCCCGCTCGATCTGCATGCGCTGATCGAAACCACCGCCCGGGCGCTGGCCAATTTCGCTGCCGAGCGCGGGGTTGACCTGCATCTCTTCGTCTCGCCGGACCTGCCGCGCCGGGTGCTGGCCGATGAGGTTCGCCTGCGCCAGATCATCTACAACCTGCTGGGCAATGCCATCAAGTTTTCCTCGGGCGTGGCGCATCGGCGGGCACGGGCGGTGCTGCGCGCCGAGGTTGCCAACCCCGGGCCCGGCGATACGCGGCTCAAGCTGAGTTTCCGCGACAACGGCATCGGCATGGACGATGTGGTCAAGGCCAAGCTGTTTCGCCCCTTCACCCAGGGCGAGGAAACCACCACGCGCAAATTCGGCGGTACCGGTTTGGGGCTGACGATCTGCAAACGCATCATCGACCGGATGGAGGGGCATATCTCGGTAACCAGCGATCCCGGTATCGGCAGCAGTTTCGAGGTTGATCTGCCGCTGCAACCCCTTGACGAACCTGCTCGTCAGGCCGCCCTGCGCGAAGTTCCGGCGCGTCTGGCGGGGCTAAGCTGTCTGGTCATCGACAGCGAGCATTTTGTTGCCGAGGACGCGCACATCCTGCTGGAGGCCGAAGGCGCGCAGGTCGTGCGTCTGGCGGCCGCTGAACCGGTTCCACCGGGGCTCCTTGCCGTCGGCAGCAAGGCGCAGGAACTGGTGCTGGTGCTGGGCGCCGACAGCCGGCATCGCGATGATCTGCCTGCCGGCCTGCCGCGGGTCGAGATCGGGCATGACGGCTCGCGCCGGCTGGCGATCCGGGCGCGCGGGCAGGTGTTCATCGAATCGCGGGCGATGACGCGCGATGATCTGGCCACGGCAGTGGCTTTGGCCTGTGCGCGCGAGCGGGTGGAAACCGTGCCCTTCGAGCCCATGGCCGGCGGTGCCTCGCCTCAGCGCTTCCCTGAAGGCATCGGGCCAATTCTTGTCGCCGAAGATGATACGATGAACCAGAAGGTGATCCTGCGGCAGCTCGATTTGCTGGGGCTGCGCGGCGAGATCGCCGAGGATGGCGAAGAGGCGCTGCGGCTGTGGGAGGCCGGCAATTACGCGCTGCTGCTGAGCGATCTGCATATGCCGAACATGGATGGCTATGCGCTGACCGCCGCGATCCGCACCCGCGAGGCCGCGCGCGGCAATGGGCGTGCGCTGCCGATCCTCGCGCTGACCGCCAATGCCCTGCGCGATGAGGTGAGCCGCGCGCGCAGTGCAGGTTTTGACGGTTTCCTGACCAAGCCCATCGCGCTCAGCCGGCTGGCCGAGGCCCTGCAACCCTGGCTCCTGCCGGCCACCGGTGCGGGGGCAGCTGACGTGACGGATGGTCCTGCGATGGGCGGGGGGGCGGTGATCGACCGTTCGCAACATGCCGAAATGATCGGCCCCGACCCGGCGGCGGTGCTGGATTTCCTGCGTGCCTTTCAAGCGGTTTCGGCCGATCTGGTGGAGAAATTCGCCGATGCGGTGCGCGCCGGCGATGCCGAGGGGGCGGCGATGATCGTGCATCGGCTGAAATCCTCGTCGCGCTGGATCGGGGCGGTGCGTTTCGGCGATCTGTGCCAGACGCTCGAAACCGCCGCGCGGGCCGGCGATACCGGGCTGCTGGCGCGGCAATTGCCCGAGTTCCGCCGCCAGCAGGCCGAAGTTCAGGCCGAGATTAACCGCATCAGTGCTGCCTCGCCCCGGTCGGAATAAGCCGTCGGATTAAGCCGTCGGAATAATCAGCGCGGGGCAGTCAGTTGTCAGGGCCGGTCCTGTCGGGGAGCGCGCTGGCCAGACGTGAGCGCGGGCGCGAGGGGCTTTCCTTCAGAAGCCCGCCGACCCCCATGCGCATGATGGTTTCCGGCCCCACCGGCAGGCCGCAGATCACCCGTTCCATCACCCAATCGGCGCCGTTGAGTGCCGGGCTGCGGGCACAGCCGGGCAGGCCGATGACCGGGCGTGCGCCCAGCTTGCCGATGAACAGCAGATTGCCCGGGTCAACCGGCATGCCGAAATGTGCCATGCTGCCGCCGGCGCGGCGCAGCGCCTGCGGCGCCACATCATGCGGGTCCGATGTCGCCGAGCCGGTGAGGATGAGAAGAAGCTCGCCCCCGGCCTCGCGCAGCGCCGCCTCCAGCGCCGCTTCCTCATGCGGCACGGTGCGGCTTTGATCCAGCGCCATGCCCAGCCGCTGCAGCCGCGCGGCAATCGCCCGCTCGCCCTTGGCCGGCGGGGGGGCTTCGCCGATCCTTGTCTGGATCAGGCTGGCGGTTTTCAGCACCGGGGCGGCCAGCGACAGCGCCCCCAGGCCCCGGGCACAGGCGCGCGCCAGTATCGGGCCGGGCAGCGCATAGGTGATGATCTTGACGGTGGCCAGCATGGTGCCGGGCTCCATCCGTGCAAAGGGCGCCAGCGTCGCCAGCGTGATGCCGGGATCGGTGGCATTGACCGCATCCACCCGCGCGGCATCGACCCGTGCCAGCCCCGGTCCGCGCGCCAGAATATTCACCCGCCCGGTGCCGACCGGCTGCAAGACCAGCCCGGCGGCTTCGGGATCGGGCACCAGCGCCTGCGCCAGTTGCAGCGCGGCGGTATCCTCGTCGATATCCATGGGTTCCAGCCGGGCGACGGTGACCTGCGCATAGCCAGCCGCGCGCAGCGCCGCGATATCCCCGGCCTCCAGCCGCTTGCCCTTGCGCAGCCGCCCGCCGGGCAGCGGCAGCGAATGCGCCAGCACCGCGCCCTCGGCCTCCGACAGCGGCACCGGGCCAAAGCGCATCAGCCCTGCCTCAGCCGGGCGGTGATCTGCGCCAGGATCGACACTGCGATCTCGGCCGGGCTGCGCGCACCGATATCCAGCCCGACCGGCGCATGAATGCGCGCCAGCGCCGCCGCATCCACCCCCGCCGCCGCCAGACGTTCCAGCCGTTTGGCATGGGTGCGTTTCGAGCCGAGGCACCCCAGATAGAAGGCCTCCGACGACAGCGCCGCCATGATCGCCGGGTCATCGAGTTTGGCATCATGCGTCAGGGTGACGATGGCGGTGCGCGCATCGATCCCCAGCCCGGCCAGCGCCTCGTCGGGCCAGTCATGCAGGATCGTCTCGCCGGGGAAGCGCAGCGGCGAGCCAAAGGCCTCGCGCGGGTCGATCAGCACCGGATCATAACCGGCCAGCCGCGCCATCGGCAGCAACGCCTGGGCGATATGCACCGCGCCCACCACCAGAAGCCGCAGCGGCGGGTTGAAAAGCGCGATGAATTCGCCGCTTTCCTCCATGCCCGAGCGATCAAGGCGAAACCGCTCGGGGGCATCAGCCGGGGCAAGCAGCCGGCGCGCCCAGCCTTCGGGGTGGATGCCATAGGCGACGGGACGGCGCGCGGCGCGGGCCTTGACGATGGTTTCGAGCATCGCCTCGGGCAGGGCGGGGCCCACGGGCTCCAGCAGGATACGGATGGTGCCGCCGCAAGCCAGTCCGACGGCGAAGGCGTCCTCGTCGCTGACCCCGTATTGCAGCAGACGTGGCGCACCATCACCCAGCGCATCAAGCGCCTCGCTCACCACCGCCCCCTCGACACAGCCGCCCGAGACCGAGCCCATGATTTCGCCCGCGCCGGAAACCACCAGTTGCGAACCCGCCTGCCGGGGTGCCGAGCCCCAGGTTTCGATCACCGTGGCCAGCGCCGCGCCGCGCCCGCTGCGGTGCCAGTCCAGTGCGATTTCGGGCAGGTTGTCGTGCGGCTGATCCATCGGTTCCCCCTCAGTGGCAGGATAGGGCAAGGCGCGGGCGCGATACCAGCGCAACTTTGGTGGCGCCGGGTTGGGTGGCTCAGTGCAGGGCGGCCATCAGCCGGGCTTTTTCGCCGTGATCGCGCGGATCGGCCAGTGCAGTGGCCAGTGCTTCAAGCGAGGCGATGCTGTGCCCGGCGCGCAGTGTATCGACATGCGGCAGCATGGCGCGGATGCCCTGGGCGCGTGGCGCGAAGCCATCCCAGCGCAGCAGCGGGTTGAGCCAGATCAGCCGCCGCGCACTCAGATGCAGGCGTTCCATCTCATGTGACAGGCTTTCCGGCGCATCGCGGTCCAGCCCATCGGTGATCAGAAGCACCACCGCGCCCTGCGCCAGCACCCGGCGCGACCAGTCGCGATTGAACAGATGCAGGCAATGGCCGATCCGGGTGCCGCCCTGCCAGTCCTGCGCCTCGGCGCCGGCGGCATTGAGCGCGGCATCGACATCGCGCTGGCGCAGATGGCGGGTGATATTGGTCAGCCTGGTGCCGAAGGTGAAGGCATGCACCCTTGCCCAGCCCTGCCCCTGACGATTGGCCACCGCGTGGACGAAATGCAGGATCATGCGCGAATACTGCGCCATCGAGCCGGAAATATCGCACAGCACCACCAAAGCCGGCCAGCGCAGCCCCGGGCTGCGGCGCGCCAGCGCGGTGATCTCGCCGCCCTGCCGCACCGCCTGACGCAGGGTGCGCCGCCAATCGGCGCGCTGGCCTTGCCGGTCGGCGATCATGACCGCCTGGTCGGCATGGTCACCGACCGCGACATTGCCGTGCGAGGCGTGGCGATGGGGCTCGGCCCGAAGGCAGCGGTCCGGGAGGTCATGACGAACGACGTGAAGTACTGCTTCGCGGATCAGGAACTCGACGACGTCGTTCGTAACATGGGGGAGATCCAGGTGCGACGCCTGCCGGTCGTCAACCGCGACAAGCGGCTCGTTGGCATCCTCTCCCTCGGCGACGCCGCCGTGGCCTCGGGCAACTCGGCTGTCCGTGATGCGCTGAGTGGCATCTCTCGTCCCGGGGGGGCGCACTGCCAGACCGGGTGAGGGACTGACGATGGGCGAGCCACGGCGCCCCATCGGAGCGGGCAGCGGCGAGAACCTCGCCGCCCCGCGGCCGACGGCCTCCGAAGCCGCAGGTGAAGTGATGACCGGATCCCGGCTGCTGCGGCGTCTGGCCGCCTGTTCGATCAGTGGCTATGCGATCGCGGCAGCACTGATCTGGGGTCTTGCACTGCTCGACCCGGATCACCTCGGCCATGTGC